>Ga0154020_10005144_pt1 | contig 15513 bp, 19 predicted proteins | sample Klosneuvirus_201_FD_109709 | JGI IMG/M metagenome (GOLD analysis project Ga0154020, IMG submission 109709) | Active sludge microbial communities from wastewater, Klosterneuburg, Austria - Klosneuvirus_20160825_MG | ecosystem: Engineered > WWTP > Aerobic digester > Activated sludge | place...
GACCGAGCGTTCGCTCGCCACCGAGAGGGCCGTGGACTGGAGGGATTCAGGCGTCATGGAACGAAACTTCGTCGAGTCTACACCGAAATCTCGTTTGTCAACGAAATTTCGTTCTTGCGCCCCGATGGTCGTCGAATCGCGAAATCTCTCACGGGCAAGCTTTTACCGTGATCTCGGGCGTCCCGGCTCCTCCGGCACGGGTCGTGCGCTCTCCCGATGCAGCCGCGGCGACGAATCGCCGCGAGCCACAAGGAGAACGTCATGAACCCGATCCAGAAGACCCTCGCCACCCTGGTCCTCCCGCTGCTCTTCTCCGCGGCCGCTCCCGCAGCCCCGCCGCTCGAGAAGAGCCACAACCTCCTCGGACCGTCGGTCGGCGTCGCCGGCTACGACCCGGTCGCCTACTTCGCCGAGGGGGGCGGCGCTCCGAAGAAGGGGCTGATCAGCCTGTCGTCCACGTTCGAAGGCGTGACGTACCGGTTCGCGACGAAGGAGAACCAGGCCCGTTTCGACAAGAGCCCGGCCCGTTTCCTGCCGCAGTACGGCGGCTGGTGCGCCTGGGCCGTCGGCGCGCTCGGCAAGCGGGTGGACATCGACCCGGAAGCCTTCGAGGTGAAGAACGGCCGCCTCTTCCTCTTCTACCGCGACCCCTCGATCGACGCACGCGCCCTCTGGCTGAAGGACCGCGACGGCCTGTTCGAGAAGGCCGAGAAGACCTGGCCGTCCCTCGCCAACTGACGATACTCAAGAGAGAACAGGAGTTCCTCATGCCCCGACTCGCACCCCTCCTCGATCCCGTCGCCTCCGGCCGCGCGCACGACCTCCTCGACGCCGTCCGCGGACGCCTCGGGCTCGTCCCGAACATGGCCCGGACGATGGCCAACGCCCCGGCCGTCCTGGACGCGTACCTCGCGATGAGCGGCGCGCTCGCGGCCGGTGTCCTCGCGTCCCCGCTCCGGGAGCGGATCGCCCTTGCTGTTGCCGAGGCGAACGGCTGCGACTACTGCCTCTCGGCCCACGCCGCGCTTGGAAAGCTCGCCCGCCTGACGGAGGCCGAGATCGACGAAAGCCGCGCCGGTCGAGCGCGCGACCCTCGAGCCGACGCCACCCTCCGTTTCGCGAGGGCCGTCCTCGACGGCCGGGGCGATGTTGGCGACGAGGACCTCGCCGGGCTTCGGGCCGCCGGGTTTTCGGACGCCGAAGTCGCCGAGATCGTTGCCCATGTCGCTCTGAACGTCTTCACGAACTACTTCAACAAGGTCGCCGGGGTCGCGGTCGACTTCCCGCTGGTCGCGGCGCGGGCCGCCTGAGGCGACGATGCGGCTCGAAGCGCTCTTCCGTTATCCCGTGAAGTCGATGGCCGGGGAGCGTCTCGAGTCGGCCGAGCTCCGCCTCGACGGCGTGGCGGGGGACCGCCGCGCCGTCGTCGTGGACCGGAGCGGGCGCGTCGTCACCTCCCGGACGCGTCCCAGGCTCCTCGCGCACGCCGGCAGCTTGGGGTTGGACGGCGCGCCCCTGGTCGACGGGCGAAACCTCTCCGACCCTTCCGTGGCAAGAGACGTCGAGGCGGCCGCCGGGGCGGGCGCCCGCCTCGTCTTGGTGGACGAACCCGACGTCAGGTTCGACATCCTTCCGCTCCTCGTCGCGACGGACGGCGCTGTCGCCGCGTTCGGGCGCGACATCCGGAGACTCCGGCCGAACCTCCTGATCGGTGGCGTCGAGGGGCTGGCCGAGCGCGACTGGGAAGGGCGACTTCTGAAGGTCGGCGAGGCGCTCGTCCGGCTCGACGATCTCCGCGCCCGCTGCGTGATGACGACGTGGGACCCGGACACCCAGGCACAGGACCTCGATGTGCTTCGCGATATCCAGCGTCGCTTCGGGGGCCGGCTCGCGCTGAACGCTGCCGTGGTCAAGGAAGGGCGGGTCCGGGTCGGCGATACGGTGAGCCTCGTCGAGGGGTGACGTCGAGGCTGCCGAGGGCGCCGCGCCTCGCCGCGCCTCGCGAGAGTTCCGGTGAAACGATTCGCTGGGACCGCGCATCGAACCGGCTGTCCACGAAACCGACAGGAGGACGAGATGCTGATTCCATCGATCGTTGCAGCCGTTCTGGCCGCGACCCAAACCGTCACCCAGATTCCCGCGAAGGACGTCTCCGCGGCCTTTGCCAAGGGCGCCCCTCTCGTGAAGGGCGACACTTACAAGGTCGACGCGAGCCGCCGCGAGGCCGCGGGTGAGGTCGAGGTCCACGAGACCGACACGGACGTCTTCTACGTCCTCGACGGCACCGCGACCTTCGTGACCGGCGGCACCCTCGAGGGCGGCCGGACGATCGCGCCCGGCGAGATCCGCGGAAAGGCGATCAAGGGCGGGGATGTCAGGACCCTCTCGAAGGGCGACGTCATCGTCATTCCGAAGGGGACGCCGCACTGGTTCCGCGACGTGCCCGGCCCCATCACCTATTTCGTCGTCAAGGCAAAGTGAAGTCATGAGACGAATCCGGCTCTTCGCTCTCGTCGTTATCGGGGCCGCGCAGGCGATGCCCGCCGGGGCGCAGAGCGCCCGTGCGCTCTACAACGGGCCGCCAGACGCGACGGTCGACCTCGGCTCGAGGGAGGGCGTCGCTCTCCTGAAGGGGCAATGGCGCTACCGTGATGCGAAGATCGTCGACGTCGAGTCGAAGGGGCCTGGCGCGGACCTGAAGCCGTCGGGCGTGCCGGTCCGTACTTACGACGTCACCCCTCGTCCTGGTTTGCCCGCCTTCGACGACGCGTCGTGGGAGGCGATCGACGCGACGACGCTCGACGCGCGCCGCGGCAACGGGCGTGTCTCCTTCAACTGGTATCGGATCGCCGTGACGATTCCCGAGCGGATCGGGGCCTTCGACCCGACCGGCTCGACGGCCGTCTTCGAGGTCGTTGTCGACGACTACGCGGAAGTCTGGGTGGACGGGCAGCTCCCCCTCGCGCTCGGGCAGCTCGGCGGCGCCGTGGTGAAGGGCTTCAACGCCCCGAACCGGCTCGTCGTCCTTCGAAACGTGAAGCCGGGACAGAAGGTCGACATCGCGGTCTTCGGAATGAACGGGCCCATCTCGAAGAGCCCGTCGAACTTCATCTGGCTGAGGAGCGCGACGCTCGATTTCTACGGCAAGCGGACGTTCAACCGGCCAGGCGAGAGCTTCGGGACCGTGACGCGCCTCGACCCCGCGCTCGACGCCATCGTCCCGAAGGACGCCGTGGTCGAGAAGCTCGCCGAGGGGTTCCTCTTCACCGAGGGGCCGGTCTGGGCGCGCGAGGGGGGCTTCCTCCTCTTCAGCGACCCGAACGCGAACGCCATCTACCGCTGGACACCGGACGGCGACCTCTCGGTCTTCCGTTCGAAGAGCGGCTACAAGGGCTTCGACGTCGGGGCGTACGGGCAGCCCGGCTCGAACGGTCTGACCTTCGACCGCGACGGGCGGCTCACGATCGACGAGCACGGCAACCGGCGAGTCACGCGTCTCGAGAAGAACGGCGTCGTCACCGTTCTCGCCGACCGGTACGACGGGAAGCGGCTGAACAGCCCGAACGACCTCGTCTACCGCTCCGATCGCACGCTCTACTTCACCGACCCGCCCTTCGGTCTTCCGAAATTCTTCGAGGACCCGCGGAAGGAGCTCCCGTACAGCGGCGTCTTCAGGTTGAAGGACGGAGAGCTCTCGCTCGAGGCGAAGGAGCTGACCGGACCCAACGGCATCGCGTTCACGCCGGATGAGAAGGGCCTCTACGTCAGCAACTGGGATGAGAAGAGGAAGGTGATCTTCCGCTACGACGTCGCCCCGGACGGTTCGCTCTCGAATCCGAGGACTTTCTTCGATATGACGAAGGCGCCGGGCGAGGAGGCGCTCGACGGCCTCAAGGTCGACCAGAAAGGCAACGTCTACTCGTCCGGACCCGGTGGCCTGTGGATCCTCTCGCCCCAGGGGAAGCACCTCGGGACCCTCGCGGTGAAGGAGCTGCCGGCGAACTTCGCCTGGGGCGACGACGACGGGAAGACGCTCTACATGACGGCTCGGACGGGCCTCTATCGGATACGACTGAACGTCGCGGGCTTGCGGCCGTGAGGGGCGCTTGAAACACTCCTCCGGCGGTTTCGGCATCCAAGCGTCGCAATGAAGGCACTCGCCGCCCTATCAGGAACCTCTAGCTCCATCGGCCTCGACGGACTCCCGAAGCCCGCCCTCGACGACGTTCCTGGCGCGGCCGGCGGGCTGGCTCTGCGCCTGGTCTCGTTGATCCTTCTTCTCCCGTCGGTGCTCCTCGCGGACCGTATCGTCCCGGCCTCCGCGCGGGCCGCCGGCAGAACGGCGCCTTCTTCCAGACCGATCTCCGCCTCCTGAACACGTCGCCGTCCGACACGGCTACCGCCATCCTCACGTTCTGTCCGGCGTCGGGCTCTCCGATCGTCTCGCCGGAGCTCCGGGTTCCGCCCCGCCAACAGCTGGCCTTCGACAACGTCCTCGAGACGCTCTTCGGGGTGAGCTCGGACGCCTCGGGACCGATCCGCATTGTCGCCGCCGACCTCGTCGAGGTCAGCAGCCGGACGTACAACACGGTGGACCCGTGTACCTCGGGCACCTTCGGGACCTGGATTCCAGGGCTTCCGGAATCGGCCGCGATCTCCTCCGGCCTCATACCGCAGGCGGCTGGGAGCGCTGAGACGACGAGCGGCTCGCGGACGAACCTCATCCTCTTCAACCCGCGGCACCCGCGACGCTCGTCGGCATCGGCGACGAGGCGATGTTCAGCGGGTCGTATGGCGTTTCCGGAAAGGCGACGATCGTGAGCGGCGGGCTCGTCCGCGCCACCGATTTCCGTGCGAGCGGCACCGCACCCGGGATGGACATCCGGATCGGCCGCTCGGCGAGCCCGCGCAAGGACTTCACCGTCCTCCGCGTCCTCGGACGGCAGAGCTTCGGCGGCGCGAGCCTCGATTTGACGCTTCCTGTGGCGCTCGACCTGAACGGCTTCGACACGTTCACGGTCTGGTGCTACGAGTTCAACGTGATCATCGCGGAAGGGCGGTTCCGGAAACCGTGATGCGAGCCGTGCCTCCACTCCTCCTGCTGGTCACGATGGTTGTCGCGAGACCCGGGCGGGCCGAGGCGTGGCCGCGCGGGAAGGGGAGCCTCTTCGCCCACTTCGGCGCCACCTCGTTCAGCGCCGACACGATGTACGACTCCTCCGGGGCTTCGCGGATCTCGACCTCCGGCTTCGCTACTCACGCCGCTCGGCGGAGGCCTCTTCGCCGGGATCGACGGCGGTGTCTTCGTTCCGCTCGGCTACGACCCCGACGAGTTCCCCGCGCGAGGCGCGGGCGAGACGGACGTCCTCGTCAGCGGCTCTCTGGGCGCGAGCCTCCCGTTTCTCCCGGAAGGCTTCGCGAGCCTCGACGTCGGCTACCGCTGGCGGCGCGGCACGCTGGCGGATGAGATCCCGTGCGCGCTGAAGGTGGGAGCGTTCCCCCACAAGCGAGTCGGGCTCTTTTTTTTCGGATGCGGGAACGCCAGCCGCGCCGACTTCAGCAAAGTCGACCCGTTCGTCGGCACCTCGACCGATTCGCAGAGGCTCGCCCTCGGCGTCGAGCTCTACGTGAAACTCAGCCGGCACTTCGACGTGAACGGCTCGTGGTCCAGGGTCGTCAGCGGTCGGAATACGCCGATCGGCAACCAGCTCCTTCTCGGCGTGGCGTTCCACTCCAAAGTCTTCTGAAACCCAACAGCCTCGGCCGGCATCGAAGCGCCGAGAAACGAGAAATCCCGTCCCGGCCGAAAGGAGCGCAACGTGCTGAAACTCGCTGCCAAGATCCGCACCCTGATTCTGAAGATCGCCGAGAGGCTCGACTGGCTCCCAGCCACTCTCGCCCGACTCTGCGTCGGCTGGGTCTTCCTCGAATCGGGCTGGGGAAAGATCCACGATCTCGGCAAGGTGACGGAGTTCTTCCGGAGCCTCGGCATCCCGGCGCCCGAATTCCAGGCGCCGTTCGCCTCCTACACCGAGCTCATCTGCGGCGCGCTCCTCCTTGTCGGCCTCTTCACGCGATTGGCCTCCGTTCCGCTCATCATCACGATGGCGGTCGCGATTCTCACCGCCAAGAAGGACGACCTGCACGGCTTCTCCGACCTTTACGGCTTCACCGAGTACCTCTACATCCTGCTCATGGTCTACCTGGGAGTCAAAGGCCCCGGCCCTCTCTCCGCAGACCACCTCCTGGTCAAGCTTTCGCAGGAACCCGTCGACGAACCGTCCACTTCCGTCCCGACGCTCGTCAAGACCTAGGGAGATCGAGAGGCGGCCGACATCGCGATGACGCGAAAGCAGAAGGTGGTGCCAGTTGGAGGCGATCGCCGACGAAGCGTGCGGTGCTAACCTCACCCACAAAGTGATCCCGGAGGAGCCCGCCCCGCTTGCCCCTCGACCCGAGGACGACCTCGTTGCGCGCCTCAGGGCCGGCGACGAGGTCGCCTCCGTCCAGCTGGTGAAGCGCTACTGGGGCCCCCTCCTGTCAACGGCGAGACGGTTCCTGAAGAACGAGGAGGACGCCCGAGACGCCGTTCAGGAAGCGTTCATCCGTGCCCACCAGGCGATCGATGGCTTCGAGGGCGGCTCGACATTCTCCACCTGGCTCCACCGGATCCTGATCAACAACTGTCTGATGAAGCTTCGGACCCGGAAACGGCGACGGGAAGAGTCGATCGACGAGCTTCTCCCCAGCTTCCAGGAAGACGGGCACGAAGTTCGCAACAACCTCCCCTGGTCGGACACCATTGCCGACGAGCTCTGTAGGAAGGAAACCTGTCGCCTCGTGCGCGAACTCATTGACCAGCTCCCCGAAACCTATCGCACCGTCCTGCTGCTCCGCGAGATCCAGGAGACCGACATCCGCGACGTGGCCGCGCTCCTCGGCGTCACCGAGAACGCGGTGAAGATCCGTCTGCACCGCGCCCGTCAGGCCCTCCGGGCGCTCCTCGCGCCACATCTCGCGTCACGGGGGCTCGCATGACATCGACGCGCTGGATCACGTGCAAGGAGTTCATCGAATTCGTGTGGGCCTATCTCTCCGGCGAGGTGAGCGAAGCCGAGCGGAAGGAGTTCGAATACCACCTGTCCGGCTGCCCGTCGTGCGTCGCCTACATGAACACCTACAAGCAGACGATCGACCTGACCCGGATGGCCTTCGAGGAGGTTTCCGGCGAGGAGCCAATCCCCGACGAGGTCCCGGAGGAGCTCATCCTGGCCGTGCTCGCGGCTCGCAAGAGGCCTGGTCAGCCGACGTGATTCCGGCCTCGACTCAGGCGGCCGCCCTCTCCACACGCCATTCGGCCAGGAACGCCGTCTCCTCTCGGACGGCTACGACCGTCGCCCGGTCGCCGGGTCCGAGCGTGAAGCCCAACGCCTGGATCCCGTCGGGTGTTTCGTAGGCGTAGCAATACTCGCCGCCGAGCGCGACGAAGTTGTCGCCCGGAACGGCGCAAATGATCTTCGCGTCCCACCCGGCGCCGGCGTCGAAGATCCTGATGCCCGGATAGGACTCGGACGGATGCTGCGTGTGGAGGTTGCGGCTTCCGCGGAACGTATCGACCCTCGACGAAGCGGGCATGCGAAACCTTTCTGCGTGCTGAGCATCCACAATGGGCGAGGGAATTACAACGATGATTCGATTTGGCGAGGGGTTCTGGAGAACTCGTGAGGCGGCGCGAAACGCCGAATGGCTCGAGACGGACGGTCTCGGCGGGTACGCATCCTCGACCCTCTCGGGGCTCAACACGCGTCGCTATCACGGGCTCCTGGTCGCGGCGACCGATCCCCCTTGCGTGAGGAACGTCCTCCTGTCGAAGCTCGAGGAGACGCTCCGGATCGGCGACCTCGAGGTTCCCCTGTCCGTCAACCAGTACCCGGACTCGACGAGCCCGGAGGGGGACGTCCACCTCAGGACGTTCGCGTGGGAGCCGTTCCCGAGCTTCGTCTACGAGGCCGAGGGCGTGAGGCTCCGGAAGACGCTCTTCCTCGTCCACGGCGAGGGGACGCTCGTCGTCACCTACACCCTCGAGGCGGCGCCCGCGGGCGTGCCGGTGAGGCTCGACGTCCGGCCGCTCCTCGCGTTCCGCGACTACCACTCCCTCGGTCACGAGAGCGGCGCGTTCCGCCAAGAGGTCGAGAGGGGAGAGGGACGGCTCACCGTGAGGCCGTTCGAGGGGCTACCGGCGCTGACGTTCGCGCACGGACGCGCGAAGGTGCACGACGGCGCGTACTGGTATCGGCGCTTCGTGTACCAAGCGGAGAAGCAGCGCGGCTTCGACTTCGAGGAAGACCTCTTCAGCCCCTTCTCGCTCGAGGTCGAGCTCGAAGAGGGGCTGCCGGTGAGCCTCGTCGTCTCGACGAGCGGCCGTCCGGCGTCGGAGGCCGAGGCGCTTCGCGGGCAGGAATTCGCGAGACGCGAGAAGGTCACCGGTCCAAAGACCGAGAAGGGCGCCCTCCGCGCCTTTCGAAGGGCCGCAGACCAGTTCCTCGTGGCGCGTGGCGACGGGTCGACCGTCATCGCCGGCTACCCGTGGTTCACGGACTGGGGTCGCGACACGATGATCGCTCTCTCGGGCCTGACGCTCGCGACCGAGCGCCCCGAGATCGCGAAGCGGATACTCGCGACGTTCGCGGGGTTCGTCGACGGGGGGATGATCCCGAACCGTTTCCTGGACGCGGGAACGAACGACGAGTCGGAGTACAACACCGTCGACGCCACGCTCTGGTTCGTGGAAGCCGTCCGCGCCTACCACGAGAAGACGAACGACGAAGCTTTCCTGAGGGAGCTCTTTCCGACGCTCGTCTCGATCGTCGACGCCCATGTCGCGGGAACGCGCTACGGCATCCGCGTCGACGATGACGGCCTGCTCGCGTCAGGTGCCGAGGGAGTTCAGCTCACCTGGATGGACGCGAAGGTCGGCGACCGGGTCGTCACGCCACGCCGCGGGAAGCCCGTCGAGATCCAGGCGCTCTGGTTCAACGCCGTTTCGTTTCTCGAGAAGCTCGCCGAGCGGCTCGGAAACCAGGCGGCAGAGAATCGGCTGAAGTCGCTCGCCGAGAGGGCGCAGGCGAGCTTCGACCGGCTCTACTGGAACGAGGAGGCCGGCTGTCTGTACGACAGCATCGACGAGCACGGCGCCCCGGACCCTTCGATCCGGCCGAATCAGATCTTCGCCGTCAGCCTCCCATTCCCGCTCCTGAAAGGGGAGCGAGCGGCCCGTCTGGTCTCGACGGTGGAGCGTCACCTGCTGACGCCGTTCGGGCTCCGGACGCTAGCGCCCTCGGATCCCGCCTACGAAGGGCGCTACGAAGGCGGACCCGCGCAGCGTGACGGCGCGTACCATCAGGGCACAGTCTGGCCCTGGCTGATCGGCCCGTTCGTGATCGCGTACCTGAAGACGCGAACGCTTTCGACGACGACGCGGCTCCGCGCGGTCGACTTCCTCAAGCCGCTCGTCCTCTTCATGCGTGGGCCTGGCCTCGGCCAGCTCCCGGAAATCCTCGACGGGGATGTGCCGCGACGCCCGGCGGGGTGCTTTGCACAGGCCTGGAGCGTCGCACAGGTCTACGAGGCGATCCTGGTCGCAGGTCTTCCGGACGGCGATTCGGCGGGTTTCCGGGCTCTCGGGCAGCCGTCCTGAAATCGAGCGGCACGAGCCGGCATCCAACCCGCGTCGCCACCAAACAAATTCGCAAGAGGAGATCCCATGAATCGTCGTCTGAACACGTACCTCGGAGCTGCCGTAGCCGGACTCGTCGCCGGGTCGTCCCTACTCTCCGGAATCGCGGCGGCGCAAGACGCCAAGAGCGCGGCGCCCAAAGCGACCGATCCACCGGCAAAGGCGGAGAAGAACGCTTGCGGCGGCAAGGACGGCTGCGGCGCCGCAGCGGAGAAACATGCCTGCAAGGGTCACAACGCCTGCAAGGGCAAGGGGGGCTGCAAGAGCGGCGACAACGGCTGCGCGGGCAAGAACTCCTGCAAGGGGAAGGGCGGTTGCGCCGTCCCGGCCAAGGCCAAAGCCAAGGAGCCGAAAGAGAAGAAATAGGGCGGAGCCGACCCCATGAAACCTTTGCCCGCTTCGGGGCATCTGCCTACCAAGCCGCGCGCGACCCGAGTCTCAACGTCAACGACTTCCAAGAATCCAAGAAAAGGAGATGGTGAATGAATCGTCGAAAGCTGAATGCTTACCTTGGTGCTGCTGTGGCAGGCCTCGTCGCGGGCTCGTCCCTCCTCGCGGGGACCGCTTCCGCCGACGAGAAGACGCCTGCCAAGGCGGCCGACTCGAAGGACAAGAAGGAAAAGGCCGACAAACACACCTGTAAGGGCCACAACGCCTGCAAGGGAAAGGGTGGCTGCGGCGCGGGCGACAACGGCTGCGCGGGCAAGAACTCCTGCAAGGGGAAAGGCGGCTGCGCCGCCGCCGCGGCCAAGCACGAATGCAAGGGCCACAACGCCTGCAAGGGCATGGGCGGCTGCAAGGCCGGCGACCATGGCTGCGCCGGAAAGAACTCGTGCAAGGGGAAGGGCGGCTGCGCCGTCCCGCCGGCACCCAAGGAAGACAAGAAGGCCTGACATCAACCGAGGCCCGGGAGCCCACGGCTTCCGGGCCTCCATCCCTTATCCCTCGTGGAGGCGGCAGCGTGTCGAATCGGTTTGGCTTCCCTCATCTCGGCTACGGAGTCGGCCTAAGGACGACGCACTTCGGGGAGATCCTGGCGTCCACGCCCCCGGTCGACTTCTTCGAGGTCCTCTCCGAGAACTTCCTCGACACCGGCGGGCGGCCGTCGTACGTCCTGGACCGGATCGCCGAGCGCTACCCGATGGTCCTGCACGGGGTCTCCCTTTCTATCGGCTCGACCGATCCTCTCAATTACGGCTACCTCTCGAAGCTGAAGTCCCTCGCGACGAGAGTCCGCGCCGCCTGGGTGTCGGATCACCTGTGCTGGACCGGCGTGAACGGCCGCAACACACACGACCTCCTCCCGATGCCGCTGAACGAGGAGACGCTCCGCCACGTGGCTCGTCGCGTCCGGATGGTGTCGGACGTCCTCGAGCGGCCGCTCGTCCTCGAGAACCCGTCGACCTACCTCGAGTTCGAGGCTTCGACGATGGGGGAGGCCGACTTCCTCGCGCGGCTCGCCGAGGATGCCGATTGCGGCCTCCTGCTCGACGTGAACAACGTCTACGTCAGCAGCGTCAACCACGGGTTCGACGCGCGCACGTATATCGAGAAGATCCCGGCCGATCGCGTCGTCCAGTACCACCTCGCCGGCCATACGGACAAGGGCACCCACCTGCTGGACACCCACTCGACCTTCGTGAAAGACGAGGTGTGGCACCTCTACGCGCTGGCGGTCCGCCATACCGGCCCGCAGACGACGCTCGTCGAGTGGGACGAGGCGATCCCCGAGCTCGCCGTCGTTCACGGCGAGGCGATCAAGGCACGCGACGCTGCCGTACGCGCCACGGTCGAGGAGATCGCCTATGTCTGAGCTCGAACGTCTCCAGACCTGGATGCAGACCGTGATCACGCACCCGGCCTCGATCGAGGAGGCCGTCGTTTCCGACGAGGCCGAAGCGTTGATCCCGAGCGCCGTCGTCTCCGGCGTGATCAGGGCTCGTGGCGAGCTCTCGGCGTGCGACCGACTCGAGATCTATCACGGCATGTATCCGCTCCGGATGCGCGAGGCGCTCGCGGCCGATTACCCGACCCTCGAGAGGCTCGTCGGCGAGGTGACGTTCGGTCGACTCGTCGACGACTACGTCGCCGTCTATTCGTCCCGGAGCTACACGCTGAACCGGCTCGGCGATCGCCTGCCCGTGTTCCTCGAGACCTGGGGACCGAAGAAGGGCCGCGCCCTGCGGCGTGACCTCGCGCGGCTCGAGCTCGCGATGACGGAGGTCTTCGATGCCGACGAGGTCGCGTCGATCGAGCCGTCGGGGCTTGCCGCCATCCCGACCGAGCGCTGGTCGGACGCCCGTTTCACGATGGTCCCGGCGCTTCGACTCCTGAGCCTGGCGGCTCCGGCCCACCGAGTCTTCGACGCCCTCCGCGCGGACGAGGAGCTTCCGCCGATGAGGGCGAGGACGGAGCGCTTGGTCGTCTTCCGGCTTGGCTACCGGGTGAGGCGCCGTGAGGTGCCTGAGGCTGAATATCGGTTGCTTCGCGCGATCTCATCCGGCTCGACACTCGGCGAGGCGCTCGACGGCATCTCCTCCCGGTTCGGCTCGAGCCTTCCAGCCGCGTCCGTGTCCACCTGGATGGCCGAATGGGTCGTCGACGGCCTTTTCGCATCGGTCGCTCTTTCCTGAGGGTGGTGGGCGCGAGACGATCTCTACGGATCAGGAAACGAGGAGTGGAAGCTCGGAGAGGGAGGTCATGACGGCGGCCCGCTTGCCAGGTAGCTCCTCGCGCGGAGCGCCCTCGCGGTTCAGCCAGACGACTCTGAGCCCGAAGCTCGAGGCCCCGGCGACATCCCACGCGTTCGCGCTCACGAAAACGATCCGTTCGAGCGGGACGCCGGTCTGGGAGGTTGCGAGCGCATAGAAACGCGGATCAGGCTTGTAGCGGCCGACCGATTCGACCGAAAGGACGTGCGCGAACGAGGAGACGAGGCCGCTCGCCTCGAGCGCACTCGCGAGCATGGCCGGCGTGCCATTCGACAGCATGCCGCTCGTGAGCCCGGTGCGGGTCAGAACCTCCAGGGTGGGCGCAACATCCGGAAATGCCTCCACACGCTCGTAGCTCGAAAGTAGAGAGGCCTCGAGCGTGGCGTCGGCGATGCCGAGCGTCCCGAGGGCGCAGCGAAGCGCATCAGCCGTGACGACATGATGAGCAGCAGTTCGTTACGGCTCAGAACACCTTTCGTCCCGTTACCCATGCTGGAGAGGGAACGCCGAGCAGGCCGAGGACCGTCGGCGCAACGTCGGTCATGGCGACGATCCCTCGCCGGGCCCTGGGCACGTCGGGGCCGATCGCGAGGAACATGGCTCGAACGTCCGGGTCAGCTGGCCGCGCGCCATGAATGCCCAGGCTCAACTCGTTGAGGCCGCCGTCGGCGAGAAAGCGCTCCTCCTCCGGCGAACGGCTGATGCGCTGGCGCGCATCCGGGCTCAGCGAGCTCGGTACGAACCAAGGGACCTTCGGCTCGAACCGCCCGGTCACGCCCCATCCGTGATCCGCGACGACGAAGACCTCCCCGGCCGCGGGATGGGCCAGGGCTGGGGGAGGGGACGACACTTTGACGAACACGCGCTTTCCTGTGACGGGATCGACGACGGCGCTGCACGCCGCCTCGACTCGGCCGACGATCGACGAAACCTGGTCGTCGGGCACGGATCCCTTCGAAAAGCGCCGCGCCGAGTTCACGTATATCTGCGCGGAGCCACCGCTCGACAGCGCCCGCACGTCCGCGTCCGGTCCGCCGACCTTCAGCCCGGCCGAAGCCAGCACGTTGTTCAGGACGACCACAGAGTGAATCGGCGTCATCCCGTGATCGCCTACGACGACGAAATTCGTGTCGGGAGCGGCAGCGAGCCAGGACGCGAGAATGCGGTCCACCGCCCGCCAGCCGTCCTCGATGTACCTACCGAATCGCGCGCGCCGGGCGCCGGACTCGTCGCCGTATTCGGACTGTCGAGGATCGGTCAGCAGGTAGCGGTGCTGCAGGTTGTCCATCAGCGGCATGTATACGATCAGCAGGTCCCAGTCACGTCGCGCGAGCTCTCGCAGGACCGCGCGCCCCTGGAACTCGGCAAAGCGCGTCGCGTCACTCACGTACTGCGCCTCGGAGAGCTCGCCGCTCGTCACGCGGCGGCTGTCGGGCCCCCCGGGCGACACGCCGATGGCCCGCTCGATGTCGTTCAACGTGGTATCACCGGTGAGCTTCGGTCGACCGGCCACGGGTCCGGTCATCGCGGCGAAAGGCACGGTGTAGGTGCAGGTCGTCGCCGGTGACATCGCGTCGGCGCCGACCGCTCCGAAGCACAGGACACGACGGCCGGCTTGCTGCGCCACGGTCCACAACCGGTCGACCGATGTCGGGATCGTGAAGCCCGAGCGCGCGGGCGCCGAGATGGACTCGCCGGGCAGCCCGACCCCGGTAACGCCGTGAGTGGATGGCCACGTTCCGGTGTAGATCGTCGCGTGGCTCACCGGGGTGGACGCGACATCCGGCGGTCTCATGCCCTCGGCCGCGACACCGCGCGACGCGATGCCGTCGAAGGCGCCGCCCTTGAGAGCTCCTGAGGCGAGCAGGCGTTGCACGATCTGGCTGCCGCCCCCGTCGATGGACAGGAGGACGACCCGATGTCGCGCATGCGACACCGATGGTGCCGCCGACGCCACCACGGCAGAACACAGGAGGAAGATCCCCGGCAGCGCTCGTTGCCAGAGGCGTGCGAAACCCGTGGCCTGCCGTGGAACAGCACCATCTCGAACCGGTCCTCGCCGTCTTCCCATGGCTGTAGATGATCGAATGTCCCGCCGGCATTCCCCCGGGATCGCTGCCCGGAGTCTTGGGACTGGGACTGGCCTCTCTACCGCGGACTTGCCGGGGGCCGCAGGGGCGCTCCAACAACGCACTGGTTACGGCCGATAGACGCCGAGTCTGTGCTTTCGGTGTGCGCCGAGGGTATCTATTTTCGTCGTCCCAAGCTGTCCGTAGATACCCGTGGAAAAAGTCGTGCCAGCCTAGAAGTACTGACGGGGCCGCGAAGCTCGAGGTGCTCGAGGTCTCGCCGCTCAGGCGGGCGATCGACCGCCGAGGAGGAGCGCCCGACCCTCGAGAGAAGGAGAGGCTCGTCGCGGCGTTCTCGGATGAGGCCGGTTTCTTCCAGACGCTGGGAAATCTGGTCGTCGTTGCGCTGGAGCCCGGACTCAGGAAAGGCGACTTGTTCCAGCTGCGGTGGTCGATGATCGACCTCGCTGACACGAGGGGATGGCTCGGCCGGACGAGCCACGCCAGGCGACTCCTATTCCTCCGCCCGGCGGATTTCATCCAGCGCTTCCTGTCGCGGCCACGACCCTGTGGCTGCTTCTCGACGGCGTCGCTCACCTCAGGCCCATCGGCCCCGACATCGATCGGAGCGCAAGCTGCCTCGTCACCGCGGAGAAGCTCGAGGTCGCGTGTCGGAACAATCGTCGACGTGGAACGTCTCGGGCAGGGCGTGGCCGGAGCTCGCCGGAGCGTCCCTCCGTCCTCGGTGCGGCCTACCGCGAGCTCACGGCCCTGGTCCTGCGGTTGCGTCGCGAGCCCGGGCTTGCCGGGGAGGAGCCGTCGACCGCGTGTCCGGCGCGACCGTGGGGTCGTCGCGCGAGAAGCGGCGCGAGCAGGTCCTCGCGGCGCACCGCGCCGCGAGGCCGATGGGGGTGAGCGTTGCTCGCGTTGCCGGCTACCGTTTCTTGAGGCTCAAGGTGTCCGCACCGCCGGTGAACGAGCCGGCGGGCTTGCGGAA
>Ga0154020_10005145_pt1 | contig 15512 bp, 16 predicted proteins | sample Klosneuvirus_201_FD_109709 | JGI IMG/M metagenome (GOLD analysis project Ga0154020, IMG submission 109709) | Active sludge microbial communities from wastewater, Klosterneuburg, Austria - Klosneuvirus_20160825_MG | ecosystem: Engineered > WWTP > Aerobic digester > Activated sludge | place...
CGAGAAGCTCGCGTCGCTCGACAAGGGCGGCTCGCGGATCACGTACAAGCTGCGAGACTGGGTGTTCTCGCGGCAGCGGTACTGGGGAGAGCCGATCCCCGTGTATTTCCCGGTGGATCTCGGGGCAGGGGTCGACGACCCGAAGAAGGGTGCGCACACCATCCGCTACGACCAGCCCATCGCCGTCGAGGAGAGCGACCTGCCCGTGCGGCTCCCCGATCTGGCCGATTTCAAGCCCGGCGACGATCCCTCGGGCCCGCTCGCACGCGCGCTCGACTGGCGCTTCTTCCAGAAGGACGGCCGCTGGTTCGCCCGCGAGACCAACACGATGCCGCAGTGGGCGGGGTCGTGCTGGTACTACCTGCGCTTCCTCGACCCGCACAACGACGCGCGCATCTTCGACGACGCGGCGTACGACGACTGGATGCCGGTCGACCTCTACGTCGGCGGCAGCGAGCACGCGGTGCTGCACCTGCTCTACGCGCGGTTCTGGCACAAGGTGCTGTTCGACTGCGGCGTCGTGAAGCACAAGGAGCCGTTCCAGAAGCTCGTGCACCAGGGCCTCATCCTCGGCGAAGTGGAGTACACGGCCTACAAGGACAGCCACGACGCCTGGGTCTCGCCCGACGACGTCGAGGAGGACGACGACCACGAGCTGCGTCGCAAGGGCGACGGCGGGCGGGTCGTGGTGGTGAAGGTTCGGCCCGACCAGACCCAGAAGAAGGGCGGCAAGTTCGTCCTCGTCGACGCGCCCGACGTCGTCGTCGACGCGCGCGCCCACAAGATGAGCAAGTCGCGCGGCAACGTGGTGAACCCCGACGACATCATCCAGAAGTTCGGCGCGGACGCGCTCCGCGTGTTCGAGATGTTCATGGGCCCGCTCGAGGCGGTGAAGCCGTGGGCCACCGACGGCGTGGTGGGCGTGCGCCGCTTCCTCGACCGCGCGTGGAACGTGTGCGTGGCCGCCGAGGGCGAGGGGCCGCTCGACGACGAGTCGCTGCGCCTCCTGCACAAGACGGTGCAGAAGGTCGGCGCCGACATCGAGGGCCTGCGGTTCAACACCGCCATCTCGGCGATGATGATCCTCGTGAACCGCCTCGCCGAGATCGAGAAGGTCCCGGTGAGCGCCGCGCGCACCCTCGCGCTCCTGCTCTCGCCGTTCGCGCCGCACCTCGGCGAGGAGCTCTGGGAGCGTCTCGGTGGCGAGGCGTCGCTCGCGCACGAGCCGTGGCCCACGTTCGAGCCGTCGCTGGTCGTCGACGACGTGGTCGAGATCCCCATCCAGGTGAACGGCAAGCTCCGCGCGAAGGCCCGCCTGCGCCGCGACGCGAGCGAGGCCGACGCCCGCGCCGCGGTGGCGGGGGCCGCGGAGGCGCAGCCGTTCCTCGCCGGCAAGACGGAGAAGAAGTTCCTCTTCGTGCCGGGCAAGATCATCAACGTCGTCGTCGGTTGAGCGCGGCTTCAGCCGACCGGCGGCGCAGGCCGCCGCAGGCGGGCCAAGGTGGCGACCACGAGCAGCGTGGCGAGCCCGGCCGCGACACCCGCCGCCAGATCGAACAACTTCGGCAGGACCGCCCGCGCGACCACGCCCATGCCCTCGACCAGGTGGGTCGCGGCGTGGTGGGCGGCGGGGAAGCCGTGGAGCAGGATGCTGCCACCCACGAGGAACATGGCGAGGGTGCCGCCCACCGACAGGGCCTTCATCAGCCACGGCGCCGTCCGCAGGATGCCGCGCCCGATCGCGCGGCGCAGGCCACCGAGGCGCGCGGACGCCGGGGTACGCAGCAGCGCGAGGCCCGCGTCGTCCAGCTTCACGATGGCGGCCACCACCCCGTAGACCCCGACCGTCATCACGAGCCCGAGGGCGACCAGGACGAGCAGCCGGGTGCGCAGCGGCGCGGTGGTCACCGAGCCCAGAGCGATGACGATGATCTCGGCCGAGAGGATGAAGTCGGTGCGGATGGCCCCCTTGATCTTCTGGGCCTCGAGCTTCGCCGGATCGGTCTCCACCGCGGCTGGAGCGCTGGGCGGCGCGTCGGCGTGCCCGCGGGAGGCGACCTTGTGGACCACCTTCTCGGCGCCCTCGTAGCAGAGGAACAGGCCCCCCATCATGAGGAGCGGGGTGACCAGGCGCGGGGTCGCCGCGCTGATCGCGAGGGCCGCGGGCACGAGGATGGCCTTGTTGACCAGGGAGCCCTTGGCCACGGCGAAGACCACGGGCAGCTCCCGGTCGGCGTCGACGCCGGCGACCTGCTGCGCGTTGAGGGCGAGATCGTCGGCGAGGACCCCGGCCGTCTTGGTCGTGGCCACCTTGGTGAGAGCGGCGACGTCGTCCAGCAGCGACGCGATGTCGTCCAGCAGGGCAAGGAGACTCGTCGCCATCGATTCCCTTGGATCACCAATCCAGGCTACGGTCGCAGCCTGTCGGGGAGGCCCGACACAATCGCCCGAGGAAACGATGAACAAGAAGCTCTCCGTGTTTGCTGCCCTCGCACTGGTGCTCGGCGGTGTGTATGCGACCGGTTGCACCGTCAAGGCGTCGGCCGGACCGACCACGCCTGCGCCCACGCCGTCCGCAGAGCCCACCCCCCCACCGCCGCCCAAGGACACCGATGGGGACGGTGTGGCCGATGCCGACGACGCGTGCCCCGACAAGGCCGGCAAGGCCAGCGCCGACAAGGCCAAGAACGGCTGCCCGGACGCGCCCCTCGTCGAGGTGAAGGGCAACTACGTCGAGATCCACCAGCAGGTGCTCTTCGAGAGCGGCAAGGCCACGATCCAGGACTCCTCGAACAAGCTGCTCGACGAGATCGCCAAGGTGATCAACGAGGTCACCGCGATCGAGCTCGTCGAGGTCGCGGGCCACGCCGACAAGCAGGGGGACGACAAGGTGAACGTCAAGCTCACCGACGACCGCGCCAAGGCCGTCGTCGCCGCCCTGGTCAAGCGCGGGGTCGACCCGAAGAAGCTCCGCGCGAAGGGCTACGGCGAGTATTGCCCGATCGATACGGCCGACACGCCCAAGGCGCACGAGAAGAACCGCCGCGTCGAGTTCGACATCGTCAAGATCGGTGGCAAGAAGACCGACGTGAAGCTCGGCTGCGACGAGGCGACCAAGAAGGGCGTCAAGCCCGCGCCGGTTCCCTGAAGGTGCATCGTCGGGCGGGAGGTGGTCACCGGTTGGCCTCCCGCGCGACGAACACCTCCCAGCCCTCCGCGGCCTCGCGGCTCACGCGCGCGTGCTCCGTCGAGAACACCGACTCGCCGAGCAGCCAGCGGTTCGTCGCGTCCTCCGCGGTGAGCGCCGTGAGCACGCCGTGGATCAGCTCCAGCGGGCCGAGGTCGCGGCCCGCGCCGCCCCCCAGCACCAGCGCCGCGAACAGCGTCTTGCCGACCACGGCCTGGTTCGCGTTGCACGGCAGTTTCGTGTCCGGGTCGCCGGCGCCGAACGCCGTGAGGCACGCCGCGAGGTCGCAGGAGTTGTACGCGCGGCACAGCAGCGGTCGCGCGGGGTGCACGCTGCAGGCGCCGTGCGCGTCGAGGAGCGGGCAGGGGATCCGTGCCTCGGCGCGCTCCTTCACCGTCATCTCCGCCACGCGCGGCGCGACCTCGCGCAGCGTCGCGATCAGCGCCTCGACCTCGGCGGGCGTGCGCGTCGTCCGCACGTGGTCGGCGATGCGCAGGGCCTCGGCGGGCGTGACGAACACCACGTGCAGCCGACAGCACGAGTCGCAACCCGGGCGACACACCGGCAGCCTTCGCAGCGCCGCGGGCTCCTTCGCGTCGAGCGCCGCCGTCAGCGTGTCGTTCAGCGTGAACACCTCGTCGATCAGCGCCGCGAGCGGCTGGGGCCCGAGCTCGCCCGCCAGCGTGGCGCGCACGTCCTCGGCGACCGACCGCAGGATCTCGTCGTGGTAGGGCGGGGCGGCCACGTCAACGCAGCGTGCGCAGGGCTTCGGTCCAGCGGTGGAGCTCGTCGAGCATCCCGGCCGCCGACTTGACGAGCGGCTCCGAGCCGCGGAACGCGCCGTTCTCCATGAGCGTGTTGAAGAACGCGACGTTCACCGCCTCGGGCAGGGGCATCACCTTGAGCGTCGTCAGGAACTGCTTGGTCATCTGCACCGAGCGCGTGCCGCCCGAGAGCCCGCCGTAGCTGACGAACCCCGCGGCCTTGTAGTTCCACTCCTTGTAGAGGTAGTGGAGCGCGTTCACGAGCGCGGGCGGCGAGCCGTAGTTGTACTCGGGGGTGACGAACACGAACGCGTCGAGCGCGCTCACGCGGCGGCTCCAGGCCTTGGTGTGCTCGTGCTGGTAGTCGCCGAGCCGCGGGTGCTTGGGCTCGTCGAGCAGGGGCAGCGCGACCTCTTGCAGATCGACGAGCTCGACGGCGAACTTGCCGTGCGCCTTCGCGTGCTCGAGGAACCACTGCGCGATGGGCAGTCCCACGCGGCCGGGCCGCGTGCTGCAGACGATGACGCCGAGGGTCGACATGGAGGGACGCTAGACGCGTCCCCCGGCTCCGTCGAGCGACCCTTAGAAGCGGTACGTGCGGACGATGTCCTTCGCCGGGCGCTCGATCTTCACGATCGGGCTCGTCACGAGGTCGAGGCCGTCCGCGAGGAAGTACATGGCCTCGCCGACGGTGGGCTCGTCCTGACGCGGCACCAGCGTGCCGTTGGCCACGCGGAACACGCCGCCGGCCATCTCGCGCTTGAGGGCGAGGTGCCCCGGCAAGAAGTCTCCGCTGCGTCGGTCGCGAACGGCGACGCAGAGGCGATCGCGGAAGTGATACTCGGTGTTGCGAGTGACGAGGACCTTGTGACGACGACGTTCCTGCTTCATGTCCGCCTCCTATGGCTTCATCAACTTGGGCAGGCCGCGGGTCGCGCCCTGCACTGCGCCTTCGATGCCCTGCGAGCGTGCGCTCTTGTCGCCGGGCTTGGTCGTGACGACGCTGGTCCCGGAGGTGAGCCCACGGAGCGCGCCGGTCTTGCCGTCGCGCACCGCGAGCGACACCGCGCAGGTGGTCGTCGCGCTGTTCTTCTCCTGCGTCGTCTCGAGCTTCATCACGTTGGCGCTGACCACGACCGTGGTGCCCTTCGGGACCTCGAGCTTTCCCACTTCGGTCGCGAGGACCTTGCGTAACGTCGCCAGATCTTCGGCGGGGAGCGCGCTCGCGCCGCTCACCTCGCCGACCTCGATCGCCGCGCTCGCCACGGGGGCGAGCGACAGCAGGGCCATCGCCACGAACGTCGAGAGAGTTCTTCGCAGCATCTGCCCGTCGCTACGCAACGTCGGCACGCGCGGCCAAGTTTGCTACGGTGCGTGACCGTGAAGAGCTCGGCCGAGATCGTCGTCGTCGGCGGCGGCATCATGGGGCTGTCCGTCGCGTACCACCTGGCGCGCGCCGGCGTGCGCGACGTGGTCGTCGTCGACAAGAGCTACCTGTGCGGCGGCGCCTCCGGTCGCAACGGCGGTGGGGTGCGCGCGCAGTGGTCGAGCGAGTCCAACATCCGCCTCATGCAGGAGTCCATCCGCATCTGCTCCGAGTTCGCCTCGGAGATGAAGATCAACGTGTGGTTTCGCCAAGGTGGATACCTGTTCCTCACGCGGAGCGAGAGCCGCGCCGAGCAGCTCCGCGCCTCCGTCGCGCTCCAGCAGTCGTGCGGTCTGCGCACCGAGCTGCTCACCCCGCGCGAGGCCAAGCGCATCGTCCCCGAGCTCGACACCACGGGCGTCGCGCTCGCGTCCTACAACCCCGACGACGGCGTCGTCTTCCCGTGGCCCTTCGTCTGGGGCTATGCCCAGGCCGCGCAGAAGCTGGGCGTCGAGGTGCACACCCACACCGAGGTGCTGGGGTTCGACACCGCCAACGTCGGCACCCGCATCGAGGCCGTGCGCACGAGCAAGGGCCGCATCGCGACCCACACGGTGGTCAACGCTGCCGGCGCCTGGTCGCCCGAGGTGGCGCGCATGCTCGGGGTCGAGCTGCCGAACACCCCCCACCGCCACGAGATCTGCTCGACCGAGCCGCTCAAGCCCTGGCTCCAGCCGCTGGTCGCCGACCTCGACACGGGGCTCTACTTCTCCCAGTCGATGCGCGGTGAGATCGTCGGTGGCGTCTCCAACGAGCAGGTGCCCCACGGGGTCGACCACCAGTCGTCCGCCCGGTTCCTCGGTCTCTACGCCAGCGCCCTCATGCGCACCGTGCCGATCCTCGGCGCCGTGAAGGTGCTCCGGCAGTGGTCGGGTTGCTACGATCTCACGCCCGACGCCAACCCCATCGTCGGCCCGGTCGACGAGGTCGAGGGCTTCCATCAGGCGTCCGGGTTCATGGGCCACGGGTTCATGATGGCCCCGGTCATGGGCAAGCTCCTCGCGCAGTACCTGGTCGAGCAGACCGCGCTGCCGCTGTTCGACCGCTGGAACCTCCGCCGCTTCAAGGAGGGTCGCCTCCTCAGCGAGGGCATGATCATCGGCTGAGCCGGGTCTGTCGCTCGACGAGGTTGCGGAGGGGGGCGAGCTGGTTCGGCGAGAACCGGGTCTCGCCGAGGTCGAGCGCGAACGAGGTGAGCGCGTCGAGGGGGAGGCCGCGCAGGGCCGCGGTCACGCCGGTCAGGTGGCGGGCGTCGTGGGTCACCCCGTGCCAGAGCACGCGCAACGCCGAGAGGCCCGCGTCAGGGCCGCGCTGGAACACGAACGAGAAGTAGCCGGTCGCGACGACCAGCTCTTGCAGATCGGACGCTCGGGCTTCGATCGCTTCGCGCCAGCCAGCGACGTCGAGGGGTTGGGACAGACGGACCTCCAGGCGACGCAGCCGGCGGACGAGGTCGCCGTCGTACACCCACGCGAAGTCCTCGACCGTCCACGGGTGGCGGTTCAGCGTCAGCGAGACGTCGTCGACGAGGGGCAGGGCCGGGATCCGCCGCACCGCCTCGCGGGCGCGCGGAGACTGCTCGAAAGACAGGCCGGCGACCGAGAGCGTCGTGAGGCGCGGGTATGCCTCGGGCTGGGTGACCATTGTCGCGAGCGTGCCGGCGTCGAGGGCCTCGATCTCCCGCAGCGCGCGGAAGGGGCTGTCCAGCAGCGCCGGCACCTCGATGGTGCGATCCCCTCGCAGGCGCAGCCGCTCCACCGTCGCCCACTCGTCGGCGGGGGGCAGGGTGTTCCCACCGAAATCCGCCATCACCTCGGCGAGGAAGCCGCGCCGGAACACGTGGTGGTAAGGGTTCACGACCTCGGCGAGCGGCCCGAGCCACGCGACGCGGTGCTTCTCGAGGAGCGCCTTCTCTTTCCTCCGCGCGCTCGGCGTCGGCTTGCCCTTGGCCAGCTGCAGCGCGAGGAATTCTCCTCGCGGGTCACCGAGCTCGAGCAGGTGATCGGCGAGCACGAGGCGCGGCGCGTCGTCGTCCGGGCGCGCGTACACCTCGGCGAACAACGCACGCGTGGTCGGGCCCATGCGCGGACTCTACCCGTGGACGTCGGCCAGGTCCGCGAGGGGTGCGACCCGATCGTGATCGCGCGTCAATCGTACGCGCACACGAAGCCGCCGGACACTGCACGGGGGGACACCGTCCAGGAATGGGTTCCGATTCCGCAGCGGACCACGAAGGCGTCGAGCAAGCCCGCGGGATCGCCGACACAGGTCGCGCCGTCGGCGGCGACGTCGAAGGTGGCACCCTCGCGCGTCACCCCCTGCATCGCCAGCGAATCGAGGTGGACCCGTCGCGCGCGGAGTGGTGTCCCGGAGCACGGCGAAAGGCCTGACCACGTGCCGAAGTAGACGAGGCCTGACTCTCCGACAGCCGCGATGTTCTTGTAGAACGAGGAGACGTGGACCAACCGCTCCTTGCTCGCGTTGGGCACCTCGACGAAGACGCCATCGCGGAGCGCGACCACGCGACCGCCTGCGCCGACCGCGGTCACGCGGCTGAATCCTATGCCGTCGTCGAACTCGGTGATCGCGACGAAGTCGCCGTCGAGCACCTTCGTCCAGCGCAGCCCGTCGAGGCGGTAGATCCCCTCACCGCCCGCTGCGAAGCCCCCGGCGGTGAGAGCCCGGACGGTCGGGGGAAGATCGGCCTCGAAGACCAGCGACCCGGCCACGCGGAACGAACGGCATCGCGTGTCGTCGCACGCGAGGACGCGTAGCCCCTTGCTCGTCGTGAGACTCGTCCCCGTCGCGATCGCGATGGGACGGAGACGAGAGTCGGCTGTGGTCGGGCCGACCGAACGCTTGGGTACTGCGCGCTCCAGGACGACCACCCGTAGCGGATCGAGGAGGATGGCCTCCGCCGTGGCGTCGACGATGGTCTCGCCGGGGCCCGGCGTGAAGATCACGTCCGGCGCAGCATGGGTGCACGGGGGGCCCGCAGTGAGTTCACACCCCGGCGCGTACTCGACCCCGTCGTCCTGGACGTCAGGGACCGCGGGTCCGTCCAGGGACCAAGCGACGTCAGCCCCCGCATCGCCGTCGGCAGCAGCGGTGACCCGACCTGCGCAGCCGAGCACCACCACCGCCGGTAGCGTGCGCCACATGGCTCAGAGCGGCTTGCAGGGGCCCGACGCGGTCGTGAGGTGCGGACAGTGGACCGTGGCGCTCGAGCCGTCCGTCGCCTCGTAGCTCGCCTCGAGGTGGTACTGCATGCAGTTGAGCGTGCCCTTGGCCTGCTCGATCTCGCCGGCGGTGCTGCTGAAGGTGATCGCCGCGCACTTGGTCTTGCAGTCGGCCTCGTCGGTGAACGGCGTGCCGGAGATCAGGCCGGAGGACGGCTTGCACTGGGCGATGGCGATCTTGCAGAACGTCGCGCAGCGGTCGGTGCCGCAGGTGAGGCCGCCGGTCATGCCGGCGCGACGACAGCTCGTGGCCGCGTCGGTGGCCGCTTCGCCCGCGTGGAACAGGCGGCAGCCGAGCGTGTCGCCCGTCTTGTCGGCGGCGGTGCCGACGTCGAAGCGCGCGCAGATGTTGAGGCAGAACGCCTTGCTCGGGTACTGCGCGTTGGCGCCCGTGCAGTTGGTGGTGACCTTGTCGCAGTAGGTCGCGCAGTCGACCTTGGTGCCGCCGTCGCTGCCGGTCTCGCTGGCGTCGCTGCCCGTGCCCGTGTCCGTGGCGCTGCCGGTGTCCGCGGTGCCGGTGTCGACGCTGCTGCCGGTGTCGACCGTGCCCGTGTCGGTCGCGGTGGCGGGTGCGTCGTCGCTACACCCGGCGGCGAACGAAGCGATGCAGAGGAGGGAGAGGAGACCAAAGGACGTCTTCATGAGGCGAAACCTATCACCAGTCCGACCAAACGCCAGAAAACCCGCCGGAGGACCCGACGGGACCGTGATGGGCCGGGGCTCCACGATGTGGTAACCGGGGGCGTGCGCTCCGCTCTTCTCTTCGCCGTCGTGCTGCTGTCTTCCATGCCTTCTTGCAAGCCGGCCGTCGCCAGCGCCGACGAGTGCGAGCAGGTGTCCGAGCACCTCGCCCAGCTCGTCGTGAAGAAGGAGAAGAAGCCGCCGATGGGCCGCCTCGCCTCGCCGCCGTTCAACACGCCGGACAACGAGAAGGACGTGCACGACGAGGCCAAGAACAAGGCCAAGCCGCGCTGCCTCAAGGGCTGGAAGCGTCAGGTGTTCGACTGCATGATGGCCGCGAAGGAGATCGAGGCCGCCGACAAGTGTCGGTTCGAGTGATCCGCATCGCGCTCGCCGCCGACGAGCCGTATCCGGTGCACGCCACGCTGCGCGCCGAGCTCGAGCGGCGCGGTCACGTCGTCGTGCCGTTCGGCGCCGTCGCGACCGGCGCCGAGGGCCCGTGGGCGACGATCGCCGAGGAGGCCGCGCTCGCCGTGGCCCGCGGCGACTGCGACGAGGGCGTCTTCCTCTGCTGGACGGGCACCGGCATCAGCATCGCCGCCAACAAGGTCCCCGGCATCCGCGCCGCCCTCGTCTCCGATCCGGGCACCGCGGCGGCCGCGCGCGTGTGGAACCACGCCAACGTCCTCTGCCTGAGCCACCGCACGCTCTCCGACGACCTGGCCAAGGAGATCCTCGCGGCCTGGTTCGACACGGTGCCAGGCGATCGCGGGGCCGACGGCGTCGCGAAGCTCCGCGACGTCGACGCGCGCCACCGGCGCTAGTTCTGGCCCTTTTCTGGCGCCGAGATCGGCACGAACGAGCCCGAGACCACGCGGTCCTTCTTCGCCGGCACGACACCGGGATAGACCATGACCTTGGCCTCGCCGATGGTCTGCCCGCGATCGGCGACCCACTCCATGCGCTCGTGCACCCAGGCCATCACGGCGGCGCGGGCCTCGTCGGTGATCGGGCGCTCGTCGTTCACGTCGGCGTGCTGGAGGTCGGTCCAGTCGTAGCGGTAGCGGAGCTCCATCGGCCGCGCCGGGTCGGCGTTCTTGGCGGCGGTCTTCGCCGCGGCCGACTGCGTCTCGGCCTCGGCGCGCCGGAGCATGTCGCGCTCCATGCGCTTCTTGGCCTCGGCGGCGTCGAGCTCCGCGATGCGGGCCTTCTCGGCGTCGTCGAGGGGGCGCATCGCGCCCTTCATGCGCGCGTTGTCCTCCTTGGAGAGCCCCTCGAACACGACGCCCAGCACCTCGATCATCGGCGGCCTCGCGCGCAGCCAGGCCATCGCGGCCTCGACGCTGTCGTGTTCGATGACCTCGCCTTCACCGTCCTCGAGCCGCCGGAGGCGGAGCGTGAGCTTGTCCATGGCCTCGCATGAGAGCATGAAACCGGGGTCGCGCGACCGTCGACCTTCAGCCCGCCGCCCTTCGACCCGCGCTGCCCGGCGCGAGGGTGGTCTTGTTGCGGCCCTCGCGTTTGCTCGCGTAGAGCGCCTCGTCCGTGGCCTTGTAGAGCTCGTCCCAGGTCGCGCCGTCGTGGGGGTGCGTGGCGACGCCGAGGCTGCACTGCACCTGGAAGCTCTGCCCCGAGCCCGCGTGGAACGTGGTGCGGGCGAGCTCCTCGCGGACGCGCTCGGCGAGCTGCACCGCGCCCTCTGCGCCGGTCTCCTCGCAGATGATGACGAACTCCTCGCCGCCGAAGCGCGCCACGTAGTCGGTGCCGCGCTTGAGGCGCCGCAGGATGCCGGCGAGGCCCTTGATGACCTGGTCGCCGACGTCGTGCCCGTGGGTGTCGTTGATTCGCTTGAAGTGATCGATGTCGGTCTGGATGACCGCGAGCGCCTTGCCGTAGCGGGCCGCGGCGCGCACCTTCTGGGCGCCGAGCTCGAGGAGGACGCGCTTGTTGAGGAGGCCGGTGAGGCCGTCGGTCGTCGCGAGCTCCTCGAGCTTCGCGAGCATGCGCGCGTTGGCGAGGCTCGTCGCCACGTGCGAGGCGAGCACCTCGAGGGTCGTGCGGGCACCTTCGCCGGCGAACTCGCGGAACGCCCCGCGGCGACGCGCGCCGAGGACCAGCGTGCCGAGCGCGCGCTCGTGGAGGGACAGCGGCACGACCAGGATCGACCGCACGTCCGCCTCGCGCGGCAGCCCGTCGCCCGGCTCGTCGCCGAGCTCGATGCGCAGCGGGTGGCGCCGCGTGAACACCACCTGGGTGTGCGGATCGTGGTCGCCGCGGTGGGGCAGGGTGGCGCGGCTCTTCACGGCCTGGGCCACGAGTCCACCGTTGTCGCCGAAGCGCAGGCCGACGAGGGCCTCGAAGTCGGCGGCGCCCGCGACCGCGCGAACCTCGTGGAGCACCTCGTTCGGGCCGCGCTCGCCGTCGTGCACCACGGTGATCGCGGCGAGGTCGAAGCTCGCGATCGCGCGCGCGCTCTCGACGCCGGCCTTGAGCACCTCGGCCTCGGTGAGCGCGCCGGCGAGGCGCTGGGTCGCGGCGTACAGGTGGTCCTGCTCGGCCTTCGCGCGCTCGAGCCGGCCGAAGACGCGCTCGTTCTCGATCGCCCGCAGCACGTAGCGCGCGGCCGACGCGACCAGCTCCTCCTCGTGCGCGGTGAACGGCCGGTCGAGCCGGTCGACGCAGAGCACGCCGCGCACGTTGCCCTCGTCGAGCAGCGGCACGGCGACGATGGCGCTCGGCCCGCCCTCGGGGAGCGCGGTCGGGTAATACGGGATGCGGTAGCCGGAGCGCAGGCCGCTCAGCGACACCGGGGCCTTGCGCCGGAGCACCGCGCCGATGACGCCCTCGCTCGGCGCGAACGGGCCCTCGAGCACGGCGCGCGCGTCGCTCACCACCTCGGCGAGCTTGAGCGCCTTGCCGGCGTCCATGAGCAGCACGGCCGTGTGGGCGCCGAGGCTCCGCTTGAGCAGCTCGAGCGCGAACCGCACCGCGTGCTGGATCTCCTCGACGCCGAGTCGCTGCACGCGCTCGGCCTCGACCGCGACCGAACGCGGCGCGGGGGGCACGAGGCTCGGCGTGGCGGGGGCGTCGGCGAGGCGGTAGCTGCGCGCCTGTTCGCGCATGCGTTCGAGCTCGCGCTCCACCTTGCGCCGCGTGCGGTGGGCGATGGCCTCGAGCCTCCCGCGCAGCACCCAGGCGTTGAGCCCGGCGAACGACGCGAGCAGCAGACCGTGCAGGAGGAGGGAGCGCGCCGAGCCCGGATCGGCCCACGGCGGCCGCACGCCGGCCTCCATCACGAGGGCGACGAGGATCGCGGCGAGGCTCACGAGGCGCGACGCGAACGTGGCCACGATGGCCGCGACGACGAGGACGAGCGGGTAGCTCGCGTCGAGGCCGGCGGGCAGGCGCATCGCGACGCCGACGGCGCCCGCGACGGCGAGCACCGAGATCTCGAGCCCGACCTTGCCGTCTTCGCGCTCCTCCTCGGGATCGACGCGGATCGCGAGCACCTGGGTCAGCACGCGCGCGGCCGCGCCGCCGAGCAGTCCGGCCTCGAGCCAGCTCACCCACGCGCCGTCGCCGGCCAGGCGACGCGACTCGAGCCACACCATCGCGCTCGCCGCGGCGCCGGCGCCGAGCGGACCGAGGGCCCGACGCATGACCTTGCGCGCGGTGACCATCGCGCGCACCGAGCGGGCGCCCGGCACGGCCTTGGTCGTGGTGGTGATCTCGGCCGACGCAGCCTCGACGCGCGGCGGGATCGGCGTGTTGACGACCGGGGCGCGGTGAGGCGCCGGCGTGCGGGCCGGGGCCGGCGTCTTGTGCGTGGCCGTGTTCGCCCTGGGCTTCGGGGGAGCAGGCGTCCGTTGCGCTTTCGGCGGGCTGGGGGTGCGAGGCGCGCGGGCAGGGGGCGGCAGGGTCCGGGACATCCGTCCCCCCGCCGTTATCGGACCGCCCACCGAAGGGCCAAGATGTGCGCACGAGCACCCGGGATCATTGACGCAGCGCGCTTCCGCCCCTACCCGCTGAACCGCGATTCAGTCGTGCGCAGCACCCCCAGGAGGGCCCACGCCGTGAAGATCCTCGTCCCGTTCAAGCGCGTCGCCGATCCCGAGAACGCCAACAAGGTCAAGGTGCCCGTGGGCGCCAACGGACTCGGTCCGAAGATCGAGACCACGGGGATGGAGTTCAAGCCCAACCCGTTCGACGAGTACGCCGTCGAGGCCGCCCTGCGCCTCACCGAGAACGGCACGGCCCCCAAGGCGCGCCTCGGTGAGGTCACCGTGGTCACCGTCGGCGGCCCCGAGGCCGACCAGACCCTGCGCGGCGCGCTGGCCACCGGCGCCGACAAGGCCGTCCGCGTCGAGGCCACCGACGAGCAGCTCGACGGCGCCATCATCGCGCGCGCCCTCGCCAAGGTCGTCGCGCAGGTCGGCCCCGACCTCGTGCTCCTCGGCAAGCAGACCGTCGACACCGACTCGGCCCAGACCGGCCCGATGCTCGCCGAGCTCCTCGGCTGGCCGCAGGTCACCTTCGCCGTGCAGATCACCAACGAGGGCAACGGCTCGCTCCTCGTCACCCGCAACGGCGACGGCGGCGTGCAGAAGGTCCGCGTGAAGCTCCCCGCCGTGGTCACGGTCGAGGACCGCGTCTCCTACTCGGGCGGCGTCACGAGCCCGCCCACCCCGGCCACGCACAAGTACGCCGACGGCGTCCGCTTCGCGCCGCTGCCCGCCATCATGCAGGCCAAGAAGAAGCCGCTCGAGGTGAAGAAGCTCGCCGACCTCGGCGTCGACACCGCGCTCAGCGTGAAATACCTCGGCTTCGAGCCGCCGCCCGCCCGCAAGGCCGGCGTCAAGGTGAAGACCGTCGCCGAGCTCGTCGACAAGCTGAAGAACGAAGCGAAGGCCATCTAGTCAACCCCACGGAACCACAGCGGAGTCAGACATCATGACCGACATTCTCGTCGTTGCAGAGATCGTGGGGGGCCAGGTCAAGAAGCCGACGTTCGCGGCGATCGCCTTCGCCCGTGACGCGGCCAAGGCCGCCGGCGGATCGTTCGCCATCCTCGCCATCGGCGCCGGCCTAGACGCTGCCGCCAAGGAGCTCTCGGCCTTCGGAGCGAGCAAGGTGATCGTCGCCGAGGACGCGACCATCAAGGGCTACACCACCGAGGTGTTCGCCCCGACCGCCGCTGCCGTCGCCAAGGGTGGCTTCGGCATCGTCGTCACGGCCGCGACCATCAACGGCCGCGACCTCGCGCCGCGCGTCGCCGCCAAGCTCGGCGCCGGGTACGCGCCCGACATCTCCGGCTTCAAGGCCGAGGGTGGCAAGCTCGCGTACAAGCGCCCGATGTACGCGGGCAACGCCTACGGCTGGCTCACGGTGGAGACGGCGATCGCCGTCGTCAGCGTGCGCCCGACCGAGTTCACCGCGGCCGAGCCGAGCGGCGGCGCGAGCCCGATCGAGAAGGCCGGCGTGCAGAAGGACGCCGCGGCGGCGAACCTCGAGTTCCTCGCCTTCGAGACGGTCAAGAGCGAGCGCCCCGAGCTCACCGAGGCCAAGGTCATCGTCGCCGGCGGCCGCTCGATCAAGGAGCAGTTCATGAGCGTGCTGACGCCCCTTGCCGACACGCTCGGCGCGGCCATCGGCGCCTCGCGCGCGGCCTGCGACGCCGGCTTCGCGCCGACGGATCTCCAGGTCGGCCAGACCGGCAAGGTCGTCGCCCCGGCGCTCTACGTCGCGGTCGGCATCAGCGGCGCCATCCAGCACCTCGCTGGCATGAAGGGCAGCAAGACCATCGTCGCCATCAACAAGGACCCGGAGGCGCCCATCTTCCAGGTGGCCGACTACGGCCTCGTGGCCGACCTGTTCCCCTCGGTCCCCGAGCTCGACAAGGCGATCAAGGCCGCCAAGGCCTGAGCCCTTCGAGGACGATGCGCTCCCGGCGAGAGATCGTCGGGAGCGCTATTTTTTGTGTTCAGCGCCGCTTCTTCTTGAGCGCGTCCAGCACCCTGCGGACGGTGTCGTCGCTGCCGTCGATCTCGAGGGCGCGCTCGAGCTGCTCGATGGCCTTCTCCCGCGAGCCGGTCTCCGCGTAGATCATCCCGAGCGTCGCGCGGAACGACGAGCGACGCGGGGCGCGCTGTACGGCCGCCTCGGCGAGCTGCTGGGCGCGCACGAGGTCGGTGCCCTCGTGGCGGAGCGCGTTGGCG
>Ga0154020_10005146_pt1 | contig 15512 bp, 13 predicted proteins | sample Klosneuvirus_201_FD_109709 | JGI IMG/M metagenome (GOLD analysis project Ga0154020, IMG submission 109709) | Active sludge microbial communities from wastewater, Klosterneuburg, Austria - Klosneuvirus_20160825_MG | ecosystem: Engineered > WWTP > Aerobic digester > Activated sludge | place...
ATCCAGTTCAACAAATGTAAACGCTATTCAGGATTAAAAAAAATGTGTAAACTTGTAATAGGATTATTAACCAAAATGTGTCAACTAATTTCAGGACGAGTCATTCCTGTAAACGGACAAAAGCCAGATTTTGAAAGTATGGAGACAATAATTTCTGCAATTAAAAAAATGGTTATTAAGGACGTTGTCTTATATGTAGAGAGTAAAAAGAAAGAATTAAATAAACTGACAGAAAATGCCAACGCTTAAAGCCATACACATTTGCAATTCGCACCAGCCAACGCTAAAGCCAAAAATTGCAAAAGAGTATGTCTGTCCCAACGCACGGCAGACAGAAACGAAGTAGCAAATTGAAAGAGAAATGACAGGAGAAATGAACACCGAACGGCTAACAACGTGTATAAAACATTTGGCAGTCAGTGGTTTATCGAACATTTCAACTCGTATCAAAAGTAGTTGTAACTTGACAGGAAATCGCTTCGAAATGCCAAACGTTTCATATACGTAACCGTTATGGGCAAGTTTAAGACACGACATAGCGGACACGGACAGACACGAGAACCACCTTCTTGAAAGCTGACCAATACGCTTTGACTTTTCCGACAGTCAAAAATAATCGGAAGACAAAATATTTATAAACTAAATAAAACACAATAAAATGGCAACATATCAAGCAACCTGTAAATGGTGTGGTAAAACATTTAACACCACAAATGATTTTTCAGTTTTTGGAATAGGTTCAAAATACTGTTCAAAAAAATGCAAACAAGATGCTGAAGGTTCAAAAGAATCTAAAAGCTCATCTTCAAATCAGGAATCAACATCAACAAAAACCGTTTATGTTAGACCTGAAAAATCGGCTGACCAAATCAAAGCTGAAGCAGAGGTTGAAAGAATGGAAAGAGACGAAAACGCATCTCAACCTTGGAAATTTGACGACAACTTTTATAGTGCAGATAGTATTTCACGAATTTCATTCCCTGACACAGCGGAAGACATCGAAAAAACTATTTTGAGAATAACGAAAACAGCGGTAGATAAAATTAAAAGTGTAATTGAAACTTCTCATGCCGAATTTCAACAACAAGCAATGGGTGACCAAAAAGCTATGTGGAAACCATTTTACGCAGAAATCAATTTGGTAGATACTTGTATTGAAAAAGCAAATGAAGGCATTAAAAAACTTAGACGATTTGAAGGAAATGCAATTAATGCGATGATGGCAGACTGCCAAGATAGTCTTGATGATTTAAAGAATAAGTGGTACGTAAAACTTATTGAAAAAAGGGATAAAAAGAAAAAGCAAACTAAAATAATGATTATTGTAGTTATCGTTTTATTTACTGCTATGATGATTGCTTTAGCTGCTAATGCTTAATATGAAAAAACCATTTTCTTTAGATGATTTAAAAACCAACAAAATTTGCAAAGCAAATGGAGTGAGTGGAGTATACTTATGGGGTGTTAAACACAACAACAAATATATTCCACTCTATGTTGGAAAAGGGGAAAATGTACACGAACGTATTTTTCAGCATATTAGTAGGTGGAGAGGTGGAGAATACAGAATCCCTAAATGGGAAATCATTATAGGAAAACAAAAGAGAATAAAGCCTTACGTTTCTGACAATGATTTACTATACATTCCTCACGGTGCTAATCAATATTCTGACTTCCTATCTAATTCAAAAATTCAAAAGTGTATTAAAAACGTGATTAAAGATTTTTTCTGTGTATGGATTGAAATTACGGATTCTAATTTACGTGACGAGGAAGATGAATTGGCGACATTAATTGGAAAGGACAGACTAATATCGAGTCACCGAAAAAATCCCACATCAAAGTCAAAATTAATACAAGATTTATATGCAGACCTTTGGACAAATGACAATAAAACCAGCCCATAACCGCACCTACCCAAAAGGCGGGCTTTCGTGTTCCAAAGACAGTTTTGTGGTTAATCAAACATTAGTTTTTCAATTTAATTTTTGTGGTAAAAGTCCCGCCCTTCGGGTAGCCGCAAACCGTTATCGGTTATTCTAAAAAGACACAGCAAACAACATTGACACTTGGAAACAATAGGACAATATAACATTATTCAGGAGCTGCAAAAACTCAACGACAACCTTACTTTTTGGTTGACGGAGAATAATGACGGGCAGACTTTTGAAGTCCTGAGTATTGCTAAAAATCCTAACTACAACAAACTTATTGACCGCCTGATTTTAAACGAAATCAGACCGCTACTAAACAAGGACATTGCAGGTTTTCAAAAAATCGTTGAAACGGGCTTTGACCCTGAAAACCAAGCTTACTTTATTTCTTACGAAAATTTTGGGGGACAACCGTTAAACGAAGTTTACGAATATGCAAACATTCTTACCCTTAAAGAAATTGCAAAAGGCTTAGACGGACTGAAAAAAGACAATCGACAATCTTACATCATAAGCCCAAAATATATTTCTGCAAACACAAACGGAAATGCAAAAGTTAGGTTTGCAGGATTATTTGAGTTGTTCAGATTTGAAAACTTATTAGAAACAGAATATTTATCGCCAAACGTTGTTGAATGGCTTAATGACACTAAAAAACCAAGACCAAATTTTCAAGACGACATCTACTCTTTGGTAAAGACCTTTGAACAATACATTCAAGAAACATATAATTCAGAACATAACGTGATAAATGAAATTTTGAAAAATTCTTTGTGCGAAAAACGCACCGAGCGTTTTTCCAAGTATCACGAGTTTATTGAATTGTTAGAGCAAATTCCTTTCGTTACTCAAAGACGTATTTATAAAAATAATTCGCAAATAGTTAGGGTTAAGACCCAACCACAATACGAGCAGGATATTCAAGAGTTAATAAACTCTATGAATGAAAATGTTTGGTTTTTAGTTGAAAACAAACTTTCAGACGGGAAAGAACAAGTCACAGGACAGTTTAGCACAAATACTTGGAACGGACGATTTTTTATTGACTACGAAGGGTATATTTTCATTCCTTTCAATGGTTGTAGAAATGAGAAAAATGATAGAATAATAAAAAATGGAAATGCATTTTTATCCCAATTTTCTTTTAGCCAAACAACAGCAAACTTTAATTGCTTACAGTTTTTTCATTCCAAGTTTAATGAGCAGAATAGATTATCTGAACTCAACAAATCCAAAACACAATTAGTAAAACTTTGGCAAACCTTACCAGACAAGGAACGTGAATTTATCGAAGAAACTGCATTTAAAGCAAAGTTTAAAAGCAGAGCAACATCTTCAAACGGTTCTAACATCAAATTTCAACTTGTTGAAGTTTCAGACAAGAGTTGGGTAAGATTAAAGGAACTGAAAAACGAAGGTGTTATTTTATTCATTGACGACCAAAAAATTGGGAAGATTTTAGACTTTCACCCAAAGGAAAATTTTATCACAATCAAAGACGCATTTTGCAGTATTGACGAAATTGCCGAAAGTGGAGAATTAATTGAAGATGTAAGACAAGAAACAAGTCAATTCAAAAAGCAAGTTGAAGCCTGCAAAAAGTTTGAGAAAACAGATGTTGTAAATCCTGCACTTTGCAGCATTATGGCAACGCCTGAAACTACTGCAATGCCAAACAATGCATATTTGCAGACTTGGGAGTATGAAAATTTCAGAGATGAAGTTTTTAATTCAAACTTGCAGAATGACGATACGCAAAGAGAAGCAGTTTTAGAAGCCTTGCACCATAAGCCTTTGTATTTAATTCAAGGACCGCCAGGTGCAGGCAAAACAACGGTGATAGTTGAGTTAATTCGTCAGATTATCAAGAGAAAAAAAGATGTAAAGATTTTAGTTACTTCTCAATCAAACTTAGCAGTTGATAACGTTTTAGAGAAACTTGATGAAATAAATCAAAAGGAAAATGCAGACTTGAAGTTTATGCGTTTAGCAAGCGAAAACACGCTTGAAAAGGAAAATATTAGAGCTTCAATTTTGCCACATACATTTGAAAATAAACTCAAAAATTGGGTTACTGAAACCGAACAGCGAGCAAAAAATTACTTTTCTGAGCATTTTACATCACAACAAAAACACAAAAGCCTAATTGAGTTTTATGATTTCTATTCTTTGCTTAACAAAGAAAACGGTTGGACAGATTTCAACCGGAGATTGCGAATGAGCCAAAACTATCTCAAACAACTTTTTGAAAATGCGAAAGACTTTAAAGAAGTTAAAAAGATATTTGAGAAAGAATTGGGAAGTGAATTTTTGAAACTAAAAAACATTCAGCGGGATTGGTTTGCCTTTTTAGGTGGTGTAACGGTTGAAGACGGAAAAGACCGAAAAAAGTCAATGTTGAATAATGGAAGCACAGAGATAGATTTCTTAACAGCGATGATGTTGCAAACCAATATAATGGGTGCAACCTGTATTCACATAGCCAGTAGCAAATACAGCAAAGTCAATTTCCGCTTTGACTATGTAATAATGGACGAGAGTAGTAAGGCTTCACCAGCCGAAACACTTGTGCCAATAAATATGGGACAAAACATCATTCTTATTGGCGACCACAAACAACTTCCACCAGTTATTACAAGAGAAGAAGCTGTTAAGAAAAACGTAAAATCAGAATTAGAAGATAATGGTTTAGATTTTGAAAAAGCGTTTGGTGAAAGTTTGTTTGAAAAACTTATCAAAGCATTTGAAGCAGACGAAAGCAAACAGAATTACATCAAAATGTTGGACATACAATATCGTATGCCAAAACAAGTTGGCTCTCTTATTTCAAAATACTTTTATGATGGTAAACTCAAAAATCCTGAAACGTCTGTAATTCCCAATTACGATAAAGAAAAACATCACGAATTATCTTTAAAGAAAGAGACTTCAATTATATTTTTTAGCACTTCTCAGAGAGAGAACCCTAACGACAACGACAACAAGTTTAATCGCCAAAATAAATGTAATGTTCAAGCAATTAAAGAGTTATTGGAAAAACTAAATGCTCTTTATTCGGACAATTTAGCTAAACCAAAACCTCTTACTATTGGCATTATTGCAGGTTATCGTGGACAAGTTGATTTGCTAAAAAGCAGTATCAATCTTTCTCAATATTCAAATTTTGTTCAAGTAGAAACAGACGAAAGCGGAAAACAGAAAAAAACAAATCTCATTGAAATTAATACCGTTGATAAATTTCAAGGTGCAGAAAGAGATATTATCATTTATGACATTGTTCGCAGTAGCAAAGGACAAAGCAACATCGGATTTTTAGATGATTATAGACGTATCAATGTAGCATTTTCAAGAGTTAAACGCTTATTAATTGTTGTTGGCGACAGTGAATACTTAATCAAACGAGCCACTTTAAATCCTAATGGAAAGTTCACCGAGTTTAAGTTGCAACAAATTGGACAGGAATTACAAGAACAAGGTTTAGTATTTAATCAACTTAACCAAATTTTCTGATGGCAAATAAAAATTCAAATAGTAAAATTGATAAGCGTTTCCAACAAGTTTGGGAACGTTTCAAAGACCATCATAAGACAGAAGGATTTAAACTTGTTAGCATTTTTGATATTTATCTTCCATTTTGGCAATGCAAACATAATATTGTTGTTGAAAAAGAAATGGAACTTGACCGTTTCAGTAGGATAATATTAGAACTTGTAAATAGTAAAGTAACAAACCATTCTGAAATATGTGCTTTTTTTGGAATTGACGATGATAGTTTTGTAACGGTGCAGTTTCACTTTCTTTTAAAAAATGACTTGATAAGAGAAACACAAATTGGTGTTTATGAAATTACTCACGAAGGCTTGTCGTTCCTTCAAAACAAGACGAAATTAAAAAACATTGAAACGGTTGAATTTGAGTATTACATAACCGAAAAAATGGACTACTTGAAAAATGATTTAACGCAAGATTTCTTCGACCCAAATTTTCCAATTGACACGCAAGTTTCAGCAGGAAGAAAAAGCAATTTTTCAGGTTATACTGTTATGCAAACCCACCAAGTTCAAAAATCAGAAATAGCAAAGGAAATTCCACATAAACAAAAACCGACTTTCAGATTTGTAAGCGAGCAACGAAACAACTTTACAAGTTTCTTTAACAAGCAGTTCAAAGACAAGAACTTTTATGACTTTGCAGACAGCGACCTTGAAGCCCACAAAAGAAGTATTTGTTTTTACGGACTTTTATATGAAAACGAAACAAACAAAGAAGAAAGAATTTTAGAAATAAGACAATCACAAAAATCAGTTAAGAACTTTTTAAACTCTGAGTTAGAACAGGCATTGACAAACAAAGCGACAAAATATTTAAAGGAAAATGCAGACTTTGCTTGAAGAAAAAGAACAACCGATAACAGCGGTTTGGCGTAATGGCGGGTGCAGTGCTTCGTATGACAGTTTTGTGGTAGGTTCAAGTGCAGTTCTGCGATTGAACTTTTGTGCTAAAAATCCGCCACTACGCCAAGCCGCAAAACGTTATGCGTAATAGCCGCGGACATCCCGCAAGACAAAAAAGACTATGACAGAATTAAAGCCTGTTGCCATAAAAGAAGACTCAAGCGGAAAGACTTATTCCTTTGACAATAGTACTTTCTTTAAAATAGTATACGGACCTTTGGGCAAAGACAAATTCCATTTTCATTCCCCGACAATTGAACTATTTGCAGACAATAAAAAACTTGAACCTATCGAAGTTTATAGCGACAAAAATCAAGAGAACTATGTAATCAGTTTACACTTTGACAAAGCATTTCCTTTAATACACCGTGACAATCCAAATTCCGTTACTTGGTCTGCTTTTCAATTCAAAGAATCATTATTTGGGACAGACAGAACTGTAATATGGTTAAAGGACGGAAAACCAACTACGGAAATCAAACGCAAATTAATTCCATCAATCTCTGAAAAATTATTATACAAAGGTGACACCACTTCAAATCAGCTTGAGCTATTTGCAAGTATGCTTTTTATTTATTTTTATTATCAACCAAGTTCCAGCTAATTCTACACCGGCGGACACGTAAGCGTGTCGTACCTGTGTGGCGGCTAAAACGCATAACAGCAAATAAACGTAAGCGGGCGGACTCGGTCATCGCTCGGTGCGAAATAGTTGTGCGCTGAAGCGCTTTTTTATTTTGCACCTCGCTAATAAACATTTATCTTTAAATAACCTTTTGTAGGTATAGACACAGGATGCTTCAAAATCCCGCCTACGTCTATTTGCAAAACGTTATAAGTAATGCGCCCAGACTTTTTCTCCGTAGACAATTTATCGGTTGACTAAAAGCTCTCTTAATTCTAAAGTTTGGTGCTTCGTATGTTTGGTTACGGCGGACAATAAATCAATTTTAAGTTTTTTCTTTTGCTCCGCGCTCTCGGCTGAAAGCCGTTAGAACATCTATCGCGCCAAGTCATCTCACTTTTTCGGCTGACGCAGCCGTAGTAGAGCTACCCCACGTTTAACTCAATTTGCATTTGCAAAAGGCAAGCAAAAGCAAAATCAGTTAAACCTCCCCCGCGCGTAATTAGGTGTGGCGCGACGGCGCCACTTTTTCTGTGCGTGCGCTCCGCGCCATAAAGCACGCATTTCGGCAGTGTGTTTTTTGTTTTAATAAGTCAACTCAAACATGTGGCTATTTATCATACTTTGCACTCGCTTATTATCTTCCATACTCACAAATATTAAAATTACATGGCTTTATTTGTATTTTACATTTTTTCAATATACATTTATTTAAACCTTTAAAACTACTACCATGAAAAAACATGTTTTCAATTCTATTTTAATTTTATCAAGTGTATTTACATTTGCTCAAAATGGTCCTCCGTGGAAGCCCACCGGTAACAACGCATCAACTGGTGATTTTTTGGGAACAACCAATAATATGGATTTACCCATTAAAACAAACAATACAACAAGATTTACATTTAATGCAAATGGCGATATTGTTTTTAATTCTTTGGCAAATAGCTTTAATAGTAGTTTTCTCAGTATTGATCAAAGTGGTAAAGTTAATTCGATTGATCAAAACAGTTTAGGTTTATTTCAGCGTAACGGAAACGATTATTACATAACCAACGGTAATTTAGGCATTGGCCTTATTCCAAGTTCCTCTTTTAAACTTGATGTGTTAGGTGATGCTCGTATATCGAATAATCTTTTTGTTGGTGGTGGGGTTGTGATAACAAATAAAGTCGACGCAAGTGTTGAGGTAAAAGCTGGAGATATTATTGTCAATAATGATTTAAGCGTTACTGGTAATGCAAAATTTTCGGGACCATTAATAGCAAATCAAGGTATTACTCTTGATAATTCAAACTCCAATATTGGGATTGCATATACTCCTCCTTCTATTACAAACCCTGGCGGTACATTTAACTTTGGAAATAAGAGTCTGCAAATTCTTAGTGGCTCTTGCCTTACACCAAATCCTGGTAATGTTAACCCTTCACCTATGTACACTTTTAGTGGCTTTTTGCAGTCTAGACAAACTATAGGTCTTGTTAATTCTGCTTTATCAATGGGGTCAGCACCATGGGATGGAAGTGGAGTTATTGAAGTTGAGGGTACTGATAATCTTGGCGGCACCAATAATGGATTGCTGATTAATTATTTTTGCCATCGAAATACATATATTAATACTGGCTGGGATGTTCAAAATAATATTAATGGCGGTACTGTATATATGGGTGACAGAGTTAGTATGGCAAGAAACGTAGGGATAGGTTCAAGTTATCCTAATCCTAATACTGATGTAAATGTTGCTCTAAACATTCATGCTAACGATAATAACACAGATGGTATCCGTTTAAATATCTGGAATGGTACGGTTAAAGCCTTTAATTTGGTTCATCCTAGCACAAATGTTTCTAATTTTATTATTTGGCAAAACGGTAAGACTCAAATTGGTCATCTTGACCAAAAAACCGGTCCTTACGCTAATGCGATGTTAACTGTTAACGGCATTACAGTTTCAAAAGAAATTGTTGTTACTCAACAAAATTGGGCTGATTATGTTTTTTCTAAGGATTATCAATTACCCGCATGGAAGGAAACTGAAAATTATTTTAAAACAAATAGTCATCTTAAAGATGTTCCTACCGCAAAAGAAATTCTTGAGAACGGCAACAACATTGGTGAAACCTCTGTCATCTTCCTTAAAAAATTAGAGGAGGCTTATTTATATATTGGAGGTTTACATTCAGACATAGAGGACTTAAAGAAAGAGATTCAAGAATTAAAAAAATCTAATGAACTTCTTTTAAAGAAAAACTAAAATGAATAAGCTTTTTTTTCTGTTGGTTTTTATTTCCCTTGCAATACCAGTATTTGCATTGGAGAATGATTCATTATTGAAAAAACAGAAAGTAAAGTTTTATTTAGGAATTGGAATGAATGCAAATATTAAACATGAACCGCCTTTTAAATATTATATGTCAGAGCTGAGTTATAAATGGGATGGAATTATCCGTGATTATTACATCTATCCAAAAAACAGTTTTTCGCCGCAGATAAATTTTTCATTAGAAAAAAACATTCATGTAGAAAATGAATTCCTCTTTATATACTCTATTGATGAGTTAGCTTGGATGTCTCAAGAAAAATATTCCGTTAAAGGAATTGAAACTGTTAACTCATACAGCAGAGCTGTGACATTTGAAACCAGAAATTCGTTTATAAATAATTATGTTGGCTTAGCGGCAACTTTGCTTAAAAAGAACCAATGTTGTTCTTATGGTGGATTTATTGGGATAGGCGCTTCTACACTCCTTTATTCTCGATATGTGTCAGAAGGCATGAACAACACAGATAATTCGAAAATAAATCGTGTTTCTGAAGAATCAATTATTTCGGATTTTAATATTAACCTGACTCTTAACCCAGGTCTTACAATTCGTTACAATCTTTTTAAAACCAATTTCTCTTCCCAAATTTATTTTCCATTAATCTTAAATAAGAACCGCTTTTATTCTAATCCTTTCTTTAATTTTCCGAAATTAAATTGTTTAACCTTTTTTTCAACCTCCATACTATTATGAAAAAAACATTAATGAAATACTTACTCTGGTTATGTTTGATTCTTCAAACCATCAATTGTATATCACAAATTGATACCACGCTACTTTCCGTAAATGATAGTGCCCATCATTATTATGTAATTAAAAACAATGTTAACCTATCCGTCAATGATTTTGTTACAAATTCGTCTTCTTATTCTCGCCTTTCATCTCAAAGTCAACTAATTCAAGTTTCATCAAATATTGATTCCTTTGGGGTAAATCATATTAAATATAAACAGCTATATATGGGTGTCCCTATTGAAAAATCGAAATTAATTTTTCACGCTAATCCATCAAATCGCCTGACTAGCATTAACGGTGTTGTTGAATACAATCTCGGTAATATCAATACTACCGGCATAATAACGCCACAATCAGCCATTATTATTGCTATAAATGCAAGTCCAAGCCAACGATTCTTGTGGAATGATTCAACGGCGGAAGCAACTCTAAAGAATTTAAGTAATGACTTAAATGCATCATATTACCCTAAAGCTGAATTACTAATTTCAAAAATGGATGAGTTAGCTTTTAATAATCCTAATAATTATTTTTTAGCGTATAAAATTCCAATTAGTACTGTTTCAGGTGATAGTAGTCGCATTTTTTATGTTGATGCGCATAGTAGTCAAGTCATTAAATCAACTAGTTCATTATTGAGTTGCTTTGGAGAAAAAATAACAAATAACAACACTTCAACGTCTGTTAAAAATTTAAACTTCTTGAACGATAAAAAAACAAATTTCACTACACAATATTCTTCTTGTCCCCATGCTGATTGCCAAGGAGGTACAGCATCAAATATGTATTACTATCCGAGTCAGTATATTTATACAGAACAATTTCTTTATGCTGGGACTCTATGTCGCTTTAGATTGAAGGAGGTTTGTAGCAACACCTATGTTTATGTAAAAAAAGTACACATCACGAGCGGAAATCAGGATGATTACAGAGATGCTACAAACGTTTGGGCTGACAATTCAGAAAGAGAAGGTCCAACTGTGTTTTTTGGGCTGTCTTGGTCAAATAGATTTTGGCAAACTTACTTAGGTCGTAATAGTTTCGATAATTTAAACCACCAAATTTTTGCTAAGTGCAAAACTGATTTTCCCACTGGATTTAGGACCGACACGAAAGATATTGAGGTTGGAAAAGATAATGGCTCAAATTGGTCTGCTAGCTTAGATGTAATGGCTCATGAATTAACTCATGGCGTTTCAGATAATGAAGTGAATTTTGTGAATAAAGGTGAATCTGGGAGTTTAAGTGAGGCTATCTCTGATATTTTTGGAGCAACATGTGAATTCTGGACAACCCAATTCATTAATTTAGGGAAAACAGCAAACTATGAGCTGGGCGAGGATTTTTCAGGTAGTTGCGGATATAGAAGAGCAATGGATTATCCTGAAAATTACTGTCAACCTAATACATATGGCTGCGGTTCTAATTGGGTTAATCCAACTGATTTACAAAATGACAATGGAGGTATACATAGAAATAACGGAGTTATCAACAAGTGGTTTTATTTAGTTAGTGAGGGTGGTACAGGTACAAACTGTCTTGGTAACCAGTATTGCGTTAAAGGAGTTGGTCGAGATTATGCTTCATGGATAGTTTATCAAGCATTACGTTATTATTTAGTTTCCAACTCTGACATGGATGATATGCGCTTTTTTACCGAATTAACAGCTTTTCAGATTTTTGGGTTTTCTCCAGTATATCACGCTGTTGCTTCTGCATGGTATGCGGTTGGTCTTGAAAGCAATCCTATAACAACCGGTCTTCCCGTTGATATTTTTGGGATAACAGAAACTTCTACTAAGAATTACAATTATAATTCAAGAATTGAAGCTACAAATTATAAAGTTAATTCCGGTTCAAATATAGAAATGACTTCCTCAGATTATATTCGTTTATCAGCGGATTACCAGTATAATTATCCATTAACGCCTACCCCTGGCAACGTAGAAATAAAACTGGGTTCTGAATATCACGCATATATTGCTACTGGTTGTGTTGGCGGTGCAAGATTTGGCAATACCACAATAGGTAAAAATCATGATTCTGGTAATGAAGCTTTCGCTCCTGTTCAAAACAATAATAACAAAATGACAAACACTGTAAATTCCTTTTTAGTAATGCCTAATCCAACGACAGGCGCATTTAAATTACAACTCGATAATGGGTTAGAATATCCAAAACAAATAGTAATTCGCGATGTACTAGGCAGAATTGTTAACTCGATTGATACTCCTGATTCTTTTGAATATGAATTTTCTTTATCAGGTGAAAAAGATGGAGTGTATTCGGTTATAGTTTATTATTCCGATAATGTTCTATGTAAGCGTATAATAAAAAACTAAATTTAAAATTCAATCCAATTGGTATTACAAAAAAACCGCTGAGTAATCACTTAGCGGTTTTTGTTTTAATAATTGAGTAGTTGCTCCTCCCTGTTGGTTTATACTCTCTTAAACTTTAACGCACTTACTTGTTTGTACTGTGGGCTTTTCGCTCCGAAAATTGATTTTACATAGTTCTTTACTTCTAAAGCAATGTCAACCAAACCAACAGTTTTCTTATACAAAATATCATTTCGCACAATTCGTGCATTACTCCATGTTGTATAAGCGTTTATTACAGAAGTATTAGCAGCTTTCATATTCGTGAGCAAAGTATTTAAAGCGGTTAGCTTTAATTCGTTCTCATTCGGATTATAAGCAGGTATTGAAGCAAGCAAGTCAATCAGCTTTGAAAAATGCTCAATCATGCTGTCATAACTTTGTTGCGAAGTGCTGATGTGTTTCGGTTCCTCAGGGTCAACCGGCGGATTGTTCGGATCAACACTTAATTTTTGTCCCTTACCTCCGAAAACAGTTTTCAGTTTTGCGCTTTTACCCTGTATTTTATGATTAATCGTTGTTGCGTCATCTACCGTTAAATCACTTGCTCCGCATGCTTTTAATGCCGCCATTATTTTTGTAGTAAGCTTTTTCACTGGTTCAAATACAAGCTCCCTGTTATTGGTGGCATTTTTAAAAGCAGTATTTGATGTGACTACTGTTGTTAATGCGTTGTTTGCATTTGTTTTCAGTGTATTTAATTGCGGTATTTTTATCGCATTTTGACTTGGATTGTAGGTTACACCGTATCCGGCGCAGAAGCTAATCAAGTCTTCAAAATTAGCTACATTTTTTGCGTGGCCTACTTCACTTGTTGAAGCCATAATATTTATTTTTAAAAATTAATGTTTGATTTTTTTGCCGTTTCTGTTGCCCTTGATATTCGGGCATTTTGCATGAGGAAGAGAAACGAATAAGAGAAACCCCATTATAAGCGACCAGATGTGGGTGGCTTATAAAAGTAAAACTGTATTTTGTTGTGGTTGCATTTTAACCTTCCTTTCTTTTTAATATTTCTTACTATAACGCAAGTCACATGCCAAAGAGTATGCTGCATTTGTAAAGAAACGTTAATCACAGAGTGTTTTCTAATAACTGGTAAGCTAAAACAAATTAGTGTACAGTGTTTTCTTAACCGCCAAAAGAATATTATTAGCTGCAAAAAGAATGTTGGCGACTGCTTCGAGTATTTTCGCAACCGCCCTGAAGAAACTCCCGTCCGCATTAAGTATTTTTAACACCGTTGCGAGAAAACTCACGTCCGCTCGGAAGAAACTGCTAACCGCCTAAAGAATTCTCGCGACCGCCTTATAGAATTTTAACACTGCTCAGAAGAAACTCGTAACCGCCCGAAAGAAACTCTTAACTGCTCAGAGAATGCTAACGACCGCTATAACGTGGCGCCTAACGGCGGACTTTTTTTTAACGGACGCCAATACGGCTGTATTAGCGCCATTGGGTTAGGGTGCTAAAGTGCAAAGTATGCAGACACCTGTATGCTATGTGTAAGCTTACGCACAAAATGCAAGCACATGCACCGCTTGTTTTTTAATGGCTAAGAATTTATTTGACGTCGCATCAGCTTGCATTTTCCCCTCCCCTCCTGTGGGTGTTATTAGCTGCGGGCGGTTTGACAAAACCGCTTTTTGCCATCGCACAGAAAAAAACTTAAAATTATGTTCCAAACAAACAGTTCGGTTATAATTCATCACGACATTCGGTAGGACAAGCAATAAATTTTGTTGGTGTTTTAATAATACCGGGGCATTCTCCGTAGACAGCTGTGTGAACATCTGTGTGGGGCGCACAACTTATAACAACGGCTAGGCGTTAGTCACACTTAAAACATACTTAATTGATTGCTTTTTTGCCCTGTTTCATAATTAGTTTTTGCGGACAATTCATGATATTTTTCCTTGTATTTGCAATACTGCTCATTTTCTTTCAGGTCCATTAATGTGTCCAAAGGTGAGTTTTTTTTGCGCCTGCTATAATCAGATACATGTAAATACACCAATGTAGTTTCTATTCTTGCATGGCCCAACAACTCCTTAATCGAAATAATATCCAAACCATCTTCCAGCAAATGTGTAGCATAACTGTGTCGCAATGTATGTAAACAAATTCCTTCCTTACGTATTCCCGCGCGCTTAACCGCCGCACGCATTAAAAACCGTATGCCCGAGGTACTCATTCGATCGTTCTTTAATCCACCATTAAATACATATTTACTTTTGATACCTCCGCTTATATATTTAACAATATCTTCCAATAAATAAACAGCCAAAGGTACATACCGGTCTTTATTGCCTTTCGACAATTTAATATGCAGCATCATTCGGTTCACATCCACATCGCTCCATTTTAAATTCACAAGTTCACTTACTCTTAAACCTCCCGCATATATAAACATTAATATTAAACGGTGCTTAAAGTTTTTTGTACACACAATTAATTCTTTGCACTCCTCTTTGCTTAACACTACCGGCAATCTTTTTTCTTTTTTTATTTGGGGTAATTCCACCTGCATTTCCATACCCAACATCCTAAAATAAAATCGCATGCCATACACTGTATGTTTAAACTCACTTTGAGAAAGGCTTTTAGCACCGCTTATTAATCCGGCTAAATACTGCCGCATTTCCACCTCACTAATGTGTTCCGGCAGCTTATTAAAGTGCATACTCAACTCTGCAATTTTCCGGCTATAATTCACAAAGGTATGCCTGCTTAGTCTGTTTAATAGAACCCATTGTTCCAATTGATTGAGTCGTTCGGAAAATCCATTGACGAGGCTCCCTGCCAATTGAACTTTTGTTGTACCTGTATATTGCATGTTTTTCATCAAAATAATCATTATTACTAAAAATAATAACGTCCAAACATAAACAATGTGCCTTTCAGGGTTTAAAGCCTTATATTCGTATACTATTAGCATTGACCTAAATCATGATACGAATTTTAAGCTACATTTTTCCATTCCGAGTAAAACAGTACATATCAAAATACAGCGGCAAACTGGATGTTGCTTATATTAATGGTAAAAAAATACTCGACAC
>Ga0154020_10005149_pt1 | contig 15509 bp, 12 predicted proteins | sample Klosneuvirus_201_FD_109709 | JGI IMG/M metagenome (GOLD analysis project Ga0154020, IMG submission 109709) | Active sludge microbial communities from wastewater, Klosterneuburg, Austria - Klosneuvirus_20160825_MG | ecosystem: Engineered > WWTP > Aerobic digester > Activated sludge | place...
CCGCCATAGCCGCCACCGCCGCCACCGTAGCCGCCACCGCCGCGACCACCGCCACCACCACCGAAGCCGCCGCCGCCACCGCCGCGGAATCCGCCGCCGCCGCCACCGCCGCCACCGCCGCGCTGCTGGCGCTGCTCGGCCTCGTTAACGCGGAGCGGGCGACCGTCGAGGGTGCGTCCGTCCATACCCTCGATGGCCTTCGCGGCCTCCTCGGGGGTACCCATCGTCACGAACGCGAAGCCACGCGAGCGGCCGGTCTCACGATCGGAAACGAGGTGGACGTCGCTGACCGTCCCGAACTCGGTGAATGCGGCGCGAACGCCTTCAGCATTGGTGTTGAACGAAAGATTTCCAACGTACAGACGAGTGTTCATCCTGCTTGCTCGATCTGGCCCAAAGAACGTTGCACCCACCCCAAAGGGGCCCTGCTCGGAAGTGGGTTTCGAACCTGAGTATCAGCCCACTGAGCACCGGGTACGAGCGATCACCGAGGACGCGAACATCGACGACAAAACAGAGACCGCTGGGAACATGGGAACCGTGGCGAGCCCCAACCTACTCTCAGGTTTGCGCGATTGCCACAGTGTTTCGTACCGCGCCTCACAAGATCCTGGATCCATTTGGGGATCAGCCTGCGTAGATCGCCGAAACTCCCGGCCATTCGCGGTGTCTCTGGCTCTACACGGTTATGCTGCGGGTCGCTTCGTAACCTATGTCCGACGACGAACGAGCGCTCATCCGTCGCCTTCGCGACCGCGACGAGCGCGCATTTCGCGAGCTGCTCGTGCTGCATCGCGATCGCGTCTTCAACATCACGTATCGCATGCTCGGAAACCGATCCGAGGCGGAAGACGTCGCACAAGAGGTGTTCATCACGGTGTTCAAGACGATCGACTCGTTCCGTGAAGAGTCGAAGTTCTCCACCTGGCTCTACCGCGTCGCCGTCAATCACACGAAGAACCGCATCAAGTACCTCGCGCGTCGCCACGATCGCGATCGCGACGAGCTCGACGAGAGCACGCACAGCCAACAAGTGAACGGCGCGGTCACCGGCCAGCCCGTTCGCGCCGCGCAGCCCGACAAAGCGCTCGCGAGCGCGCAGATGGAACAGCTGCTCCAGGAAGCGATCGATGCGCTCGACGAAGATCAGCGTGCGGTCGTGATCCTTCGCGATGTCGAAGAGCTGTCGATCGAAGAAATCTGCGAGATCACCGGCCTCCCCGATGGCACCGTGAAGTCACGGCTCCATCGAGCGCGTCTGGTGCTACGCAAGAAGATGCAACGCCATGTCGAGGGATGAGTAGAGGTAGACGATGAGCGAGCCCGCAATCGACGATATCGACGACGAGATCATCATCGCGCTCTCGGACTACTTCGACGGCGGACTACCTGCCGACAAGAAGCGCGAGATCGAAGAGAAGATCAAAACGGATCCGAAGTGGAAGGCCGCCCACGACGAGATGCTCGATACGAAGAGCCCGTCGGCGCTATCGGGTCTGCAGAAGGCGCGCGCGCCGGCGACGTTCGCCGAGGACGTGACCGGCACGATTCACAAGCGCTCCGGTGGTCGCCTGTTCGGCAAGAAGACATTCGGCGATCGCGTTCCGTTCATGGCGATCCTCGTCGTCGCGATGATCCTGCTCGTCATCCTCGCGTACATCTTGTGGACCTCGTCGACGGGCTCCCTGAAAGTTCACAAGGACGCGCCGCCGAAACAGCAGGGCTCTGCGGTGATCGACAAGCCCTGAGCGGTAGAGTGTGGAATGTCCGAGCCCGAGCGCTTCGTACTCTCGTTCGCAAACCTCAAAGCATGGTGCGTCCGCAACGACTACGAGCACCAGGCGAACGACGAGCTCGAGCAGATCGCGCTCATCTATCGGCTGATGGACAAGCTCACGCCGCTGATGGTCATCCCGCAGCCCGGCATCTTCGTGTTCGCGATGCGGCAGCCCTACCAGGTGCCGCCGGATCGTGTCGCCGCGGTCCTCACGGCGACGAACCGGCTCAACGCGCTGTCGTTCCTCGGAGCGTGGTCCGTCAACGAGGAGACGCGCGAGGTGTTCTTCCGCGTCGCCGCCATCGTCGATGATGTTCATTACACCGACAGCAGCCTGCTCACGCTGGCACAAGCCGTGGTCGGTAATTCGGAGAAGGCGATGTCGACGTTGCACGCGATCGCGACCGAGAACGCCGACGCGGAGACCGCGCTCGCGGCGCTGATCCAATAGCTAGTCCGAGATGACCTGGTGCGCGCCCGAGTTGCGCGCCATCGTCAGCGTCGCGCAGAACTTCCGCAGCGGCTCGCGGCGCTCCGGCGGGACGTACTCGAGGTTCAGCTGGCGATCGGTGACCTCGAAGAACGAACGCTCGGCGGCGAGCAGCGCGGCCTCGGCTTGTTCGATCTCCGTGGTCGCCACGTCGCGCAGGTTCGCGCGCACGAGTGCGGCCTCGGGCTCGAGCTTGTTCTCGACGAAGAAGCCGCCCAGGATGAGCTTCGCTTTGACCGCCATCGAGTGAATGTCGTCGCCCGTGCGGTGCGGCAGCGAGAGGCACTCCTTGAGCAGCTCGGCGGAGGCAGGCGATGCGCGCTCGTAGGCGCGGCGCGTGACGAAGCCGAGATCGAAGATCGCGAGCTGCGGCGCGAACACCATGCCGTACGTGCGCGCCATGCCCGCGTAGTACGCGAAGTGCCTTCCGATCTCGCGCAGCAGCTCGGGGCGATCGAGGAGCTCGCGGCCGAGGCGGCGGTACTGGTGGAACACGTCGTACACCGCGCGCAGGTTCTTCGCTTTGATCGCCTCGCGCAGATAGTTGTTGAAGAAGCGAATCGCGAGCCGGAGCGCTTGCTCGTCGTGATGGAGCTCGCAGCGCGCCGCGATCACGCGCAGCGCATCGGAGAACGTGGACACGTTATCGGTCGCGCCTTGCACCGAGCGGAGGAAGCCGTACTCGAGCTGCTGCAGGCACTTCATCTCGTACCAGGTCTTCGTCTCGTTCAGCATCTCGAGCGCCTCGTCCGACAGACCGACGAAGTCCGCGCGGTCGACGACGTACCACTCGCGCGGCATGCGGGACTTGTGACCGTCGTAGTGATCGAGGAGGAGCTTGATCACCCACGCACCTTCGGCGGCGACATCGCGATCGTCGCGATCCAGTGACTTGATGATGATCGTGCCGATCTGACCGACGCGCGTGGACAGGAGGAGCTGGGCCGCGAGCGGATCGCGCTTGCGCGCGGCGACCTGCTGCACGATCTGCATCGCGTCGTCGCGGAGACGGATCAACAACCGCGACGGGTCGACGAACCGGACGACGTAGAAGAAGTACGGGATCAGCATCGCCCACCCGACGAGGGCGAGCCAGATCGCGAGCGTGATCGACCACAGCGGGGCGAACTCCGGGCCGATCATGTATTCGACCCACAGGACGTGCGCGGCGCCGAAGGCCATGAACGTCAGCACCCAGCGATTGATGCGATCGCGAAGGAACATCTCGATCAGCTTCGGCGTGTGCATGTTCGCCGTGAGCGGGATCGCGAGACCGATGGTCGCGATCAGCATCGCGAGCACGTTGTTGTACGCGCGTGCCATCGGCGACAGAATGTCGACGAGCTTCGCGTTGTTGACGCCGGCCCAGCTCTGCGCGCCCCACACCGGGTATCCGGCGCGGCTCCACTCCGTGAAGAACTCGACGCCGAACAGCAGCGCAAATGCCACGAATGCGATCGCGAACGACCGCACGAATAGCTTGCGCATGACTAGTCCGCCTCGTCCTCGAGGAACGCGAAGTAGCGCTCTGGCAGGTCGTCGAACTCGAGTGCGCCACCGCAGCTCGGGCACTTGAACACCGGCGGCTCGAGCGCGCTCGCGAGGATCGCAGCCGATTGCAGCAAGCGCTCCTCTTGGTGATCGCAGCCGATGCAGTGGAACGGCGCGAAGAACGACGTCACGGTGCCGCGGCCGATCACGTCGTGCACCATCGACGCCTGCAGGATGAACGGCACCGAGCAGGCGTGGAACTCGTAGCCCTGGATGCGGGCGGTGCGGAGGAACTCGCACCACGCGCGCACGCCGAGCGAGTTCATGTACGTCACCTGCGCCATGTCGAACGTCACGCGGCCGACCATCGAGGGCATCAGCTCGTCGAAGCGCGTGGCTTCGGTGAAGTCACCGCGCAGCACGACGCGCGTGCGCTCGCCATCCTTGACGACCTGCCATTGCGTGAGCTTCGCGAGCACGCCGCGCGCGGCATCGTCCAGCTTGTCGAACGCGATGCCGACGACGGTCTTGCCATCGCGCGGCTGCGCCCACACGGCGGTGCCCTTGATGCTGACGGCTTGCTGCCCGTCGGGTGTGATCGTGATCGCGGCGGCCTGGCCCTCGGTGACCGGCTCGCTGACGACGAGGCGAACGCCATCGACGGACAGGTTCGAGACCGTGGCGTCGACCTTCTTGCCGCTGATCGCGACGGCGATGTTGAAGCCTTCGGTACCGGGGCGCGGCTCGCCGAGCTGGATCGCGACGACATCGTGCAGCTCGTCGGCGGTCATCGGCGCGATTAAGAGCTCGTCGCAGCCGCACGCGGAGACCTGGCGCATCTGATCGCCCGACAGACGCTTGCCCGCGACGAGGATGACGCGCGTCGACGGCGACTTCGCCTTGATCATCTTCGCGATCTCGTAGCCGTCGTACTCGCCCTCGGCATCGAGCACGACGAGCGCCGGCTCTTCCTGGGTGAACAATGCGCGCGCCTCTTCTTGGGTGGCGGCGACGAGCAACTGCAGGCCCAGGCGCTTGAAAGGCGGCGCCGTGAAATGCCGCAGCAACTCGCTGTTGTTCGAAACCAGTACCTTCGGCACGTACGGGCTGATCTTACACCCGGTAGCGTTTAGAAGATGGCCCGCAAGATGACGATCAGCGCGATCAGTGCGACGACGGCGCCACCGATCGCCGACGCCCCGCGCACCATCGTCCCGCGATCGTAGGCCTCGCGCTCCGCCGTGAGCTTTTCGATCTCGGTGGTGCGTGCGGTGATCGCACCGCGGAGGCGGTCGATGCGCTGATACAGCTCGCTGAACGCGGGGCGCTCGATGCGGTTCAGGTTGACCAGCGTGCCGAGCGTCACGAGGCGGCGTGCGATTTCGCCCTCTGCTTGCCCGATCTCGCGCGACTTGCGCTTTTGCTCGGCGTCGAGCTCCGCGAGCCGATGGGTGTGGCCCTCGCGCGCATCGCTGAGGCTGCGCTTGGCCGCATCGAGCTCGGCCTTCGCAGCGTCGAGCTTCGCGGTGGCCTCGTTGATCGGGCGATCGAGAGAGCCGAGCCTGCGATCCACGTCCTGGCGATCGGGTTCGAGCGCGGCCGCTTCCTTGCGCATCTGCTCGGCGCCGCGACGCAGCTCCGCGCGGGTGTCGCCCATCGCGTTGGCCCCGGACTGCTTGTCGTTGTCCTCGGCCGCCTTGAGATATGCCTTTTGGCGCCGCTCGAGCTCCTTGCGCTTGTCGCGCAAACCTCTGCGCTGCGTCTCGAGCGTCGCGAGCTCCTTGTTCGTCTCGTCGACCAACCGCTCGGCCTCCGCGAGCTTCGTGTTCTTCTCGCGCTCGACGTCGACCCACTTGCTGTTCTCTTCGGCTTTGCGGCCGTCGACGTCCTGGTGCTCTTTGCCGAGCACGCCGATGCGCTCTTCCGCGGCGTTGATCGCGATGTTCTCCGCGTGGAACACCTTGCTGTCGACGCGCTGCTGCCGGGCCATCTTGCCGAGCGCGCCGAGCACCTGATCGAGCGCGTCGGTGTCCGCGTTGATCTCGGCTTGTAGCGTCTTGATCGCGCCGCGTCGCTGGTAGCGCGCGCGCACGAACCGCACCGTGTACTTCGCCGCATTGTAGAGACCCGGCTCGGGGATCTCCGGAATCGGAAGAACCTTCGGCGGCTGGAACGGCCGATCCGCGTGCAGCTCGGGGTTGTGGATCCTCGTCGGCGGCGGCCCGCCCGCATCGTGCTGCTTCTGCGACACGATGTCGTACGGCTGCGCCTCCATCGTGTTGAAGTCGTCGCCGAACGCGCTCGCCGGCACGACGTTCGATGGCCGCGGCAATGGCGGCGGATTCGACGCGGTCTTCGGTCGCGCGGGCGCTTCGCCCCACCCTTCGCTCACGCGATGAGCGCGCTGTGCGGGTGGCGGCGGCAACGCAGGCGCGCTCTCGCGCACCGGCGGTGGACCGAGCTCGGCATGGCTTCCCGGACGTGCCTGTCGCGCACCCGGCGAGGCCATCACGCCCGTCCGCGGAACCGGAAGCGGCGCGACCTGCGAGCCGTCGTTCACGCGAATCGTCGGATCGCTGCGATCTGGGTCACTCGTGCGCTGCGGTGGCAGGGGAGGTGGATTCGTGGGCGAGCTCCTGCGCAGCGGCGGGGGCTGCGTCGTCGAGCCCGTGCGCGGCGGCAGCGCCCCCGAGGTGATCGATGCAGTACCGAGCGGCGGCGGATTCGTCGTCGAGCCCGCGCGCATCGGCGGTGGATTCGTTGTCGAGCCTGCACGCATCGGCGGCGGGCTCGTCGGCGAGCCACCCATCGGCGGCGGATTTGTCGTCGAGCCCGCGCGTCCCGGCGGCGCGAATCCCGAGGTCGAGGTCGTGGGGCTCGGTGCGGCCGCGAAGCCCGCGGCCGTGGTCGTCGTCGACGTCAGCGGCTGACCGGGGATCGAGCTCGACGAGCGGTCGACGCCCGGGATCGAGCTCGACGAGCGATCGACGCCCGGGATCGAGGTCGACGAGCTATCCGGCGCGGGCATCGCCGTCGACGCGCTCGATCGCTGCGCGGGCATCGCTGTCGATGCGCTCGATCGTTGCGCGGGCATCGCTGTCGATGCGCTCGATCGCTGCGCCGGCATCGCGCCTGAATTCGTCGACGAGGGCACGAAGCTCGACGAGCGATCCTGCGCGGGGATCGCGCCCGAATTCGTCGACGAGGGCCGCGTCGTCGGCGCGCTCGCCGATGGCGGGTACGGCGAGCCCGACGCCGCGCTGGGCGTGCGCACGTTCGTCGACGTCGCGTCGGGTCCACTGACCACCGTCGCGTCGACGTTGCGGCCCGCGCGCGCGACCGGGCCGCCACGCGCGGTCGGCACTTCGTCGACGGAGGCGCGCGCGTTCGTGGCGTCGTCCTCCATGACGGGCGCCGCGCCGACGACCGTCGCGCCGCTCTGGAATGCGCTCGCGTCGACGTCGGGCACCGCGGGGTTCGCGATCGGCGGCGGATTCGAGGTCGACGATCGCCGCGGCGACGGCAGCGGTGCGCGTGGAGGCAACTGCACGCCGGTCGGCGGCGCGTTGCGATCCTTGCGCCGCGGCGGCAGCGGCGGCAAGCGACGACCGCACGCCGTGCAGACCGTTTGCTCGTCGGCGTTCTCCGCGCTGCAGAAGGGACAGAATCGCATCGCTACTTCTGGTCCCTGTAGACGATCTGCCCGCCGACGATCGTCATCCACGCGTGTGTCGTCAGGAGAGTCTTGTCGGCGGCCAGCGCGCGATCGAACACGGTGATGTCAGCGATGCGTCCGACGGCGATCACGCCGCGCATGGTTTCGGCGCCCTCGGCGTAGGCGGCGCCGCTCGTGAACGCGGCGATCGCTTCGTCGAGCGTGAGCTTCTGCGCGGAATACCATCCACCGTCGGGATTGCCCTCGGCATCCTGGCGCGTGACGGCGGCGTAGATCCCGAGGATCGGCGAGACCTCCTCGACGGGAAAGTCCGAACCCGCGGCGAGCGGGATCTTCTTGTCGAGCATCGTGCGCCACGCGTACGCGCCGAGGATGCGCGACTTGCCGATGCGCGCTTCAGCCCAGCGCATGTCGCTCGTCGCGTGTGTGGGCTGCATCGATGCGATCGCGTGCGACTCGATCATCTTCGCGATGTCGTCGGGTGCGATCACCTGCGTGTGCTCGACGCGCAGGCGCAGATCGCCCGGGTGCTTCTTCGTCGCGGCGACGTAGCCGTCGAGGACCGCGCCGACGCCGGCGTCGCCGATCGCGTGGATCGCGACCTGCCACCCGTTGGCGACGGCGGTGTCGATCGCGGTCGCGAGCTGCGCCGGCTCGGTGACCCACAGGCCGAGGTTCTTCTTGTCGTCGTCGTATGGCTTGTATAGCCGCGCACCGCGCGAGCCGAGTGCACCGTCGGCGAAGAACTTCACGCCGCGCATCGTGAAGTTGCCGATCGGCGCGGCGGGCTTGGTCGCGAGTCGCTCGAGACCCTTCGGCGACGGATCGCCCGCGAGGAACGCGTACACGCGCAGCGGCAGTTGTCCGCTCGTCGCGAGGCGTCCGTAGACGCCGGCCGTCGCGTCTTCGATGCCCATCTCGTGGACCGCGGTGATGCCCGCCTGGATCGCGACCTGCGACGCCGTGCGGATCCGGCGCTCGCGCACCTCGGCGGTCGCGGCGGGGACCTTCGCGTCGACGAGATCGACGGCGTTGTCGATCAGCACGCCCGTCGGCTCGCCCTTGCCGTCGCGCAGGATCTTTCCGCCGGCGGGGTCCTTCGTCTTCTTCGTGATGCCCGCGGCCGCGAGCGCGTTGGAGTTGACCCAGATCGCGTGACCGTCGACGCGGCGGAGGATCACCGGGCGATCGCTGATCGCTGCATCGAGCGTGCTCTTCGTCGGGAACTGCTGCTTGGGCCAGCGTGTCTGATCCCATCCGCGTCCGACGAGCCACTCGGTCGCGGGCCGCGTCTTCGCTGCCTCGGCGACGACCGCGACGGTCGCCTCTTCCGTCGCCTTGCCGCGTACCGACACCGAATCGAGATCGACACCGAGCCCGTAGAGATGACAGTGCGCGTCGATGAGGCCTGGCGTCACCGTCGCGCCGGAGAGGTTCATCGTCTGCGTGCCGGGTCCGACGAACGCCTGCACCTCGGAGTTCGAGCCGAGCGCGACGATCTTGTCGCCGGCGATCGCGATCGCCTGCGCGCGCGGACGCGATGCATCCATCGTGTGGACGTCGGCGTCGAACAGGACCAGGTCCGCTCCCGGATCGATCCCGCCCGTCGGGATCGCGAAGCCCGGGTTGGGTTGTGGCGATGCGCCCGACGAGGCAGTGGTCGGCGGAGGGGCGGACGAGCCGCAACCCCAGCCGACGCAAGCACTAATCAGTAAGCCCGATCGCGAGATAGATCTGGAAGTCACGAGCTTCGAGACCATACCCAAAATCGACGCCGAGGAGGGGCAACACGATCTGCTGAAGATAGAAGCGGGTCCCGACGCCGATCGAGTTCTTGAAGGCCGAGAACGCCGGATGCTGGTCGCGGCGAGCGTCGGGAAGGTAGTTGCGATTTGGGTTGCTCGTCGTGAGGAACGTCGTGTAGCCCGAGTCGAAGAACGTCAGGCCTCGCGCGGAGAACCCTTTGAACCCGAACAGCGGGAACGAGTACTCGATGTTTGCTTGGCCGCGCACGTCGCCGCGGAACTGGTTGTTCACGTAGCCACGCATCGACGTACCACCGAGCGTGTACTCCTGCTGGAACGGCAGGTGATGGCCGTAGTTGCCCGATACGCGCAGGATCAAGTTGTGGCGATCCATCACGCGCCAGCCCCGGAAGTACGACGCGCTGACCGAGTGGTACTTGAAGTCCGATCCGAGGGACTCGAGCGAGTGCTCGAACCACAGCTGGTACTTGTGTCCCGTCGACACGCCGAGGTAGCTCGCCCGGCGATCGATCGTCAGCGAGATCTCGTTCGAGACGTCGAGGCCGTCGGCGCCCGGCGGTTCGATCGCGTCGACGGTCGTGCCGATGTCCGCCATCGCGTTCGCCGGATCCTTGCCGAGGTACTTGAGCGCGTTGTCGTCGCTGAACAAGCTGTCGTCGGGATAGCTGACCTTCGCGGCGCGCAGGCGCGCGTCGATGCGCCAGCCGCGGATCGGCTCGACGCCGAGGCGCACGCCGCCGTTCAAGTAGTTCATGCGAGATTCGCGGACGGCGATCGGGCTACCGAGCCACTCCTTCGGCGTGGCGTACTCGATGATGCGCGCCTGCTTGAGGTACGTGTCGAACTGCGCGTAGAAGCGCGAGCCGCCGATCGCCGGGATGACCCACGCGCCGAGGAAGAACGTGTCGCCGCTCGCGACCTGTCCATAGACCAACAGCTTCTGGTTCTTGCCGAACAGGTTGTTCTCGCCGAAGCCCACGCCCACGCCCTTGTTCGTGGGCTGGTTGTAGAACGCGGGAGCGACGACCCACGAGTGCTTGTCGTGGACTGTAATCGTGACGCGAACGCCACCCTCGACGGCCGACGAGAACACCTCGGCATCGCGGAACAATCCGCTCTGGAGGAGGCGGTTCTTGACGAGCTCGTTCATGTCGCCCGACCAGTCGTCACCGACATCGAGCTGCGCGATCAGCGCGACGGTATCGTCATCCGTCTTCGTGTTCTGCTCGACGAGGATCTCTCGGATCGTATCTGCGTCCGCGACACGGGCCGTGACGCCAATGCCGAGCAGCAGCGCGAGACAAAACGGCGCGATCCTCACGCCCGGCAGTATCGCACGTGTTAACAACGACCGCATGAATCCCGCCGAGGTCGCTACTGCCCTCTTGATCGAGCGCACACTCCAGAACAGCCCTGCATATCGCAAGGTCGATGACTCGCTGTACGTCATCAAGCAGGGTTCGGCCTACGTCATGATCAACGTGGTGGCGTGGGGTGACAATCGCGCGATGGTTCGCTGCACATCGCAGCTCGTGAAGGGCGTCGACGTCGACGGCTCGCTCGCGATGCAGCTGCTCGAGCTCAACGCGCACCTCCGCTTCGGCGCCTTCGCGATCGATCCCGCGGAGCACACGGTGCTGTTCTCGCACACGATACTGGGCGGGACGACGCTGGATCCCGAGGAGCTCCACGCGACGCTGCGTGATGTGGCCCTCATCGCGGACGAGTACGACGACAAGCTGATGAAGAAGTACGGCGGGCAGCGCATGGTCGACCTCCTCGAGGAAGCGGCCATGGAGCGGATCATGGACAAGGATCCGAAGAGCTTCCACTTCGACGACTGAAGCGCCGCTCGGTAGCGATCACTGGCAGTACGAGCCACCCGGCTTGTAGCAGTTCTCGCGCACGCCGGAGACACCGAACGTGGAGTCACCGACGCTGTTGCGCACCTCGAGGAGCACCGAGCGCCACGACGATTTACGTCCGTGCTCGACGGCGTAGAGCAGCTTCGCGATCGCGGGAGCGGCGAACATGTTCGCGTCCGCGGTGACCTCGACGACGCTCGACATCACGTCGAGGTTCGCCCAGGAGTCGCCCTTTCCGTGGAGGATGGGCTTCACGTAGTACTCGTAGCCGAGGCAGCCGCCGTAGAGGAAGATCTGGTAGCTCGACGGATACGTCGGGCGTCCCCAGAAGTCCGACGCGCCGAGCATCGAGTGACCGTCGTACGCGACGATCTCGTGCTCCGAGAGCGCCTTCTGGAAGTTGGCGAAGTGAGCGAAGTCGCCGAGGCCCGAGAACTCCTTGGGCGAGTAGAGATCGATCTGCGAGAGGATGGCGCCGGCGGAGCCGCCGTTGAGCGTCTTCTCGTAGCGCTCGCCGACGGGGCCGGTCTTCTTCGTGTAGCCACCGGCGATCAGGTTGCGGCCGAACTTCGCGAAGTTCCGCATGCCGGTCTCGCTCGCGGTGATCGCGCCGTCGTCGATCTGACCGAACAACACGACCGTCGTGATCTTCTTGTCGGCGATCAGCTTGTCGTATTCGGGGTAGCGCGTGCCCTGCGTCGTCGGGAACTTCTTGGAGACGGTGACCTTCAGGTCCTGGCGCGGGATCGTGCAGGTCGACTTGTCGCCTTCCCAGCGATACCAGTAGACCGACGAATCGAGGCCGATGTGATCGTCATCGTCGGCGCACGTGTCGCGTGCGTCGGTGAGCACGCTGAACGGGTTCAACGGGACCTTCGCGGTGAACGTCTTGCCGACGCTCACGTTGCGCGAGTACTCGAACAACAGGACCGTGTTGAGGCCGCGCAGGCGCCAGTGCTTCTTGTCGGCGGTCGCGACCTCGCTCGCTGCTTTCCACGTGCCGTTGACGAGCCACTCGGTGCGATCGGCGGCGATGCCGTCCTCGGCGAGCGACTCGATGTACATCTTCTCTTGCTTGCGGAAGTACGTGAGCGCGAACTGGCCGATCGCGACCGGCGCTTCCTCGGCGCGCGAGCCCACGCCCGCGGCGACGTCGCCTTCGAGATCGACTTCGACCTCGATGCCGTCCGGGTTCAGGTAGGCGGAGTCTTCCTTGCCGGAGTCCGGGAGCTCTTCGGCGAACGGGTTCGAGCCATCCTCGGAGGCATCGGTGGCACAGCCGGTTGCGATGACCGCGAGGGAGAGCGACGCTAGGACCTTCCGCATGGCCGCCCATGACGCAAGGCGTAGGCCACGCGCGACCGTCTATAGATCACGGGGTTGCGCCGGCGTGGCAGCCCCACTTGCCGGCAATCGGATCGAAAAGATCAGGTCGACACGCCACCCCGCGCGTTCCTTGGGGTCCATGCGCTGGCTCATCCCGCTGCTCCTGGTCACGGCTCACGGCGTCGCATTCGCCCAGTACAACGTCCCGGCGCAGGCGACGGGTGGGGGTAGCGAGATCGCGCGAGAGGACGATAGCGAGAGCTCGGTGATCGCGAAGTCCGAGGACGACGACATCGGCCAAGAGGTCGGCGCGAGCCTCGACTTCATCACTCGCGACGGTGCGACGGGCGCGCGCGCGTTCAAGTTCACCGATGTGGTGCTGTTCCGACTGCACACGCTGATCTCCGTCGGGCGCGCGACCGAAATCTTCGGCGGCGTGGATCTGCTTCCGAAGCAACCGAGCGACACGAACGAATCGAAGTGGCAGACCGCGATGCTCGGCCTTCGCTACACGATCAACCGCCACTACGCCGTCTATGCGCGCGGTCAAGGCGGACCCGGCGTCGATAGCGATGGCCTCTGGGTCGCGGGCGAGGCTGCCGTGCAGGCGCGCATGCACCTCGCCGAGCGCGTGCTGTTCTGGGAGAGCGCCGTCGGCGGCGAGTACACGCGGCTGTTTCCCGAGGACGACGCGACGGTCTGGAACGCGGAGCTCCTCGCGCAGACCGGCATCGCGATCCGCGAGAAGCACGGTTTCTTCGCCGGCTGGCTCAACTTCGGCTTCCACTTCCCGCTCGCGCACGCCGGCCGGGTCGCCGTCCCCGACGCGATGTCCGGCATGACCACGCTGCGCGACCTCGATCCGCAGACCCGCGTGGGCGTGTCCCTCGGTGCGTTGATCGGGGTCACGCGTGGCCTCGACCTGTTCCTCGAGCTGTCCATCCTCGACCGTGGCGACCTCGCCAACCCCACTACCACCCTGCCGATTCTCGAGGGAGGGTTCGACCAGCGCCGCATCGTATTTGGCTTCAACCGAAGGTTTGGAAGCCGGCGACACTGAGGCTGGTAGTATTGGCTCGGTGAGCGCGGACTGGATCGGCAAGACCATCGACGGGCGGTACGTCGTCGATGGCGTCCTCGGATCCGGCGGCATGGGCATGGTGTTCCGTGCGCGCCACAAGTTCACGGGCGGTACGCTCGCCGTCAAAGTCCTCAAGCCCGAGCTCGCCGCGGATCCCGAGATCCAGCATCGCTTCCTCGCCGAGGCGCGCGCGGCGAACACGATCGGTCACCCGAACATCGCGCAGGTGATCGACGCGGGTCGCTCTCCCGACGGCATCCTCTACCTCGCGATGGAGCTACTCGTCGGTCGCTCGCTGCGCGAACCGATCGCACGCGGCGAGCTCAAGCCGACCGAGATGCGCTCGATCCTGTCCGAGCTGCTCGACGCGCTCGCCGCGGCGCACGAACGCGGGTTCGTGCACCGCGACCTGAAGCCCGAGAACGTGTTCCTCGTCGTGACGCCGAACGGTCCGACGGCAAAGCTCCTCGACTTCGGCATCGCCAAGGTCATGGACACGCACAACGTCGCGTCCGTGCGCACCGCGACGGGCTCGATGCTCGGCACGCCCGCGTACATGTCTCCCGAGCAGATCGCGAATCCGTCCAACGTCGACGCGCGCACGGATCTGTGGGCGATCGGCGTGATGGTCTACGAGATGCTCACGGGCCGCCTGCCGTTTCCGGGCTCCACCGTCGGCGAGCTCATGGTCGCCGTCGCGACGCAGCCGCCGCGATCGATCAAGCACTTCATGCCGACGGCATCGCCGCAGCTCGAGCAGTTCTTCGCCCGCGCGCTCGCGCGCGATGTCAGCGCGCGGTTCTCCTCGGCGACGGAGATGCGCGCGGCGCTCCACGAAGTGCTCACGCTGCGCCCGAGCCACGTCGCGATCGCAGCGACGCAGAGCGCCGGCATGGTCGGGCTCGGCGCGCAGACTCCCGCGCCCGTCGGTGCGCATCAGATGACGCAAGCGACCGGCTATGCACCCGCGGGCTCGCAGATGACGCAAGCGACGGGCTATGGACCCGGCGGTCCATCGATGCCCGTATCGTCGAGTGGAACGCCGGGATACGGCGCGCCATCGGGCGCGACACCGTCGAGTGGAACGCCGGGATACGGCGCGCCATCGGGCGCTCGTCCACATTCGTCCTCGAGCTCGCCCGCTGCGCACGCATCGTCGCCGGGCTACGTGCCCTCGCCGGGCTATGCGACACCGCCGAGCGGAGTCCCGCAGACCGGCGCGCCCGCACCACACGCCTCGTCACCGGGCTATGTCATGTCGCCGGGCTACGCGACGCCACCGAGCGGAGTGCCGCACACGGGCCCGTCGAGTGGAACGCCGGGCCTCAGCGGTGCATCACCCGCGTATGCCGGAGGACCGCCCGCGCATAGCCACGGTCACGCACCGGGCTCGACCGGTGGAACGCCTGCGTATCAGACCGGTGGAACGCCTGCGTACGCCGGCGGTGGAACGCCTGCGTATCAGACCGGCGGAACGCCTGCCTACGCCGGCGGTGGAACGCCTGCGTATCAGACCGGTGGAACGCCTGCGTACGCCGGCGGTGGCGCCATCGGATCGCCGAGCACGCACCCGCACGGAGCGCCGCCCGTGCTTCCGATGCAGACCGGCCCCGCGCCCGCATTTCCGACGGGAACGAACACGACGACGAGCGCACCTACCGCGTCGTCGAAGACTCCGTGGGTGATCGCGATCGTCGGTGTGGTGGGCATCGTCGCGATCGTCCTCGCGATCGTCATGACGAGGACGAAGGAGATCCACGTCGTGAAGGAGGGCACCCCGTCGGGCTCGTCCAACGTGGTGGCGACCAACCAGGACGCGACGAACAACGGCACCGCGAACAACGGTTCGACGAACGGTTCGACGAACAGCGCGACCAACAACGCGACCACCAACAACGCGACCACCAACAACGCGACCACCAACAACGCGACTACCAACAACGCGACCACGAACAGCCCGAGGACGACTCGCCCGGCGACCAACGGCTCGACGACGAACAACGCGACTACGAACAACGCGACCACGAACAACGCGAC
>Ga0154020_10005151_pt1 | contig 15508 bp, 11 predicted proteins | sample Klosneuvirus_201_FD_109709 | JGI IMG/M metagenome (GOLD analysis project Ga0154020, IMG submission 109709) | Active sludge microbial communities from wastewater, Klosterneuburg, Austria - Klosneuvirus_20160825_MG | ecosystem: Engineered > WWTP > Aerobic digester > Activated sludge | place...
GAGAGTGACCGGCATGTTATTGTCGTTTCGTTGGACGGCTTGGCAGCGTACCTGGTCGATGATCCAAATGTTCCGCTGCCGACGATTCGGAAGCTGGCACAACAAGGCGCGATCGTTGACGGTGGCATGACGGTCTCCAATCCTTCAGTGACGTGGCCCAACCACACGACACTGGTCACAGGGGTTCGTCCCGAGAAACACGGAGTCCTTGCCAACGGTGTTCTGGTCCGCGGCGGGATTGGGATTCCGACAAAGGTAGATCCTGATCGTGACCAAAGCGATCTGGTGCAAATGCCAACGATTGTTGATGCGGCTCATGCGGCAGGTCTGACGACGGCTGAAATTAACTGGCCGTGTACTCGCGGGTCGAAGTCTCTGGATGATTCATTTTCCGATGTTCCAAAATCCGTCGAATACATGACGCCTCGGCTGCGGACAGAGCTTGTTGAAATGGGACTTTTGCCAGACGAAACCGACGCTTCGTTCAAAAAGATCAGCGGAGTCGGCCGCGACTACATCTGGACTGAGGCGGCGTGTCACGTCATTCGCAAACGCAAGCCCAACCTGATGCTTGTCCATCTGCTGAACGTGGATTCCACACACCACAAATACGGCCCGCAGACTCCCGAAGGATACACGGCCAACGCCTATATCGACATGTGCCTGTTGCGGATCGTGAGTGCCATTGATGACGCCGGCATTCGAGAGACCACGACTCTCATTGTCGTTTCTGACCATGGCTTCACAACAGCACCGAAAGCCATTCGCCCCAATGTCCTGCTGCGACAGGCTGGTTTGTTAACCGTGGAAGCTGGGAAGCTGAGTACCGCGCAGGTGCATGTGGTTCCCGAAGGCGGCATCGGCTTGGTTTATTGTACGAATCCTGACAAAGCCGCCGAGAACGGGGCCAAATTCGAAGAGATGTTCATGGGCCAGGAAGGAGTGGTTGACGTAATACTGCCAGACCGCTTTGAAGAAATTGGGCTGCAGCATCCGCGCGACTACCGACAGTCACCAGATGCGATCCTTGTCGCTGCCGATGGCTACTCCGTCTCAGGTTCTGTTGAAGGCGAAACTTTAGTAGCGTCGAACACGGAAGCAAAAACATCGCTCGGTAACCACGGTTTTCTATCGACACTTCCGAAGATGAAGGCGCTGTGCGTGCTCTCCGGAGCCGGCATTCGCCCCGGCACGCACCTGCCCACAGTGGAGAACATTGACATCGCACCGACAATTGCCGAACTGCTGAACCTGAATTACCCACACAGCGACGGCAAACCGCTCGTCGAACGATGAATCCAGTCTGATCAGCTTATACTTCACGCGGTCAGAAATAAAGCTGTGGATTTTCTTGCGATTGTCCCCTCTCCCCCCGCAATTGATTTTCCCACTTGACACGTTTTCCACGGGGGGGAGAGGGTTAGGGTGAGGGGGAAGAATCCACTGTTTTCTGGTTCATCCTATGAACTCCAGGTCAGCCCCCTCATCCGGCCTGTCGGCCACCTTATCCCCTTCACCAGGGGGAGAAGGGACATGGAAAACGTTGCCTTTGAAAGTACCTCAGTCTGGCCCGCGTGAAGTATAACGGCTCAAGCTTGCGCCACTCTTCAACCACGGATACGCAACGCTTTACAGGTGGCATCGTACGATGCATCAAGGTTTAGCGGGATCGGCAGGATGTCGGTAAGCCAGATCGGTAGGGTCGGCAATGGCTTGCCAATTTCCAAAGGGAATGCCCAGCTTTCGAATCGCGGACGCTCGTTTACCTTGCAAGTGCGGCAGGTAACCGCGTAGATTGACGGCGGCTCAGGTGCAAATACAGGGTCGGTGCGTTCAATTCGCTGCAAGAGGTCACAGTACAAATTGAAATGACGAATCGTGACCAAATCCACGATCGAAACGGAGATGTTGTTTTGCAGCATCGCCGCACATTTGGTCACGAACACTTCGCGGTTTTTCGGTCGATCCTTGTTCGCCGGGCTGACCAGTTCAATCGCAGCTACCAATTGCCGACCCCTGGACTCATCAAAGATCAGCACTTCGTACGCATATTGGTCGCCGAAATCAACATCGGTCGCCAATGTCGCCTTGGGCGGTGCATAAGTCGCTGTCGCAACGCCTCCCAAATTTCCCGAGTCGCCACCTGCGGCAGCATGCGAATCATCCGGCTCGAAAGCACAAACATCAATTTCGAAATATGGCCCCATGTGAACACGCGGCTCCGCCGTGAACTCGTCTGGTAGAACCTTGTTTAGCTCCTGCACGATGGCCATTGGCCATCCGCCATGGAAGCCTTCCCAGGATGTTGTGTTGAGCAGTGGTGGTCGGAAATGGTCTAAGAGCGGCATGGGCGTCTGGTCTCCTTCCTGTCCAGTGTAATGGAAGCCAGGTTGCGGGTCGATTGATGACTTGGCGTCGCGCGCTTGAAATGCGACAATCCAGACGGACCGAAAAACTTTCTTCTTAGTCACGGATGCCCGTCATGTCTACCGTCCCCAAACCAACTCTGACGCCTCAGCAGTATCTCGTTCGGGAACGCAAAGCGGCATTCAAGAGCGAATACTATCATGGCGAAACGTTCGCAATGGCGGGTGCAACGCGAGAACATAACTTGATCGTCGGCAATGTCGTACGCGAAACGGGCAACGCACTGAAAGCACGCTCCTGCGAAGTCTACCCCAGCGATATGCGAGTCAAGGTTTCGTCAACAGGACTCTACACTTATCCTGATGCAACCGTGGTTTGCGGAGGCCCAGAGTTCGACGACGAGCAGTTTGACACTCTCTTGAATCCAACCGTTCTCTTTGAAGTGCTGTCCGAATCGACAGAGTCGTATGATCGTGGCGCGAAATTCAGGCAGTATCGAGAAATCGAATCGTTGAAAGAGTACGTGATGATTGCCCCCGATCGAGCCAGCGTGGAGTGTTACACCCGCCAGGCTGACGGACGATGGCTGTTGCAGGAGTATCAATCCCTGGAACAAACGGCAACGTTCGAGTCAATCAATGTCACCATTGAGCTATCTGAAATCTATCGCAATGTCGAGTTCCACAAACTCGACGAAAAGGATTTGAAGCCGAAGTAAAGCTGAATCGATTAAAGGCCCCCTGCTGGCTTGTCCAGCAGGAGCACAAGATTTGAAATTAGCATCATTAATCCCAAACACCTCCTCCCCGGTTGGCTTGCCCAACCGGAAGGAAAGCCCTTTACCATGCCTACTCCAATCTATCATATCGAAGATCTTAACACTGCGTTCCACCTTCGTTATCTCTGGATGGGCTGGCCAACTGCGAGGACTACTTGTCCTCCCCAACCTGACGACACCTTCTTTCGGGCAATCGACCACGCATAGAAAACGGACAACCTGAAACGCATTTCCACCCATTGGCAAACGGACGAAATTCAGCTCGCCTTTTCGACGATTCCAACTGTCTCGCCGACGCACTTTGTTGGACGAGTCAAAGGCCGCTTGCAGCATGCGTTACGACTGGCTGGAACACCCGTGAACTTCAGCCGGAAAGTTGCATTTCGTGGCGTCGGAGACAATCACACGTCTGACGTTGAAAACTATATTGCTCAACAGGTCGACAAAGAACAATTCGTCGATCCTCGATTTGCAGCGATGCTCAAGCGATTCACAGTCACCGATGAGACCATTGCACTGGATCAGCCGAGTGAATCAAACAGTGGACGCTATTGGTACAACCTGCATGTGGTGCTGGTGGTTGCCGATCGTGCTCGACTTCGACATGAAGCCGATTTCGCGAAGCTTGATCGAGCCATTGTGGGGACTGCTGCGAAGCACCACTATCAACTGGCCGCTCGCGCTTGGCTGCCCGACCATCTTCACGTGGCGCTGCGAGGCAACATCGCCGAAAGTCCTGCGGAGATCGCGCTGGCTTTCATGAATAACACGGCGTTCGCGATGGGGCAGAACGCAATTTGGCAGCACGGGTTTTACACAGGCACGTTCAGTGAGTATGACGTTCGGGCATTGCGTGGCCTCGGTTAAAACTTTGCTTCCTGCCGGACAAGCCGGCAAGGGGAGCGGTTTTGTGTCGGTAGGTTTTCTAACTTCAAATCTTTCGCTCATGTCGGGCAAGCCGACATGGGGCGAAAGGCAATCACCGAAAGCAACTCAAAGGTCCCCTGCTGGCTTGCCCAGCCGGAGCCGAAGTTTTGTAGTTAGAAGCGGCGATCCCAAAGACAGCCTCCCCGGTTGGCTAGCCCAACCGGAAGGAAAGTTTTGCGTTGCGTTTTGCGCTGCGTTTGGAGCAACCTACAGCGTCAACCCCGTCTATTCACCCTGGGAAACGGGCGGAAAGCCAATCGCGTCGGGGTTGGCTTTCAGGAAACGCGACAACTCTTGATCAGCTCCTGATTCGGATTCAATGTCGAGATCGATCACCAACCAATGGTCATCGATCAACTCAAGCGTGAACACCATGAAGCCATCACGCTGGCCATCAGGTTGCTTGTGATCCTCATCGAGCTTGACTGCTTCCGAAGTCGCCAAGGCTCGCGTCGGTTTCGCGGGATCGTTCACATAGACCGTTGGGATCTTCAATCGTTGGACGTTGAGAAACCCTGGAATCTCTGCAATTTGTTTTGGATCAGCCGGAGCGTTCTTCGCCAATGCCGCAGCCTGCGCGACATCACCGGCAAGCGCCAAGGCAACGTATGCTTCGACGACCGAGCGAGCGTTGCCATGATCGATGGCTAATAACTTGCTTTCTTTAACTTCAATTTTTGGTGGAGTTGCTGTGGAAGAATTCAGCACTGACGTCTCTTTTGCCCGAGGCTGAATTGGGCTATCAGGTTTCATTGGAGCAATTGACTCGCCGGGCTTCACTCGCTGCAGTTCCATGTACCAGACACCGGAGACCCATTGAAGCTTTTTTGGGCGACTCTCGGGCTCAGGCGTTTTCTGACTTTCGCCAAGGCAGAGAACGAGCTTGTCGCCCTCAATGCTCAGCAGACCAAGCCCGGATTCATCGTCGGTTTCCAGCGACACATCAACATGCATTGGGATGAGCTTGTCTTCAACCTGAATCATCATCGAGCCGCCTGGCCCGCCATCGCGCACGATGATGCGGTCACCTTTGAATTCCCATATCGCATTGGTCGGCGTTATGCTCTCATCGCCATCTGCCGCGATTTGATGCGTGAGTCGCCATTGTCCCTGCAATTGCCGCAGTGTTTTGCTAAGCAATGGTTGGTCTGGTCCATTTGGAATGTCATCTATTTGCAATGGAGAATCTAGGGTGTCCGACACCCTTTCGGCTGCGCCAGCATCTCCGGCAACCACTTCGCAAGACGGCAATGCTGCCTTGAGTCGTGCTAAACCCTGCGTGGAAATTTGTGTTTCTCGAACATCCAGATGCTTGAGATTCTGAAATCGAGCCAACTGATTTACCACGGCATCAGTGATGGGCATCCCACGAAGCGATAGCCGCTGCAACCGGCTGAGGGACGCAATGACCTTTATGTCGTTGTCAGTCATCAGTGGGAAGGTCTCCTCCTCCCTGGGCCAGGATGTGATCGACAAATCGACTTCGGTAATTGGATTAGCACCCGCGATCTGGGTCAACACAGCAAAGCGCGTTCTGCTAAATGACGAAGGCGAAGAACCAGTATCACGAATTAGTGCAGCGGACTCAAGTGTGTATGTTCCACCAAGTTTACCGACCTCGGTTAGGGCAAGTTGATCTCGCTGGTATGAATGCCACTTGAAGGCAACAAGTGAAACAACCAAGAGCACGCAGCAGGAAACAAGCAGCGCGATGATTTTTGTTGTTCGGTTTTCCATAGCTGATCTCCACGTAAAATGACTTGGGAATGACTGCTCTACACTTTCGGGCAGCGGCGTAGTTGTCGGATTCTGCACATGTGCAATGCAACATTCGAGTAACTCCGCAACTTCATCGGTTGACTGAAAGCGATCGGCAGGTGATTTGGAAAGCAACTTCATCACGATTCGCTCCAGCCACTCGGGGATGTCAGGATTGATCTCGCGGATGGGGCGCGGTTCTTTGTCGGTGATCAAACGCAGGACGCTGTAGCTGGATTCCGCTCGGAAGGGCGCGTGGCCGGTACACATGGCGTAGAGGACGCTGCCGAGACTGAACAAGTCGCTGCGGTGATCGACCGCTTCGGCTCGGGCTTGTTCGGGCGACATGTACTGCGGAGTGCCAGCAAGCGTACCGGAGCGAGTGAGGCTGGCGTCATCGACTGCTCGGGCCAGACCGAAATCCATCAACTGCACGCGTTCGACGTTTTGATCGAGAAAGATGTTGGCCGGTTTAATGTCGCGATGCACGATGCCTTGCGCATGAGCGGCGGCGAGTCCCTTCGCGGCTTGCATACCGATGCGCAGGATCTCGCGAACTTCCAAAGGTCCGTTGTCGCACAGTCGCTTTTGAAGCGAGACGCCACGCGAGTAAGTCATCACCAGATACGGAACGCCTTGCCACTCGTCGATGCAGTGAATCGCCATGACATGATCATCGACCACGGCCGCGACCGCCTGGGCTTCACGAGCGAATCGTTTACGAGCGGCTCCCGAAGCGGCCAAATGCGGGAGCAACATCTTGATCGCAACAAAACGATTGAGCGAACGATCAAAGCCCTTGAACACCGCGCCCATGCCGCCTTGCCCCAACAGTCCGACGATTTCATAGGAACTAATGCGTCCGAGCATGTGGGGATCGTCCGTCGGGCCGAGCAGGTCCAGGAGTTTAGCTGTTGGCGTTTCGTTGGGGTCCGCGTCCGCCGATGAGGCTGGCCCTTTCGCGAACAACGCGCTTCGCGAATTGAGAAGCACGCTTTGGACATCGCCCCACCATTGCTCCGGGCCGATATTCTCTTCGACGCGAGCACGGCATTGTTCGCAGTCTTCCAAATGCTCTTGCGCGGTCGCGTACTCGGGTGGAGTCAGGTTTCCTTGCAGCAGCAAGTCGACTTGTGCAGCTTCCAGACATTCAGTGGAAAGGTTCATTTCACGTCACTCCAGACTTCGGAAACTTCCAGCACTTTTTCTTTTAATCGCAGCATCACACGGAAGCGAGCCATATAGACCGCTCCCGGCGTTTTGTCGTGCAGTCGAGCGACCTCAGCAACGCCTTTGCCTGCGATCGACGACAGCCAGAACATGGCCCACGTCACCTCTGTGAACTCGCTGCGAATTTCTTCAGCCGCCCAGCGCATGGCTTCGCGGCGACTTTCTTCGATCACTTGCTGCGTCGTTTCGTCGTCACGCTCGGGCAATTCGCGTAACATCTCTTGCGCACTGGTCGAACCGCCCGCAGCGTCCGGTTTTTTGCGAGTCAGCGCGTTGACGATCGCATTGCGAGAAATCCGTGAGAGCCAAGCCCGAAACGGAGGTTGCTGCGAGTCAGCTTCCCAGTGCTCAATCGCCCGCGCGACTGACAGGAAAACCTGCTGCGCCAAGTCGTCAGCATCGGCGTGTTGCAAGCCTCGACCAAACGCCATTCGAACCACCACTGGCCGATAAATTGCGATGAAATCCGACCACGCAGCCGCATCTGCCGGGTCTTTGACCCTCAAAATCAGGCTTTCGTTCGTTTCTGGCCAATGCTGCATTTGGGTTCCTTTGTAAGTATCACACAGTAACCCAGTTTATCTTTCAAAAGAATCTCTGGATGGACAGTGGTCCAACGATCAGGACGAAAGTTCTCCCCCAGTCGGAGTCATCGTGTCGCTGTGATTGATGATGATTCCAGCGCAGTGTCTGGGGAATCGGAGACAATACGGCGGCGTTCTCGGACTGCACGCTTTGGGATTCGTGGGTGCCTCATGCCACGCTGTGGACACAGCAAGAACCGCGTGAGCGATATCGCCAAACTGAGGCGGGGTTTACCTCGCGAAAACGAGGGGCGATGCCAACGCGGCTGAACGAGGAAGCAAATGAATGGGTGCGGAATTCTTAGTTTGTCCAATCTCGAAGTCTTTCGAGATAAATTGAGGACTTGACTAATGGTTCAGTTTTTTTTCTGGGCCTCCGCCACGACGCTGGCAAGGTCGCGGTCACGAACGCTGAACTTCACCGCGAAAGTGAGTTGTGACATGCACAAGTTTGGCTGGATCCAGCACGAGTTGCCCCGTCAGCCGCCACAACACTCACTGCGAAACGGTGATCTCATTCTTCACCGTCCGTACACCCGCGACGCGCTTCGCTGCGCATTGAGCAAGTTGTTTCATATGGAAACTTGGGACAATTCCCTGCGGCGTGACTCTGCCATCTTCCATCAGACAACGAATGCCCCGCAAATCTGGATATCCCGATCGTTGCAATGACCTCTCTACGTCCTCCACCGTTGCAAACCGGGCTGACGCGCCGGATGCGATCGACGGAACGGAACCGTCGTCATTTGGCTCAATACGATAGACCATGTTTCTCCTCTGACTCAGCGATGAAGCGTCCTGACACAAGTACGCCACATGGTTTGTCACCAGACGGTACAAAGCCGACAACCGCCGCTGAGGTTTTCGATCGCGGAAATGTAAATCACCAAACACGACAAGCCACGCTTCAAAGTGATACGAGGTGCCTTCGAAGCCTTTGCCGCAGCTATCCGAGAAGGAAACCGACACTCAGCTCCGCAAACGAGGTGCCAACTCCCCAAGAGCCATTCAATCCCTGTTTTGAAGCACAATTGGGAAAATGTGTGGCGATTGATCAACCACTATGAGACGTTATTTCTCACCAGACCACTTCGCTGCAGGATCGCTCTCTCTCTTAATTGAGCAGCGACGACCCTCGGGACCGCCAACGAAACAATTACTCAACAACTCGATGGATTTTGGCGCGTAACCTGCACTGGAGAAGAACTCGAAACTCGGAGCCTGCCGTTACTTTTAAGGTGAGGAATTTCAGATGCACGAAGAATGCGTTGTTGCTGTGTACGCCGACGTCGAACAGGCGCGAAAGGCGGTGGATGCTCTGGTCAGTTCAAACTTCCCCAAAGATCAGTTTTCGCTGATCCTTTCAAAGCTGGAAAACTATCCAGACATCGAACAGGATTTGGAGGCTGGTGAGGACAACGTCCAGGACGTCATGACTGGAGCTGGTGTCGGAAGCCTGATTGGAATTGCCGCTGGCGCGACATTGGTGCTGTTTGGTGGAACGATGTTCCTGGTCATCGGTGCCTTTGCAGGGCTGCTGACGGGCGGCGTTGTCGGCAGCCTGCTGGGCGCGATGGAAGGCTGGGGCATCCACGGCCACCGCATCCGTCACTATGAAACTCTTGTCAATTCCGGACATCCTCTGGTTGTTGCTCACGGAGACCCAAAACAGGTCCGCGAAGCGTATCAAATTCTGCAGAAGACCGACGCGACGGAAGTTCACCAATACGCGACATCTGATGACGATATGTCGCCGACTGTCGGTTGATGTCGTGGTGACGGTTTTGAAAACAACAATATCGTCGGCGTGGAACCAGTCAAGAACTGTTTGAATGTCGGGCTGTGGGAAATCCTTCTGTCCGAAACAGCCGGGATCCTGGCGGTTCATTGTCAGTGGATTTGATCTTGCAGCATCGCCGTCACTGCAGGTTGCGGATTATCCCAAAGGCTTCTACATGCCGATGGGAATCGGCACGCAATCATCGCCCATCTGACCGTTCAGATCCCCGCCAGGACTAAGTATCGTCCGCAACAAGGCGAGCGGCAGGAAAGAATTTACCATCGGTGGAGTCATTGGGTCGATCGGACCCGTGCGACTGAACCACGCCAAAGGAAGCAGATCTGAGGACAGATCTGCCTACGTAGTCCGACCTCTCTCAGGTCGGATTCTCTCGGCGACGCGACATCCCTGGTAATCCTGTTTCTTCCGCTCGCCCAAAAATAAGGCCGGTTGATGTTACCATCTTCCGGCCTGCAGGGAAAAAGCAGTCCACCGAACAGCAATCGGAATGATGATTCGAACTGCCTCCTGATCAAAAATTTGTTTTGCACTACTTTGCACTTAGCTTGGCACCGGATTCGATTTCTTCACCCAGCCGGTTAAGTTCCAGTTCGAATTTTTCGAGCGACGGTTCTGGCACTGTGATCTTATAGCCGTCTTCTGTGATGAGCTTGTCACCCAGTTGGTCCAGATTATGAACAGTTTCGACGACTTCTGTCCCGCACAACGACTCAATCAGCACCGCTACCACAACTGTTGGTTGCAAAATTTACTCATCTCAGCATCTGCAGATCCTGCCGTTTCACACGCCATATAATCCGTGACGGTCAGAGGGTTTCGATCTGAGCAAACCCAAGGCCTTCTATCGTAAGTTCGTTGAGAAGTCTGTCAATTCGAGCGCTGAGGCACAGTTTCACGCTGCGGCAACCGCATTTACGCTGGACGGTTGGTGGCGGGATACTGCACAATAAGCACCCGTGCATAAGTTCAATTGCATAATAGCAGGAATCACAATCAGGGGACTGACGTCCCCCGCTCGCCGGGAACCCGGCGAGCCGCGAGACGTCAGTCTCCGGATACTGCGCTTCCGCAATCCGTTGTTATGCCCCAAAACGTACGCATGGGCGCTTACTCACCTCAAGTCTTGTCTCCGCTCCAATAAATCCCACCTTCGTCTGATTCTCATGACACGAACTTTGTTCAGCCTGATTTCCGTCTTCACATTGCTTTCGACCGCGAACACTGCGGCTGATGACGTGGACTTCGAATCACAGATCAAGCCGCTACTCGCTGCGAAGTGTCTTGATTGCCACGGGCCGGATACGCAGGAACATCATCTGCGGCTGGATCGGCGAGCGGCGATTCTGCGGGGAGGGGATTCCGGGGAACCGGCGATGGTTCCGGGAAATAGCGAGACGAGTCATCTCATTCAACTGGTGCGGGGAACTCAGGCTGGCAAAATCATGCCGCCGGATGAAGCTGATAGGCTGACGAATCAGCAAGTCGAATTGCTGCGGGCGTGGATTGATCAGGGAGCAACATGGCCGGGGCCGGACGGAGCGGATGATGAAGGGCCGTTGAAGACGGATCACTGGTCGTTTCAGCCGGTGTCCGATTCTCTGCCACCAGTGATCGACAGCAAGTGGATCACCAATGGCGTCGATGCGTTCATTCTGCGGAAGTTGACCGAGCATTCGCTGACGCCAAATCCGCAGGCGACGCGAGCCGAGTTGATTCGACGCATCTCGCTGGACATGCTCGGGCTTCCCCCGACTCCGGAAGACGTGCGGGCCTTTGTGGCGGACACAAACTCGCGTGCTTACGAGACGCTTGTTGAAAGAATCCTCGCCAGCCCGCATTACGGAGAACGCTGGTCGCGGTACTGGCTGGACCTTGTGCGGTTTGCGGAAACGAACGGCTACGAAACGAATCGCGAACGTCCCAATGCGTGGCCTTATCGTGACTATGTCATTCGAGCACTCAACGAGAGCAAACCGTATGATCAGTTTGTAAGAGAGCAGCTCGCAGGCGATGCGCTTGGCGTTCCCGAGGCCACGGCTTATCTCGTCGCCGGGCCGTATGACCTCGTCAAAAGCCCCGACATCAATCTGACGCTCATGCAGCGGCAAAACGAACTCGACGACATGATCAACACGACCAGCACCGCGTTCCTTGGACTGACGGTCGGATGTGCTCGCTGTCACAACCACAAGTTTGATCCAATTCGCCAGACCGATTATTACGCCATGCAGGCGATCTTCTCCGGCGTGCAGCATGGCGATCGGCAGATGCCGTTGAGCGAAGATCGGCAGCAGCAACTGGCGACGCTGCATCAGCGGATCGTGCAGTTGCAGGACGAGTTGCGTCCGTTCATCAAAAACGCGAGCGGCAGTCGTCCGTCCGTGAATGCTCGCGGCAATGACGACGTGTTTGAACCGACGGAAGCTCGATTCGTGCGATTCACGATCGACGCCACCACCGGCAGTCAGCCCTGCATTGATGAACTGGAGGTCTTCAGCGGCCCGAAGAATTTGGCACTGGCGTCACTCGGAGCGAAAGCAACATGTTCCAGCACGTTGCCGGGTTATGCGATCCACAAGCTGGAGCACATCAATGACGGTCTTTTCGGTAACTCGCACAGCTGGATTTCCAATGAAGTCGGTGACGGCTGGATCCAGATTGAACTGCCTGAAAAGACCTCAATCAACCGCATCGCCTGGGCCAGAGACCGCGAAGGAAAATTCGGGGATCGTTTGACGACGCAGTACAAGATCGAGGTGGCTACTGAGTCTGATCAATGGAAAACGGTTGCTACTTCCGCCGATCGAGCACCATTCACCGGAGCGGCCCCTGCCCCGCCTGAGTATGATTTTGCGAAGTTCCCGGACGACAAAGCCGAGCAAGGCCGCCAGTTGTTGTCGCAGCTCAAAGAGGCGGAATCTCGACGCGATCAATTGCAGGCCTCAGCGACGGTTTACGCTGGTTCGTTCCAGCAACCCGGGGCGACGTACCGACTGTTTCGCGGCGAACCACTGGCGAAACGCGAGCAGGTTCGGCCCGGTGCAGTCGAAGTGCTGGGCAAACTGCCGATTTCGGAAGCGACACCCGAACAGCAGCGACGCCTGGCCCTGGCCGAGTGGATGGCTTCAAAAGAAAATCCGCTCACTGCACGCGTGATCGTCAATCGGTTATGGCAGTTTCACATGGGCAAAGGGCTCGTCACCACGCCAAGTGATTTCGGTGCTGCCGGAGTTGCGCCGACTCATCCGGAATTGCTCGACTGGCTGGCGCGGGAACTCATGAATTACAACTGGTCGCTCAAGCATGTGCATCGCCTGATTTTGAACTCGTCCACGTATCGACAAAGCAGCCGCCCTCGTGCGGACGCATTGCAGGCCGACGGCGCGACGGAATGGTGGTGGCGATTTCCTCCGCGACGTCTGGAAGCCGAACCGATCCGCGACAGCATTCTGGCCGTGAGCGGTGTGCTGGACGATCGAATGTACGGTCCCGGGTTCAGCGGTTTCGAGGTCGAACAGGAAAACGTCCGCCACTATTTTCCAAAGAAGAATTACGGTCCTGAAGACTGGCGCAGAATGATCTACATGACGAAAGTACGGCTTGAAAGAGAGTCTGTGTTTGGCATCTTCGATTGTCCGGATGCAGCGACGGCGGTTCCAAAACGCAGTCGTTCCACAACCCCGCTTCAGGCTCTGAATCTGTTCAACAGCTCGTTCATGCTACAGCAGTCGCAGCTACTGGCCGACCGGCTGCAGCATGATTGCGGCGACGATGTCTCGCGGCAGATTTCGAGAGCTTTCTGGCTGTGCTGCAGTCGTGAACCGGATTCGGCTGAATTGTCTGAGTCTCAAGAGTTTATTGCTGAAGAAGGCCTCGCGGCGTTTTGTCGGGCGATGTTGAACGGTAACGAGTTTGTGTTTTTGGAATGAAGAAATCCCGTCGGCGGAGCGACGGGTGTACTGTACACCCGTCGCTCCGCCGACGGGACTTTTTCTCTCGCGTCGAAGGAATAACAAACATGAGCGACTTCAGCATCGACGATCTGCGATTCTTCGAACGCGACGACGACTTTACGATCGTGTGGAAGCATTTGCCGCACTGGACACAGGCGGCAACCATCACGTTCGTCACCTGGCGATTAGCAGATTCACTTCCACGGGCCGTAATCGCGGAATGGCAGTCTGAGCGGGACGCGATGTTGGTTGATTTGGGAATTGACCCAAACTCCGATTGGAAAAGCGAGATCAGCAAACTGCCCCCAGCGAAAAGAGGTCGCGTCCGGTGGTCACTCTTTTTCGCCTGGGATCGTCGTCTGGATGAGTCCGCTGGAGCGTGCGAACTGAAGGAGCCAGAATTCGCTCAGTCCGTGCGCGACAGTTTACTGCATTTCGAAGGTGATCGAACAGTACTCACCGACGCGATCATCATGCCGAACCATGTTCATTTTTTGGCGGCGTTCCGAACGCAGTCCCTGATGCTGGAACAATGCACATCATGGAAACATTTTACGGCGACGAAAATCCATCGCGCACAGCGACGTCAATCGAAAATCCGTTCAACTGCCGTTCCGCCGGAGGGAGATCTGTTCGGACAATTGTGGCAAACGGATCAGTTTGATCATCTGGTCCGCAGTGAGGCGCAATTTCATTATCTCCGGGATTACATTGCACAGAATCCGGTGATGGCGGCGTTGAAACCGGGGACGTTTCTGCATTACTCGCGAAAGATGTAGAGGGAGAATCCCGTCGGCGGAGCGACGGGTGTACAGTACGCCCGTCGCTCCGCCGACGGGACTAGAATTTGCAAGTTGTCACATCCCATGACCCACCCATCCAGTCGCCTCACCGGCCATCATCTGCTCAACCGCCGAGGTTTCCTCGACCACACAGGCACTGGACTCAGTAGCATTGCCCTCGCAGTGATGCTGGCAGAGCAAGGGTTGCTGAAGGCGGACGAATCGAAGTCCGTCACCGTTGGCGGCAGGCAACCCATTCGGCCGGAGATCGATCCTGCGCATCCGTTTGCCGCGCGGCAACCGCATTTTCCGGCAGCGGCGAAGCGGGTCGTGGTGATCTTCTGCTCGGGAGCATGCAGTCACCTCGACACGTTTGATTACAAGCCGGAACTGATTGCTCGAAACGGCCAGCCGTTACCTGGTGCCGACAAGCTGATTACGTTTCAGGGAGAGCAAGGTAATGTGACCCAAAGTCCCTGGAAGTTTCAGCCGCGCGGGGAAAGCGGCAAGATGATTTCCGATCTTGTTCCGCATCTCGGCGCACTGGCCGACGATATTTGTTTTCTCCATTCGATCAAGGGCAAAACGAACACCCACGGCCCTGGCGAAAACTACATGTCCACGGGATTTACTCTCGATGGATTTCCGAGTATCGGAGCCTGGACGTCGTATGCCCTTGGAACGGAAAATGAAAATCTGCCGGCGTATGTGGCCATTCCGGATCCGCGCGGGACGCCTCAGAATTCGGTGAACAACTGGGGACCGGGATTCCTGCCTGCCGCGTTTCAGGGAACCGATTTCAATACCTCAAAGCCGATTCGCAATCTGGCGAGGCCGGAATCCATTTCGGAATCTGCGGACGCGAAGACGCGTGACTTTTTGAAACGGCTGAATGATCGGCATCTCGAAAAATTCCCCGGCGACACGGAACTCGCGGCGAGGATTTCGAGCTACGAACTGGCCGCAAAGATGCAGCTCAGCATCCCGGAAGTCCGTAATCTCTCGACGGAATCTGCATCCACGCTTGCGATGTATGGAGCTGACGATACGGAGAACTCGTTAAAGGCCGCCTACGCAAAGAACTGCATCCTTGCTCGCCGACTGCTGGAACAGGGTGTTCGCTTTGTGCAGTTATTCAACGGAGCCTACCAGACGGGTGGAGAAGGCGTCAGCAATTGGGACGGACACAAAGCCCTCGAACAGCAGTACAGCATTCACGGTCCTGCGCTGGACCAGCCCACGGCGGCGCTGATCACCGACCTGAAACAACGCGGACTATTGAAAGACACGCTGGTCGTGTGGTGTACCGAATTCGGTCGCATGCCAAC
>Ga0154020_10005152_pt1 | contig 15506 bp, 16 predicted proteins | sample Klosneuvirus_201_FD_109709 | JGI IMG/M metagenome (GOLD analysis project Ga0154020, IMG submission 109709) | Active sludge microbial communities from wastewater, Klosterneuburg, Austria - Klosneuvirus_20160825_MG | ecosystem: Engineered > WWTP > Aerobic digester > Activated sludge | place...
CAGGGAGGAGATGCGGTCGTTCCAACTGGTGTTCGCACTGCCGGGCAGAAGGCGGCCAGTGAGATTGCGGGCGCTTTCCGTGAGCCGCAGCATCGCGCCGCGGAAGCGGGCGTCAGCGTGGACGTAGATCTCGGCGCCGCCCTCAACCCGGATGGACGAGATGCTGTCGTTGAGCTTGGCTCCGCCGGGAAAAGTCTGGCCGGAGAGATTGGCCACCGAGTCTCCCGGGTAAAGCACCAGGCGGTCGCCGCGGTATTCCGTGTCCTCATAGACGATGACGCGCGGACCGTGGTCGCGATCGGAGCCCTGGTCGTGGTGCCGGTCACGCGAGGAATTTTGGGCGGTCGCTGCCGTCACCAGCAGACCGCCGAAAATAAATAGCCTCCCAAGGTTCATGTGGGTGAGACGCTGGTTGGTCGGGACATATTCATTTTTCTACGCGTGTGCTGCTATGCTTGATCCATCTCTTCTTACTACTTGAACGGCAATTTCATGGTTTGGCTTGCCGCATCATCCATCGGGGCGGCGCCCCCTGCCAGTTTGGCCAGTTTATCCTCCAAATCTCCGGGGGCGTGAAAAACGTAGGCTCGGCCGGGGCGGGTGAAACCCAGCAGGCCGCGCTTCGCCAGGCCGAAAAGGTCGTCGCGCGCCGTCTGATGGGTGACGCCGTGGCTCCGCTGGTGGGCCCCTATCAGATACCTCGTGTGCCGTTCGCGAAGGGCATGCGCCAACAAGGCCTGTTGCCGGTGATTGAGGTTCTGTGTGCCGCGTAGACAATCGCTGGCCGCCCGGAGTTCGGCGTTTTTGCGTGCCAGATAATCGCGCAAGGATTTCACCGCCTCACGGATGACTTCCGCTTGGTGGAGGATGAAGTAGGTGAGATCGTTGTCGTCGGTCTCAGTGTGGAGGAACGCCTCCGCATAGCGCGCCGGCGCGCGCAGGAGGATTTCAGAGATCGAGATAAACTCAAAGAGCTGGTAGTCCTGCCGCAACATCGACCAATAAAAGAGTGCTCTCGCGGTGCGTCCGTTGCCGTCGACGAAGGGGTGGTCATAGGCGAGCCAGAAGTGAAGGATGATCGCGCGCAGGACGGGATGGACAAAGTAGTCAGGCTCATCCCCGTTCGCGAAACGGCACATCGCGTCCAGTCGCCCGGGCAGTTCGGCCGCTGGTGGGGGTTCATAAAAGATGTTACCCTCCATGTCCTCGACTCGGATGTTCTCGTCGGCGCGGCGAAAGCGGCCGGCGGCATCTGGTTCTTCCAGCGTTCCCTCGGTAACCCGGCGATGCAGCTCGAATACGATTTCCGGCGTTAGCTTTTCCGCGCGGTGATCGCGGATCCGCTGCATCGTGAGAAAATTATTCAGAATCATTCGCTCGCTCTTGTCCCGCGGCTGGCGCCCCGTGCGGAGCATCTCTTTGGCCACTGGGCGCGTGGTGGCCGCGCCTTCGAGCTGGCTGGAGGTGATCGCCTCCTCCATGAGCGTGTTTACTACATAGTGATCACGATTGGCCGAGGATTTTCCGTGGGCCTCTGGCAGGCCTAGTGCCAAGCCGAGCCCTCGATCTATCTGATGCAGCAATTCGGTGAGATTATTCGGCTGGGCAAAGACGAAGGGGTGGCTGGATTTATCATTCAATCCTATCCGCCGGTAGCCGCCGCTGCGAAAGAGCTTCAGGACATACCAGTATTCTTCGTGTGAGAACCCTTCCGGCGCCGCGCGCCTCCGGAGATCGTTCCAATGCTGGTAACGATCCTTCGCCATCCATTCCCGTTGATGCGAGTAGGCCTCCGTTCGTCGGGCTTCCGGAATCTGTTTGGCAAGAGATCGCCAGGTCGGTGGTCGTTGAGGGATTTTCACGGATTCAATAATCCTAATTTTGATTGAAATAGGATTTAGTTGGGGCTTCGCGTCAAATCCTAATTTTTACCAAAATAGGATTTAATTAGGATCTGCCTTTCCCCAAAGAAAAACGCGGTCTTTTGGACCGCGTTTTGTGATTTTGCCATCTCAGGCCTGCTGCTGCGGCCGGGTCGGCTCGGGCCAGTCCACGTGGAAGAACTTGCCGCGGGGCTGGTCGACGCGCTCGTAGGTGTGCGCGCCGAAGTAGTCGCGCTGCGCCTGGAGCAGGTTGGCCGGGAGGCGGGCCGAGCGGTAGCTGTCGTAGTAAGCGAGGGCCGAGAAGAACGTCGGGGCCGGCACGCCGCACTCGGCGGCGAGGGACACGACCTTGCGCCAGTTGGCCTGCGCCTTCTTCACCGTCTTGTTGAAATACGGGTCGAGGAGCAGGTTCGCGAGGTTCGGGTTCCGGGCGTAGGCCTCGGTGATCTTCTGCAGGAAGGCGGCGCGGATGATGCAGCCGCCGCGGAATATCTGCGCGATCTCGCCGAAGTTGAGCTTCCAGCCGTATTCCTGCTGGGCGGTGCGCATGAGCTGGAAGCCCTGCGCATAAGAGCAGATCTTCGAGCAGTAGAGCGCGTCGTGGATGGCCTGGATGAGCGCCTTCTTCGAGCCGCGGTATTTCTTGCCCGGACCCTTGAGGATTTTCGAGGCGGCGACGCGTTCGTCCTTGATGGCGGAAATGCAGCGCGCGAACACGGCCTCGGCGATCGTCGGGGCGGGGACGCCCATGTCGAGGGCGTTGGTCGAGGTCCACTTGCCCGTGCCCTTCTGGCCGGCGGTGTCGAGGACGACGTCGACGAAGGCCTTCTTCTTCGTGGCCGGGTCCTTCTGCTTGAGGATGTCGGCGGTGATCTCGATCAGGAAACTGTCGAGCGCGCCGGCGTTCCACTCGGAAAAGATCGCGCCCATCTCGGCGGGCTTGAGGCCGAGCAGGCCGGACATGAGGGCGTAGGCCTCGCAGATCATCTGCATGTCGCCATACTCGATGCCGTTGTGGACCATCTTGACGTAGTGGCCCGCGCCATTCTCGCCGATGTAGGTCGTGCAGGGCACGCCACCGGAAACGGGTTTGCCGGGCGTGGCGCCCATGATCGGCTTGCCGGTCTTGGCGTCGACCTTCGCGGCGACAGCCTTCCAGATCGGCTCAAGTTCCTTCCACGCGCCCAGCTCGCCACCCGGCATGAGGGACGGGCCGAAGCGCGCGCCTTCCTCGCCACCGGACACGCCGGAGCCGATGAAGCGCAGGCCTTTCTCGCGAAGGGCCTTCTCGCGGCGGATGGTGTCGATCCAGAGCGCGTTGCCGCCGTCGATGATGATGTCGCCCGGTTCAAACGCGGCGGCGAGGCCGTCGATCACGGCGTCGGTGGGTTTGCCGGCCTGGACCAGGATGATGGCCTTGCGGGGCTTGGACAGGGAGGCGGCGAATTCCTGGAGGGTCTTGGTGCCAACGACGCCACCCGGGGTGTGCGGGTTTTCGGCGACAAACTTGTCGGTCTTCTCGGTGGTGCGGTTGTAGACCGAAATCTGGAAGCCGTGGTCGGCGATGTTGAGGGCGAGATTCTGACCCATCACGGCGAGGCCGATGAGTCCGATGTCTGAGTGGGATTTGGCCATGGGAGTAGCCACAGGAGTAGCCTCCGGGCGCGCAAAGACCAACCTGTTTTTAGCGGCGAACCGTGTAATAACCCTGCCCGTTGCCCATCAGGGCTTGGCTGTCGTGCCCTGCTTGGCGTTATAAGCGCCGGCGCTCGGGAAGAAGGGCGCGATGCGATCCACAATCGGGGTCAGGAACTTCGGCTCGTTGCGGTTGTAGACCCAGGAGAAAAACACGACGGTGCCGACCACAAAAACGATGATGCTCGCGATGATCTTGTTCATCTTCATCACGCGGCGGAAAAGAAAAATCGTCAGGACAAAAACCCCGATCGCGGTGGCGATTTTCAACCAGATGGCCGGGGGCATCGTCTGGATCTTCTCCCAAGCGGTGATGGCGAACAAGGACATGTCCTACGGGTTAGCCTGAAAGCCCGGTGATACGAGCCCTTTTTGATCCCCCTTTGGGTTTAACTGCGGTTTGACCGCGGCTAGTGATACCGGCCGGCGAGGCCGAGATAATCCAGCTGCCAGGCTTCCTTCCAGATGCGGAAACGGCCCTCGGGCGTGATTTTGCCGTATTCCTCACGGTCGGCGTGGGGCAGGAGGTAGCCCAGCTCGGTGTTGATGATTTCCATCTGCTGCTGCTGCAGGTTGATGTCGTCGATCGGCTGGATGGCCCAAGCCTGGGCGGGGTCCCCCGCCTGGCGCACCCGCGCGTGATGCCGGGCCACCAGCCTGGCGAGGCTGCGGCACCAGGGATGGCGTTCCACGTGCCAGCTTTCCGGATAAAAACCGCCGAAGGGGATGTAGAGGTTGTCGGTGACTTGACGGCGACCGGCGGCGGTCAGGCTGGCCAGGCTGAAACAAACCGTCAGCGCCCCGTTTTCCTGCGGCACAAAGAGGATATGCAGCCGCAGGGTGTTATCTGGATTCTGGTAGACCGAGGTCCGGAGCCAGACTCCGCCGCCCAACTCGGCCTTGAGCGCCTGCACGGGGGAGAAACGGTTGTCGCGCAGCCAGTCGCGGACCTTGATCAGCCGGGGCTGGGTGGGCCACTCATCCCCTCCGGTATTCACCACGTAGCGGGGAAACAGCGGCATCGGGCTGAGGCTGATGGCGCTGACTTTCAGCCAATTGAAACCGGACTCGAGCAGGAACCATAGCAGGAACACGGCCGCCGCCACCGTCCAGAACGGCCGGTCTATCCACCCGAGCTGCGCGTTGGTTTGCGCCGCGAACAACGCGAAGAGTATCCAGCGCAGCCAGCGGATCGGGATCGCCAGCACCGGCGAGGCCAGGCGGAGGTTGATGTAGAACAGCAGCAACAGCACGGCTGCCGCCGGGGAAAGAAACAGGAGGATGGTCTCCGGCATGGTCAGGGGCGGGGCGGGCGGGCCCGCGCCGGGCTCAGCTCAGCCGCACCGGCATGATGACGCACACGAAGCTCTCCAGCGTCTTGAAGACGCCGGGGCTGACCTCATCCTTCAGCTCGAAGAACACCTCGTCCTTGGTGAGGGCGCGGAGCGGATCCATGACAAACTGGGGGTTGAACGCCACCTGCAGATCCGGCCCGCTGTAGGAAATCGCCATGGACTCGTGCGCCTCGCCGAAGTCGGGTGACGACGCGGTGATCTCCAGCAGGTTGGCGGTGAGCTTGATTTTGACGGAGTTGGATTTCTCGGAGGTGACCAGCGCGGCGCGATGCACGCATTGCAGGAACAGCTCCCGCTCGAGCTTGATGCGCTGGTGGGTCTCCTTGGGAATCACCTGCTGGTAATTCGGGTAGTTGCCCTCGACGACCTTGGAGAAGAGGTAGATGTTGTCCGTGAGGCCGCCGGCATCCTTGCCGGTGTCGATTTGGAAGGCGGCGTGGCGCTCATTGAAGGCGATTTTCAGCTTCTCGCCCTTGCCGAGGAGGCGGAGGAGTTCGGCCACGGTCTTCGCGGGCAGGATGATCGCGCCCGCGCTGGCGGCAGGCACCGTCATTTCCTTGCTGACCATGGCGAGGCGGCGGCCATCGGTGGCGACCAGCGCCAGTTTGCCGTCCTTGAAGTTGAAATAGACGCCGTTGAGGATGTAGCGGGTCTCATCCGTCGATTGGGCGTAGGAGACGTTGCCCAGCATCGTGGCCAGCTCGCCCTGTTCGAGGGTGTAAGCCTTGTCATCGCCGGCGGTCGGCAATTTGGGGAATTCCTCGGCGCCGATGCCCATGATGCGGAAGTTGGATCCACCCGAGGCGATCTTCACCTGATGGGTAGCATTGGCATCGAACGAGACATCCACATTCGGCAATTCCCGGACGATGGTGGCCAGGCGCTTGACCGGCAGGGTGACGGAGCCGCCTTCCTTGACCTCGGCCTTGATCTTGCAGCGGATCCCCAGGTCGAGATTGGTCGTGGTCAGCGAGATGTGGTCCTTCTCCGCCTCGATCAGTACATTGCTCAGGATGGGCATGGCCGCTTTGGAGCCGACGACGTTGAGGACCTGAGCCAGGCCGTTGCTGAAGTGGTCGCGGTTAATCTTGAATTTCATCGGGCGGGAAACGGGGTGGGTGCTTTTAACTAACAAAGGGTGATTAGAGAGAGATACAATAATGAAAAGTATCCGTATTATTATGGGGTCAGATTATGCCGATAACCCCGGGTTTCCCGAGTGAAACCAGACCGGCCGCCAAGTGTGAAGCCCGCCTGAATAACCGCGAATAAACACAGATTTATTCACCAGAAGAAGTTATTCGGAACTTCCGAGCTTCATCTTCACAACCTTTCGGCGCAGGGCCCGCATCTGGGCATGGCGCACGCCGCGCTGGTAGTGGGCGAAAAGCCCATAGCCGATGTAGCCCAGAAAGAGGAACACCAGCGCAACCTCGCGCATCTTCACCACCAAGGCGGCGACGATGACAACGAGCACAAAGGTGCGGAAACGCGTCTTCGTCTCCCAATTGACCTGCTTGAAGCTCGGGTAGCGGATGGTGCTGACCATGAGGAAGGCCACGAGGAGAAGCAGCAGCGGCAGCGCGACGGTGAGCTGGCGCAGCTCGCGGTCGGTCTGGGCCAGGTTGACGAGCAGGAGCACCAGCGAGGCGACGGTGCCGGCGGCGGCCGGGATGGGCAACCCGACGAAATCCTTGTGCGACTCCGCCTCGGCGCGATGGAGCAGGGGGTTGGTGATGACGTTGAACCGCGCCAGGCGCACCGCTCCACACAGCAAATAGACGAAGGCGATGAACCAGCCGAGCTCTCGAAACCACTGGTATTGCTCCCGCGGCGCGAGGATGAGGAAGAAAACCATCAGCGCCGGCGCCATGCCGAAGGAGACGACATCCGCGAGCGAATCAAATTCAGCCCCGAAGAGCGAGGTGCGCCCGCCCCACCGGGCGAGGCGGCCATCCAGCGAGTCAAACACGACGGCGAGCAGGATGAACCAGACGGCCTGGGTATAGAGCTCGAGGGCTGTCGAGCCGCCGCCCGGGTGCATCAGGGCGTATTCGCGCGCATACTCGCCCGCATCGGTCAGCAGCCGCGCCTGGATGCACTTAATGACGGCGACGAAGCCGCAGAAAAGGTTTCCCGCCGTCATCAGGTTCGGCAGGAAATAGATCCGGCTCGCCGTGGTGACGTTGTAGGGGTTGTCGCGCTGCTCGAGGTCGGGCATGTCGGCGGGCGGGTTTACTTCGTGAGGCTTTCGAGGTATTTCCAGAACTTGGAATCCTGCTCGAAGAGCTGCTTTTCGCTGACCGGCAGCTTCATCCGGAAAAGGGCGTCCTCCAGCGAGGCCTTGTGCAGGATGTAGTGGGTGTGGAGCGTCTCCCCCTGCACCTCGAAGTAGAAGCGGAAATCGCCGGCCCGCAGCCGGTAGAAGTCCTTGCCGCCGCGGTGGAACTTGCCCAGCGGCTCGCGCGGGTGGGCGAGGTCGGCCGGCCGGATCTGGCTGATCGGCTCGATGGCGTCCAACTGCGCCAGTTTATCGAGCCGGTTCAGCTCGCGCATGCTTTGTTCGGAGAAAGTGACCTGATACATGGTGGTGGGCGGAGCCGTAACCGTGGAGGGGTCGGCGCGTCTTGTCTAGGCAACGTCACCCCTATATCCCTGCCCGCATGAAAACCAGCTCTGTTTCGCTCGCCCTGTTGACGGCGACCCTGCTCGCGGCCCCCGCGCCGGCCCAGACCGAAATGACCGCACCCGATTCTCCGCCGGCCGCCAGCGAGAGGATGAAAACCCGGCACCAGGAGATCATCAAGCGCTTCGATAAAAACGGCGACGGCCGGCTCGATGACGAGGAGAAAGCCGCCGCCCATGCGGCGATGCGCCGGGAAGACGGCGGCGGTGACGGCATGCGGCGCAAGCAGCTCCTCAAGCGCTTTGATAAAGACGGTGATGGGCGGCTCAACGAGGCCGAGCGGGCGGAAGCGGAAAAGGCCCGCGCGCTGCTCGAAAAGAATGGTGGCACCGGCAAATTCCGCGAGCAGGCGATCAAGCGTTTCGACAAGGACGGTGACGGCCGGCTCAACGAGGCCGAGCAGGCGGCGGCGGATAAATTTCGCGCCGACCAGGTGAAGAAATTCGACGCCGATGGCGACGGCCAGTTGAACGACGCCGAAAAAGCCGCCGCGCTCAAAGACTTCCTGGCCGACCAGCCGGCCGGCAAGCGGAAGAAGGGCAAGTAAGGTGCCGCCACCGCTGCGGGAGCGAGCTTGCCCGCGACAGGGAGCGCGCTAAAACAGCGTCATTAAAACCACCCCGACCGTCACTCTCGCGGATATCCGCGCCGCCCGCCGCCGCATCGCCAGGGGCGTGATTGTATCGCCCTGCCCGGAGTCCATCCCCCTGTCCGAGATCACCGGCGCCCGAGTCTACTGCAAACTCGATAACTTCCAGCGCACCGGCTCGTTCAAGGAGCGCGGCGCCCGCAATGCGCTCCTCCAGTTGGAGCGCGCCCAGAAAAAGCGCGGGGTCATCGCGGCCTCCGCCGGCAACCACGCGCTCGGCCTCGCCTATCACGGCAAGCTGCTCGGCGTCCCGGTGACGGTCGTCATGCCGGACTACGCGCCGCTGATCAAGGTCAGCACCTGCCGGCGGCTCGGCGCCCGCGTCATCGTGGCCGGGCAGGATTTCGCCGAGGCCCGCGCCCACGCCGACACCCTGGTGGACCGCGAGGGCCTGGCCTACATCCACGGCTTCGACGATCCCGCCATCATCGCTGGGCAGGGCACGATGGCCCTCGAAATTTTCGAGCAGGTGCCCGACGCCGACGCGATCGTCTGCCCCATCGGCGGGGCCGGGCTCATCGCGGGCCTCGCCCTCGCGGCCAAGGCGCTCAAGCCGCGCCTGAAAATCATCGGCGTCGAGTCGGTGGCCATCGCCAGCTTCACCGCCGCGCTCAAGGCCCGGCGCCCCGTCTCCATCCCGCGCCGCGCCACGCTGGCGGACGGCCTCGCCGTGCTCAAGGTCGGCGGCAACGCCTTTGAGTTGGCGCGCACCCGGGTGGACCAGGTGGTGCGCGTGTCCGAGGACTGGATCGCCCTCGCCATCCTCCGCATGGTCGAGCTGGAGAAGACGGTCGTCGAGGGGGCCGCCGCCGCGCCACTGGCCGCGCTGATGGCCGGCCTGCTGCCCGGCCTGCGCGGCAAGAAGGTCGTGCTCACCGTCTGCGGCGGCAACATCGACCCCGCCATCCTCAGCCGGGTCATCGAGAAAGGCCTCGTGCATGATGGCCGGCTCACGCGCTTCACCGCCGTCATCAGCGACCGTCCGGGCGGCCTGGCCGAGCTGACGCGCGTCGTGGCGGCGAGCGGTGCCAGCATCAAGGACATCGAGCACGACCGCGCCTTCAGCGGCCCGGATGTGTCGGCTGTGAACGCCGTCTGCACGGTCGAGACCCGCGACCACGCACACATCCGCACCCTGCACCGCGCGCTCCGGCAGCACGGTTTCCCGGTGCTGGTAGCGGGCTGACGCCGTTCAGGATTTTTTCCCGAACGCCGGATCCACCTTCAGGAACGCCGTCGCCGCGAACGAGGGGAGTGTCGCCACGCAGACCCAGAGAAAAAACAGCGGGTAGCCGAGGTGGTCCTGGATCCAGCCGGCCGCCATGCCGGGCAGCATCATCCCCAGCGCCATGAACCCCGTGCAGAGCGCGTAGTGCGCCGTCTTGTGCTCCCCGTCGGCGACCAGCATCATGTAAACCATGTAGGCGGTGAACCCGAAGCCGTAGCCGAATTGCTCCACCGCCAGCGCGGCGCCGATCACGCCCAGGTGCGCCGGTTGCGCCGCCGCGAGGTAGAGGAACACCGCGATGGGCGCGTGCATGGTGATGATCATCGGCCACAACAGGCGCTTGAGGCCGAACCGCGAGATCACGTAGCCGCCCGCCAGCCCGCCGAGCGTCAGCGCGATAATGCCGATAGTGCCGTAGACCAGGCCCACCTGCTGCGTCGTCAGCCCCAGACCGCCCACCGCGCGTTCGTCGAGCAGGAAGGGCGTCACCAGCTTGAGCAACTGGGCCTCCGCGAGCCGGTAGACGAGCAGGTAGGTCAGGATCAACCCAATGCCCTTTTTGCGGAAAAAGGCGGCGAACACCTCGACATAACCCGTGGTGAAAGCCGCCCCGCGCGGCGCGGGCCCGTCGCTGGCGGGCCGGGGCAGCGCGGCCAGGTGATACAGCGCGGCCAGCAGGAAGAACCCCGCAAGCACCACAAACACCCAGGTCCAGGCCCGGGCGACATCCCCGGTGAGTTCCTGCAGCGTGCCGGCCAGATAGACCAAGCCGCCCTGGCCCGCGATCATCGCCAGCCGGTAGAAGGTGCTGCGCACGCCGACGAACGCGGCCTGTTGGTGCGCCGGCTGGGCCAGCAGGTAGAAACCGTCGGCGGCGATGTCGTGCGTCGCCGAGCTGAAGGCCATCAGCCACAGCACCGCCAGCGAGTAGCGGAAAAAATCGGGCCCTGGCAGGGTCAGCGCGATCAGCGCCAGCGCGGCACCGAGGACGAATTGCAGGCTGACGATCCACCACCGCTTCGTGCGGAACAGGTCCACCAGCGGCGACCACAGCGGCTTGATGACCCACGGCAGGTAGAGCCAGCTCGTGTAGAGCGCGATGTCGGTGTTCGAGACCTTGAGGTTCTTATACATGACGACCGAGAGCGTCATCACGACCACGTAGGGAATGCCCTGGGCGAAATAGAGCGTGGGAATCCAGCGCCAGGGGTGCGACGGAGGGGAGGACGGGCTGGCCATGGCGTGGCGGACAACGTGGAGGTCCGTCGCGCGCGGCGCAATGGCGGAGAAGCCGCCGCTCCCGCCCTCAACGGGCGCCCGGCGCCGCCACCGGCGAATCCGCCGTGCTGGCGGGCAGGGGCGCGGGATCAAGGAGCGCAACCAGCACTCCGAGGGCGATGATGGCCGCGAGATACTTGAAATAGGGATCTTGTTTCATGTCGCCCGAGACGGGGGCGGCGCGCCGGGCGTTTCGCTGGTGGCGAAAAAAGGCCCTGCAATATTTTCGCAGCGGGCGTAACCGCGGCGGGAGGGAGGCGTCCGGCGCGTCAGATCCAGTCCGGTCGCGCGACGGTCTTGTCGCCGCCCGCGTTGCCGGTGTTCACCGTGGCGGCGGGTTCAAACAGAAGCACCTCGACCTCGTGTTCGGCGACGGGGCGGTGCTCGACCCCGCGCGGCACGACGATCATATCTCCCGCCCGCAGTTCGACGTTCCGGTCGCGGAACTCCATGGTGAACGCGCCGCGCACGACCAGGAACAGCTCGTCCTCGTGGGCGTGCGCATGCCAGACGAACGGCCCTTGGAACTTAGCCAGCTTCACGTGCTGGCCGTTCAGCTCGGCGACGATCTTCGGGCTCCAATGGTCGGAGAACTTGGCGAATTTTTCCGCGAGACTGATCTTTTGCACGGGGTTCAGCGCTTCTTCTTGGCGGGTTTTTTTTCGGCCGCCTCGGCGAAGGCTTTGTCGTCGTCGTCCATCTCGGGCGCCGACGGCTTCTCGACCGCCTCGGTGGCGGCGGCGGTGAGCCCGGTTTTTTCGGCGGGTCGGCCAGCCGTGGTGCCTGGAACCGCCTCCGCGTCCGCCGCCAGGCGCTTGATGCGCTCGGTCAGGGGTGGGTGGGTGGAGAAAACCTGCTGCGGGCCGGCGGGGATTTGCTGGAGTCGGATGAGCACGGCGCGCAGGCCGCCGGGCGCATAGCCGGTGACGGCCGCCAGGGCGTGGCCATTGTGGTCGGCGGTAAATTCCGTGGGGTGGCTGTAGCCTTTATCGACGAGAAACTTCACGATCTTCTCGGTGTTGAGCCCCACCTGATTGAGGTAGGCTTCAGCTTCACGGGCGTTGCCGCTGCGCATGGCGACTTGCTTCATGAGCACGGAGCCCTTTTCCCCGGTCTCGATGATGCGCAAGGCGTCCCGGCCGGTGATGTGTGCCATTTCGTGACCCAGGATGGCGGCCAGCTGGTTGTCATCCGTGGCAATTTGGTAGAGCCCGCGGGTGATGAACACATAGCCGTCGGGCGCGGAGAACGCGTTGACCGTGGTGGAATCCAGGATGCCAAAACGCCAGGGATGGTCCGGGCGGGCCGAGTAACGGGCGAGCGAACCGCCAATCAGGTTGATCCGCCGCATCGCGGCCTCGTCCCGCAGCAAGCCGCCGAAACGGCCGATGATCTCCAGGGCCACGGTGTCGCCCAGCGAACGCTCCTCCTCGGGCCCGAGGCCGGAGACCAGCTTCGCGGCGTCCTTCGCCGTCTCGAGGCCCTTCTTCAGTTTGTCGGCGTTGCCGAGCGCCTTGCTCAGACCGCCGAGATCAAACGCGAACGCCGAGGTGGCGAGGCCGGCCGCGAACAACAGGAAAAGTCGGCGCGGGCTCATTGGTATTCCCCCTTCTTTTGCTCCCGCAGATACGTGTCCACGGCGGCGGGGGTGAACGCCCGGCATTGGGCCAGCAGCCAGTTGAGATCATCGCGGGCGTGGGTGAGGTTGCGCCGCGCCGCGTAATCGTCGGCGGCCGGCGTGAGCGGGCGGGCCGCAGCCGTCGCGGTCGTGGCGCTGGCCGACAGGCCCATGCTCCCGAGCCCCTTGCCCGCGGCGGGCTGGGTCTCGCTGAGATTGCCGCCGAAGACCCAGCCAGTCGCCGCCCCGTCGCTGACGCGCAGCCACGCGCCGCGGACTTCCGCGATCTTCACCGGACGCCCGGCGGGGAGCTTGCCGACCGTGGCGGCGAGCGCCGCCGGTTCGGCGAGCAGGCTGGTTTCGAGGCGCTTGGTGTAGGCGGTGCCACCGGCCGAAAGCGCGGCGGGCAGCGGGAGGGTCGCCATCAGGGCCAACAGCGCGGTCGGCCACCAGCGGGCGGGCAGAGGTGGGTTCATTTTGATTTCAGGGTTAGGATCGGCTCCCAGTCGGCCGGCGGCGGGTCTTCCGCATAAAGCCTGGCCAGTCGGAGCAGTTCAACGGTGACAGCATCATCCGGCCGCCGCGCGAGCGCACGGCCAAAATCAGCGGCGGCCTCCGCAAATCTACGTAGGGCGTAGTGGGCGTAGCCGGGGTTGTAGGAGGCGAGGAAATCGCGCTCGGCGGCGGTCAGGTCCTCCGGCGCGCCCACCAGCTCATGCACCTCGATGGCCTGCTGCTTGCCCTTGACGCGCAGCCGGGTGAGCGGACGCGTCGCCATCCGCCCCGCCACGGCGCGGGCCGTCGTCTCGCCGAGCAGGATGCCCGTGCCGAATTCCTTGTTCGCGCCCTCGAGCCGCGAGGCGAGGTTCACGGCGTCGCCCATCACGGTGTAGTTCTTTTTCCGAGCCGAGCCGAGGTTGCCGACGATCATCTCGCCCGTGTTGAGGCCGATGCGCACCTCGAGGGTGACGCCCACGGCGGCGTAGCGGGTGTTGATGGCGGCGAGCGCCCGCCGGGCCTCCAGCGCGGCGCGGCACGCCGCCAGCTCGTGGTCGGGCAGCGCCGTCGGCACGCCGAAGACCGCCATCACGGCGTCACCGATGTATTTGTCCACATAGGCGCCGTGGCGGTGCAGGCACTCGCTGGTCTCCTCCAGGTAGGCGTTGACGACCTCGACCATCCTTTCGGGCTCGTCGCGGAGCCGCTCGGACAACTCGGTGAAACCCACGAGGTCGGAGAAAAACACGGTGGCCGCGCGCCGCTCGCCGCCGAGGCGGATGGCGTCCGGGTGGCGCACGAGGGCCGCGACCACCGCCGGATCCACGTAGGCGCCGAACATCGCCTGGATCTCGCGCTTGCGCGCCTGCTCGCGCCAGAAACTCTCCGCCACGACGCCGAGCAGCGCCAGCAAGGCCGCCGCCACCGGGGTCGCCGGCGGCAGGAACCAGCCGGCGGAAAGCAGCGCATATGCGCCGCCCAGCAGCCCGAGCACCAGGCCGCCGGTCATGAGCAGCGGGCCGCGCAAGGCCGCGTGCGACCGCCCGGCCCACCCGATGGCGAGCGCGCCCAACAGCGCGACCAGCAACACAGCCGCCCGCGGCACTGCCGTGATGAAGCCGTCGGCGGTGTGATTGGCCCACGCCGTCCAGTGCAGCAACACGCCGGATTCCACCTTGCCCACCGGCAGCGCCTTGACGTCGAAGGTGCTGCTGGCATTCGCCCCCACAAAAACGACCCGGCCCCGCACCTGGGCGGTGAATTCCGGTGGAAACGGCGGCAGGGCCGCGAGCGCGCGGGCCATGGGCTCCAGTTCCAGATCCGGCGCGGCCGCGAGGAGTTGCCGCAGGCTCGGCTCACCCGCCGCGATGAAGGGAGCTGCGGAGAGCACCGGCACGCCCAGCGTGCGGATTTGCTCCAGCCCGCCGAGCCAGCGGAGCAGGCCGCCCGGCTCCGGCGGCGGCGCGTCGAGCGCGGCCGCGACCAGCGAACCCGGCAGCGGATAAGCGCGCGCGATGCCATCGTCATCCGGCCGGAATTCCACCAGCCCGGTGCGCGGGGTCGGGAAATAGCTGGCGTGCGCTTTGACAAAATCCGCGCCCCACACCACCGGCGGCCGCTCCGCCGTGCGCGCCAGCACGACCGCCGGCACGGCGGCGCTTACGTTGGCCAGCAACTGGTCGTCCACCGCGTCGGACTCCTCGAAAAAGGTGAAGTCCGCCACGATGCGCTTGGCCCCCGCCTGGTGCAGGGCGAGGAACAGCTGCGCGAAGATGCGCCGCGGATACGGCCAGCGGACGCCCTGAGCGCCCATGGCCGCCATGGTCTGCTCGTCCACGAGCACGAGCGCGGAATTATCCGGCAGCGGCGGCGCCCGCAGCGGAGAGCGGCTGGCGTGGTCGAAGAAGGCCCGATCCAGCGCGGGGCCGGCCGGCGAAAAATGAAAACCCAGCAACAGGACGGCCACCGGCCACAGCCAGCGCGAACGGGAGACGGGGGAAGTGCGGACAGCGGAGGACAAACGGCGGGATAGAACCGGCGAACCCACCGCGAGGCAAGCGGGCAAGAGGGGGGCGCCGCTTGACCCGGGGGCGCCGTCCGGCACGCTCGCTGGCGTTATGAACCGGCGCGGATTCATGGGGGCGGCGGGTCTGCTTGCGGTGTGGCTCGGCCTCTCCGGCACGGCGCGATTGGTCGCCGCGCCAAAAAAGACAGCCAATGAACTGCTCCGGCAGGCGCTGAGCGAGCGGCGGGTGGTGCAGTTCAAATATCACGGACATTCCCGCCGCGTGGAGCCGCACGCGCTCGGCCGCGTGACCGGGAGCCGCCCCGCGCTGCTCGGCTGGCAGGTGTCGGGCGGCAGCGCCAGCGAACCGCCGCCCGGCTGGCGGACCTTCGTGCTCGCGGACATCAAGTCGCTGAAGCTGATGCGCCCGACCTTCGCCCCACGCCCGGACTACCGGCCGGAAACGACGAAGCTCAAGCCGATCGAGGCGGAAGTGGCGTCAGACCAACTAAAATAAAAAGCCATGCAAGAACCAGAAAGAGACGAGGAGCCCGCGGAATGGGAGCAACGTCCGCAAACCGAAGAGGAGGCCGAGGCCATGCAGGCGCGGA
>Ga0154020_10005153_pt1 | contig 15504 bp, 8 predicted proteins | sample Klosneuvirus_201_FD_109709 | JGI IMG/M metagenome (GOLD analysis project Ga0154020, IMG submission 109709) | Active sludge microbial communities from wastewater, Klosterneuburg, Austria - Klosneuvirus_20160825_MG | ecosystem: Engineered > WWTP > Aerobic digester > Activated sludge | place...
CCGGTAACCTGCACCTGTTAAATTATCTACCGAGATGTAATACTCTACTCCAGGCGTCAGTCCATAGTAGTCAACTTCTAAATCGGTGTACTGACCAATCCGGTTGGCCGAGGCCAACTCTGTCGTACCATTCGTTGACCACAAGGCTAAATATGGATATTGCATGTTCCCCTCAGGGGCGCCCGTATTCAACTGGACTTTCATGTAGTTCGTAGTAGCTGTGAACTTGAACCAACGATTGTAATTCGGGCCGCTATCCCAGGCCGCGCCTTTGTTCTTGTCTGCGGAAGCATTGACTGTCGTGTAAGCTGCATCAGCAGAACAACCATTTATTAAACCCGTAACATCAACCGCGCCTTCATAAAAATTATAATCAACCACATCACTCAAACACAACTTAAACGTGCCCCGGTAACCCGCACCCACTAAGTTATCCACCGAGATGTAATACACCACTCCGGGTGTCAGTCCATAGTAATCAACTTCTAAATCGGTGTACTGACCAATACGGTTGGCCGATGCTAACTCCGTGGTACCGTTCGTTGCCCACAGCGCTAAATAAGGATATTGCATGTTCCCCTCTGGGGCGCCTGTGTTCAACTGTACTTTCATATAGTTCGTTGTAGCGGTGAACTTGAACCAGACATTATAATTAGGACCACTATCCCAAGCGCTTCCTTTATTATTATCGGCCGTTGCGTTTAGCGTTGTAAAAGCCGCATTCGCAGAACAGAGATTAATAATGGATGAAACATCGATGGCCGCTGCGTAATTGTCATTCGCGGGCTGAGCCCAGGCCAAAGTAGAAAACAGAATAAAAAAAAGCCCGGTCAGTATATTCTTCATGTCGTAGTAACCCAAAAAATTCAGTTATAGTAAGGTTAATCCAACAAATGTAGCAATTGTGACCCGAATCTTACCTTGAAAGCACATGGGAATTTCCTACTACTTCAAGAATCTAAAATTGTAACTTGATCTAAGTTTTACAAATTTCCTTTCTTCACTTGTTCCACTGCATAATTCGCAGCTCTTGCCGTTAACGCCATATATAATATAGAGGGACTTTGATTGCCCGTGCTTGTCATACATGCACCATCGGTTACAAATACATTTTTACATAAGTGCATTTGGTTCCATTCATTCAATAAAGAAGTTTTTGGATTGCGGCCCATGCGGCAGCCACCCATTTCGTGAATGTCCAAACCGGGTGCCTGATGGGTGTCGTGTTGATTAATTTCTTTGACCCCGGCCTTTTCTAGCATAGCTACAGACTGTTCTAAAAAGTCTTTCGTCATTTTTTCATCGTTGTCATCGTAGTCAATCGAAGTAACTAACAAAGGGATACCCCATTGATCTTTTTCTGTATCACTCAAACGAACATGATTTTTTTCTTTTGGAATGGTTTCGCCTTGCATGTACATAAATACACGCCACCGGCCCGGAGTTTGAACTTTTGATTTTAGCTCAGCACCAATGGCTTCATTATTCTTATCAGCCCACCACCCTTCACGATAAGCTCCAGTGAATGTGGTAAACCCACCCAAGTAATCGGTGTCTTGTTTTTTTAGGTTGCGATAGTTCGCAATGATAGAATCAGTAGGATTTCGCCCAAAATAATATTTGTCCTCAAAGCCTTCTATTACACCATTGACAGAAGCACGATAATTATGAAACGCTACATACTTGCCTAACAATCCGTTATCATTTCCCAATCCGTTAGAAAACCGATTTGACTTTGAATTGAGCAACACTAATAAACTATTCAACGCGGATGCGTTAACGAAAATTATTTTGGCGTTAAAGTCTATCACTTCGCTTGTGTTTGCATCGATGATGCGCACGCCCGAAGCTTTTCCTGACTGCTCATCATATATAATAGAGTGAACGACAGAGTGTGGGCGAATAGTCAGGTTGCCTGTTTTCTCAGCCCACGGCAACGTTGATGATACCGAACTGAAGTATCCGCCAAACGGACAGCCGCGCATACATAGGTTACGTGCCTGACATTGGCCGCGCCCTTGTTGTAAATGAATTTCTTTTGGCTTGGTGAGATGGGCCCAGCGAGCCGGAGTCATATATCGATCAGGAAAATTCTCTTTTATATTTTGATGCATGTGCGACTCCACACAATTGAAATCAAAGGGCGGAAGAAACTCACCATCGGGCATCGCTTCAATACCCTCGGCTTTACCACAAATGCCAATAAAATTTTCTACATGCGAATACCAAGGAGCCACATCTTTATAGCGAATAGGCCAATCGAGCCCAAAACCAAATCGGGCTGGTGCTGAAAATTCATATTCACTCCACCGTTGTGTTGCCCGCCCCCATGTTAATGACTTGCCTCCTACCTGATAGCCACGCACCCAATCAAAAGGTTTCTCTTGCACATACGGGTGATCTTTATCTTTTATAAAGAAGTGCATATTGTCTTCAGCAATGCCTGCCGATTTACTGATGAGAGGATTCTCCTTCAAAAATTCTGCTGTAAGCCGCCCGCGGTTTGGAAGTTCCCAAATATTTTTTGTTGCCGTGGGATAATCCTTATTGTGCACCACATTACGGCCGCGCTCCAATACAAGCGTCTTCAACCCCTTTTCGCAAAGTTCTTTGGCAGCCCAGCCGCCTGATATTCCCGAGCCAATTACAATGGAATCAAAAGTTCGTTCATCTTGATTAAGCATAACACCGGTAGTTAGTGGGCTTGAAATTAAGGAAATTTTAATTTGATCAGAACTGAATAGGCGTGTAACCTTTCCATTCAAATGAAGTATTTGTTACCAAATGGTAGAACAAATAATAATAACTCCCGTATATTAGTTCTACAATCTGGTAACATATGATAGAAACGAGACTTGGCGAATTTGAAGAAGTACTGTTGCTTCTGGTTGGCATTCTGGGGGACGAAAATTCATACGCATTTCGAATTGCGGAAGAATTTGAATCCCAAACCGGGCGATCAGTATCTATTGGCGCGGTGCATTCCACACTCGATCGATTGGAAGGCAAAGGCTTTTTGAAATCTGAAATGGGCAAACCCACTACTGAACGGGGTGGCCGCAGGAAACGGATTTTCACCATGACAGCCTTAGGCAAAAAAGTAGTTAAGGAGTCACGTGATTTTAAAGTTGCGTTGTGGCAACAATATCCAGCTTTCTCTGGTCTATCGGGAATAAATTAATTATCTATGAAAATATCATCTTTTGCTTTACTCCTCTTTCTTGGAACGTGTTTTTACTCAGCTGCGCAGAAAGTTACAACGCCTGATCTATCAATGGTTACGAATTCGAAAACATGGACCGTTATTAATAGAGCAGTTACCACAAACTCTAAAAGTGTTCATCTTGATGCTAAAGAGGGTGACGGATTAGTTCGACTCAATGATTTCACTTTTGAAAATGGAAAAATTGATCTTGATATTAAAGGACAAGATAAGCAAGGCAGAAGCTTTGTTGGGTTTGCTTTTCATGGTTTGAATGACAGCACGTTTGAGGCTGTTTACTTTCGTCCGTTCAATTTTAAAAATCCCGAACGAAAGACACATGTTCAATATGTCTCACATCCAAAATTTCCCTGGTACACCTTGCGCGAAAAATTTCCGGATAAATATGAAAATGTTGTAGCCCCTGTTCCCAGCCCAGACGATTGGTTTCATGCAACCATTGTCATAGAATATCCTTCCGTTAAAGTGTATGTAAATAATTCGAGCACGCCTTCATTGGTGGTAGATCAACTAAGCGATCGAAAGAATGGATGGATCGGATTCTGGGTGGGAAATACTTCTGAGGGTGATTTCAGGAATTTGAAAATCAGCAAGAAATAATTGAGCTCTGCAAAGAAAAATATTGCCCCACCCAAACTTGCCACTCACTTGCTGCATTCTTTTTTGCGCAATGATTTAGCTGAAGAAGTGGAAGGTGATTTAGAAGAGAAATTTTATACTGACGTAAAATTGAAATCATTATTCAAAGCGAAATTGAATTATTGGTTTCAAGTGATTAATTATCTGAGACCTTTTGCGCTACGAAAATCGAAATCAGTTCCATTAAACATTAGCACCATGTTCAGACACAACCTATTAATTTCGTTTAGGAACTTCTCCCGATACAAATCTTCATTCATAATCAACATGATTGGTTTAACCAGCGGGTTGGCGTCCGTTCTACTAATCTACTTGTGGGTGTTTGATGAAATGTCCATTGATAAGTTTTATGAAAAAGGGGATCGTTTATATCAAGTGATGAGACACACGCCTGATGCATCAAATAATTTCGAAACACATGGAAGCAATTCAGTCTTGTTGCCAGATGCTTTAAAAGAAGAAATGCCAGACGTTGAGTTTGTGGTGCCTATGCGACCAACCCCTATCGCCTATGTTTCAGCCGATAAAGCAAATGTAAAAACAACTGGATCTTTCGTTGGCAAGGATTTCTTTAATGTTTTCTCCTACAAACTCATTCAAGGGAGCAGCAATAGTGTTCTTCAGAATAAGTATGCGATGGTTATTTCAGATGATTTGGCCATAAAGCTTTTTGGCTCGGCTGAAAATTGCGTAGGCAAGTCAGTTAACTGGGGGCTTGAACATTTTGGTGGTGATCACATTGTTTCAGGTGTTTTCGAAAGTCCAGGAGATAAAGCATCAGAGAAGTACGATTTTCTGGTTACGCATGAACTCTTCCTTGAAAAAAATCGAATGGATGTGAATTGGGACAGCAATCCAATTTTTACTTACCTAACATTAAAACCCGGAGTTGCGGTTGAACAATTTAATCTCAAGTTGAATAATTTTTATAAAGAAAAGCGTGAAACCGATGCTGACCAGATGTTTCTTCAACGATATTCTGATCGATACTTATATGGCGGCTACGAGAATGGAAAATTGGCGGGTGGAAGAATCGACTACGTAATACTATTCTCGCTAATAGCAGGTTTTATTCTCGTAATAGCCTGCATAAACTTCATGAATCTATCTACAGCAAGAGCTTCAAGAAGGTTAAAAGAAGTTGGTATAAAAAAATCTATTGGTGTATTCCGAAAAACAATTGTTTTTCAACATTTGAGTGAATCCATGCTCGTGGCAACCCTTGCATTCGTTGTTGCAGTTGGAGTGGTTATCATGCTATTGCCGCAATTCAATCTCCTTACAGGTAAGCATATTCAATTAACACCAGAATGGGGACTTATTTCTGGAGCATTGGTTATTGTAATACTCACCGGCATAATGGCAGGAAGTTATCCTGCTTTTTACATCTCCGGCTTTCGACCAATCGATATACTAAAAGGAAAACTGAATACTGCTTTGGGAGAAATTTGGATTCGTAGAGGCTTGGTGATTTTTCAGTTTGGGATTTCAATTGTGTTGATAGCAGCCGTGTGTGTGATCTATTTACAGATGGATTTTGTGCAGTCCAAAAATTTGGGTTTCAACAAATCGAACATAATTTCATTTGAAAAAGAAGGCAAGCTTGTTCAAAGCCTGGAATCATTTCTTAATGAAGCGAAGACGATACCAGGTGTATTGGATGCATCGAGCACGCAAGGCAGTGTAGCTAACATTAGTAGCTCTTCGTGGGGACATACATGGGAAGGTCAGGTGTCGAGTGAAAATGAGATTGAGTTTTCAGGGGTAACTATTAATTATGATTTTTTTGAAACATTAAGCATTCCACTGAAAGAAGGCCGAACGTTTTCAAGAGAATTTGGGAATGAGGAAGCAACCATTATTCTTAATGAGAAAGCAGTAGAAGTCATGCAAATGGCTGATCCTGTAGGGAAGTGGATAAATCTCTTTGGCACGCAGCGTGAAATAATTGGAACTGTAAAAAACTTCCACTTTCAATCCATGTATGAGGAGATCAAGCCGATGTTTTTGATGTGCTTTCCAATATATACCAACACAGTTCTTGTTAAAATTCAATCCGGTACTGAACTGGAAACACTAGCTGGTCTTGAAAAACTATACAAACAATATAATCCAGACATTCCATTCGAGGCTAAATTTCTGGATGACGATTACCAGGCACTCTATATTTCCGAAAAAAGAATAGCTACGTTGTCAAAGTATTTCGCAACGATTGCAATTGTTATTTCATGCCTTGGTCTTTTTGGGATGGCTGCGTTTGCTGCAGAGAGAAGAACAAAAGAAATAAGCATTCGAAAGACGTTGGGTGCGAGTGAGTGGATAATAGTTCGCTTGCTATCCAAAGAGTTCACAATTACAGTTTTGACTGCCGTTGTCTTAACCATACCGGCTAGCTTTTACCTGTCAACTTATTGGCTTAACCGTTTTGCGTATAGAATTGAGTTACGCTGGTGGCTCTTTATCAGCATTGGCACGGCTGCACTATTGATTGCTTGGTTTGCAGTTGGCTACCAAACTATAAAAGCGGCAAGGTCAAATCCCGTGGATAGTTTGAAATCAGAATAAAAATTTGAAAAACAAAAACTCGATACCACCCAAACTTGCCACTCACTTGCTGCACTCATTCTTGCGCAATGATCTTGCTGAAGAAGTGGAAGGTGATTTAGAAGAGAAATTTTATTCAGACCTAAAAAGTAAATCTGTCTTTAAAACAAAATCTAATTATTGGTTTCAGGTTATTCACTATCTGCGACCTTTTGCTCTTAAGAAATTCAAGTCCCATAAAACTTTCTACTTTATGATGTACAGCAACTATTTCAAAACAGCCTTCCGGAATACCATACGGAACAAAGTTTATTCATCACTAAATATTTCCGGCCTTTCTATTGGAATGGCGGTAACTATCTTAATTGGCCTGTGGTTATGGGATGAAATCTCTTTCAACAAGAAAGGCCGCGAGCATTATAGCTCCATCGCCCGAGTCATTCAAAATGTATCCAACAATGGTGAAGTTCAAACCTGGATGGAAATTCCCCATCCCTTAGCCGAAGAAATTCGGAAAAACCATGATCAGGATTTTGACTATGTAACTATGATGCTCGGTAATTATGATCATTTAATATCGATAGAGGATAAGAAATTCACACGTAATGGATCTTTCATGGAATCAAATGGTCCACACTTATTTTCTCTGCCCATGATTTTGGGCACACGTGATGGATTGAAAGACATGAATTCAACTTTGATCTCGCAGTCGCTCGCAACAACTCTTTATGGCGATAGCGATCCACTTAACAAAGTGTTTAGCATTGATGATGATATGGAAGTTAAGGTAGCTGGCGTGTATGAAGATTTTCCTGCCAACTCATCATTTCAGGGTATGGATTTTATCGCTCCCTGGGATTTGTTCGCTAGCGAAGCTGATTGGATAAAATCGATGCGTGATCCTTGGCGTCCCAATGCATTTGAATTGTATGTGAAAATCAATGAGAGCACAACATTCGCTACTGCCTCAGCAAAAATTAAAGACGAAAAACTTAAACACCTGAATTCAGAGTTAATCAAAAAGAAACCGGAGCTATTTCTCTGGCCCATGAGTCAGTGGCATTTATATTCCGAATTCAAGGAAGGAAAAAATATGGGTGGCCGGATTCAATATGTGTGGATGTTTGGAATTATTGGGGGATTCGTTTTGCTGTTGGCTTGCATCAACTTCATGAACCTGTGTACGGCTCGTTCAGAAAAAAGAGCTAAAGAGATTGGGATTCGAAAATCAATCGGGTCGGTGCGACTGCAATTGATTCAACAGTTCTTTAGTGAATCATTTTTGATGGTCTTTATTTCATTCGGCTTTGCTTTAGTTGTTGTGTGGCTGTCACTCCCATTCTTCAACGAAATGGCAAGTAAGAGTATTGAACTGCCGTGGAGTAATGCTTTTTTCTGGATGGCTTGTTTTTCATTTTGCTTACTTACTGCTCTCATTGCGGGAAGTTACCCGGCTTTATACCTATCCTCATTTCAGGCCGTGAATGTTTTGAAAGGAACATTCAGAGCTGCTGGCGGAACCACCCTATTTAGAAGAGCATTAGTGGTTGTACAATTCAGTGTTTCCGTTACGCTAATCATTGGAACGCTGGTCGTCTTCCAACAAATTCAATACGCCAAGAATCGACCTATGGGATATAATTCTAATGGATTGATCACAGTGCCCTTGATGAATGGATCAATCCATAAGCAGTATGATGCGGTGCAAAATGAATTGTTAGGTTCTGGAAAGATTGTCTCTATGGCTGAATCATCAGCCGCACCAACATCCACATCCTATTCTTCCAGTGGTTTTGTTTGGGAAGGCAAAGACCCAAATCTATCTGTTGACTTTAGAGTACATGATGTATCGCACAATTATGGAAAAACAATCAGTTGGGAAATTGTTGAGGGAAGAGATTACTCCAAAGAATTCTTATCCGACTCAATGGGATTAATTATTAATGAGTCTGCCCTTCAATTTATGCAATTGAAGGAACCTATTGGTGCCAATATTCAGTGGTCGGGTAATCAATATCACATCATTGGCATCGTTCGCGACATGATCGCAGGGTCACCCTATGAGCCCGTTCCTCCCACTGTATATGATCTTGATCCGTCAAGTAGTAATATGCTAACATTAAAAATAAACGAGGCGGTTAGTGCTAGTGATGCCGTTGCCAAAGTGGAAGAAGTTTTTAAAAAATTTAATCCGGAACAACCTTTCGACTATTATTTTGTGGACGAGCTTTATGGACGCAAGTTTGGTAATGAAGAGCGTGTTGGAAAACTCGCCATTGTTTTTACCGGCCTTGCCATATTTATCAGTTGCCTTGGAATTTTTGGATTAGCAGCTTTTGTAGCGGAACAACGCACGAAGGAAATTGGTATTAGAAAAGTACTTGGTGCCTCTATGCTGAATGTGTGGCAATTAATTTCAAGAGAATTCATTTTGCTGGTTGTACTGTCGTGTGTCATAGCAATACCCATTGGCTATTATCTGCTAAAATCCTGGCTGGCCGGATTTAGTTATCGCACGGAGATTTCTTTGTGGGTATTTGCGATTTCATTCTTAGGTGCTTTACTAATAACATTACTCACCGTCAGTACACAAGCCATTAAAGCTGCTATGTCGAATCCGGTAAAGAGTTTAAGAAGCGAGTAGAGTCTTAAGCCCTAAATCGATACGTGTACTTAAGCAGAAAGATGTTGTTTCCTTTCTGATTAAAAGTCGAAGGAATAATTTTTATGCTCAGGTTGCGAAGATAGAAGGCTCCGTTGCGGAGTGTCCGCTCTAAAGCAAAACCGTTCGCCAATGAACACTCTCATCACCCGCGTCCTTCAAATTTTGCTCGAATTCTACATCTTTTCCTTTGGCACAGTAATTAATACTACAAATAGGAATTAATTATTGTCCCTTCATGAAGAAATATCAACTTGGCGAATTTGAAGAAGTAGTTATGCTTACGGTAGGGGTTCTATACAAAGACGCCTACGGAGTTTCAATCAAGAAAGAAATTGAATCGCGTCTAACGCGGAAGGTGAGTGTAGGTGCATTGCAATCCGCTTTGAAAAGATTAGAAGACAAAGGATATCTAAAGTCTTTTGAAGGAGAGGCAACGGAGGAAAGAGCAGGTCGGCCAAAGAAATATTTTCAGATAACGGCACTCGGTAAACGAGCTATGGAGTATTCGAAAAGTACGAGGGATGAATTGTGGAGTGCAATACCGAAGGTGGCTTGGGGCACAAAAATAGTTGTTGGATGATCGTTGCTCGTTCTTCGGGAATACACGAACACCTACTAACGAAACAACCAATAACGACTTGAATGAAAACAAATCCGCCTCAACTCCCTCTCCGCTTCTTCCGGTGGTTCTGTCATCCAAAGCTGTTGAAGTATATAGAGGGTGACTTGCTGGAGTTATATGAGGAACGAGTACAAGAAAAAGGAAAACAGAAAGCAGATATAAAATTTATTGGTGATGTCTTGTTACTATTTAGACCAGGTATCATCCGACCGGCAGAAGGATACGAACAATTAAACAGCTATGGTATGTATAAAAGTTATTTTAAAATCGGATGGCGCAATTTGTTAAAGAACAAAAGTTTGTTTGCCATAAACACTTCAGGCCTTGCACTGGGCATCGCCACCTGCCTTTTGATCATGATGTTTGTTGCAGACGAACTAAGTTTCGATCGGTTTAATAAGAAAGCCGATCAAATTGTTCGTGTTGTTTTAAAGGGAAAAGTAAATGGTGAGATTATTAAGGAAGCGGTCACCGCTGCACCTGTTGCCGCCACATTAAAAAACGAATTCCCGGAAGTACTTGAAGCCACACGCTTAAGAAGAATAGGCACACCAAAGATCACCTATCAGGCCAATACATACAGAAACAGTCAGGTCGCTTTTGTTGATCCAAATTTCTTCGAAGTATTTACTCTTCCTTTCATTCAAGGTGATGCAAAAACTGCTTTGTTGTTACCCAACTCAATCGTCATCACGAAAGAGGAAGCTGAAAAATATTTTGGCGCAGAAGACCCTATTAATAAACTGCTGGAATTTAAAGATGCAAAGGAGCAGTATAAAGTAACCGGTGTAATTGAAAAGGTACCCGCCAATTCACATTTCCATTTCGATCTCTTTGCATCGATGGAAGGATTGGCACACTCGAAAGAAGATAAATGGTTGGAGTCAAATTATTTTACGTACCTGATTCTTGCTGAAGGAACTGATGTAAATGAGTTTGAAACAAAAATGCCAGCCATCATTAAAAAATATATGGGCCCCCAGGTTGCTCAGCTGGGAATGACTTTCGAAAAGTTTAAAGAAAGCGGAAACGAAATAGGTCTTTTTATCCAGCGGCTAACGGATATTCATTTGTTCTCTGATTTTGCCGGAACAAGTGAATTAGAACCCGGGGGTGATATGAATTCAGTTTACATTTTTGGAGCCGTTGCAATCTTCATGTTATTGATTGCCTGCATCAATTTCATGAATCTTTCTACGGCCGGAGCAACTAAGCGCAGTAAAGAAGTAGGTGTTAAGAAAGTATTAGGATCTCAAAAAAATCAACTGGTTCATCAATTTTTAATCGAGTCATTTATCTCTACGGCAGTAGCGATGATATTAGGTATTTTGATCGTAACTGTTTCCTTGTCTCTATTTAATCAACTTTCGGGTAAAGAATTAGAGGCGACATTTCTACTAAATCCAAAAGTACTGGCTGCCCTTTTAGGGTTAGGAATATTCATCAGTTTATTAGCGGGTAGTTATCCGGCATTCTTTCTTTCATCGATCAAACCCATTGCCGCTCTAAAAAATAAATTCTCAAACGGAAGGAGTAAAGGAATTCGGAGTACACTTGTTGTTTTTCAATTTGTTATTTCTGCCACACTCATTCTGGCAATTATTATCGTCAGTCAACAAATGTCATTTATACAGGATAAAAATATTGGCTACAATCGCGATCAGAGAATTGTACTAAGGGAATCATACTTGTTAGGTAATAATGAAACCGCCTTCAAGAATCAACTCTTAACGGATCCACGGATTGAAAGCGTAACGAGGTCTGCATTTGTTCCTGCCGGGCCTACCGACAATAATATGACGGGTGTTTGGGTGGGAGAAAACAAAGAAGATTTTAGAAGAACGATTATCTATGGAATTGACCCGAGCTATATCCCTACCATGGGTATGCAAATAAATACTGGAAGAAATTTTTTGGAAGGTTCTGAAAGTGAAAATGATAAAGTCATTGTCAACGAAGCTTTTATTAAAGCTTTCTCACTGGAGGGAAATCCGTTGGGTCAATCTATAAATCAAAGAACCGATAACAATGGCGGCTTCAGTTCCTTAACTATAGTTGGCGTAATCAAAGATTTTCATTTTAGGTCGTTGCACGAGCCAATTGCTCCCTTAATGATGCTAAACAATCCTTATGGCGGTTTGATTATAAAAACAAAGACGGCTGAAATGGCTGATCTTATCGAAAGCATACAAGCAAAATGGCAAGCCTTTGATGTGGAAGAGCCATTTACATATGCATTGCTCGATGAGTTATACAACGAGACCTATTTGGCTGAACAAAACATGGGTAGCATTTTAAAAATCTTTGGATTCCTTACAATTCTAGTTGCCTGCCTGGGATTATTCGGTCTCGTAACGTTTACGGCAGAGCAGCGGGTAAAAGAAATTGGTGTGCGAAAGGTCTTAGGTGCAGATGTTTTTCAAATCGTTTCCATTCTTTCAAAAGACCTACTGCTACTGGTTGCTATTTCATTCATCATTGCTTTCCCTCTTGGATTTTACTTAATGGACAAATGGCTTCAGGGCTTTGCTTATAAGATCGACATACAATGGTGGGTTTATATCGTTGCCGGACTAAGTACGTTGCTAATTGCACTTTTCACCGTGAGTTTCAAAACTGTAAAAGCTGCGTTGGCTAATCCGGTGGAGAGTTTGCGATCAGAATGATTCAAAGTCCACGGTCGACTGTCGACAGTGGTCTGATAATAAAAAGAGAAATTGAAAACAAATCCTCCAAAATTATTCCTCCGCTTCTTTCGGTGGTTCTGCCACCCGAAATTGAGAGATTCAATTGAAGGAGATTTGATTGAATTATATAAGGAGCGGAAAAATGAAAGGGGAGAGTCAAGCGCTGATTTTAAATTCATAGCTGATGTGCTTCTCCTCTTTCGTCCCAGTATTATTAGACCTGCAGAAGGTTATCAACAATTAAACACGTACGGTATGTATAAAAGTTATTTTAAAATCGGATGGCGCAACTTAGTAAAAAACAAAGGCTACTCATTTATTAATATCGGTGGGCTCGCCATGGGCATGGCGGTAGCATTGCTCATTAGTCTTTGGGTTTATGATGAACTGTCTTTTAATAAATATCACGAAAACCACGGAACTCTTGCGCAAGTTTATCGCTCACTAATCTGGGGTGGCGAAAAATATGCTAGTACATCTCATGTGACTGGCCTGGGCACACTACTCAAAACCGAATATGGTTCACATTTTAAAAATGTAGCCATGGTGCGTGGTGGGACAGAGGAGCGGGTAGTCGCCTTTGGGGAAAATAAGTTTACACAGAGTGGCTACTTTATGCAGACGGAAGGGGCTGAGATGCTAACACTAAACATGATTCAGGGTACATGGCAAGGGCTTAAAGAAATGAAATCCATTTTTCTCTCAGAGTCACTTGCCAAAAAACTCTTTGGCGATGCTGATCCGATTAATCAGGTTGTAATGATGGACGCTAAATGGGATTTGAAGGTGACGGGGGTGTATGAGGACCTGCCAAATAATTCAACATTTAATGACGCCTCTTATTTTGCACCCTTAGATCTTTACATTGATGGCTGGGGATCGCTTGACGCATGGGACAATTATTTTGTGTACATCTTCGTGCAACTCTTCCCTAATGGAGATTTCGAAAAGACTTCGGAAATAATTAAAGACGTAATGACTGCTCATGTAGATGAAGAAACCCTTCAATCAAAACCTGAAGTTTTCCTGCACCCCATGAGTCAATGGCATTTGAATGCTGAATTTAAAAACGGTGAGCTAGTGCCCAGCAAACGTATGATGTCTGTTTGGTACTACAGCGCGATTGGAATTTTTGTCTTGTTATTGGCCTGTATCAACTTCATGAACCTGAGCACAGCGCGCTCCGAAAAAAGAGCGAAGGAAGTTGGAATCAGAAAATCAATCGGTTCACTGCGCAGTCAATTGATTCAACAATTTTTTGGAGAGACTTTATTAGTAGCGATGATTGCAGCAATCATCTCATTACTTGTCGTTCAATTGAGTTTGCCTTGGTTTAATGATGTCAGTGACAAAAATATTTCCTTGCCGATAACCAACCCTGTGTTTTGGTTAGGTGTTGTAGGGTTTACCTTATTCACGGGATTATTAGCAGGCAGCTATCCGGCTCTTTACTTATCATCTTTCAATGCTATAAAAGTATTGAAGGGAACTTTTAAAGCCGGTGCTTTTGCTATGATACCTAGACGGGTTTTGGTTGTTGTGCAATTTACGGTTTCCATTACGCTTACCATCGGAACAATCATTGTGTATCAACAAATTCAATTTGCTAAAAACCGACCCGTTGGTTATTCACGTAATAACCTGCTCGGTATGCGAGCTGCATCTCCTGAGTATAAAGGTCAGTACCACGCGTTGCGAAATGAACTTAAAAATACGGGTGCGGTAGAGGAAATCGCAGAAGCCAACTATTCTATAATAGATACTCGTGGCAATAATGGCGGATTCTCCTGGCATGATAAAAAATATGACGCAACTTTCAACACAATTTTTGTAACGCATGAATACGGTAAAGCTATTGGGTGGGAGTTTGTTGACGGACGGGATTTTTCGCGCGAGTTCGCGAGTGATTTATCTGGTATCATTATTAATGAATCTGCTCTGGAGATTCTTGGTATTGAAAATCCGGTTGGTGAATCAATTAATTGGTCACCAAGTGATAATCGTGGTGACTATAAAATATTAGGTGTGGTTAAAGATATGGTGAAAGGTTCTCCCTATGAACCAACTAATCCTTCGATTATTTTTCTTTCGGAAAATGATATGCAGTGGCTGTATATCAAAATGAAACCAACCGCAAGCGCACACGAAGCCTTGCCGAAAATCAGATCTGTTCTTGCCAGCATTGTTCCCTCTGCTCCTTTTGATTACACGTTTGCCGATGAAGCCTATGGAGCAAAGTTCAGAGCCGAGGAGCGAATCGGAAAATTAGCAACACTTTTTAGCGGACTGGCTTTGCTCATTAGTTGTCTGGGATTATTTGGATTGGCTTCCTTTATGGCCGAGCAGCGCACAAAAGAAATCGGCATTCGTAAAATAATGGGGGCGTCTGTAACTAACCTATGGAGAATGTTGTCAAAGGATTTTGTAGTACTGGTTCTTGTATCGTGCGGATTAGCCATTCCTATTTCCTTTTACTTTATGAACAATTGGCTTGGGCAATACGAATACCGAACTACTATTTCGTGGAACGTTTTTGCTATTACCGGAATAGGAGCACTAGTTATAACTTTATTGACTGTAAGTTTTCAGGCAATCAAGGCTGCTTTAATGAATCCTGTAAAAAGTTTGAGATCGGAGTAATTACTAAAACACAAACTCTATGGTAACATTAATATTTCTGCCGGGCCGTGGAAGATTACCCCAATCCAAATGATTGTGATAGTTTTTATCAAACATGTTTTCAATCCCGGCATTGACATAAAGCTGTTTTCGATTCCAGTTAATTTTATAGCCCGACCGAAGATTAAAAATAGAATAGCCAACCGTTTCATCTTCACCATAAGAAGGGCTTACATTTTGTTGAGATGAAGCAATCTCATTTTCAAGCTGAATGTTGAAATTTTTAATACTATACCGAAGCGTGGTGTTACTGGTTAAAGGTGGAATCAGTGGAAGAGGTGTGCCTTCAAAATCCTGCCCATGCGTATATTTTAATGCAGTAATAAACTGAAAGTTTTTTGAAAAATTAGCGAGCACGCTAGCCTCTCCTCCCACCAAGGTAGCTGACGGTATGTTCTCATAAATTTTAACACCATTTGCGCCTGGGGTCATAACCGAGAGTTCC
>Ga0154020_10005154_pt1 | contig 15503 bp, 17 predicted proteins | sample Klosneuvirus_201_FD_109709 | JGI IMG/M metagenome (GOLD analysis project Ga0154020, IMG submission 109709) | Active sludge microbial communities from wastewater, Klosterneuburg, Austria - Klosneuvirus_20160825_MG | ecosystem: Engineered > WWTP > Aerobic digester > Activated sludge | place...
CAGTGCCACCTGCTCGACCCCGATGATCTGGTCTGGGTGGTTGCCCAGGTCGGCGCCTGGGAATCGAGCTGGAGAGCAGGGCAGGCCATCGCGGCGTGGCTCTACCACCATGGGCCGGGCCATCGCGCGCTCGTGGCAGTTGCGGAGCAAATCGCCGACTGCGACAACGCGCGGTGGCTCGACGAGGCCCTGCTGTGGATCGAGCCGACGCCGCTCCGCTGGCACCAGAGCGCGTGCTGGCATGTCACGTGCGGGTGCGGTGGGAGCTCCAGCCCGGACCCCGTCGAGGACTGCGGCCACCATCCGAGGTGGGTCGTCGAGCAGCGCGGAGACGCGGCACTCCGCACTTTGCGCGCTGCGCCCGACTTCGCGGAGCCCGGCACCGACGCGCGCCGGGTTCTCGATGCCTGGGTCGGAGCGCTCGCGTGAGCGGCGGAAGCACGGAGATCGGCCGCTGTTCCGTGTGCCAACGGATGGCGCGCCTCAATCACGGGGGCTGTGCAGACTGTGGCTCGAGGTTGGGGCGCCGCTTCGTGGAGCTCGCAGCTCGAGTGCGGAGGGACCCCAAGCTCGCGGCCATGATCTTGGAGGCGATTCGAGATCCCGTGCACAAGGAGCTGTTCGTCCAGCACTTCGGCTCGGAAGGGAATCGTCAAGCGAGAGCTCGCGCTCGGCGTCTTGCTTCCCGAACACAGGGGAACGAGCCATGACACACCAACGCTCCCATGCCGACGCCTTCGCCCGGCACTTCACGGAGTACGCCATGTTTGCGCGTCTCCAAGCCAGAGGCCGCCTCGGCCCGGCCCGCCTGCTCGCCTGGCTCTATCTCCGGGTTCGCGATCTGCCGCCGGCACACGCCGCCGCTCTCGCCGGCGAGGCCGGAGCTCTGGGCGATGACATCGAGGCCGAGGCCGAGCAAGGCGCCGCGCTCATTCTGGCCATTGCCGCCTCCGACTCGAACCGTGGTCGCGCACGCCTGATGCGAAGCGTGGTGAGAGCGAGCGCTCCCCCGAGTCCGGCGATGAGCGCGGGCGGCTCTAGCTAGCTTCGCGCCGTGCCCGATCCGACGCCGAGTATCCAGCCCTCCCGTTGCAGGACCGCGGCGCGCTCCTCTTGATTCGCGGTGGGATCAGCGAAGTAGCCCGTCAGCGAGCCGGCAGCATCGTGAGAGGCGGCCCACTTCACGTAGCTCAGCACCTGCGCCGCGTCGCGAACGGGATGTAGATTCAAGTCCACGTCGATGCACCCCGGCCAAATCTCGGCGTGCACGACGCCTGCGCTTTCAGGCAGTTGGAACCCCGTCTCGTACGGCCACACCAGGCCACGAAGCTCCGGCGCGCTCCGCAGGCGCTGGAGCATCGCCATGCCGAGGATCGCTTGGCTTCCCACGGAGCCGTTGCCGAAGAGTTGAAAGGGCGAAAACGCCCTCCGGCGACTCGCGCGGAGCCGCTGTTCGACAATGCGGTATTCGGGGGTTGGAACGGGCGCGCTCTTTGTTGGGCGCAGATGTGGCCCTGACTTCGAGACGGGGCAACCCCAGAATACCCCGCCTCCCGCGAGCTCATTGAGCGACGCCGCGACTTCGAATCGATTGTTCCGGTTGGAAGGGAGATCCTCGACCTGGTGCTCCAAGTAGCTCCACAGAGTGCTCCACGTTGGAGAATCCGCACTCGGAAACAGAAGGGGGTAAGCGCCATGAGGGTAGCCGTAGGGGATGTCGAGCCCCAGCAGCACCTTGCGCCCCGCCTCGACGTGGCCGCGAATCTTGTCCGCAATCTCTGCCGCGCAGGCCGCGCGTGTCCGCGGATTGGTGGCTCGGTCGGCGGACACGACCAGGACGTCGTCGACGAACACGCCCTCGCCAACCCAGACGCTGTCCTTTCCCGCCTTGGGCTCCGAGTTGGCGCTGAAGTCGACGAACACATAGGCGTCGAAGCGGGTCAGCCCCGCCCGCCGGACTGTGGTTTCGGCCTGCGACTGCTGAACGGGAACCGTCGAACCGACCTGCTCGATCGCGTTGTCGTCTCTCATTCCCCGATGACGCCGCGGCGCGGCCGTTCCTGACACCGAGGCCCGCGATCGCCGTGGATTGGTCGTGGCCGAGATCCAGGCTACATTCGTCGATGGACCGGCGCATGACGGTACATCGTGGCGGGGTTCAGCCCCCTGGCACCGTGACCCTGGCTCAACTTCTGGGCGAAGCGAAGTTCGAGGGCATCCCGAGGACGACGCTGCGGGCGCACCTCGAGCCGGCAAGGACCGGCATGTGGCTTCCCGACGGGCAGACAGCCAGGCGCACCCTCTACGACGCGGCTACGGTCATGAAGCTCGCGAAGAAGCTGCCGCTGCGACGTGCCGCAGCCCCGATCACCACGCGCCGCTTGCGTCGTCGCAAGGTGTCGCCAGAGCAAGCGACACGTCGATCGCAGCGGGGCGCCCCGGATGGGTGGGTATCGGTCGCGCAGCTCGCCGCAGAGCTCGGTCGCGAGCCGCGGCAGGTGATGCGAATGCTCGATCGGCACGATGCGGAGCTCCGCAAGATCGGCCGCGCTACGCGCGAGCTGCGGACTCTGCGACTACTGCTCGGACAGGTGGGCGAGGACTCGGCGCTTGTTGAGTCCGTCCCTCGCGAGAAGCGCGTCGTCGACGGCCGTGAACGTTGGATGTTCGAACGGGGAGCGGCGCTGGCGGCGTTCGGCGGGGGACGCCCGACGGAAGCGATGTGGATGCGCTGGGCGACGGCGAAGCTCGCCGCGCTTCACACCAATCTGGACGAGCGAAGTCGGATGCGCATTGCGGGGCGCGCCGTCGCGGACATCGTCGCGTGGGCGTTCCTGGAGGATGAACGCCTGAAGGCGCGGGAGGCGACGAAGCGGCTGACCCGGGAGCTCTCCCCGCGGCGCATGGAAGCAGAGCTGCGGCGCTGAGCCGCAGTCGAGTCATGGTCACTGTTTCCGCCTCGCACCGGAGGCCGGGCGTGCTGCGCAGTACTACAGCCCATGAACAACGCCGCGCCCCTCTCCCGCCGCCCACTCGATCTTCGACCGGGGACCTCATGCCCCCCGCCCCACGTCCCGGACCTCGACACGGCCGTCAGCGCCGTGCACCGCGCCGCCCGTGACGGCGACCGCGCCGCCTTCGAGCGGCGGTTCGCGCGCCTCGACCGCTCACTGCGCGCCCACCGCGGGCAGATCTTCCGCAATGCGGCCGGCCTCGACCTCGACGAGCTCCACCAGAAAGTCCTGATCCGAGTCAACGCCTACTTCGAGCAGCCGGAACCCGAGTCGGTGCGAAGCGCCCGGGGCTGGCTGCGCACGATGGCCGCGAACGCCGCCATCGACGAGCACCGCTCGCGCGCCCGATTCCGCGTCCGTCACGTGGCGGAGGACTCACCCGCCGCGGCACACACCGAGCAGTCCGGCGTCTTCCCGCGCGCGGACTTCCTGGTCGGGCTGGCGCAGGAAACGCGGGCGCTCGACGCAGCGATCCGGCACTACGCCGACGCGGCCGCCGCAGCGGCGCCCCCGACGTCCCGGGCGCGGGCTCAGATCTGGAGCTGCTACTGGCTGCGGATCCGCGCTGCCTCGGCGGCGACCGTCGCCGAGCGCCTCCGCCAGCAGGACCTCGGCGAACCGAGCGAACAGACGCTCTGGCAATGGGCCAGTCGAGGCCAGCGGCTGCTCGAGCAGCTCTGCGCCGCCGACGCCGACCGCGATCGCGCCGAGCTGGTGCTCGACCGACTGCGGTAGGCGCCGCCCGCTCCGCGCGGCCGGATCGGTGTCAGCGTCATTGACGCCACGGCGTCATCGACGACGGCGAAGTCCGACACGGATGGAATCCGCGAGTGGACTGGTGCAACATCGCGAAGGGAGGTCGGACGGGGCATGGCCAGAACTGACGCCGTGGATGTGGGCATCGCCGGGGAGAAGCGACGGCTGATCCTTCAAGTCCGGGATGCCCGCAACGACCCCACCAAGAAGGGGCTGCTCTTCGACCTCCGGACGTTCGTTGGGTACACGGTGCGGCTTGGCTCGTGGGACGGCGGGCTCGTGCTCGAGCGAATCACCGGCCGAGACGTCAAGGTCATAGACGAGGATCTGAAGCTGCAGTTTCTCAATGACCTCGGGGCCTGCGCCCCGGCAAGCCCGGCCAGGCAGGTCAGGACGAGCGTAGGGCAGCGGCGCTGGCGGCGTTATGCGCGTCCTGGAGGCGAATCACGCCGTGCGGGGCACAAGCGGACCGAAGTCCTCGATCCGTCGAGTTTGTGGATCGACCACGGGCTTGCCGCGCGAGCGCCGCCGTTCGCCCGTCAGCACGCACCCCCCCGGGCCGGATTGCGATGCGTTCCCCTATGCGAGGCGCCGTTGACGCCCGCCACGTCACTGGGGCTACTGTCACACGAGAGTGAGCGCGAGGGGCTTGGTTCCACACCACGCTCGCCACGCTGTGGGAAGGCGACCTCGTAGGGTCGCCAAGAACTCCTCGGCCACGCCCGGTGTCGGATGGGCGACGGACACGGTCGTCGCGTAGTAGGAATGCCACGCCGTCAGCGAACCCGCGTAGCCCTCAACGTGCCCGTCACGTCGCAGATGCTCGACCTCCGGTCTCAACGTGGTCCATTGCCTGTGGCCTGTGAAGTGGACGGAGACACAGAGCCCTTTGCATCCCGTCCGAAGCGTCCGAAGCCAGGCGCGGTGGTCTTCACTCGATGTCTGCGGGCCGGCCGCGCCGTCGATCGTGTAGCGCATCGGATCCAAGAACCCCAGGTGAACGGAGCTGGCATGCTCTTCGTCGGCCCACGCCTGAACGGTCGCTTCCAGCGAGCGAAGGCTGTCCGGATAGGGTTCCCCACACGCGACGACGGGAACGGAAGCGACATCGCTAGGCTCGAGTTTGGCGACAATTTCATGAAAACGACGAATCCCGGAAAGAGCGCCCTCATAATGGGCGCCGACATCGAGGTCGTTGAGCCACCAGCGCACGTCGACCCTGAGACGCCGTGCGAGTACGCCAACGAGTAGTGCACCACTCGGTCCGAGACTGGGATCCGATCGCATACACGTGGCAAGAAGCCCAGCGTAGTCGTCGGAGGGCTGGGTGCTCGCAGTTCGTCTCGCGATGAACTCTGCATCGAATCTTGCGTCATTGCTGTGAGGCCGCCACGGGGAGAGCGGCGGCATCGCGAACGCACTCGCGAACTTGGCGGATTTCCCCCAGTCCTCGAAGGCGAGCTTCGCTGCTTCGATGAGGACGATGTTCTCCAGGAGCGTCCCGACGTTGCGAATGGGCATGCTCTAAACGCTAGATCGCCCACATCTCCGCGTCGATGTCTGCGGGTACCGTCCCTCCGCAGCAGCAGCGAGGATGAACAAGTCCTGGCACCCATCACGCCACCGACGACGACGGACCCGGGCCCCGGTGATCTCGGTGGGATTGGTGCTCAGTCAGGTCGCTGATGACAGTTCGGATCGGGCCCTTGCGGCTGGTTCTGCGGGCTCCCCTGCTGCGGCGCTATCGGTTCTTCCGCGATGCGCTGGCTCAGGCTGAGCAGCGACCAGGAGCGGATGTCCTGGCCGAGTTGCCGCGCCTCGTGACAGATGTGGAACGGCTCGGCGCGGTCCTCGAGCGGCGCGACGTCTCGGCGGTCCTCGACAACTGCCGCTCCGTCGCAGCTCTTCGCCAGCTCCACGACCGCTGGGCCGACATCGTGAACCGTGGGGCCGAGGAGCGACGGCGGAGCGCCTATCTCGAGCGCTACGGCGGCCTTGGCTTCCCGCAGCCCCCGCTCTCGGGCAACGAGAGCATCGTGCCGATCACCACGATCGATGAGCTCGCAGCGGAGGGGCGTGAGATGAAGCACTGCGTGCTCGCCCACGCCCCGGCCATCTTCGAGGGCAGGGCATACGTGTACCGAGTGCTCGCACCGGAACGAGCCACTCTCGAACTGACGCTCGAAGGGCCTGCAGCGGTGACGCTCGCGGAGCTCCGCGGAAGCGGGAACGCGGACGTCAGCGACGAGACCAGGCAGTGCGTGCTCCGCTGGCTGCGGCCGGCACGCCCCGCTATTCGAAGGCCGCGAACAGCGGCGCGTGGTCGCTGAGCTCGGCGTACGCTTGCTCCCGATTCGACTGCCCCTCAGCGATCCACCGGGTCGAGCTCGGTCGCGAACCAAGCACACGCGTGGCTGTCGATGATGCCGGCGCCGAGCGCCCGCCAGGTCATGTTGGCCCATGGCCCGCGGTTGAGCATCACCTCGTTGTGCTTGGGGCTGCTCTTCCACAGATCGACCGCGCGCTGCGAGTCGAGCGCGTAACCAGAAACCACGCCGGGTTGACCGATCGCGATCTCGAACCCGTCGGCGTTGAACTTCGAAACCTCGCGCGGCTTCGACCACATGCAGGTTGCCTGCTTGTGGTCCGGCGTGTAACAGCACGCAGTCCACGGCCCCTTGCTGCTCCAGCTGTGCGCATTGCAGTCGGCGGGGAGCGGATTGCCAGGCAAGTCGCGGGCGTGCAGTTCCGCCACGTGCGTGAGGTGGGCCGAGAGTGGCACGGCGGGCAGCCCGTTCTGCGCGCGATAGGCGTTGATGGCATTGGCCAGGTCGCGCGCACGAGCGCCGATTGGCGGCACCGGAGAAGCGCTCGGTGGTGGCCCACTCGGCGCAGCGGGTGGAGGAGAAGGCGGCGACGTCCCGCCGCTCGCCGAAGGGAAAGGCGCGGGCAAGGGAAACCACGCCGTCGGAATGCTGCCCGGGATCGCCGACGGAATGGGAAGCGACCAGCCGCTCACGCCTGGCGGAGTCGGCCCGGTGCCCAGCATCCGCGTCAGCCACGTCCCCCATTGGACGCTCGGTCCCGGCGCTGGCGCGGGTGTCGGCGGAGTGCCGTAGACGCCATAGCCCTGCGGAGGCCTGCCGGCTGTCGGCCGAGCACCGCGCTCGCGTGCGCAGGAGCTCCCCGCGATCGCTGGGAGCGCCAGAAGGAGGACCGCGACAGCCCTGGTCACGCCCGAACCGACACTGCCCCCGTGAGTCACTGCTGGATGGTCCCACGTGCTCCCGGTGGGCTCAAGGGTCGGGCCCTACCGAGCTCGTGCTCGGCCGCCGGGTCTCAGGAGGCCGCCCCCAACCTCTCGTCCGCCTCCAGCTCCTCCCTGGTCGCCAGCACCACGCACCGCACCGTCGCGCGCGTGAGCGCAACGTGCATGCGGACGTCGTAGCGCTGCCGGCCGCGGGCGAGCTCCGCGACCAGGATGAGCGGCCGCTCGAGGCCCTTGAACCGCAGGAAGGTGTCGGCCACGACGTGCTGGTCGGCGTCGGGGGAGTCCGCGCGGCGCACCGTGATGTCGCCGATGCGGTCCGCCCGGCCGAGGTCGGTCTTGAGCTGACCGCCCAGCGAGATCACCGCGATGTCCTTGGCGGGCAGCCCTTCCGAGAGCGCCTTGTGGATCTCGCGCGCGACGTACTGTTCGATCGCGGACGCGCTCGGCAAGCGCACGACCCGAAGCTCGTCCAACGGCTCGATGGGAGGAGGGGCGACGGGCTCGCTCGCGCGGGCGGGCGGCGGGACCGACGCGGTTCGCGGCGTGCGGTAGCGGTCCGCGAACTTCGCGAGCAGCTCGGGGCAGCGGTACCTCTCCCAGAGCTCGAAGGTAGCGCCGAACATCTCGCGGGGCACGTGCCGGTCACTCCAGAAGCCCTGGCTGTCGTCGGCGAACCCCCAGAGCGGCCGTCCCTCGGCCAGGCCTCGCACGAGCTCCCAGTCGTTCGGTGAGAGGTCTTGCGCCTCGTCGATGACCACCGCATCGAAGCGATCGCGCGCGCGGTCGATCGCGTCTGCCGCCGCGTAGAGCGGGACGATCTCCCAGGTCTCCGCGGTCCACTCGGCGGGCGCCGCGCCGTCCTGCACGTCGATGCCCGCGTCAGTGACGAGCTGGGCCGCAAGCTCGCGCACCGTGAAGGCGTCGGCGATGCCACTCGCGCGCAGCGCGACGGCCAGCGCCTTGGTGAAGCACAGAAGGACGGGCTTGACGCCGCGGGCCTGAAGCCTCCGCCACATCTCGCACGCGAGCAGCGTCTTGCCCGTGCCCGCTCCGCCAGTGACCAAGCAGCGCTGGTTGCGTCGCAGCATGTCGAGCACGCGAAGCTGTTCGCGGTCGAGCGCCACGAGCTCCTCTTCCCGAAGATGAGCGTGCTCGCCCAGCGCAAGTTTCGGCGTCCACGTCTCGCCCCACAGCTCGTGCAGCGCCGCGATCCACCGCCGGTCTCGAGGCTGCGGGCGATCGCCGAAGAGCCGGTCTCGCATCGACTCGAGGGCTTCGCGCAGGTACGGCAGATCCTGCTGGCCGATCACCGCGCCGTCGAGATCACCCTGTCGCGGCGGGTTGCTGAACGGGCAGGTCGGAAACGCGGTCGCCACCGCGAAAGGTGGTGCGCTCGCGACGCCACGCTCGGCGAGCTTCTGGACGAGCAGACGCGCGAACGCATGGCCCTGATCGCGCGGCGTGCGGTCCATCGGCCTGCCGTTCTGCAGCCACTGACCGTCGCGCACCTCGATGGCGCCGCTCTTCACCTCGACGACGATCATGCCGCGGTCGGGAGTCGCGATCACGAAGTCGCCCTCGCCCTCCCAACCCGACTCGGACCTCACTCGCAGCGAGTGCCAGGCCGTCCAGCCGTTGGGCAGCCCGCTCGACAGCGCGCGGTGCATGGCTTGCTCGCCAGTGCTCGTGGTCGGACGAGGCGCGCCGCGCGGGAAGAGGCCGGTCGTGGACACCGGGTCGATGATAGCCGGAGGCTCGACCCCGGTATCCCCGGGCGATCAGAGTGATGACGCGTCCCCGGCCCACCGCTCAGCGGCGTCGTCGCAGCTGTCGATCCCTTCAAGCCACCCGGCAACCGCGGCCCTCGTGTCCGGACCGACCGGTGCGTTCCCGGGACCCGAGAGCTGTCCGAGCTGCCAGCGGTCGGCCTGCTTGACGACGCTCAGCGTCGCACGCTCGGGCTCGAGGACTCGGTAGATGTAGGTCGAGCCCTGGGCCACCGCGGGCACGTAACTGAACACGCAGTGGTGCATGGCCCGCCCCTCGTCGAGGATGTCGCCCGGGGTCACGAGCGGCACGATGGCCTCGTTCCCGGCGATCGGCGCAGGCGGGAGGTCGAGCGCGAGCATTGCTTGGTTGCCTTCGTGGTTCTGTCGCGCGACGAGCTCGTTGTGCACGCGCTCGAGCCCACGCAGGCTGCGCTGCACGGGAAGCCGCCGTCCGTCGTGGAGGGCGGCGTGCATGCGAGCCGCGTCGCGCAGCAGGTAGGCCGCGCTCGCGGACCGCAACATGCTCCCGTCGATCTCGGTGAGCAGCGTGAAGCTGGCGAGATCGCGCAGCTCGGGGTCAGTCAAGATCCGCAGCGTACCGAGGTCGAGGCGCGGCAGGTGCAGGAAGGCCTTCGACACAGACCCGTCGCGGAGCGCAGTGCGTACGTAGCGCAGATTCCGCGTGGTCAGGGCGCGCGGCGCGATCTTGGCGAGCACGCGCGCCACCCACGGAGCTGGAGGGAACCCCAACCACTCCAGGATGGCGGTGCGCGGCTTGCGCAACAACGCCCGCGCAGACCGCAGCGGGCGAGCGACCGGTCGATCGCGCAGCGACCCGCTCGACGCGAGCGCGAACGCAAGCGCCGGGTTGCTCGCGTAGAGCTCGTCTGCCCCGGGGCAGCGGGCGACGAGTGACAGCACGGGCCAATGTCGCTCGGCCAGGCGCGCGACCTGGGCTCTCAGATCCAGGGGGAACAACGCGTGGAAGGCCACGGCTGCCTCATGCCGGCGAGTCATCCCGGCGCGTTGTCGCTCGAATTCGGATTCCGTGAGCTGCTCAGCGTCGCTGGACCGACGCATCGCACGCTGCACGAACTCCGGCGATGCTGCCGTGCCCACGGTGCGCAGAATGGGGTCCGCCGGCCGGAACTGCTCCCAGGCTCCGGACGTGTCGCAGCGCCACGCAAGACACCGAGGCCAGCCCGCGAGAACGAGCGCGCCGTACGGGTGCGAGACGATCAGCTTGTCGTCCCGCGCGTACCAGCGGCTCTCCGCACCCTGCCACATCGTCTTGATTGCAGGTTACGGCGGCCGCATTGGCGAGCAAGTCGAGGTCGGACAGAGAAGATCCGTGCTCGGTGGCGGCCGCGGCGCCGTCGCAGCTTCAGCGGGACGAGCTTTCGGCGCGCGGAGGCTCATGAGGGCGTGGGGCACGAGTCTGGACGGATATCTCGACCAGTGGCCCGCGGACTTTCTGATTCTCGACTCCGGGCCGGGCGCCGTCAGGCCACGGCCTCGTCGCTCGCCAGGTTCCTGAATTCGACGACGCCGAGCTCCTTCAGGCGGCTTTCGCTGAGGCCTGTCAGGAGCTGGATGACCTGTTCGCGCATTGGCCCTCGCAGTTGCTCGTGGTCAGCGCTGGTCTCGTCGGACACGAAGATGCGAGAATGCACCCGCACGGCATCGCCAAACTTCTCGCGAATGACGTGGCGAGTACGCTCGCTCAGCGAGTAGGTCGTTCCAGACCGATCGACACTGGCGTAGATGACCAGTGGCGGACTCTTTTCAGCACGACGGGCCACGGACTCAGCATCGCAGCAGGGGATCTCGGGCGCAACCCGAGCGCGCGCGGCGCGGGCGACGAGCGCTGCGCGGGTGCTGAGCGTGTCATCCGCCGCCAGCCGAACCTGCCCTGGCGCTGACTTGAAGGAACGAGCGTTCCACACTCGCTCGCTCCGAGATCTCGCCGGGTCATGCTCAGGCCATGAGGCTGGACGTTCGGGCTGCAGCGCTACTTGGGTTCGTCGGTAGCAGCTTGCTCGTCGGCTGCTCGGCTGCGGCTCCCTCCGATGGTACGCACTCCGGCGGCGCCGACTCGGGCTCGGACGGTGCGTCGAGCGGCGCGGGTGGCGTCGTTGTCTCGGGTGGCTCGACCGCGGGCGGCGCGGGCGGCGCGGGCGGCGCGGGTGGCGCGGGTGGCTCGCCACCACCGCTGGGTTGGCGCTGCGTTGACCAGCCGGACTCCGGCACTGGGCATGTCTGCGTGTGCGTCGAAGACTGCGCCGGCAACTGCGGCCTGACGGCGTGCCCGACACTGCCCTGCTGTGCAACCTACACGAGCACGCTCTCGGGCATTCCCCGCCCGATGTGCCACTGCGTGGCCGCGGATCACATCGCGCTTTTGGGTCAGACATGTGCGGCGTGGGCGGCGGGGAACTTCTGCAGCGTCGCGAAGCCGTGCACGGGCACACAGGTGGATTCCTGCCCCCCGTGAAGTCCTGGAAGAGCGCGAGTGGAGTCGTCTAGAGTCACCGCATGGCATCCACCGATAGCGATCGTGTCGTGTTCATGGCGGGCTGCGACGGCCCACTCGCCCACTCGCTCGTTGGCGCTCTCAGCGGGCCGGGCGTGAAGCTTGCGCTCCACGCCGAATACCGAAAAGGGATCGAGCACCTCATCGACCTTGCTCGAGGTCGCGGCGCGACGGCCATCTCTGTGAGTGACGAGGCGACGGAGCCTGACCGGCCGTTGCTGCGGCCTGCTGCGGAGCGGTGCATCCGGGAGCTCGGGCGGATTGACCTGGCCGTGCAGGCGGACGGTTTCGACGCATCGAGCTTCCCACGTTCAATCTGCGACCCGGAGAACGTCGCTTGGTGGCCTCACGCGTGGACGGAGCTCCGGACTGCCGCCGAGCTCGTGGCGGGCGTCGCGCCGTTCGTTGCTCGCGGAGGACGAGTGGTCGTGCTCACGCCCGCCCGATCGGCCGAGGCCGGCCCGCTCTTCGCCGCGGCAGCCGCGGCCTTCGAGTCGTTGCTGCCGGCCGCGAGGGCTGAGCTCGAATCAGCGGGCGTGGGGCTGGTCGCTGTACCGGTCGAGCCCTTCGACCTCCGAGACTGGAGTTGCTTCGGCGAGACTCCGAGCAGTCTCGTGGCTGTCGCGGGTCGGGTGGTGTCGGCGGCGACGGCGTAGCGACTCTGGAAGGGGCAACCATGGACAAGAAACTCGAAGAGCTTACGGAGGAGCGCGGATGCTCCCGGTGGTGTTGGCACGATCAATCAACGAAGCGCGAGTCCAAGCTACGGGAGCTCTTCGAGGCCGCAGTGCGCGAGCTGGAGGAAGAGGACGTGCGTCTCTTCCGCGCGTTTGGGCAAGCCGGAGATTGGAAGAACGCGCAGTGCCAAGGGCTCGCGTACTGGGTCTTCGAGCACAATCTGGTATTCCCGATCTTCCGCGCCTGGCTGCCGTTGGTCCGTCGGGTTTGGTGGGATGAAGACATTCACCGGACGCGGGGCGAGCAGCGGGAGGACAGCAATAGGGACGAAAAACCTGGGCGCCGGAATCGCGAGTACATCGATCTCGTGGTCGAGAAGAGAAAGGGTGCCCCAAAGTGGTTGTTCGAAGCGAAGTGGTGGGCCTACGGCGCCGCGAAGTCTCTCCTCTCCAAGGATGTCCGCCGACTGCGCAGGGCTCGGGCCGGCAAGGACCAGGGTTACCTGTTGACCTTCTGGTACGGCTCGACCGGCGAGCTGAAGAGTGATCTCGAGCGAGCACAGGAACAAGCCAAGGGCCTCGACCTCACCATGCTCTTCGTCGGCGTGTTCCCTACCCACGTCTACACGTGGTGGGACAAGCAGAACCCGAAGTCGGACATCGGGTACTTCGCGCTGGTTGCGTTCAGCGTCTGAGAGTAGCCGACAGCTTTACCACGCCTCGAGCATCAGCGCCGCCCGCCGGCAGCCGGGCGCCCCGTGCAGCGCCGCCTCGAGCATCGCCGGTCGCAGGTGAGGGTAGCGCCAGCCGGTTCGACCCGCGACCACTGAGGTCGCCACGGTGCTGGCCAACGCCAGGTCCGTCGCGGTCGGGAGCGCGCTGGTGTTCGGCGAGTGCGCGAACAGCACGGCGAGACCGGTCGCCGCGTCGCTCGGATCTCCGCTCACCTCGACCGCGTAGCGCACGAGCTCCTGGACGAGTCCGCGCGTTGGGTGCTCGCGAACCAGTCTGCCCGCTCGGTCGAACTGGGCCAGCGTTGCGAGCAGCGGGCGAAACACGGACAGATCGATGCGCGGCAGTTCGCCGAGAAGGTAGCCGGCGGCGGTGTGGAGCGCCTCCGGGGAGGACAAGAACGAGGCAAGAATCTGGGCCCCGATTGCGGGCCCACGCGGAACGAAGTCGTGGGCGATCCAGCGCAACAACTCGTCGGCGGCCTCATCGACGGGCAGATGCGCCTGTTCCCAGACATCGCGATCGGCATAGGCGATGAGCGCGTGCACTCGGACCTCATCAGCCGTGGTCCCAAGCGCCGTGGCGAGCTGAAAGACCGGGCGCCACTTGCCGATTCCGCGTGGAACGCTGTCGGCGGGAAGCGACACCATCAGCGAAGCATCGTTCAACGCGTCGGCGACTCCCTCAGCGGCGATGCCCATCCGCTTCGCCAGCGAGGCGATCATGATCGTCCGGGGCGCTCGCCCGCGCCCGTGAAGCAGCGCGCGCTCGAGCAGCGCTTCCGGGGGTGAGATGGGCGTGCCCGTGCACCGCAAGAACGGCCGCTCGCCCGGTTCGACGCCCGCACCCGCACCACGGGCCGTCTTGTCCGCAGGCGGCACCGCGGCCAGGAACCGGTCTCGAGTCGGCTCCGGCTGGAGCTCGACCAGGCGCGTGAACAGCTTGACCAGACACGGCGCGTTGTCGAGCGCGGTCCGTGGCGCGCGCACCAGTAGCTCGAGCAGCTCCACCTCGGTGATCGGCGTCGACTCGTGGCGATCCATGGCGCCATTCTCGACCCCGTCACGGCTCACCTTGCCTTCGCGAAGGAACGATCGTTCCATCAACGCCAGCTTGCCCGCGCCCGGGGGTGCAGGCTGGAACCACCGATGCCTCCCAAAGCGAGTGGCCGCTCCGTCTCAGCCAGCATCGTCGGGCGCCTGCGCGCGGCGCTCGCCTCGGGGCGCGCCTTCACGTACGGCGAGCTCGCACGGGACGCGACCTGCACCGAGCGCACGGTGCGCAACTACCTGGACCTCGCGGAGCCCGCGCTCGGCATGGCGATCACCCGCGAGCGCGGCCCCGACCGGGTCGTCCGCGTCCGCGCGGCCAGCTCCGACGACCAGAGCACCATTGAATCCCTTGCCCGTAACCTCGCCGCACAGATGCTCCGCACGCTCTTCCCGGTAGCGGGCACGTCGTTCGAGCGGCCGACGCGAAGCACTCGAGCGCAGGTCGTCGTCTCGGCGCGCGGCGCCTACCGCTACTCGGAGCGACAGCTCCGCGCGCTCCGAGCCTGGCTGCGTACCGCCGACGAACGCCCACGGGTCGCCGTCCGCTTCGCGTACCAGAGCTTCAGCAGCGGCCCCGGTGAGCGCATCGTCTGGCCGCTGGGCATCGTGGTCCGCGACCTGGCCCGCGTGTACCTGATCGGAGTGTCCGCGGAGGCCGACGACGGCCGCGACGTTCGAAGCTACGCGCTCGAGCGGGTCGAAGTCCCGAAGCGCGGCCCGGCGGTGTCCGCCCTGCGCGGCGAGGACGCCGGCTCACCGCCGCGCGGGATGGACCGCGCGGTCGTCGAGCACGCCATCGACCTGCCGTTCAGCATGTACCCACCCGACACGCCCGGCGCCGTCATGGTCCGCGTCCGGTTCAGCGCCGAGCAGGCGCCGTACGTCATCGGGCGCGTCTGGCACCGGAAGCAGCGGTTCAAGAAGCTGCGCGGTGGCGCGCTCGAGTTGACGTTCGGGCCGGCGGAAAGGACCGAGGTCGAGGCGTGGGTGAGGACGTGGGGGAGCGGGGTGGTCCAAGCCGAGCTGAAGGAGAAGAAGTGATGACCAAACGACGGGCGCCCAAATCCAGCACCCGGCGATACGCGCCCTCCTCGTCGAAGCTCGTCGAAGAAGACGAGAGCGCGCCCACTGGGGCTTGCTCGACATGCCTTGGGATGATCGCGACCCAGAGCATTGTGCTGCCCGAGAAGCGACCCTAGACCGCGCGCCGTGACACCAGCGGAGGCCGCAACTGGTATCGCTTCGTGGTACAAGCATGCCTGAACGGCAAGCGATGTAGGCCGTCGCACGGGGCCTAGTGCCATGGAATTCAAGACAGCTTTCTACGCGATTCGCGAACACCTGCGCACTTCAGGAGACCACTTCGCTCGCATCGCGAGCGGTGCAGCGTTCGAGCAATGGCTGAATCCAGAGATCGTCGCCTGCCTCTCGGCATCGAGTTCGCTCGGCGCCGGCGAGTCCGTAGAGGGCGAGTCTCTGAAGCGTGACATTGTGGTCCGAGTTGGCGGCGAAGTCACTCACGTGGTTCAGGTCAAGCTGCTGTACCAATGGAAGGACACGAAGCTTCTGCGGGAGAAACTGGAGCCATTGCTGTATCAGATCTCCGAGCCACGGCGCGCCGACGAGGCGATGGGGGTGAGACGCCACGGACTGCTTGTGGGGATCTGGTTCGATAATCCCGTTTCGCGCTCGCCGGTGA
>Ga0154020_10005156_pt1 | contig 15499 bp, 15 predicted proteins | sample Klosneuvirus_201_FD_109709 | JGI IMG/M metagenome (GOLD analysis project Ga0154020, IMG submission 109709) | Active sludge microbial communities from wastewater, Klosterneuburg, Austria - Klosneuvirus_20160825_MG | ecosystem: Engineered > WWTP > Aerobic digester > Activated sludge | place...
GCAGGCCGGCCTTGACCACCGAGCCCTTGCGCGGCATCACCAGGCCGGTGAGCGCCAGGATGCCGCCTTCACCATGGTTGTCGGCCTTCATCACGAAGAAGAGGTACTTCAACGAGATGATCATCACCAGGGCCCAGAAGGCGAGCGAGCACACCCCGTACACGTTGATGCGGTCGACGGTGAGCACGTGTGCTTCCTCGATGAAGGCCTCGCGAAAGGCGTACAGCGGGCTGGTGCCGATATCGCCGTAGACCACCCCCAGTGCTCCGACGACCAGTGCACTTCTCTTGACCGCCGCGTGCTGCTCGCTCATCGGAGGCGAACCGTAGCCTCCGCTGCGGTGACGCGCGTCGTCGTGTCGTGAATCGTGACTCACCACTCGAGGGCGAGGAAGCCTCCAAGGCCGTCGATGTCGAGCAGACTCTCCGCTTCACGCACGCGGCTGCGCATCCGCAGTGCGGCGAGGTCCGGCGCGCCCGCTGCCGCCGCCCACGCAGTGCGGCCCTCCTCCAACAGTTCCTCGATGCCCCACCGCTGCAGGAACTGAGCCTGCGTGCGCACCGCCTTGGTCGCAGGGAGCTGATCGAGGCACACCTGCGCGGTGATGTCCTGCAGCCCCACGTCGCGCAGGTAGTGCGCGCCGCGCTCGTGTCCTCGGTACGTGCGCAGCCACTGCCGCCACGGCACCAGTGCCAGGTCGGCTGTGCGCGCGGTGCAGTAGTCGAAGGCCAGCACGGTGCCGTCGATGAGCAGTGAGCGCACGTCGCGCACCCATGCGCCGGCGGCGTGCTGGACGGGCAGCCGCGCGCCGTGAGCGGCGTCGGCGGGCAACCACGACCACTCGGGTGGCGCCGCGACCAAGAGCTCGCTGGGGGTGCCGTCGCGTGCGATCGACACCATGGCTTCGCGCCAGCCACCATCGAACACGGCGAGCCGGAAGGGCAGGTTGTCGAGCAACTCGTTGGCGATGACGACTCCGCGAAAGGGCACGCTCGGGAGCTCGGCCTGCGAGCGCACGCCGGCCGGGTGCTGCGCTCGCTGTGTTGGCGAGATCTCGACCGCGACGTAGTGCTCGCTCCAGTGCGGTGCTGCCAGCAGGATCGCACGTGCGAGCGTGCCAGGGCCGGCGCCCACCTCCACGATCGTGAAGTCGTCGGGGGCACCGAGCCGGGCGTGCTCGGCATCGATCCAGCGAGCGAGCACTGCCGCGAACAACGGCCCGACTTCCGGTGAGGTGATGAAGTCGCCGCGCCGGCCGGCCTGGCCGGAAGTCGTGTAGAAGCCGTGCTCGCCGTAGAGGACGATCGCGAGGTACTCGTCGAACCGCAACGGGCGGCCGGCAGCATGCTGCGCGGCCGCGAGCTGAGCGACGGTCACCGATTCACCGAAGAGATCAGGGGTTAAAGGCGCCGGCAAGATCGGTGATGGAACCGACCTCGGCGATCAGGCCCGGCAGCACGCCGAACGCAAGCGTCGCGACGCCACAGATGGCCAGCGCCGCCTGCAGCGAGGCCGGCACCTTGATCGGCGTGGTGTCGCCGTCGGGTACCGGCTTCATCCACATCTCGCGCATCACCGTGATGTAGTAGGCCGTCGCGATGACAGCGTTGACAGCGGCGATGACAGCGATGCCGTACCCCCAACCACCACCCGCGTCGACCGCCGCGCGGAAGGCGCCGAACTTGGCGTACCAGCCGCCCAGCGGCGGGATGCCGGCCAGTGACGCGAGGAAGATGGTCATCATCACCGTCAGGCCGGGGGCGTATTGGAACAGACCGCCGAAGCTGCTGATCTCGCCGCTACGGGTCTTGCGCGAGACTGCGATGACGACAGCGAAGGCGCCGAGGTTGGTGGCCGCATAGATGATGAGGTACACCATCACGGCGCGCAGGGAGGCGCCCTGGTTGCCATTGGTGAACGCCACCGCCAGCGGCATCAGGATGAAGCCACCTTGGCTGACGCTGGAGTACGCCAGCATGCGCACGATGTTCGTCTGCTTCAGGGCCACCACGTTGCCAACGGTCATCGTGAGTGCCGCCATCACCCACAGGAACGGCCGATACACGTCGTACGCCAACGGGAAGGCGATGAAGATCAGCACCACCAGGGCCACGAAGCCTGCCGCCTTGGAGGCCACGCTGAGGAACGCGGTGACCGGCGTTGGAGCGCCCTCGTAGGTGTCGGGTGCCCACGTGTGGAACGGCACGGCGCTCACCTTGAAGGCGAACCCGACGATCACGAACACGATGCCCACCACCTGCACACCGATCTTGTCGCCGTCGAGCGTGATGGCTTCACCGATGTCGCTGAGCCGGGTGCTGCCGGCGATGCCGAAGAGCAGGCTCATGCCGTAGAGCATCACCGCACTGGCGAACACGCCGAGCAGGTAGTACTTCACACCCGCTTCGTTGCTCTTGCGATCGCGCTTCTTCCAGGCGGCCATCATGTACGCGGGGATGGAGAGGAACTCGAGCGCCACGAAGATGCTGACCAGGTCGCGCGAGCTGGCCATCATCACCATGCCCAATACGCTGCTGAGCAGCATCACGTAGAACTCGCCCTGGTAGTAGCCGCCTTCTTCCATCTCGTTGGTGCTGAGCAGCACCACGACGTAGCCCGACAGCAAGAACAACGCCTTCATCACCAGCGCGAAGTTGTCGACCACGTACCTGCCGGTGATGCCCTCGCCGCTGAGTGCGCTGCGCACATCGTCGCCCAAGACGGCGAGCGTGACCACCGGCAGCAGCGCGGCGAGCATGAAGAACCCGCTGAGCGTGCCGGTGATCCAGCGCCTGCTGTCGGGCACGAACAGGTCCACCAGCAACACCGTGCAGATGCCCGCCGCGAGCACCAGCTCGGGCGCCAACGCGTGGTAGTCGATGATGGGTGAGGAGAAGGCGAACACGTGGGTCACTTCCCGCCGAAGACGCTGGTGAGCTGCTGAACGGCGGGGTCCATGATCTTGAACATCAGCGACGGCACGACGCCGAACACCACGATGGCGACGAGCAGCGGCGTCCAGGCGATCCACTCGAACGTCGACACATCGTGGATGTCGGAGTGGTGATCGTCGCTGCCATGATCGTCGCTGCCGCGCGAGTCGCTGCCGTGCGAGTCGTGGCCGTGCGAGTCGTGGCCGTGCGAGTCGTGGCCGGCCGTGGCGAACTCGGCGGTGGGCTCGCCGAAGGCGGTGCGCTGGTAGAGCCACAGCAGGTAGCCGGCAGCCAGCACCGTGCCCAGCGCAGCGATGATGGTGAGCACCCGGAACAGCGTCTCATGACCGTTCGCCACCAGCACCGACGATGGGCTCCAGGAAGCGAGAATGGCAGGGAACTCGCCCCAGAAGCCGGCCAGGCCGGGAAGGCCGAGCGAGGCCATCGCGCAGAAACCGAGGATCCAGCCCATGCGCGGCATCTGCAGCAGCATGCCGCTGAGGCGCTTGATCTCCAGGGTGTGGTAGCGCTCCTTCACCGAGCCGGCGACGAAGAAGAGCATGCCGGTGATCAGGCCGTGCGCCACCATGCCGAACAGCGCCGCGTTGATGCCCAGCGGGGTGAGGGTGCTGATGCCGAGCATCACGAAACCCATGTGCGCCACGGATGAAAAGGCGATGAGGCGCTTCATGTCGGTCTGGGCCAAGCAACCCAGCGAGCCGTAGATGATGCCGACGACTGCCAGCACGCCGATGGCCGGCGCCCACTTGACCGCAGCTTGCGGAAGGATCGGCAGCGCGATGCGCACGAAGCCATAGGTGCCCAGCTTCAGCAGGATGGCGGCCAGGATGACCGAGCCCTGCGTGGGCGCCTGGGTGTGTGCGTCGGGCAGCCAGGTGTGGAACGGGAACATCGGCACCTTGACAGCGAAGCCGATGAACATGCCGGCGAAGATCCAGATGGCGGTGTTCTTGGCGATGCTCGACCCGTGCTCGATGAGGTACGGGATGGAGAAGCTGACGGAGCCGGTGTTGATGAACAAGGCGATGAACGCGACGAGCATCAGCGCGGAACCGAACATCGTGTAGAGGAAGAACTTCAGCGACGCGTACTGGCGGTTGTCGCCACCCCACACGCCGATCATGAAGTACATCGGCAGCAGCACCACTTCGAAGAACACGAAGAACAAGATGAGGTCCTGCGCGACGAACGTGCCGGCCATGCCCGTCTGCAGCACCAGCATCAGGATGAAGAACGCCTTGGCGTTACCCGGGCTCGGGACGTGATCCCAGGAGTAGATCATCACCAATAACGTGATCACCATCGACAGGATGTACAGCGGCAGGCTGATGCCGTCGAGACCCACCGTGTAGGTGGCCTTGATCGGCTTGATCCAGTTGTTGGTGGTGAAGAACTGCAGCTTCTCGCTCTGGTCGTAGTCGAACTGGAGCAGCGTGTACACGCCCACCACCAGCGTGAGCGCGGCAGTGATGATGGCGACGCCCTTGGCAGACGCTTCGTCCTTCTTGGGGATGAACAGCATCACGAGCACACCCGCCAACGGCAGGAACACGCCGACGCTGAGGAGCCATTGCTTGTCTTGAATCATCTCGGTTGTCCCTTAGCTGTTCACGAGTACGAGTACGAGCGCACCGACTGCTGCGGCACCGAACAGCAACGCTCCGTACAGGTTGACCTTGCCTGATTGCACCGGTTGCAAGGCGCCACCGGCGCCGCGTGCGGTTGCACCACTTCCATTGACCGCACCGTCGACCAACCCTTGGTCGATGTACTTGTAGACCAGTTCACCCGAGCGCCTGCCGCCCTTGCCGACGGCGTTGACGATGCCGTCGAGGACGTTCTGGTTGGTCCAGTACACGGCCTTGCTGATGGGGTGTGCGATGCCGTGCACGATGACCTTCTCGTAAAGCGCATCGAGGTAGTACTTGTTGACGAGGAACTTGTGGCCGGCACCCAGCAACTGGTTGCGGGTGGTGAGGCCTTGCAGCGCGTTCTTCTTCTCGCCGAACACCGCCTTGCACAGCAGCAGGCTGACCGCGAAACCGAGCGCCACCAGCACGATGCTGGGCACCGCGTTGATCCACTCGAAGACAGGCGCCTCGGGCACCTCCACACCGATCGAGCTGTGCAGCCACTCGTGGAAGTACTCCGTGTGGAACGGCGCCGCGTTCAGGTAGCCCGACACCAGTGCCAGCGTGCCGAGGATGATGAGCGGCACCGTGATCTGCCATGGCGAATCATCGGGAGCGAAGCCCAGGGGCTTGCCCTTCTTGTGGTCGTGACTGGCGTCCGCTGCGCTTCCGCTGCTCACTCCGTGTGCCTCGTCGCTGGCGCTTCCCTCGGCACCGTGACCGGCATGCACGCTCTCGTGCTCGTGTTCATGCACGAAGTGCGCGGCGCCACCGCGAGCCTCACCGAAGAAGGTGAGGTAGGTGGCACGGGTCATGTAGGCCGTGGTCATGAAGGCACCGATGAGACCGATGACGAAGAACACGGTGTAGTGGTTGCCGTGTGCCGAGTCGATGATCTCGTCCTTGGAGAAGAAGCCGCTGAAGAACGGCACACCGCACAACGCGGCGGTGCTGATCATCCAGGTGACGAACGTGATGGGCATCTTCTTGCGCAGCCCGCCCATGTCCTTCTTCATGTCGAAGCTGTGGTGGCTGCCGGTGTGGGCAACCGAGCCGGCACACAGGAACAGGCAGCACTTGAAGAACGCATGAGTGAAGATGTGGAACACGGCCGGCACCCAGGCGCCGACGCCGAGGCCCATCATCATGTAGCCCAGCTGGCTGACGGTGGAGTACGCGAGCACCTTCTTGATGTCGTTCTGCACGAACGCCAGCGCGGCCGCGATGAGGATGGTGATGCCGCCGATGACTGCGATGAGGTTGAAGTGGTTGCCCGCGACGTTGATGTCGAGCCCGGTGTGGAACACCGGGTACAGCCGCGCCACCAGGAACACGCCGGCCACCACCATCGTGCTGGAGTGGAGCAACGAGCTGACCGGTGTGGGGCCGGCCATTGCGTCGGGCAACCACGTGTGCAGCGGGAACTGACCGCTCTTGCCGATGCACGCGATGAACAGCGCAACGGCGGCCCACATCAGCATCTTGTGGTCGCCGGCGAACTCGGCGGCCTGCTCATTGATCTCGCTGATGTCGAGCGTGCCGAAGATGGCGAGCAGCATGGCTGTGCCCACCAGCAGACCCATGTCGCCGACGCGCACCGTCCAGAACGCCTTGAGCGCGGCCTCGCTGTTGGCCTTCTCCTCCCACCAGTGACCGATGAGCATGAACGAGGTGAGACCCATGATCTCGCAGCCGAGGATGAGCTGCACCATGTTGGGGGCCAGCACCATCGTGAGCATCCCGCACGAGAACAAGGTGATGCTGGCGAAGAAGTGGGTGTAGCGGCGATCGCCACGGACGTATTCGGTGGAGTAGATCTGCACCAGCGTGGAGATGAACGCCACCAGGAACAGCAGCATCATGGCCAGGCCGTCGATTCGGGAACCGATGCTGATCTCCAGGTCGCCGATCTCGAACCAGGTCCAGGACTTCGACACGGCTTCTGCGTGCTCGGTGCTGCCGACCAGATCGATCCACTGGTACGCGGTGCCGGCAGCGATGACCAGCGAGGCCACCATGCTCGCGATGCCGATCTCGCTGCCACCGCGGGGCAGACGCTTGCCGAACCCGATGATGAGGAAGAACGCGATCGCAGGGATGAGCGGGATCAGCCATGCGTGTTCGAGGAACCAGCCGGCCGCATGCACCGCTGCTTCTGTCTCTTCGGCCAACATGCCTCAGCCCTTCATTTCCGACAGGTCGTCGAGCGCGATCGTCTTGCGGTTGCGGAAGATGAGCAGCACCATCGCCAGGCCCACGCCCACTTCGGCTGCTGCGATCGCGATGATGTACAGCGCGAACACCGCGCCGTCGTTGGTGCCGTTGAGCTGGTCGAAGGCCAGCAGGTTGATGTTGACCGAGTTGAGGATGAGCTCGATGCTCATCAGCACCAGCACCGCGTTCTTGCGGGCGATGACGCCGTAGACCCCGATGCAGAACAGCACCGCACCCAGCAGGAGGAAGTTGTTGATCAGCATCTCAATCCTTCCGGGCCAGCACGATTGCGCCGATCACGGCGGCCAGCAGCACGAACGAGAGCGCCCAGAAGGGCAACGCGTACGACGAGAAGATCGCGTCGCTGAGCGCCCGGTTGGCAGCTGCGCTGGCGTTGCCCTTGCCACTGACGACGATCTTGTCGTCCTCGAAGCCCTTGATGAGCACGTACGACATCACGCCCAGCAGCAGCAGGGCCACCGGGGCCCCGACGGCCCAGCCCTTGTCGTTGTTGAGGTCGACGTCCTTGCCGAGCTTTGCGCGTGTGAGCATGACGCCGAACAGGAACAGCACCATCACCGCTCCGATGTAGACCAGCACCTGGGTGACGGCCACGAACTCGGCGGAGAGCAGCAGGTACTGCGCAGCCGCGCCGGCCATCACGGCCACCAGCGACAGCGCCGCGTGCACCACGTTGCTGCTGCGCACCACGTTGAGCGCGCCCAGCACCATGATGGTGGCGATGATGCCGAAGCCCACGTTCTGAGCAACCTCGATGTCGGAAGCGAGCAGCATCATTTGCCCTTCTTCTTCTCGGCGCCGGCCTCGAGCGCGGGGGCTTCGGGAACGGTCTCCATCCACTCGCCCAACTTGGTCTTGTCGTGCAACAGGTCGGCGATCCTGGGCTCGCTGTACTCGTACTCCGGGCTCCAGAAGAGCGCATCGAACGGGCACACCTCCACGCAGATGCCGCAGTACATGCACAGCGCATAGTCGATGTCGAAGCGATCGACCTTGTTCACCTTGCGCGGCGCGCCGCCGGCACGACGCGGCGGGGCGAGCTCTTTGTGCGCCTCGATGTAGATGCACCAATCCGGGCAGCTGCGCACGCAGAGCATGCACGACGTGCAGTTGTCTTCGCGCAGCGCGATGACGCCGCGAGCACGAATGGGCGGCGACTCCTTCTCGTGCGGGTACTGCACGGTGGCAGCACCACCACCGAGCTTCTTCGGCTTGATGGTCTGCATCATGGTGGCGAGCGTGACGCCGAGACCTTTGACGAGACCGGGAACCTGCGGGCGATTGCTGGATGAGCTCATCAGAAGGCCACCTTGAAGATCGCGGTGAGCATGATGTTGACCAGCGACACCGGAATCAGCACCTTCCAGGCGAAGCGTTGCAACTGGTCTTCGCGGAAGCGGGGATAGCTGAAGCGCACCCACATCATGATGGCGGCGAGCACCATCATCTTGGTGAACATGATGAGCGGGCCACCGACGTTCATCCAGTTGTCGATGTCGCCGGCGGTTTCCCAACCGAACCAGCTGAACGGCACGCCCCAGCCGCCCAGGAAGAGCACGCTGGCAATGAGCGCGAACACCCCGGCGGTGGCGAACTCGGCGATGAAGAAGATGAGGAAGCGGAACCCGCTGTACTCGGTCATGTAGCCCGACACCAGCTCGGACTCGGCGATGGGCATGTCGAACGGCACCTGCGTGAGCTCGGCCTGCACCGCGATCATGAACACCAGGAAGGCGACGAACTGAGTGAGGATGTACGGGTAGCCGAGGCCGCTCCAGCCGAAGATGCTGTCGCTGTTCTGCTTGATGACGATGGTCTGCAGGTTCATCGAGCCGGCTTGGATGACCACGCCGATCACCGCCAGCACCATCGGCAGCTCGTAGGCGATGAGCTGGCCGGCGGCACGCAGACCACCCAGCAGCGAGTACTTGTTGGCGCTGCTCCACCCGGCCATGAGGATGCCGAGCGTGCTGATGCTGCTGACGGCCAGCATGTAGAACACGCCGGCGTCGAAGTCGGTGAAGTACGCGTCGGGCCCGAAGGGCACCACCGCCACCAGCAGGAACGTGCTCATCAGCACCACCAGCGGGGCCGCACGGAACACCTTCAGGTCGGCCCGAGCGGGGGCGATGTCTTCCTTCTGCAGCCACTTGCCCACTTCGGCGAACAGCTGCATGCTGCCGTAGGGGCCGGCTTCCATGGGGCCCAAGCGGCTCTGCATGAAGCTCATCATCTTGAACAGGAAGAGGTACACGATGGTGCCGGCCGGCAGCAGCACCGCAACGGTGCCGCCCAACACGCGCAGCAGCGACTGTGCCCAGTACGGAAGGTCTACAGCGAGCACACCCATCACCTATCGATGTCTCCCAGGATGAAGTACAGCGAGGCGAGGATGGAGATGACGTCGGGGACGTACACGCCACGCAACACCCACGGCACGATGGAGATGTTGTTGAAGCTGGCCGAGCGGATCTTCACCCGGAACGGGCCCAGGTCGCCTTTGCTGACCACGTAGTAGCCCATCTCGCCGAGCGGGTTCTCGGTGCTCACCCAGGCCTCGCCTTCGGGCACCTTGATGATGCGCGGTACCTTGGCCATCACCGGGCCGCTGGGAATGCCGTCGAGCAGCTGGTCGACGATGAGCGTGGCCTCACGAGTTTCCTGCAGGCGGATCCAGCAGCGGGCGAAGCTGTCGCCGTCGGGGTGGGTCCACACCTTGAAGTCCACCTTGTCGTAGGCAAGGGGCAGCTGTTGGTCGCGGCGCAGGTCCCAGTCGACACCGCTGGCGCGCAGGTTGGCGCCCGACAGGCCGTACTGCTTGGCCACATCGGCCGGGATGACACCGATGCCACGCAGGCGACTCTGGAAGATCTCGTTGCCGAACAGCAGGTTCTCGATCTCGTCGCAGAAGTTGCGCAGCTTCTTCATCACCTGCTTCGTCTCGGTGATCCAGCCTTCCGGCAGATCGTCCTTGAGGCCGCCGATGCGGTCGAAGTTGGGGTGGAAGCGGCCACCGGTGGCGCTCTCGATGAGGTTGAGCACGTACTCGCGGTCGCGGAACGCCATGAACACCGGGGTGATGGCACCCAGCTGCACACCGAGGTCGCCGAGGAACAGGCTGACGTTGGCGATGCGACTGAGCTCGAACAAGATGGTGCGGATCCACTGCGCGCGAGGGGGCGCCTCGATCTCCATCAGCTTCTCGGCGGCCAGGATGAACGGCACCTCGTTGGCGAAGCTACCCAGCCAGTCGATGCGGTTGACGAGCGCGGTCACCTGCGGGAAGGTGCGCACCTCGGTGAGCTTCTCGTAGCCGCGGTGCATGTACCCGGCACTGGGCTCGGCCCACACCACCTGCTCGCCGTCGAGGCGCACGATGATGCGCAGCGTGCCGTGCGTGGCCGGGTGCTGCGGACCGATGTTGAGGGTCATGCCCTCGGTCTCCAGCTCGACGTTGAGGCGAGCATCGGCGGCCTGCGCCGCGATGTAGCTGAGCTTCTGGCGATCGGCGAGATCGGTCATGCCTCTTCGTCCTGACTGTCGTCGCCGGGCAACGGTTCCACGTCGACGATGCCCGGCCACGGCTTCACCAGGCGGGCCAGCAACGGGAAGTCCTTGCGCAGCGGGTGGCCCTCGAAGTCGGTGGGCAGGTACATGTTGCGCAGATCGGGGTGGCCGTGGAAGCCGATGCCGAACATCTCGTGGCACTCACGCTCGTGCCAGTTGGCGCCCGCGTACACGGGGATCCAGGTGTCGATCATCGGCATCGCGTCGGGTACGTCGGCCTTGATGGTGACGCCGAAGTGCTTGCCGATGCTGGCGACACGAGCGAACACCTGCATGCGCGTGTCGCCGCCGGTGTAGCCCTGCTTGATCGCGGTGTCGCGCTCGGGCGCCGGCTGCGACGGGTCGTCTTCGCTGCGGCCGAAGGGGCTGGGCATCCAGTCGATGGCCGACAGGAAGCAGAAGTAGTCGCAGCCCACGACGTCGCGCAGCACGCGGCCCGCCTGCTGCCACGACTCGGCGCTGACCCGTACCCAGATGTCGTCGTTGGGCTTGACGAGGCTGTCGATGAGGCCCGCACCCAGAGCATCGCGCAGGGCCGTGACCACTCCCTCGCGCAGTGCGTCGCCGGGCAGTGCCAGCGTCTCGTTGCCGGGTACGGCGTCACTCAACTGGACCACCCCCGACGACGATCGGCTCGCGAGCGGCGGCCGCAGTTGCCATGTTGACGTGGCCTTCGCCTCGCCAACGAGCGCCCATGTCCTCGTTCTTGATGCGCTGTTGCAGCAGCACCACGCCTTCCAACAACGCCTCGGGCCGCGGCGGGCAGCCGGGCACGTAGACATCGACGGGGATGATCTGGTCGACGCCCTTGGTGACCGAGTAGCTGTCCCAGTACGGGCCGCCACAGTTGGCGCACGAACCCATGCTGATGACGTACTTGGGCTCCGGCATCTGCTCGTAGAGCCGCTTGATGCTGGGGGCCATCTTGTCGGTGACGGTGCCGGAGATGACCACCAGGTCGGCCTGGCGTGGGCTGGCCGGCAGCGGGATGACGCCGAGGCGCATCACGTCGTAGCGCGGCGAACCGAAGGCGGCGCCCATCTCGATGGCGCAACAGGCCAAGCCCCACTGGTACACCCACAGGCTGTAGGAGCGGCCCAGGTTGAACAAGGACGTGAGTGGCTTGGGCAGACGCCCTTTGTCGACAAGACCCATGTGGTTACACCCAGCGCAAGACGCCCTTGCGCCACGCGTACACGAGGCCAAGGAGCAGGACGAAGACGAAAATACCCATCTCGACGAGGCCGAACGTGCCGTAGACCTCGAGTTGGGTGGCCCATGGGAAGATGAACACGGCTTCCACATCGAACACCACGAAGAGCAGAGCGAAGATGTAGTAGCGAACCTGGCTCTGCGACCAGCCGTCGCCCACCGGGTTGACGCCGCTCTCGTAGGCCATGTTCTTCTCCGCCGACGGCTTGTTGGGCCGCAAGATGGCGGAGATGCCGAGCAGCAAGCTGGCCAGCACGATGGCAATGGCAGCGAACCAGACCACGTTGAGGTAGTCGCGCAGGAAGTCAGACATCGCGCACGAAGCTACTACGCCACGTGAATCCCATCACAAATGGGCGGCGAGTTGCGGCTGTCGTGTGCCGAACCCGGCGTCACGCAATGCTCAGTAGGGATGTGGAGCCCATCGGCATCGGGGGCCTGCTGCTGCGGCGGGCCGTGCTCGGCACACTGCTCGCGGCCGGGCGGGCGCTGACGGCGAAGGAGATCGCCGAAGCGTTGCGCCAGAGCGGGGCGACGACTCGCCCGACGCTCACCAAGGGGCCGAGCCGAGTGATCGCCGATCTCTTGGCCCATCAGGTGCGCGCCGGCAAGGTACTCAAGACGGGTCCGGGCACCTTCGCCGTCGCGCCCGACCGCATGAGCCGCTCGACCCGCCAACGCTGTCTGCGCTGGCGGCGCGACCTGGAACTGTTGCGGGCCGATCTGGCCGCTGCGCCGCCCCGCACTGTCGGGGTCGGGTCACCTCTTTCGGACGCGCCGCTTGGGTCGTGCATGGCGTCCGAAAGAGGTGACCCGATCCCAACAACTGCCTCCGTCTCCGCTCGTCGAGCGGCGTACCCTTCGACGATGCCCGTGCCCACCTCACTCACGATCGGGGCCGCAGCGGCCGACGATGTCGACCTCCTGGTGACGTTCGAAGGGGCGTTGTTCGCGGAGGACGCCGGGCGATACGACACGTTCATCGACCTCTCCTGGGCCGAGCGCGAAGGCCGAGCCGACTTCGAGCGCCTGCTGGCGAACGAGGACTGCCTGGTCCTCGTGGCCCGCGACGGCCCACAGGCCATCGGCCACCTCGTCGACTACACCAGTGCGGCCTCACCCACCCGGCTCCCGGTCACCTCTGCGATCCTGCGCAGCATGTACGTCGTGCCCGGCCACCGGCGACAGGGCGCGGCCGAGCTACTGGTGCGTGCGTTCATCCAGTGGGCACGGGAGAAGGGTTGCGTGGAGGCGCACGTCGACAGCTACGCACTCAACGAGGCGGCGCAACGCCTGTACGAGCGCCATGGCTTCGTCGTGCGCAGCACCGCTCGCTCGCTGTCACTCGCGTCGCCTCAAGCCTGCGGTGGCAGCGCCTGAGTGGCATCGAGCCACCACGCCATGCCCGACTCGATCTGCTCGCGGGAGACCCCGCCGGCGTAGAACGCTCCCGACTTGGCGGCGGTGCCCGCGTGCTGCTGCGCGTAGGCAACGGCGTCGGCCAGGTCGGTGGCGAAACGATCCACGACGCCAGGCTGCGTGTTCGGGCGGGTGATGCAGAAGTGCACGGCGGCGGGCTTCTGCAAACCGTTCATCCGCCAGCGCTGCGAGGCGAGGTAGTCGTTGACCAGGAAGATGTCGAGGCCGCTCTCGTCGGTGGTGGTGAAGGCGACGTTGAAGAACGGGTTGCCGAGCACCTGCAGCTCGGGCTGCGCATCGATCACGGCGCGCACGGCGGCGGCGGTGCGGAAGATGTCACCGGCGATCGCGAGGTAGCCCTCGCGACCGAGCGTGACCATCGCCGCCCAGGCCGCGGCGATGATGCCACCCGAGCGCGAGCCACTCATGCCCGGCGACGTGTACAACCCACCCGGCCAGTCGGGCACGATGAAGTACTGCAGCCGGCGCAGCTCGGCCGTGCGGTACAGCAGCACGCTGCTGCCCTTCAGCCCGAAGCCGTACTTGTGCGTGTCGGCGCTGACGGAGGTGACGCCGGGCAGGCGGAAGTCGAACGTGGGCACCGGGTACCCGAGGTCCTGGCCCCAGGCCAGAATGAACCCACCGAGACAGCCGTCGACGTGCAGGTTGATGCCACGCTCCAGCGCCAGGTCGCTGAGCTCATCGATCGGATCGATCAGGCCGTGCGGGTAGGTGCCGGCCGAACCGATGAGCGCCACCGTGTTCTCGTCGACCAGCGAGCGCACCGACGCCATGTCGACCACGAACTGGTCGGTGACCGCGGCCTTGCGCAGCTCGATGCCGAAGTAGTGCGCACCCTTGTCGAACGCCGGGTGTGCGGTCACCGGCATGACGACGTTGGGGTTGGTGATGCCGCGCTCGCGGCCCCACTCGCGGTAGACGAGCAGCGGGTTCATCAGGCTCTCGGTGCCGCCGCTGGTGAGCACGCCGAACGGGCCGCCCTCGGGCGCAGCTGGAGCGTGCAACATGTCGGCCGTCATCGCGATGATCTCGCCTTCGAAGCGAGTGGCGCTGGGGTACATGTCGCGCTGCAGCACGTTGGCATGGCTGTAGTGGCCGAACACCTCGTTGAGGAACGCGTAGTGCTGCTCGTCGCCGCTGTAGATGCTGCCGCTGATCTTGCCCTCGTGGTACGGCGAGTCCTCGGCCTGCGCCATCGCCTCGATCTCGGCGAGCACCTCGGATCGAGGGCGGCCACGCGGGGGAAAGCTGCGGGTGACGGCGAATCGGTCGGCGTAGGGGTACAGGCCCATGATGGCTCCTTGTCCTTCAGGTGGCGTCCTTCGGGTGGTCCCCACACTGCCAGACGTGGTGAGCAAACCCACCTGGGAACCCTCGATCGTGCTACACCTTTCCGCATGACACGGGTCGACATCCACGCGCTGGTGCGCCGCGTGCCGGGCTGGGAGCAACAGCACATCGACCTCGCACCGCTGCACGGCGGCATCACCAACACCAACTTCGTGGCCACCGTCGACGGGCAACGGGCAGTGGTGCGGGTGCCCGGCGAACGAACCGAGCTGCTGGGCATCGATCGCGCCAACGAGGCCGAAGCCGCCATCCGTGCCGCTGAGCTGGGCATCGGGCCTGCCGTGCTGGGCAAGCTGCCCGACATCGGCACCCTCATCACCGCGCTCGTGCCCGGGCGGCACCTGGAGCCGACCCCCTTCACCGGTCGCCTGCCGGAGGTGGTCGAGCTGCTGCGCACGTTCCACGACAGCGGGCCGCTGCAGGGCGGGTTCCCCATCCACCGCGTCGTCGAGTGGCATGCGCGCGACGCATCGTCGTACGGCGTGGTACCACCGACCTCGTACGGCCGGCTGCACCAGCAGAGCCGGCGCATCGAGGCGGCCTTTGCGGCCGCACCGCTGCCCACCGTGCCGTGCCACAACGACCTGCTGCCCGGCAACCTGCTGTTCGAGCACGACGGCGACCGCGTGTGGCTGCTCGACTTCGAGTACGCCGGCATGAACGATCGTTTCTTCGACCTGGGCAACCTCAGCGTGAACTGCGGGCTCGACACGGCCGGCGACCAGCAGTTGCTGCGGCTGTACTTCGGTGAGGTCACGCCGTCGCGTTGGGCTCGGCTGCAGCTGATGAAGATGATGAGCGAGTTCCGCGAGGGCATGTGGGCCGTGGTGCAGCAGGCCATCAGCACGCTCGACACCGACTTCGTCAGCTACGCCGACGAGCGGTTGGGCAACTGCGAACGGCTCGCCGCGCGACCCCAGTTCGAGCAGTGGCTGGTCGACGCAGCGGCACCTGCGCTCTGACGTTCACCCCACCCACGGGCCGTTGCCGCCGACTCGTTCGACCGCGATGTGCAGCACGCGACCCGCGGGCGGGTTGTCCATCGGAGGGAACTTCACGCCTTCTCCCAGGAAGTGAGGCGCGAGCGCCTGCAGCAGCTCGGGTGCGCCA
>Ga0154020_10005158_pt1 | contig 15496 bp, 15 predicted proteins | sample Klosneuvirus_201_FD_109709 | JGI IMG/M metagenome (GOLD analysis project Ga0154020, IMG submission 109709) | Active sludge microbial communities from wastewater, Klosterneuburg, Austria - Klosneuvirus_20160825_MG | ecosystem: Engineered > WWTP > Aerobic digester > Activated sludge | place...
GAATTTGGCGCGTCTTGATTAGCTATGTCAACAGTAGCAAAATAGAGTGGGTCTCGAGCAGCCTGTGCCATCATGCTGCCCTTCCAATTGAAATTCTGTTCGATATTCAACCCAAACCCGGCGTGGCAATTATCGCACTGGCTTGGGGGCCGAAAATTGCCAGACTGGTTTGGTTGTGAACCCGGCAAGAAGAAATCGTTTAGAGTCGTTGGAACAGCGAAGGAAACCACACTAGATATCAGTTGCACTGCGGCACAAAAGAAAAACGCTTTTGACTTCATGATTCATCCAGATGAGGTTCATTATGGGTATTCAAAATCTATAGCAACTTAACGGTGCGTTGCTCATTTGTCAATGACCAAGGTCATGCATGAATTACTTTCAGAAGCTGACATTCCCACTCTACTTTACTGTTAACAAAGGCGCGGCACAATACTATTGAACCGCGCCTTTCCGTGACATTGTCGCTTATCTTGAAGGAGAACGCCTCGTATCACCAACGTAGCTAATTCGAAACCAGCTGTCATTCAGGACTACTGGTATGTACCAAAAAAAGTGGAGCGACCTCTTGGTCGCCCCACTTTAATACTCTCAGGAATTAGTATGACTGCCTATTCGCCGTCAGTCGATTCTTCTGCGACTTTCTCTTTGAATTCGCGGAAGGCGATTTCTTCACCCTTCATCGTGACTTGAATGGTGGAGCCTTCGTGGAAGCGGTCGCGTAGAATTTCTTCGGCGAGCGGATCCTCGACGAACTTCTCAACCGTGCGACGCATCAAACGCGCACCGACTTCAGGTTTGAAGCCCTTCTCGACTAAGTAGTCACGCGCCTTCGAGGTCAATTGAATCGTCAACACGCGGTCTTCCAAACGCTTGTTGATCTCGTCAATATACTTATTCAAGATCAGCTCGATAGCTTCCTTGGTCAGCATATTGAAGACGACGATTTCATCCAAACGATTCAGGAATTCCGGACGGAACGAGCGTTTGACTTCGTCCATCATGCGGCCCGAAATCTTCGCGTGTGACTCTTGCTGACCGGCGCCGAAACCAAATGCAAGTGACGTAGCCGCTTCGCGCGTGCCGAGGTTCGATGTCAAAATCAGAATCGTATTCTTGAAGTCAACTTTTTGGCCCGTACCGTCGGTCAATTCACCATGATCGAGCACCTGTAAGAGCACGTTGAAGACTTCAGGATGCGCCTTCTCGACTTCGTCGAGCAAGACGACACTGTACGGTTTACGGCGAACTTTTTCTGTTAGCTGTCCACCTTCATCGTAGCCGACATAGCCCGGAGGCGCGCCGATCAAGCGCGAGACGTTAAACTTCTCGCTGTATTCACTCATGTCAATACGAATGAGTGATTCGGGATCGTTGAAGAGATATTCTGCCAACGCGTGCGCGAGTTCGGTTTTGCCGATACCCGGAGTTCCCAAGAACAGGAAGCTGCCGATAGGACGCGTCGGGCTTTTCAAGCCTGAGCGCGCACGACGCAACGCCTTGGCGATGACTTCCAGAGCTTCGTTTTGTCCGACGATCTTCTTGCCAAGAGACTCGGCGATCTTTAAGAGTCGTTCGCTTTCACCGGAGGCCAAGCGATTAACCGGAATACCCGTCATGCGTGCGACCGTGGCGGAAATTTCATCGGGCGTCACAACCAAAGTCGGACGTGCTTCAGATCTTTCCCAACGCTCTTTTTCTTCGCGCAGCATGGTCTCAAGTTTGACCTTCTTGTCACGAAGCATCGCGGCCTTTTCGTACTCCTGACGCTTGACAAGATCTTCCTTCTCGTGCTTGACGTTGTCGATCTGCTTTTCAATTTCCAGAATCTTATCCGGAATTACGATATGCGAGATACGCACTGACGAACCTGTCTCGTCGATCACATCTATAGCTTTATCGGGCAGGAATCGATCTGTGATGTAGCGATCCGCCAAACGTACGGCGGCGTCAATGGCTTCATCGGTGAATTTCACACCGTGATGCTCTTCGTACTTATCGCGCAGGCCCAGCAAAATTTGAATCGAATCGTCTACTGATGGTGGATCGACCATAACCTTTTGGAATCTGCGCTCCAGTGCGCCGTCCTTTTCAATTGACTGACGATATTCGTTCAGCGTGGTTGCGCCGATGCATTGCAGTTCACCGCGTGCGAGCGCGGGCTTAAACATGTTCGAGGCGTCAAGCGAGCCGGAGGCACTGCCCGCGCCGACAATTGTATGCAGCTCGTCTATGAACAGAATGATATCGGGATTCTTCTCAATTTCCGTCATAATGGACTTGATGCGCTCTTCAAACTGCCCGCGATACTTTGTGCCCGCAACGATTGAACCCAAATCGAGAGCAACAACGCGCTTGCCGTAAAGAATCGGCGAAACTTTTTGCTGCACGATGCGCAGCGCAAGACCTTCGGCGATAGCGGTCTTACCGACACCGGGTTCGCCGATCAGCACAGGATTATTCTTCTTACGGCGGGAGAGAATCTGAGCGACGCGCTCAATTTCCATATCGCGGCCGATAATCGGATCGAGTTTGTTTTCACGCGCGAGTTTAGTCAAGTCACGCGAAAAATGATCAAGATTCGGCGTCTTAGTTTTTTCTTGCGGCGCTGTCGGAGCTTGCTGTCCGCTGCCGCGCAAGAGATTGTCCAACTCGCCTTTGACATTCTCGTAGGTGACATTAAAGCCGTGCAGAACTTGTGCCGCCATCGAGTCTTCTTCTTTCAAGAGCGCGAGCAGCAAATGCTCGGTGCCGATGATATCGGAGGAGTAGCTCTTACCCTCGATGTAGGACAGCTTGAGGACTTTCTCGGCCCGCTTTGTAAACGGAATATTGCCGATCTTCATGGTGCCGCGCGTGGTGTCCACCATCTCTTCGACGGACTCACGGAGTTCATCCAAATCACAACCGAGATTGTGCAGGATTTGAACAGCCAAGCCATCGCCTAAGCGAATGATGCCCAACAGCAAATGCTCGGTACCAATGAAGTCATGGCCCAAACGGAGCGCTTCCTCCCGGGAGTATTGTATCACTTGTTGAACGCGCAGGGAGAATTTGTTCTGCATAAGTCCTCTCTATCTCGGTTGCTGTTTCAACGCGACCGATATGTCTTTCTTAAGACATGTAATTTAGGTAGGCTCTGAATCAATTGCAAGTAGCTCACAATCGTGCGTTTTGACTACGCAACATTCGAGAATATCAGTTCTGTTTATTTAACCCTCAGCAAATACTTTGCCCAACGTGAAAGTTCAATTCTAAGTTCAAATTCCGGAAGCACTATATGCCCTATCGGTAAAAACTCACTTCAGTAATCTAACCTGCACTGGACTTGTGGCTTGGCCGGAGCCATGCCATGTCAACCAGTAGGATCCGCTGGGGGACTGATTTGCCTGCCATTTGAACATATTGGGGCCGACTGACAGCCGACCTTCAAACAACACTGCAACTTCGCGGCCAAGCAGGTTGTATGCCACAAGCCTGCCAGCCTCGTTGCTTTCGGAATTCAAACGAATCGTTAACTCTGGATTAAACGGGTTCGGCCAAGCTCTTATCAACGTGGGGCTTAGAGGCACTGGAGCAGGTCTCTCCGCCGCCGCAAGCGGACTATGAAAGCCCGGAGTCGGAAGCAGTAGAACCCGGAAATCGGAGGAGCTATTGTCCGTGTCCTGTCCCGGATTTATGCGTTCTGCACTCTGGCCCGTCCATGGCTCAATCCCTAAGATAACTCCGCCGTCTATTGCGTCGTTCAACCGAGGCAAGCTGTCACCTGAGAGGTGATGCAGATATTCCACTCCATCAACGACCATTTCAAGTGGAACCTGGCAAACCAAGGAACCGCATGCCTCTCCGGGCTGGCAGGGCCGAAACGTCCAGAACTCTCCCGTTGTCAAAAGGACTTGCCCCCAGCGCCTGACAAAGAACCAATCGAAATTCACGTCAAGCACCTGAGACAAGTTCTCCACTGAGACATTGTCACCAGGTTCGGGTTCGTCGGGTATAACGGTCTCAAAATCGGCGCTTGCCAGATTTGGTGAACCAGGGCTACCGACTGAATGGTCATAAGCATCCGTAGCTAAAACCAAAAAAGAACCCGGGGCCAGTCCAATATACTGTCCGCCGGGTTCACCTGGAAACTTGAAGGCTAACTGGGCAAAGGTGTCCAGGCCTTGCAAGACCATCGCTCCGTCTAAGTAGGCGGTTGTGGATCCGGCATTGTAAAATTCGATGAATCCATCCTGTTCATTGTAAGTCGGTGGCCCGGCAACGTTGATCTCATTGATGCGCACGCTGTCGCTCGTGGTGAGCGCACTCGCCACGGATACCCAGAGGGCCGCACATGCAATGTGAAACAGTTTGAACATGAATTCTTTTCCATAACCGGCGCGAGCGACTTTCCCCAGTCGGATCACATACTCTCTTACTTTGTAAACCCCATATGTTCGCGAGAATGTTCCCCGGCGGTACGGTATGCTCCGACCGTCATTTCCTCTTCGCTGTAGATATAGTCCCAAATATCCGGGCTGAGCGGGAATGTCATGCCTGACGGATGCCCTTCACGCATCGGCGTCACTTGCCAGCCCTTCTTAACTCCTTCTCCAAGATACCACACCTTGACAGCGTGGCCATGTTCGAATTCCTTATGACTAAAATAGAAGATGCCTTCGCGTACAGGTCCAAACAATGGTGAACTCCTGTTCTTTGGGTTCGGTTAAACTATCGTGGTGCACCCGGTTTACTGTAGTAATACCGCGTGAGGCCACCGGCGGTTCCAATCCACAAATCTCCACGGTCTTCTCGCACAACTTGCACGCGATCATCCACCAACCCGTCACGCCGGGTGTAGTGTTCCCACGATTCACGCGCGGGATCAAATCGAAACAGACCACCATCGGTGCCTATCCAAATATACGGATCAGAAGCTGTGATGCAAGTCGGCTCAGTTTGCTTCATCCAAGTATCGGCTAACCACGACTTTGACTCACCCGAAGCGGTGCGACGCATGATACCATTTAGGGAAGAGGCCCAAAGTGTCGAGCCGAATTTCGCCAAACCTGTCACTTGACCTACCAGCATGCCGTTGTCCATCGGTATTTGTGAAATCTCGTGCGAGAGCGCTTTCACTTGAAATAATCCAAGTCCCGTGCCAACCCAAATCACTGAATCATCGGCCAGCAGCTCCGTGATGCCTTGCAATTCAAACGTCGTATTGGGAATGCGTGTGATGCTGTTTGATCTTGTATCCATCACAGCCAAACCGTCGTTGGTACCGATCCACAATTCCTCCCGCAAACCGGCAAGCGCTGTAACTTGTTGCGACGGCAAATTGTCTTGCACGTCGTAACGCTTCCAAATTTTTTTGCGCGGAAGATAGCTGAGCAACCCGTCGGCAGACGCGAGCCAAACTCGCTCACCGACAAAATCCATATCTTCTATTCTTGTTGAACGAATCTGCTGATTGTCACGCTTTTCAATGAAGCTCCAATTATCGCCGTAGCCTTCCATGACTGAGATGCCCATGAAGTCACCCTCGTTGGCACCCGCAATCCACATTTCATTGTCGAGCAGCGCGAGAGCGCGAATGTCATTGCCGGCGGGACCTGCGAGTTCTTGCATCCCGCGCAAACCTCGCAACTCGGTCCGCAAAACTCCTGCGCCCCAATGCGTACTCCAGAATGTATCCCATGAATCGACAAGCCAATCCGTCATCGGATAGGCGCGGTTCTTTTGATCGAGCAATGTTCCATCGGCGAGCCATGTGTACGGCGGCGGCGGAAACAGCATCGGTAAGCCAGCCGGTGGTTGTCCAAGCACACCGGAAGGATAATTTGAATCCCTAAGTGGAATCCTTGTTCTTAAGCCCCGCCAACGAATCGAGAGAGTGTCGTTGTCTCCGGGTTTCATCTCCGGAAACAAGTTTCCAGTCGCTCGATCCCCACTATAACGGCGAATGTAGCGCATCCAAATCGGGTCAGGAATCGGCGTACCTGTTGTGAACAGCCCGTCAAACAAACGATCGGGAATCGTTTCGACATACAGTGATTGATCTCCGATGCCGATATTCACAGGACGCTCATCAAGCGGCCAGATATTCGTTCGCGCGATTTCCCAACGGTCGAGGCCGCGATTCCACTTCAGGAGTTTGTCGCGAGTCACAACCCACAAATAGTTGAATCGCTCGTCATGAATGAGCAAGAGCGCGTCGTCAATCGGCACGGCTTCAAACGAACCGTAGCCCATCACCGCAGGATTTTCCCACCGATTGCGATTCAATTCATAAACCAGCACTCCGCCGCCTGTTGCGACATACAGCTCGCGCATGTTTGCGTCAAGCGCCCGCGCACTGCGAAAATCCCGCCACGATTGCCAATCCCCGGGAGAGAATTGAGTTTGGGAATTTGCACAAAGTGCAAATAGTAGTATCAATAATATTGTGCCGCGTTTCACGATAGTAATTAGGCTATCCGGCCAATGATATTTGTAATCAATCTTGTAAACTTCTTAGCAGAGTCATTTGCCACCTGTTGTACATCGTCATGCGACAGCTTTTCTGCTCCTAAGCCCGACGCTGCATTCGTTACGCACGAGATGCCGACGACCCTCATGCCGAGAGCAGCGGCGGCGATGACCTCGGGAACGGTGGACATGCAGACGCCGTCGGCGCCGAGCGTAGCAAGCATTTTGACCTCGGCAGGGGTTTCATAGGTTGGCCCCAAAAGTGCCGCCAATGTTCCACGCTTCAACTCGATTTTCTGTTCCAGCGCGACTGCTTCAGCAAGTGTTTTTAGCTGCGAATCATAACAATTGCACATATCCGGCCAGCGCGATTCGTCCTTTGCAACCGGACCGCGGAGCGGATTGCGGAATTGCAGATTGATGTGATCTTCAATGAGCATCAGATCGCCTGCGCGGAAGCGTTTGCTCACACCGCCTGACGCGTTCGTCACAATGAGAATTTTGGCTCCCACCGCATGTGCGAGCCGTACCGGAACTGCAACTTGTTCGGGCGAGTATCCCTCATACATGTGCACGCGGCCTTGAAAGGCGAGCACTTTCGTGTTGCCAATCATTCCCGCGACTATTCGGCCCGCATGCCCTGCAACGGTTGACGCTGGATAGCCGGGAATGTCGCTGGTCTTAACGCCCTTTGCATCACTCAAAGTGTCCGCAAATGCTCCTAATCCCGAACCGAGTATAATTGCCACATCAGCCGTTCCGGGCAGATACTTTGCAAGTTCGGTGACATCTGTTTCAAGAGTTGTAATGCGAGTGCGCGCGTGTTGACGGATGTCCATGATTATTCTTTGCGATTGCGTTTTCTGAATTCATGTGGCAACTCAAACTCGGGCTTCGGTGCAGTCGTTGCAGCTTCCAAACACTCTTCTGCATAGCGATCCAATCCTTGCTTGCCGTAGTGCGACACGGTTTCATACGCCAAACCAGCGCGAATAACGCGTGCGTTGACATTTACTCCGTCTGCCAGTAGATAACCAAGCCAGCGCCCGTAGCGGTCAGGCTTTTCGATCCGAATTACTGAAAGTTTGCCTGCATTAGCAATTTGATCGCGCAAAAACACCTCGGCCCGCGTGCCCCACGGCTCCTGATTGCCGCGATGAAATGGCGAGTCCTTTTCTGCGCAGTCAATTCCAAGCATGCGCACTTTCTGACCTCGCCAAGTAAATGTATCGCCGTCTTCAACAATAATATCTGATTTCGCAACCGTTGTCTCGCGAAACGGCAGAATCGTGTCGGGCGAAGAATGCCTGCACGCGAGCACAAGCAACAACAGGGTTACAAAACTCAGCCGCAAGGCTTGCAAAATTCTCTCGGTTCGTATATATTGATAAATCATGTTAAAGCCAAAGCTCTGGACTACTCTCGAAACCTACGACCGTAAACAATTTACGCGCGATCTCGTCGCGGGATTAATTGTCGGCATCGTCGCGTTGCCGCTCTGCATCGCATTTGCGATTGCCTCCGGTGTTTCACCGGAACGCGGCTTGATTGCCGGTGTTGTCGGCGGATTTTTCGTTTCACTGCTCGGCGGGAGCCGCGTACAAATCGGCGGCCCGGCAGGTGCATTTGTCGTGATTGTGTTCGGAATTATTGCCGAATACGAACTTGACGGCTTGATTGTCTCGACATTCCTTGCGGGAATTCTACTTATTGTTTTCGGAAGATTCCGACTCGGAAGTGTCATCAAATTTATACCGTTGCCTGTCGTGACCGGTTTCACGAGCGGTATTGCGATGATTATCTTCGTGTCTCAAATTGCGGACATTTTCGGACTGAAACTCGAAGGACAGACTACAAATTTCTTTGAAAAGATCTACTTCTTGTGGCAGGCGTCTGGATCAATTAACCCGACGGCTGCAATCATCGGAACCGGCGCCGTTGTTTTCATGATCGTCTGGCCGCGAATTTCACATGTCATTCCGGGGTCAATCATTGTGCTCGTCGGCGCAACAGGACTCGCTCAACTAATGAATCTCAATGTCGAGACCATCGGTTCGCGCTTCGGTGAGATTCCCTCCATGCTGCCGATGCCGCAAGTGCCCGACTTAACATTTGCGCAAATTCGTCATCTGGTGTCGCCCGCCATTACGATTGCCGTGCTCGTTGCAATTGAGTCCTTGCTCTCCGCAGTTGTCGCCGATGGTATGGTAGGCGGAAGACATCGCTCAAATATGGAGCTTGTCGCACAGGGTGTCGCGAATATAGGCAGTTCAATTTTTGGCGGACTTCCTGTTACCGGTGCAATTGCCCGAACTGCAACTAACGTGCGCAACGGCGGTAGAACACCTGTGTCAGGTTTGGTTCACGCTGTTACGCTTCTGTTATTGATGCTTGTATTTGGCTCGTTTGCGCAGATGATTCCGCTGGCGGCGCTGGCGGCAATCCTTGTTGTAGTTGCCTACAACATGTTCGAGTGGCACTCTTTTGTGGCCATGCTCCGCGGCCCCAAGAGTGACGTGGCGGTTTTGCTCACAACACTTGCGTTGACCGTTGTGCTTGACTTGACGGTTGCAATCGAAGTCGGCATGGTGATGGCGGTGTTCTTATTCATGAAGCGCATGTCCAGTGCCACCGAAATCGAAATTTTCTCAAGCGAGATGCGCGATCCGAGTCCTGCCGAAGAGCAGGATGTGCTCGACCGGAGCGCAATCCCGAAAGGCGTGCAGGTCTATGAAATCAATGGCCCGTTCTTCTTCGGAGCGGTTTACAAATTCAAAGAGGCCATGCACATCGTCTCACGCGCGCCAAAAGTTCGGATTATTCGCATGCGCAAGGTGCCCGTCATGGACAGCTCAGGTATGCAGGCTTTAGTCGAGGTCTTTCATGCTTGCAACAAAGAAGGCAGCGTGATGCTCATCTCCGGAATCAATAAGCAACCGAGAGACGTGTTAGAGCGCGGCGGGTTAATTGAGCAGTTCGGTGAAGAGAATATCGTGTCAACGTTTGACGAAGCCATCACACGCGCGAAACAAATCATGGGCACACAGTAATTTCGCATCATCTATCAGTTATCAGCATAAAAAGTCCGCGTTGTGCGCGGACTTTTGTTTTACTCGGCTGACAGAACGCCCGCTATCGCCGCTGTCTGCAAACTCACCATCGCACCTGCAATCATCGCTTTCAAACCAAGTTGCGCCAGATCCGTGCGCCGCTCGGGTGCAAGACTGCCAATACCGCCGATCTGGATTCCAATAGAAGAGAAGTTTGCGAAACCACACAGTGCGTAAGAGGCAAGCATAATCGTGCGCGGCGACAAGACGCCTTCTTTCATCAGATTCGACATCTCGACGTAGGCCACAAATTCATTGATGGAAATCTTCGTACCAATCAAGTACGCAAAATCACGGCACTCGGCGACAGGTACACCAAGAATGAATCCGATGGGCCACAATACATAAGAGAAGATTTCGCGCAAACTTTCCGGAAACCACGCGACACCCATACCTGCAAACCAGCCGGAGGTCATCGCGAGAAATGCGTTCACGACGGCGATCAACGCAATAAATGCCAACAGCATCGCGCCGACGTTGACCGCCAGACCCATGCCGTCACGCGCACCGGTTGCCGCCGCGTCAATAACGTTGGCCTGTTTGGGCATTTCTGGCATATGCAGTGCACCCGACGTTTCAGGCTTCTCGCGCTCAGGGAAAAATATCTTCGCAAAAATTAACGCTCCCGGTGCGGCCATGACTGACGCGGCCAGCAGATGCTTTGCAGGTACACCTAATAGAATGTACCCTGCCATCACACCGCCCGCTACGGTCGCAAAACCACCCACCATAATCGCGTTCAACTCGCTGCGTGTGAGCGTTTTCAAAAACGGACGCACAAGCAGCGGCGCTTCAGTTTGCCCCAAGAAAATATTTCCCGCCGCAGAGAGCGATTCCGCTCCGGATGTGCCCATCGTTTTGGTCATCACCCACGCCAACCCCTTGACAATCTTCTGCACAAGGCCGAAATGGTACATTACTCCCATGAACGCGCCGAAGAAGATGATTGTCGGCAAGATAGCAAAGGCAAATTGGAATCCAAATGTCGAACGATATTCCTCTTTCACCATATTGCCGAACAGGAACGCCGAACCTTCGGTGGCAAATCCTAAGAACTTCGTCACCAGTTCCCCAAGCGCGGCAAACAGATCGCGGCCCCACGGCGTCCACAAAATCAAAACTGCAAAGATGATTTGCAGCGCTATTCCCCAGAGCACAACGCGCCACGGGAAATTCTTGCGGTCATTAGAGAGTAGGAAGGCAATGCCGATAAGGATCGGAATCGCAAGCAGAGATTGGAAGCGTTCCAAGTGTTACCCTTGAGGTGTGGAGAGAGGGAGTTGCTCCTGTGCGATCTTCTCTTGCACAGGATCGGGAGGAACAAAACAATTGCGGCAGCGCGCTTCGTAGGCTTCGGTTGCGCCCACTAACACGCGTTCATTCGAGGCCACGACACGCTGCGTGTGTTTGGCGGGGTTGCCGCACACCACACAAATCGCCAGCGTTTTATCAATATACTCGGCAATGGCGAGTAACTGCGGAATCGGATCAAACGGCTCGCCGCGATAGTCCGTATCCAGCCCCGCGCAAATCACGCGCTTGCCGGAGTCAGCGAGCTTCTGTACAACTTCGATTAAGTCTTTGCCTAAAAACTGCGCTTCATCAATGCCAATCACGTCAGCATGCTGTGCAAGTTCGAAAATCTCCCACGGCGAGGTAACCAGCTTTGAGGGAATCGTCAGCCGGGAGTGGCTCACAATTTCATCTTTGGAATAGCGCATATCAATCTGCGGCTTAAAAATCTCAACTTTCAGCTTGGCTATCTGCGCGCGCACCAATCTGCGGATCAACTCCTCGGTCTTCCCCGAGAACATCGGTCCGCAAATTACTTCAATCCAACCTGTATTGTGAGGGAAGTGGTGCATGGGGGGGCTAAAGCATTACTCTATTTAGCATTTCATCTGAATAGGCTTGCTTATCCTCATTCCTTTCAAGCTTTTTGAACAGAAAAGGGTGTCGCAAAGTATTGCCTTCATCACTAACAATCAAAGTCCGTAGCAAGCCTGTAGCTTCTTCTATTCTTTGTGTCACCTCTTCTGCCTTATCGAGGCTACTCCCATGGTAAAACTTTGATCTGGTAACATAAAGCTTCTTTGCATTCTTGTACGTGTTAAGACGGTCTGCGCGCTCAATGCAAACCAATGAAGCCAGCCGCTCGGAAAACTGATGAGTAAGCTCACCGCCGCTGTTGTTCCTTAATAATAAGCATTCCATCGCGCTTACCAACAGCGCAACGCTTTGCATTGGGAACGAGCTTTCACGCGCGGATTGTATAAGGGCAACTACGCGCATCGAAAGGTCTCGATCAATGATGGTCGTTTCTGTTTGGGGCATAATGGCATTGAAGATGTCAAACGCTTGATTCAGTTCCTTTGCACTTATGGTCGTTTGCTCATTACCCCTAACCAGTGAGTATAGATTTAGAACTGTGTGATTAAGTAAACAGACTGTACCTTCATCCGCTTCAAATATCGACAATACAAAAGGCATTTGCAATTCATGCGGACGAATCAAGAACAACACTGAGGAGAAGAAACCTATGGTCATCCCAAGTGTTCCGACGGCTTTACTGTACTCTGTATAAGTATTCGCTGTAAACGTCGCCTCGTCGGTTTGTTCAATTAGACTAACAAAGAGTGAAGACGAAATAACGGCTTCAATTTGTCGCTTTTCGTGAACTCCCAACTCTTTCGAATCGAACTTTGCAAGGAATGCTGATGCCAATGACTTATCGTTGTGAATCCTCACTTCTGCGTCTTTGAAAACGGGTAAGTGAAGAGATATCTCATCGGGGGATATTAGTCCATCCAGTATTAACAGTGATTCAATTGTCATGCAGAATCGCAAATGATATGCGTATTGAAAGTCTCAAGCACCTACATCACACCAACGCCTGTATTCTCTCCGCCACTTTCTCTACCGCCGTTTCAATCTCCGCACCTTCTTCGATTACGATGTCCGCATGAGCTTTCGAAGGTTCAACAAATTCCCAATACATCGGCTCGACTTGTGTCGTGAATTGGCGGATAACTTCGTCTTCAGTTCTGCCGCGATAGGCAGTGTCACGGTCAATTCTTCTCTTCAAACAAACCTTCGGCAAAGAGTCTATATAGACTTTCAAGCTCATCCGCGCACGCAATTCAGGTTCATGCAAAACCATAATGCCGTCAAGCAGAATGATCTCGCAGGAATCGCGGCGTGTGCCCGTGTGTTTGCGCAGGTGTGTCGTATAGTCGTACTCGGGAACGACGACGGATTCTCCGGCAAGCAAATGATCCAAATGCTGGCACAGGAGCGGAGTTTCAAAAGCGTCGGGATGGTCGAAATTGTGGAGGGCGCGCTGTTCGAGCGTTAGGCCGTGAAGCTCGCGGTAGTAGCTGTCCTGCAAGAGCCAAAGCACGCGCTCCTGTCCCAGTGAATGGATAAGGCCGTGTGCGAGTGTTGACTTGCCGCTGGCTGAGGCACCGGCGATGCCGATAAGGACGGGCATGGCTCCGTAATCTACGGAGCTTACTCCGAAGTCGCAAGAAAAAAAGGAGGTTGAGAGAGGGAGGTTACTTGAGTAGAACCAAGCGGCGGACGCCGGATTGGCCCGGCGAGAGGCGGTAGGAGAGGAAATAGGTCCCGCTGGCCCAGCTTGAGCCGTCCACGGCCCACTGGTGCGTGCCGGAGGGCCGGTTTTCATCAGCCAGCAAGGAGACCTGACGGCCCAGAATATCGAAAATCTCAAGCCTCAGGTGAGAGGCTTCGGGCAGGGCCAGATTGACAGTAGTTGTCGGGTTAAACGGATTCGGGGCAAGAGACAAAATTGGCTCACTCTTGCCCGTTTCGGGTGTTCCATCGGTCTTCGGTTGATTCAGGAGCACTTGCAGTGGCTGGCCCAGCATCGGCTTGAACTGGTACGAGAACTCCAGCCCACCCTGCTCCCAGCGAATCGCGAACGTGCCCTCGGATGCATGCTTAGGGAGCACTAATGGCTCGGAAACGATGCATTCGTGCTTCAGGTCATAGCGGTTCCGTAAGGTCAGCTCCTTCTGCCACGAACCATTCTCATCAGCTACCACAACCGTAGCAGGCGTGGCAGCAGAGGCAGGCTCGACAAAACCCACCTGTACCCACTGAGCTGTTGAAATGATTGGCCATAGGGCCAGAAGCAATATAAACGAGGCCTTCATCGGTCGCTTCCCCCCTCCGGAAAGCAAACAAGGGTTTGCCCGACAGAAGCTGTCGAACAAACCCTTGAAAAAAGACTATAACAGTTCCAGCTATTTCGACTTCTTAGGGCGCGGCTGAGACTTCCCGAAGGTCCAGTTAAGTTCCTGCGGCCCGGCGTAATTCCGGGATGAAATGCGTACGAGTCCGCCACCTTGGTCACCAATAGTCGAAACATATTCATGTGTGTCTTGATAAAACGGTGCCTTCGCTGGGTCACCGCCCTCCCACAAACGCAAATAATATACCCGATCATCAATGTACGGAACAAAGAACTTCACAGAGCCAAAAAGCCCCGTCTTTCCTTCCATTACCAAAGGATATTCCTGACCGGCGAGGTACAAAGTATTGAAATTCCCAAGGGCCAGCGAGTCATCCCCACCCGGGGTTCCATCGAGATTTGGCGGGTCCTGAACCCCGTTTCCGCCATCCACAATAACCTGCATAAGGTGCCCGTGGCTATGAAGTTCGCCCTTGCTGTCCAACACGGGTCTATCGCTGTACAACAGTACCAATAAGCCGTAGGGATTTCCAACCGCTTCATCACGAGCTACGTCCATATCCGTATCGTACCAGACCTCCCTGCCCTTAACCACATCGCGAGCCATCGCAGAGACGGTAAAAAGGGTCAGTAGCAAACACAATCCTGCAAATCGCAACACCACGTTTCGCTTTGCCAGCATTTTATGGTTGTCCTTTTTCATCATGTTACTATTTTCGAGCCTTGATTCCCGAGCGCGCAATCTTGGCCTCGTACATCGTGTCTGCCGGAACTTTGACATCAAGCGTTTCCCGGAATGAATTCACACCCGTCGAATCCTGTCGCTCGACAGGCATTTGCAAATAGTCTCCGTAGTAACCTTTGCCACCGCAAGCCGCAAGTACCGTTGTGCCAATATTGCTCTGACGGAAGACCTTTTCGTTCGACGTGATAATCAAATCGATAAACGGATAAGCCATCACAAGCGATTCGGCTTCTTCAGGTGTGAAGTCCCCAATCACAGTCATATGATCCGTCCGCTTATTGAGCTTCCGCATCATCTTCTGCTGTTCAAACGGAGATGTTATCTTAATCCCCAATGAATCAGGTAAATTCGCCGCCGCACGCTGGGGTATTAAACCGACGACGGCCATGCGAACACCGCCGCGTTCATACCACTTGTAGGGTTCAAAGAGCGGTTTTTTCGCACGCTCGCCGTAATACAGATTTGCCGCGACAACAGGTAACCCGTTGTCCCGCGCCGCAATCCATGTGGTAATCGGATTCAACAATTCCTGCTCACCCAACGTCACAGCGTCATACTGCTCGTTGTGATAAAACTCGAGCATGATGTCGCGGCGCGGCACCGCCTCTGCGTCGTTGGCAGGCGTCGCAAAATTTCCAGCTTCCACCACCATTGTGGGGATGCTGTCCGTTCGACTCTTGTGAATAAAGGTGGCCCTCCGGGCCAACCCGCCTTTACGAGAGCCTCAACCACACGGTTCGACATGCCCTTTGAACTGGCCCGAATAGACGACACGCGCTTCAACTTTCTTGGCAGCCTGCTTACCTGCAAGCAGTATCTGCGAAAAAACCAAAACACTTGCCACCATCACGAACATGCTCAAAGCGCGAAACGAACCGCTGCGTCTATTATGTAAATTCATGTGGCGCGATTACAAATCAAATTCAACACTAAACCAGACCCTGATATTAACGAAAAGAGCGGCCTCTGCCGCTC
>Ga0154020_10005159_pt1 | contig 15496 bp, 18 predicted proteins | sample Klosneuvirus_201_FD_109709 | JGI IMG/M metagenome (GOLD analysis project Ga0154020, IMG submission 109709) | Active sludge microbial communities from wastewater, Klosterneuburg, Austria - Klosneuvirus_20160825_MG | ecosystem: Engineered > WWTP > Aerobic digester > Activated sludge | place...
GAGCGCGTGCGGCGCCACTCGGGGTCGAGCAGCTCCGCGAGCTCGCCGAGCCACGCGGCCTCGTGCTCGGGCGGCGCGGCCTCGGCGCGACCGTGGGCGCACTGCGCGGCGATGAACGCTCCGCGAGGGTCGCCCCGCTCCTGCAACCAGTCCGCGTAGACGAGCCGCGGCGCGTCGGCCTCGGGGTCGGCGAAGACCGCCGCGAGGAGCTCCGCTTCCGTCACCATGCAGGCAGCGTAGCCCGCTAGGCTCGCGCCATGAACAAGCGCCCCGCGCTGCGGTGGGCCTCGGTCTTCGTCGTCGTCCTGGCCTTGATCCTGCTGCCGTTCGCCTTCTTCGAGCGCTCGATCACCGCGTGGTCCACCGTCGTGCTCGGCCGCCCGCCGACCGTGGTGCTCGCCGTCGTCGTCGCCGGGCTGCTCGCGGCCGACGTGCTCCTGCCCGTGCCCTCGAGCCTCGTCTCCACCGCGTCGGGCGCCCTCTTCGGCTTCGCGGGCGGGGCGTTCGTCTCGTGGGCGGGCATGATGCTCGGGTGTCTCGTCGGCTGGGCGATCGGTCGATCGGTCGGCCGCGTGGGCCTCCGCCGCTACCTCGGCGAGGACGAGCTCGCGCGCGCCGAGCGCATCGGCGAGCGGTTCGGGAGCGCAGCGCTGGTGGTGTCCCGGCCCGTGCCGGTGCTCGCCGAGGCCTCGGTGCTGTTCGCCGGAGCCTGCGGCGTGCCGCTCGGGCGCACGATGATCCTGTCCGCGCTGGCCAACGCCGGCATCTCGCTCGCGTACGCGGCGGTCGGGGCGTTCTCGGCGCGCGTCGACTCGTTCCTCCTCGCGTTCGCGGGGGCCATGGGGCTGCCGGCGATCGCCCTCGGGATTGCCCACCTCGCGCGGCGGGAACGCGCGAGCGTCTAGAGTCCCACCCCTCGGCGGAGGGGTGGGATCTCCGGATCTAACGCACGCCGAGGACGACGCCGGCGCCGACCGTGCGACTGCCCTCGCGGAGGGCGAAGCGCATGCCGGCCTCGATGCCGATCGGGCGCTGGAGGCAGAAGCGCACCCGCGCGTGATCGCCCGGTTGCACCTCGGTCTCCGTCTCGAGCGTCCCCGTGACGTCGGTGGTGCCGAAGAAGAACTGCGGCTTGTACCCGCGCGCGAACGCGGTGTGACGGCCGCCCTCCTTCGCGGTGAGGACGTAGATCTCGGCCTCACCCTCGGCGTGGGGGTGGATCGAGCCAGGGATGGCCACGACCTGCCCCCGCGTGACCTCGTCGCGCTTGATGCCGCGGAGGAGCAGGCCGACGTTCTCGCCGGCGCGCGCGTCCGGCCGGTCCTTGTGGAACGACTGGATGCCCGTGACGACGACGACGCGCGGAGCGCCCTCCTCGACGAGGCCGACGATCTCGACCGGCTGCCCGACGGGCAGCACGCCGCGATCGACGCGCCCCGTGACCACCGTGCCGCGACCCTCGATGGTGAACACGTCCTCGATCGGCATGAGGAACGGCGACGCGAGGTCGCGCTCCGGATCGGGGAAATACGTGTCCATGGTCTCGACGAGCGCCCGGATCGGCGCCGTCTTCGCGCCGTCCACGAGCCCCGCGTCGATCGAGCGGATGGCCTCGAGGGCCGAGCCCTTCACGACGGGGGAGCCCGAGAAGCCGTGCTCCGCGAGCAGGTCCGCGACCTCGAGGACGACGAGCTCGAGGAGCTCGGGGTCCGCGACGTCGACCTTGTTGACGAACACCACCAGGCGCTGCACGCCGACCTGCTTGGCGAGCAGGACGTGCTCGCGCGTCTGCGCCTCGAGGCCCTGCGAGCCGTCGACGAGCAGGATCGCGCCGTCCATCTGGGACGCGCCGGTGATCATGTTCTTCACGTAGTCGGCGTGTCCCGGACAGTCGATGTGCGCGTAGTGCCGCGTCGCCGACTCGTACTCGACGTGCGCGAGGTTGATGGTGATGCCGCGCATGCGCTCCTCGGGCGCGCTGTCGATCTGCTCGAGCGAGCGCGCGCGACCGCCGAACGAGGCCGCCATCACCTTGGTGATCGCGCTCGTGAGGGTGGTCTTGCCGTGGTCGACGTGTCCGATGGTTCCGACATTGAGATGGACCTTGCCCATGATCGTTTCTCCTTGGTTCTCGGGTCGGGCATGACCCAGAGTCGGTGGGGTCGGCGGGGGCCAAGGAGGGCTGCAAATGCGAAAACCCCCTCGGGCGGCGGCCGGAGGGGGTCGAAAGAGGCTTGGTTCTCGGGGAACTAGGCTGCTTCTCTGCCCTCGCGCACGCAATCGTCCGCGCATGACTCTGAGGAGTCGGCGGAGGACAGGACGACGAGGGCCAGGGAGCGCATGAAAATCAATGATGGATCATCGCGCAGCATCGGTCAAGGCACGCCTTCTTCGCGGCCGGTAGATCTTCTTCGTTCCTCGCGCGTAGAAGGGGAATGCGTCGCAAGGTCCGCCCCGCTCTGCCCGCGCCTCTGGCCCGTCCGCTGTCGCCCGCGGCGGCGGTCACGTGCCTCCCGACCGCCGCGGCCATCGCGCTCGCGCTCGCCGCCCTCGGGTGCTCGGCCGGCACGCAGGACTCCATCGGCGCCGACCCCGTGCGCACCTCGGTGCTGAGCGCGCCGTCCGCCTCGCCCTCGACGACCGCGGCCCCGACGCAATCGATCGCGCCGGCCGCGAACGGCCCCGACATCGAAGGGGAGATGCCCGCGGTGAAGGCCGTGCCCGTGCCCCCGCCCCCGGTGATCGGCCCGGCGCCCTCGTCGAAGCCCATCAAGCTCGGTGGCAAGCCGATGAGTCCCCACCCTTCGATCTGAGCGCGACCGACTCAATCGCTGGTGAAGGTGATCGGGTAGGAGACCTTCACGCGGCCATCGTTTGGACTCGGGAACACCAGCCTCCGATACTCGGCGAGGACGCAATCACCCAACGCCGGATCGCCCGTGGTGTTCTGGAGGACCACCGCGTTGCAGACCGTGCCAGGCCGGTCGATCACGAACTCGACGCCGACCGTCCCAGCCAGCGTCGACTTCTGCTTCAACGCTCGCTCGTAGCAGGCGCGAAAGCGTGGAAACGCCACGCGAATCACCCGCTTGATCACCGCGGGGTCAAGCCTACCCTCGGGACCTGCCACCGGACCCGCCGCGGACGTTTCGGGCGACGAGGAGCACTTCACGTCGGGCGGCGTGCTCGCCACCACGATCGGCGGTGTGCTCTCTGCCGCGATCGAGCTGGACTCGTCCATCTTCGACGATGGGGCGCCCGTCTGCACGGGTCGGGTGCGACAGGCGAAGGCGGGCGCGAGCGCCAGCAGGCACGAGACGGCGACGCCGAAGAGCCGCGACACCTCGGCAGGGTACGTCGCCAGCCGACCAGCGTCACCCGCTCCACCCATGCCAAATCCTTGACGCTCTCTGCTCGAACAAACCCGCTCCTCGCGACGGGCACACCCGTTGCTCCTCGGGCCGCCATGGCCGCCGTCGCGAAGCTCCCCCACGCCCCTGCCCCCGCCCCCGAAGCGCCCGCGCCGCGCCCCGGCATGAACGTCAGCTTCGGCGACTACAGCTACCGCCTCTCCCCGCGGTGGGGTTTCGGCAAGCCCGCGCACCCGCGCCTGCAGCGGATCTTCGCGGCGGGACGCGAGCGCTACCTCAAGACGCTCCGCCTGTTCGCCGAGCTCAAGCCCGCGCTCGAGCGCATCCCCCTCGAGGACGCCGGCGACGGCCGCACGCCGCACTGGAAGAACGACTGGTTCCCGCCGCTCGACGCCATCGCGCTCTACGGCATGTTGTGCGTGCACGAGCCCGAGACCTTCGTCGAGATCGGTTCTGGCAACTCCACCCGCTTCGCGCGCCGCGCGATCAGCGACCACGGCCTCAAGACCAAGATCATCTCCATCGATCCCGAGCCGCGCGCCTCGATCGACCACCTCTCCGACGAGGTCGTGCGGATGCGCCTCGAGGACGTGGACCCCGAGGTCTTCTCCAGCATGTCGCCGAACGATCTCCTGTTCGCCGACAACTCGCACCGCAGCCTGCAGAACTCCGACGTGACCGCGTTCTTCCTCGACGTGCTCCCGCAGGCGCCGCCCGGGACGCTCGTCCACGTGCACGACATCTGCTTGCCGGACGACTACCCGCCGGAGTGGCTCGGGCGCATCTACAACGAGCAGTACCTGCTCGCGACCGCGCTGCTCTACGGCGAGAGCCGGCTCTCGGTGGAGTTCCCGAGCTACTTCGCCTTCTTCGACCCCGAGCTCTCGGCGGAGACGCGGCGCCTGTTCGGGGATGGTCCCCTCGGCGCGCTGCGCCTCTCGGGGGGCTCTTTCTGGATGAGGACCCGCTGATGTGCCACCCAGAAGACAAGCACAAGCGCCCGTCGCCGCACGAGAGCGGCACCTTCCGCCGGGTCAACGCGCCGCTGTTCCGGCCGAGCGGCAAGGTCAGCCGCTTCGACGTGCTCCCGCTGCCCGTGCGCGACCCGGAGCCCGCGCCGGACCCGGCGTGATCAGGCGGGCTCGGACCCGCGCACGAGCCACCCGAAGCCCGCGGCCGTGAAGAACATGATCAGGCTGTAGATCGCCGCCGGCAGCGCCATCGCGCTGTTGCCGAGGACGTTGTTGGCGACCGCGATCGCGAGCGTCCCGTTGTGGATGCCGATCTCCATGCCGATCGCCGTGGCCTGTCGCTTCTCGAGGCGCAGCGCGCGCGGCACGAGGTAGCCGACCGACAGGCTCGAGAGGTTGAACACGAGCGCCGGCAGCCCCACGGCCCGGAACGCGGGGCCGAGGCTCGCGCGCTCCTTGATCACCGCGAACACGATCACGAGCAGGAGGAACACCGCCGAGAGGAGCTTCACCGGCCGCCCCATGCGCGCCGCGATGTCGGAGCGCCGCGCGCGCACCAGCATGCCGAGGGCGATCGGCACGATCACCAGCAGGAACACCGTGACCACCTTGCTCGGCTGCATGGGGATGTGGTGGTGCACCCCGAGGAAGTGCGAGACCGAGAGCCCGACGACGAGCGGCAGGGTGACCAGCGAGAGCACGCTGTTCACCGCCGTCAGCGTGACGTTGAGCGCCACGTCCCCGTGCGCGAGGTGCGAGAACAGGTTGGCGACCGCGCCGCCCGGCGCCGCCGCGAGCAACATCAGCCCGACCGCCAGCACCGGAGGCAACCCGAACGCCTTGGCGATGCCGAAGCAGACGAGCGGCAGCAGCACCACCTGGCAGCCGAGCCCGATCAGCACCGCGCGCGGCACGACGAGCACGCGCCGGAAGTCGGCCGCGGTCAACGAGAGACCGAGCCCCAGCATGATGACGCCGAGGGCGAGGGGGAGGAAGAGCTCGGTGAGGAGGCTCGGGACCAACCGCTAGAGCTTGCGGTAGACGCCGACGACGACGCCGAGGATCATGCTCTGCTTGAAGTCGCTGGCGCGCACGTAGATCGGCGCCATGGCGGCGTTGGCCGGCTGGAGGCGGACGGCCTCCTTCTCGGGGAAGTAGTACTTCACCGTGGCGTCGTCGCCGATGAGGGCCACGACGATGTCCCCGCGCGAGGCGCTCGGCTGCTTGCGGACGAAGATGTAGTCGCCGTCGTGGATGCCGGCCTCGATCATCGACTCGCCCTGCACGCGGAGGGCGAAGACGTCGCGGCCGCCGCGCACGAGCATGCGGTCGATGCGCACCGTGTCGACGATGTTCTGCTCGGCGAGGACCGGCTGGCCCGCGGCGACGCGGCCGACCACCGGCACCTCGACCAGGCGCTCGTCGTCGTCGCGCAGCGTGGTGCGCTCACCGGGCGGGCGGGCGTCGTTGGCGGCCTCGGCGTCGAGCCCGGCGCTCGGGAGCGCCCCGCTGAGCGCCGCGTTCGCCCGACCGATCGCGCCGAGGAGATCGCCGTTGGCCGCCGCGTTGTGCGGGTGCATGCCGTCGAGCGGCCGCAGCGCGCGCGACTTCATGTCCTCGCGGGTGAGGTAGCCCTTGCGCTCGAGCGCCCGCAGGTGGTCGTTGACCCCGTTGGTGCTGCGGATCCCCATGAACGCGCCGATCTCCCGCAAGGTGGGGGGGTAGCCGCGATCGTGGATGGACCTGCGGATGTACTCGAGGACCATCTGTTGGCGGTGCGTCAGGCCTTGCATGGGGACACGAGCTCCTTGGGGCTCCCCGATCGGAAACCCGAGGCACCCCCCAGCCCGAAGACGGGTGGAGGCTACGCCGGCTGGCCGATCAGGTATACGTAGGGACGGTACTGAACGGGTGGGGGGGGTGTCAAACTTGTGGCAAAGATGTTCGAAGTCCCCGCAACCCCAGGGGTCCTCCCTGGCGGACGGCCGCGCGCCCACCTCGCCCTGGTCCTCCACGCCCACCTCCCCTTTGTCCGGGCTCCCGACGACGACCGCCACCTCGAGGGCCGGTGGCTCGAGGAGGCCCTGCTCGAGACGTATCTCCCGCTCCTCGACGTGTTCGATCGGCTCGAGGCCGACGGCGTTCCCGGCTCGCTGTCGCTGGGCCTCACACCCACGCTGATCGAGATGCTGCGCGATCCGCTCCTCATGGGGCGTTTCGCCACGCGGCTCGACCGACTCGACGCGCTCGTCACGGCCGAGCTCCCACGCACGCGCCGGAGTTCCTGCCGGCGCTCGCCTTCCACCGCGACCGCACCGCGCGTGCGCGCACGGTGCTCGCGCGTCACGGGGGCGACGTCGTCGGGGGATTCGTGCACCACGCCACGATCGGGCGCCTCGACCTGCTCGCCAGCGCAGCGACGCATGCGTTCCTGCCTGCGCTTCCGGCACGCGCGCTCGATGCGCAGGTGCGCATCGGTGCCCTCTCCTTCCGCAACGCGACCGGCTTCGCGCCCTCGGGGTTCTGGCTCCCGGAGTGCGCGATCGATCGCGTCGTCGAGGCAGCGATCGCGCGCGCCGGCCTGCGCTACGCGGTCGTCGAGGCCGACGCGGTGCTCGGTGCGCGCCCGAGGCCGCCGCTCGGCGTGCGCGCGCCGATCGCGAGCGCCCAGGGCGTGGCGCTGTTCGGCCGCGATCCGGCGGCGAGCGAGGAGGTGTGGTCCGCTGAGGTGGGCTTCCCCGGGCACGCGGCCTACCGCGAGTGGCACCGCGACGTCGGCTTCGATCGACCGGTCGAGCAGCTGCTCGGCGAGGTCGGGCCCGACGGCACCCGCGTGGCGACGGGCCTCAAGCTGCACCGCGTGACCGGCCGCGAGGTGCCGCTCTCGCACAAGGCGCCGTGGGACCCTCGCGTCGCCGAGGCAACCGCGCGGGGACACGCGCGCGCGTTCGTGGACGCGCGTGGACACCTTAGACCCGGCGAGCTCTCGGTGGCGCCGTTCGACGCGGAGCTGTTCGGGCACTGGTGGTACGAGGGGCCGTGGTTCCTCGACGAGGTGCTGCGGCTCCTCGCCGAACACCCGTCGCTGGCCGCGTTGTCGCTCCGCGACCACCTCGAGGCGCGCCCGATGCTCGTGCAGGCGGCCCCGGCGGCGAGCACGTGGGGCGAGGCCGGCCGCAGCGACACGTGGATCTGCGAGGAGAACGCGCACGTCCTCCGCCGTGTCCGGCGCGGGGCGCACGCCCTCGGCGCGGCCATCGATCGGCGGCCGCGGCCCAGCTGTCCGGCCCTGCAGCAAGCCGTCGTCGAGCACCTGTTGCTCTCGGCCTCGGACTGGCCGTTCATGATCCGCAAGGACACGACGAGGCAATACGCGGAGGCGCGCGCCGCGCTGCACGACGAGCGCCTGCGCGCGCTGCTCGAGATGATCGCGCACGGGGCGGTCGACGACGCGAAGGTCGCGGAGATCGCGCGCGAGGACACGTTCCTGCACGCGCTCGGCCCGGATCTGCCCGGGCTCTTCTAGCTCAGTCCTTCTTCGGCTCGGACTTGGTCTCGGTCTTGGTCTCGGCCGGCTTGGACTCTGTCTTGGTCTCGGTGCTGGTCTCGGTCTTCGGCGTGGACGTGGTCGACGAAGACGACGAAGTGGCACCGCTGCCCGTGCTGGTCGTGCCGTAACCGCCGGTCGTGTACCAGCCGCCGCCCTTGAGGATGAAGTTGCCCTGCGAGATCAGCCGCTGGGCCTGCTTCTCCCCGCACTTGGGGCAGACCTCGACCGGCGGGTCGCTGATCTTGTGGATCTCCTCGAAGTGGTGGCCACAGGCTCGGCAAGCGTACTCGTAGGTCGGCATGGCGCGTCGGTCGTGGTAATCAGCTCCGCATTCCCGGTCAACGGGCGTCGCCCAAAAGAGGAGCCGTCATGTCGGAAGCCCCCGTGCTCGTGGCCCGCGAAGGCCACGTCGCCCTCGTCACCGTCAACCGCCCCGAGAAGCTCAACGCGCTCGATCGCGAGGTCCTCGTCCGCCTGCTCGCGGCGTTCCAGGTGCTGTCCGCCGCCAGCGACGTCCGCGTGGCCATCCTCTGTGGCGCGGGCGAGAAGGCCTTCATCGCGGGCGCCGACATCGCGGCCATGCGCACCCTCGGGGTGGTCGAGGCCAAGTCGCTCGCCGACCTCGGCCACCAGCTCGGCCAGGTGATGGAGAGCTGCGCGTTCCCGATCCTCGCGGCGGTGCAGGGCTTCGCGCTCGGCGGCGGGTGCGAGCTCGCGATGGCGTGCGACCTGATCTACGCGGGCGAGAAGGCCAAGTTCGGCCAGCCCGAGGTGAACCTCGGCGTCATCCCCGGCTTCGGCGGCACGCAGCGGCTGATCCGACGCGTCGGCGTCGGCAAGGCGCGCGAGCTCGTGCTCACCGGCGACATCATCGACGCGACCGAGGCCCACCGCATCGGCCTCTGCGAGGCGGTGTTCCCGCAGGCCGAGCTGCTCGCCAAGGTGAAGGCCGTGGCCGCGAAGATCGCCAGCAAGGGTCCGGTCGCGGTCGCGCAGGCCAAGGTCGTGATGCGCCGCGGCGACGCGGGGCTCCCCTCCGCCAACGAGCTCGAGGCGCAGGCCTTCGCGATGCTGTTCGGCACCGCCGATCAGAAAGAGGGCATGGCGGCGTTCGTGGAGAAGCGTCAGGCCGCGTTCGTCGGCAAGTAGCCAAGGTCACATCCCCGCCGCCGCGGCGAAGGCGGATCCGAACGGCACCTGCTGCGACGGCAAGCTGGTCGGGGGCGAGGCGCCTCGCGGCGAACGACGTCGAGCAGAAGGAGCCGTGCGGCAACGTCCAGTGCGGCGTCGGGTGCGCGTGCTCGGGGGACACGCCGAACGAGTGCGTCTGCATGCAGCTCGGCCCCAAGGCGCAATAGGCGTATCCTCCGCCCATGGACGACGCGCGTCGCAAGATCCTCGAGCGCCGGAGCCGGTTCGTCGCGGCGGCGATCTCCACCATCGCCATCGGGTGCGAGCCCCCCGCGCCGCAGCCGTGCCTGAAGACGGCCCCTCCCGACGCCATGAGCGCACCGGACGAGGGCGTGGCGGAGGACGCGAGCGCTCCGGAGGAAGACGCGACCACGGTTCCGCAGCCGTGTCTCTCGCCGCAAGTGTGTCTGTCGCCGGTCCCGCCGCCGGACACGGGGCCGCCGGACACGGGCACGCCGGACGTGAAGCCGCACCCGTGTCTGAAGATCGCGCCGCCGAAGAAGGACGCCGGGCCCAAGGTCTGCCTCGACTTCGCGCAGTGACCCGGTTCCATCGTTCATGAAGAGCACCGTCCCCACCCTGCCGACGCGCAAGCTCTCCGCCAAGGAGAGCAAGGCTGTCGACGCCGAGATCGCCCGACTCGAGGAGACGTACGCCATCACGCTGCCGGCGGACTACGTGGAGTTCCTGCGCGATGTCGGTCCGGGCGAGTACGCCGAGTACTTCCGCATCGCCGGGCTCCACACCGGCGCCGGGCCGAAGTGGAAGGTGTTCCTCCTCGACGCCGAGCTCGCACGGTTTCGCGACGAGGAGGCGCAAGCGTTCTACGTGGCCGAGTTCGGACGACCGAAGCTGTTCCCGACGCTGATCCCCTTCGCGAGCAACTTCCAGGGCGACCAGTTCCTGTTCGACGCCGCCGGCCACGTCGCCATGATCGCGCGCCTCCGGCCGAAGTTCTTCCGGAAGGTCGCGGACTCGTTCGAGGGCTTCCTGCGCTTCTGCGTGGACGGCGGGTTCCAGCGCGCGCTCGGGTACGACGAGGAGGAGGCCGGCCCTCCCACCTTCGTCCCGCTGGCGACGATCCTCGAGAACGCGCGTCCGAAGTCGCAGAAGAAGCCGACCAAGAAGTGAGGGGTCACACCACGCGCGCGAGGGCCCGGAGGAACACCTCGTAGACCGGCAGCTCGTAGTGCCCCATGTGGAAGATGCGGAACAGCTCGCCCGAGAGCTTGCCCTGCGCCGCGTAGATCTCGAACAGGTGGTCCTCGACCGGCTCCGTCGCGAGGCGGTCGGCCATCACGTCGTAGCTCTTGCCCGCGGGGATCCCGAGCGCGGTGCCGATCGAGCCGAGCGGTTGCCCCTCCCAGCGCGCGATGCGCAGACCGAGGCGCTCGTAGCCGGCGCGCAGGAGCTCCGCGCGCGCCTGGTAGATCGCGTTGCGACCCGCGACGCCACCCTCCTCGCGCAGCGCACCGAGCGCCGCCTCGACCTGCAGCACGCTCATGGGATCGATGGTGTACGGGTGCGCGCCCTTCTCCTGCGCGTCGAACGCCTTGCGCAGCTCGAGGCTCGGCGTGCGCGAGGCGAAGCCCTTCATCTCGTCGAGGAGGTCGTCGCGCACCAGCGCCATCGTGAGGTTGGGGTGCGAGTGCAGGCCCTTGTTGCACGAGCCCATCACGGCCGAGACGCCCCAGCCCTCGAGGTCCATCGGCTCGACGAACAGCGCGCTCACGCCGTCGACCAGCAGCTTCTTGCCGCGCGCGCGACAGATCGCGCCGATCTCGGCCACCGGGTTGAGGGTGCACGTGGAGGTGCCGCCGTAGACGACCGCAACCGCGTCGGCCTCGCCGCGCGCGAGGATGCCGTCGATCGCCGCGAGGTCGGGGCGCTGCCCGTACGGCAGGTCCATGTCGACGACGGGCTGACCGATCGTGCGCGAGAACTCGAGGATGCGGTCGCCGTACGCGCCGTTGCGCACCACGAGCAGGCGCTCCTTCGGGTGCAGGCAGCTGCCGAGGACCGCGGCGATCGCCGTGGACCCGGAGCCGGTGAGCAGGATCGCGCGGTGCCGCGGGCACCCGAGCGCCTCCTGGATCTCGCGGCGCACCTTGGCGAGGAGCGGCGAGAAGCGCGGGCCCCGGGGGACGATCGGCGAGGCGCCGTACGCGCGCGACACCGCGTTGACGGAGTCGGGGAGGTGGAACACGGCCGGGGTCAGCGAGACGATGCGCGGCATGGGGCGGAGGCTGGCCGTGAGCGGCGAGGCGGTCAAACCGGCTCGGAGACCATGGCGAGCAGCCGGGTCGTCGTGTTCCAGTTGCGCAACGTGAGGCTCTGGTAGACGGGCCGCTGCGCGAGCTTGGGCAGGCGGCTCTGGGTCGCCTTCTCGATGAGCTTACGGAAGTAGAGCGCGAGGGTGCCGGCGTGCGCGGTGTCCACGCCCGGCCGGGTCGTGACCTCGGCCAGCGCCGCGGCAGGATCGAGCGGCTCCTTCACGAAGGCGACGTCGTACCGGTAGACCGCGGGCTCGCTGCCGAAGCCGGCGGGCGCCTCGGCGACCACGCGCGCGAGCTCGTCGGCGGAGACCAGCACCACCTTGGCTGCGTAGGAGAAGGTCTCGCTGAGCGCGGCCTCGAGGGACGCGACGAGCGCGGACTTCTTGCCACGCTTGGCGTCGAACACGACGTTGCCGCTCTGGATGTACGTCTCGACCCGGGTGAACCCGAGCGCCTCGAACGCGGCGCGGAGCTCCACCATCGGGATGATGTTGTTCCCACCGACGTTGATCCCACGGAGGAGGGCGACGTAGCGCGGCATCGGTACGCAGGGTCCACCAACGCCCGGCCGCGTTCAAGTCCGGTCACTCGATCGCGTAGCGATGGATGCGCCCGCCCTTGGTGCCGACCAGGGCGATCGTCGACCCCACGAACGCGACCGAGGCCGGCTCGTCCTCCAGCGTCTCCTCGCCCACCCGCTCGAGGCCGCCGCCGGCGAGCGACCACAGCTGCACCGTGCGGTCGAACGGCCCGAGCACGAGGAGCAGCGCGCCGTCGGGCGACGCGGCGAGCCGCGAGACCTCGGCCCGCTTCCCCGTCGCGAGCCGCTTGCCCGTCGCGAGGTCCCACCGCGCGAGCTCCGTGCTGCCCGAGACGCACGTGCCGTCGGGCAGGCACACGAGCGCGTGCACGAAGCTGCCGTGCCCCGCGAGCGCGTGCACCTCCTTGCCGTCCTCGACGCGCCACACCTTCACGAGCTGGTCCGCGGCGCCGGTCACGACGAAGCGCCCGTCGGCCGAGAAGGCGATCGCGTCGACCTGCGCCTTGTGCTTCTCGAGCACCACGCGACGTTTGCCGGTCGCGAGGTCGAACAGCGCCGCGCGCCGCACGAAGCTGGCCGCCGCCGTGCGCCCGTCCGGGCTGATGGCGAGGGCGCGCGCGTTGCCGAGGTCGCCGCAATCGATCTCGCCCGCGACCCGGAGCCCCGCGAGGTCCCAGCGCTGCACCAGGCTCTCGCGCCCGTAGCCGCGCGTCGTGAGCGCGGTGCGCCCATCCGGCGAGAGCGCCATCGCGCCGATGTCCTCGGTGGCGCCCCCGACGGTCTCGATCTCCTTGCCGGCGTCGACGTCCCAGAGCTTGAGCGTCCGATCGGTCGACGCGCTCACCACGACGCGGCCGTGGATCCCGAGCGCGGTCACGCCGCCGCTGTGCCCCTCGCCCATGGGCAGGAGCCGCTCTCCGGTCGTGAGCGACCACACCTCGAGCGAGGTGCCCTGCGCCAGCGCCGCCGCGCGCGCGAACGCGAGCCGCTCGCCGCGGTGATCGAGCGCGAGGACGTGGAGTGGCTCGAACGTGCGCTCGAACACCGTGGCCCCCGTGTCGAGGTCCAGCACCTTCACCTCGGCGTCCTCCCGGCCCGACTTCACCGCGAGGCGCCGCCCGTCGCCCGACACCGCCGCGGTGTCGAGATAGCCGAGGTCCAGGGCGCGGACCTCCTTGCCGCTCGGCACCTCGACGATCGCGCCGCAGTCGAAGCCCGCGTAGAGCAATCGGTCGTCGGAGAGGAACGCCACCACGGACGCGTACCCCGGGAGCGTGGCGATCACCTTGGCCTTGGCCACGTCGTGCAGCTTGATCTTGCGGTCGCCGCCCGCGGTCGCCGCGTGACGCCCGTCGGGCGAGAACGCGACCGCCTTCAAGGCGCTCGAGTGCCCCTTGAGCGCGCGGTCGGCGGCCGATCCGAGCGAGAACAGGCGCGGGATCCGGTCGTCACCGCCGAGCAGCCACTGGCCGTCGGGCGAGAACGCGAGGGCGTGCGCGGCCGCCCGGGACTCGAACGAATGGAGGCGCTTGCTCGTGACGCCGTCGAACACGAGCGCGTGGTTGTCGTAGCCGGAGGCCGCGAACCGCGCGCCGTCGGGGGTGATCGCCGCCGACGTGAACCCGTGGGTCTTGGCCTTGCCCGTCGCGCGGGCGCGCCCCGTCGCGAGGTCCCACACGACCACCTTGCCCGGCTGGCCGCCGTCGGCCGAGACGAGCAGGTCGGCGTCGCGCGCGAAGGCGAGGCGGGTGACCTCGGCGCCGTGACGCATCGACTCCCCACCCCAGGTACTCACCCTCCGCAGCTGCATGGCCCCGCATGCTAGCGCGGCGGGCGACGGCGTCAGCGTTCGAAGCCCGCGCGCTGCTGGCTCACCTCCACGCGGTAGCCGTCGGGGGCCGTGAAGTACGTCAGCGTGCCGCGGGCGTTCACGATCACGTCGCTCACCTCGGCGCCCTCCGCGCGGGCGCGGGCCTGGAGCGCCCGCACCTCCGCCTCGTCCGGGACGAGGAAGCCCAGGTGGAACCCCTCTGGGTAGCGCTCCCCCTCGGCGGCGCGCTGCACCACGAGGACGAAGCCGTGGCCGTCGGTGAGGATCCCGAAGGTCGGCGCGTCGGGCCTGGTCTGCAGGGTGAGGCCGAAGAAGCGCTGGAAGTACGCCAGCGTCGCGGGCACGTCCTGCACGTGGAGGTCGAGGTGGTTCAGCTTCATGGGCCGAGTGTGCGCGCGGACCTCGCGGCGCAGTAGTGATGATTCCTGTTACCATCCATCACCGTGGTGAATCTCTCGTCGATCGACCTCAACCTGCTCGTCGTGCTCCACCACGTGCTCACCGAGCGCTCGGCCACGCGCGCCGCCCGGCGGCTCGGGGTCACCCAGTCGGCGGTGTCGAACGCGCTCGGGCGCCTGCGCGACCTGTTCGACGACCCGCTCGTCGTGCGCCACGCCCGCGGTCTCGCGCCGACGCCCCGCGCCGAGAGCCTGGCCCCACGCCTCGCCCGGCTCCTCGGCGAGGTCGGGGGCCTGCTCGACGACCAGGCGTTCGAACCGACGACCGCGACCCGCGAGTTCACGCTCGCCTGCGCCGACTACTACGGCATGGTGGTCGTGCCGCCCCTCGCCGCGGCGCTCCGCGAACGCGCTCCGCGCGCGAGCCTGCGCGTCGTGACGCTCGAGCAGCTCGTCGCGGGGGGAGGCCTCGCGCAGGAGGTCGACGTACACGTCGGTCGACCGCCGACGCTGCCGGCCGGATGCCGCGTGCAGCCGCTGTTCGACGAGCGGTTCGTCTGCCTCACGCGCAAGGAGCGCGGCGTCGACGGACGGCGCATGGGCCTCCGCGCGTACGCCGCGGCCGAGCACGTGCGCGTGCGGGTGCTCGACTCCGCGCGCGACCCGATCGACACGGCGCTCGAGGCGCGCGGCATCACGCGCAACGTCGCCCTCACCGTGCCCCACTTCTCGCTGGTGCCGCTCGTCGTCCTGCGCACGGGCTGGGTCGCGACGATGTCGGAGCGCCTCGCGCGCCTCTACGCCGGCTTCCTCCCCCTCGCCCTGCGCCCGCCGCCCTTCTCGCTGTCGGCGCGCCCTGTCCAGATGCTCTGGCACGAGCGCACCCACGAGGATCCCGCGGCGCGGTTCTTCCGCGCGCTCGTGCTCGAGGTGTCGCGCCGGTAGGGCACACGACTCCGGGAGTCGCTACTCTCCCCCGCGATGCGCACCTCCCTCGTGGCCACGCTGGTCCTGCTCGTCGCGTGCGAGAAGAAGCCCGCCCCTCCGCCCGCCCCCGCGCCCGCCGTGAGCACCACGACGGTGGCGAGCCCGGCGATCACGCCCAGCACCCCTGCCCCCGCGCCCGACGAGCCGATGCCGAACGCGACCGCGGCGTCCTCGGCCCCGGCGGCGACGTCCGTCCCTCCAGCGGTGGCGCCCGCGCCCTCGGTCGTGGCGTCGGCCCCCGTCGCCTCGTCCGCACCGACCCCGGCTCCGTCGGCCTCGGGGCCGAAGACGTTCGCCTGCGGCGGCGCCGGGCTCCCGAAGTGCCCCCTGCAGAAGTGGATGGCCGAGGTCATGCAGCCCGCCATGAAGGGCAACGACCC
>Ga0154020_10005161_pt1 | contig 15490 bp, 17 predicted proteins | sample Klosneuvirus_201_FD_109709 | JGI IMG/M metagenome (GOLD analysis project Ga0154020, IMG submission 109709) | Active sludge microbial communities from wastewater, Klosterneuburg, Austria - Klosneuvirus_20160825_MG | ecosystem: Engineered > WWTP > Aerobic digester > Activated sludge | place...
GAGATGAACCTTCTGCGCTCGCGCTGCGTGATCTGCCACGGGCTCGAGTACATCACCCAGCAGCGGCTGACGCCCGCGCAGTGGGACAAGACGATCGCCAAGATGAGGAAGTGGGGCGCGCCGGTGGGCGATGAGGAGGCCAAGGCCCTAGGAGCCTTCTTGGCCCATTACTGGGTGCCCGAGCTCCGGGATCGGAGCTCGCCGCTGGTCCCGACACCCGCACTCGCGCTCTCTCCCGAGCCCCCAAGGTAAGTATGAGTCTGATTCAGATCGGGAAACCATCGCTCGACTATGGTCACAGCGCGCGTCCCCATGACCGCGCCCCCTTCGCCCGGAACATCCTGCTCTTCACCAGCGGCAAGGGTGGCGTAGGCAAGAGCACGGTGGCGGTAAATATGGCGGTCGCGCTCGCGCAGAAGGGCCTCGCCGTCGGGCTCCTCGACGCGGACGTCTATGGGCCGAGCGTGCCTCGGCTGCTTCAGCTCCACGATGAGCAGCTCCACTGGCACGGAGACCGCATCATCCCGGCCGAGAATTTTGGGCTCAAGGTGATGAGCGTCGGCTTCACGACGCCGGAGAAGGACACCCCGCTGGCGTGGAGATCGTCGGTCGCTACCAGCGCGATCGTTCAACTGATCGAGGACGTAGAGTGGGGCAGCTTGGATGTGCTGGTGGTCGATCTGCCGCCCGGCACTGGGGACGTGCAGCTCACGATGGCGCAGGAGCTGCGGGTGAGCGGGGCGGTCGTGGTGACGACGCCGCAGCAGGTGGCCACCGATGACGTGCGCCGCTCGCTGCGCATGCTGCTCGACATGCAGATCCCGGTCCTGGGGATCGTCGAGAACATGAGCTACTTTGTGGCGCCCGACAGCGGCACTGTTCATCGGCCGTTCGGGGAGGGCGGGGGCGCAGCCTTGGCCGCCGATTATTCGGTGCCGCTGCTCGGCGAGATCCCACTATCCTCGGTCATCCGTGAGGCGTCGGATGCGGGCACACCCGTGGTCGCCACCGGGGACGGGCGGGAACGGGCGGCATTTTTGGCCATCGCCGAGCGCTTGTGGGGCAGTCTCCGGCCCGCCGCTGGTACGCACCCAAGGTAGCACGCTAGGCTTCGCGGATGCTCCGCTGGCTCCCCTGGCTCCTGGTCGGCCTGACCTCGGTCGGCTGCGGGAGTAAGCGTTTCGTCGCGGTGGAGCACTGGGCGGAGGCGCCGGAGCTGAGGGTGGCGGTGCTCCGCCACGGCGAGCAGCTGCGGATCAGCGCGGTCACGGGCACGACGCCGCTGGAGCTCGATCTCGAGGCCGACGCGCAGGACCGCGGGGGCACCGAGATCTGGCTGTTCGCCTACCGCCGCGCCAACCTCGAGGAGCGATTCCCTGGCCTCGTCGGCGCCGACGCCGAGGCGATGCTCGAGGCGCTCTCGCCGACCACGGACCCCGCAGGGACCGAAGCCCCACCTGCGGATGAGGTGCTGTTGGCCACGCTGGGGGCCGGGGCAGCCAACCCGCTCAGCTACACGCCCCAGACCTGGGAGAACGCCGGGCCGCTCAAGCCCCGGCTGCAGGTGCGGCCCTCGGCCTACTGCGGCGGCTTCGTGGTGGAGCGCTTCACCTCCGAGGCGGGGACTCACCTCGACGGCTTGGCCGTGCCCGAAGAGGAGCGCCCGGTGTTCTTCGTGTCGAAGCTCCCCTACGCCGCGACGGCCACCGTGATGCTGAGCCGCTTCGAGGGCGGGCGCTTCCTGGAGATCGCCCCGGTTACGACGGGCTCCGTCGCGGACAAGATCGCCTATGACCCAAGGTCGCGCACGTTGTGGGCGGCCAACCGGTACGATCGGCCAATCCACGTCAGTCTGGAGGGCGCACCCCTGCCGATCCCAGAGCTCGACGGCGCCCCGGCGCGAGCGTCGCGCTTCAGCGCGGCCCGAGATGGCACCGTGATGGCGCTGCTCCGCTCTCAGACGGTCACTGGGCGCTTCGTATGGTCGCCCTTTGTGCTGCGCAGCTCGGCTTGGCAGACCGCCATGAAGAACGGCGAGATCTTCGAGTATGACTTCGAGATCCTCGACGTGGCCGCCGAGGGCAGGGCCGCCGCCTGGTTCCTGTGCTGGATCGCCACTTATCGCGATCCCCTCGAGGCCAGCGGCTGGCACAATGAGTTGGTGGACCCTTTGTGCAACCACGAGGGCGTATCTTCCCGCTCCGGGATTCGCGACTTGGCCGGCGACGCGGATCAATACTTGGCGGTGGGTAACGCGGGCTTCGCGGCCTTTCGCAACGACGCCGCCCGCTCTTGGCCGCCGGTCGACGATCCCACCAGCGGCGCCCTCGGCATCGGCTATCCGAACCTCTTTGTCGCGCTCGCCCTCGGCGATCACCGCGCCTTGGTGGCTGGTGACCATGGGTTCGTGGCCCTGCGGACCCACGGTGCTTGGTGTCCTATCGAGGTCGGGCTGAAGTCTCAGATCTTCCGGGGCGCCGCCAGTCCGTCGAACCGCGTGGTGTACCTGCTCGCGGATGAGAGTCGCAGCTCGACCACGCTCATTAGGGTGCGGCTGCCGGCGCCTTGAACTCATTCCTGCAACTCCGATTCGAGGCTATCAGCACGGGGTGCTTTCGCCGATCGGCAGTGGGCCCGGTCAATCCACCTGGATGTCACCGGAGAAGGTGCTGGTGTCGAGCTCCATGCCCCCGCCCCGGATCTCCTTGTCGAAGTGGGTCTCCTCGAGCTCATGGCCGCCCAGGGTCACGGCTCCCGAGCGCGTGTGGGCCCGCAAATGCAGGCCTCCGATGATGCCGAGCCGCACATCTCCGCTGACGGTGCGCAGCTGCCACGCTCCGCTCTTCTTGGCGCGGCCGCGGACCACGATATCTCCCGAGATAGTTTGAAATTGCAGCCGGGTGGGTAGCTCCCCCTCGATTTGCAAGTCCCCCGAGGTGGTGCGGGCCCGGATCTCCGTGACGTTGCCCCGCAGTGATAGTCCGCCGCTGACGCTGGTCATCTTCAGGGTCTCGGCGTTGCCGTCCAAGGTGAAGTCACCGCCCAGGCTCTCGATCTCCACCGCCCGGGCACGACCGCTGAGCACAAGATTCCCCGCGGTCACCGCGCAGCTCAGATCGGCGAAGCCACCCCGAAGGGTGACGTCCCCGGCCTGCGTCTGCACCTCCAGGCTGCGCCCAAAAGGCAGCCGCAGATGCAGAAGATCGCCGCTGGCCACGTGGAGGCGGAGCTCGCTGCCCTTGTTTTCGACGGAGAAGTCGACGTCCTCTCCGCCCGACCATTCCACGAAGGCGATCGACGCGGTCTCCACCAGGAGATCGGCGGCGGCGGCGGAGATCACCAGGCGTTTGATCTCGGCGGCCGGCACTCGGCCGCTCTCGCTGACCAGCGCCAGCGCCAACATCGCGGCGATCCCCGCGCTCACTTCTTGCCTCCGTGTTTGGTGGCGATCGTGGCGTCGAGCACCCGGATCTTCTCTTCGTACAGCGCGACCAGCATCTTCTGGCTCTCGGGATCGGCCCGGTTTTCGGCCAGCGCTTGCTCGCACTCGGCGATGGCGTTGTCGACCGCGGACAGACTATCGGAGACCTTGCGGCGTACGCCGAGGGGCAGCTCGGAGCGCGCGGTTACGGCCTCGGCCTCGAGGCGAGAGATGGCCGCCAAATAGGCGGTTCGCGTCTTCTCCAGCTCATCCTTGGCCGAGGTGGCCGGGCGGCCCAGGAGCGCCAAGCCGAGCGCGATCGAGACGGCACCGAGCAGCGCTGCCGAGCCCCACGCCAGGCGAACCTCCGAGAACCAGCGCCGCCAGCCGGGGGTCTCGAGGGAATCGCGGATCTTCGGCCACAGGTCCGGGGATTGGACCTGGAGCGAGGGTAGCTCGGCCCGCAGGCTCTGGAGCGCACCGAGCTCGGAGCGGCAACTCGCGCAGTCCCTGAGGTGGGCCTCCGCGGCGCTCAAGGCTGGACCCTCGAGATCACGCTCCACGAGCTGGGAGAGGGTCTCAGGTTCGAGGTGCATCATGATGTCCTCTCATCGCTTCGAGCAGCTCGCGCAGCTTGGCGCGCGCCTTGTGGAGCTGACTCTTGGAGGTGCCCACCGAGCAGCCCCGCGCCTGCGCGATCTCCTCATGCTCCATCTCCAGCACGTCGTGCATGATCACAGCCTCTCGGTAGCCATCCGGCAAGTGCCCCAGCGCGATCGTGAGGCGCTTCCTGGTCCACGCTCCGCCGGTCTCGGGCTCGCTGCCTAGCTCCGCGTCCTCCAGCGGCACCGTGAGCCCGCGGCGCTCCGCCTGCTTTCGACGGGTGCGGCTCTGGTTGATCGCGATAGTCACCAGCCAGGTCCGAAAGGTGGAGCGCCCGTCGAAGCTCCGCAGCGCGCGAAAGGCCCGGATGAAGGTCTCCTGGGCCGCGTCCTCGGCCAGATCGTGCGCCCCGAGCACGCGCAAGGCGTAGGCGTAGACCAGGTTGGCGTGGCGCCGATACAGGCGCTCCTGGGCCACGGCGTCGCCAGCCTTGGCGCGTTCGACGTCTTCCCGATCCGGGTCCACAGCCATGGCGATGCGAGCCTGGGCACCGCACCGCGCGGGGGCGAGGTCCGTGCCAAGCATGCACGAGATTGGACCCCGCAAGGCCCGGCCGGGTTGCCTGGTCGAAAGCGCAATCGAGGCGACCGCGCCCGCAGGCGGGTTCACCCGGCGAGGAGTTTTTTGGACTCAGGCAACCCGGCCGCGCGCTCGGTAGTCCAACTGCGCGAAAGGACGAATATCCATGAAAGCCGTCGCAGCCCTATTTCCCATCTTTCTCCTCCAGAGTCCCGGGGAAGCCCGCCATCTGGAGCGTCGCGTCGAGCTGGCGGGCGCCCAGTCGATCTCCATCGAATGCCAAAGCGGCCAGGTCCGCGTCGAGGGCGGCGACGTCGCTGAGATCTCGGTTCGGGCCGACCTCTACGGCTCGGGCACGGAGCTGAAGGTCTCTCGCGCCGGTGGGCGCATCGTGATCGCGGTCGAGGGTGAAGGTCCGATCGTCTCGGCCGAGCTCACGGTCATCGTGCCCCGCAAGCTGGAGGTTGAAGCCAAGGTGGTATCTGCCGAACTGATGGCGACGCGGCTCGACGGCAAGGTCGTCCTCGGCAGCGTCAGCGGCGAGATCGTCGGCGAAGAGTTGCGCGGGGAGGTTCAGCTCAAGACCACCAGCGGAGACACCAAGCTCAAGGGCAGCACCGAGCGGGTCACAGCCGAGACCGTCAGCGGTTCTTTGGCGCTGGCCTTGAACAAGGTCGCGCTGACGCTGACCACCGTCAGCGGCGACGTAGTCATCGATGCCGAGGAGGTGACCAACCTGAACGCGCAGACGATCTCCGGCGATGTCCAGCTCAACGCCACGCTCTCTCCCCAGGGCAACTATCGCATCGCTACACAGTCGGGAGATGTGACGCTGAGCCTCGAGCGGGGCGGGGCCGAGCTGCGCTTCGAGTCGATGAGCGGTGACCTCTCCGGCCCGCGGGTCGACGAAGAGGGCAGCTGGCCGCGCCGGAGCCGCGCCCTGAGCGTCGGGGGTGGGGGGCCGAAAGTATCGGTGTCCACCATGAGCGGTGACCTGAAGGTGAATTGACCCTACAAAGGTTCGATGCAGACGATGCGATTGGCTTGGCGGTCGGCCACGTAGAGCACATTTCCGTCGGGGCTGAAGGCCAGGATGTTGGCGTCATAGTTGGTGAGCGATAGTCCCGAGGCGATCACCGAAACTGTCCCGGCCGGATCGATCCGGATGAGTTGGCCGACGTCCCAGCGCGCGGCGTAGAGATCGAGGCCGTGGGCACCACCGGGCGAAAAGGCCAAGGCGTGCACGCCGCCGAGACCGGTCGCCAGGGTCGCGCCCCTCGTTCCGTCGGGCATCATCGCCGCGATCGAACCGTCGCCAGGATACCCACCTCCGAGCGGGCTGGCCGAATACATGAGGTGACCGAAGCGCCCGGAACTATCTACGGCGATACCTTCGTTGCCCGGCACCTCCGAGAAGGCCGTGGCGGTGCCATTCGCGTCGATGCGACCCCAGTCTGGGCCCGCGCCGTCCGTGTCACCGCTGACGTAGAGCCCCGGTGGGTAGGGTGCTCCAGGGGAGAAGGCCATCCCGAAGACATCGTCCATCGCGGCTCCCGGACCGCTGGCGAAGGCCGCGCCGGTGCCGGTCGAGACCAGGCGATAGACGCGACTATCTCCGTCGGCGTCGCTGCCTTGGTCGCCGACGTAGAGGTTGCCGTCGAAGGCTCCGCCGCGATCCCAGACGATCCCGGTCAGCAGCGCCGGAGTGGGGGTGAGCGCGGCGCGCGCTGCGAACACGGAGGTGGCGCCGGTGAAGACCTCGGTCGCGCGGATGGCTTGATCGCCTTGATTGACCGAGTAGAGCAGGGGTCCGAAGCGCCCGCCGGCGAAGGTCAGGGCGACCGGCTGATTGAGGCCGTCGGTCGCGCTGGCCACCACGACCGCGTGAAAGCCGCTCTGGATCGTCCAGCCGGGATCGACGGTGAAGGCTCCGCAGTTGTAGGTCGGGCCCGCGTCGGGAGTGGTGGCGTCGGGGGCGAAGCCTCCGTCGAGACCGGCGGCGTCGGGCTCGGTGGCGTCGGGGACGAAGCCGAGATCGGGCTCGGTGGCGTCGGGCTCGGCGGCGTCGGGGACGAAGCCGAGATCGGGCTCGCCTGCGTCGGGGACGAAGCCGAGATCGGGCCCGAGCCCGGCGTCCGGCTCGATCGCATCCGGCAAGAAGCCCGCGTCGCTCGGCGGAAAGCCAACATCTCGCTTGGTCCCGCTGTCGCTCGGGCTGGCGTCGGCCCCGCCGTCACTGACGCCCGAAGAGGAGCAGGCGCCGAACAAGAGGAGGCCAGAAATCGCCCAGATTCGCACCCCTGATCTGTAGCCCTGCCTGCCAGGCGCTGCAACCCGGGCTCAGGGCGTAGGTCGCAGCGCACTGACCAAGGCGTCGGGTTGAACCGGCGTAATCAGCAGGCTCCGCCCGTTCTTCAGGCGAACCACCACGAGCTCATCCGTGCGCGAGATCCACAGCTCGAAGGTCTCCTTACCCGTCTTGAGGAGCCCAAAGCCGCCCCACAGTCCGCCCGCGCCGATACGCATGCCGTAGCCGTGGCTCTCCCTCAGCGCTTTCCACGTCATCCGCTGCGCGCTCGAGATGTTCTCCCGCGCTAAGAGCCGGCGACGGAGCGGCCAGACGAGGTGCAGGCCGGCGGAGTCGACCTCGAAGCGCGTCGGCCGCGCCAGGAGCCACACCAGCGCGTAGAGCAGGACCATCATCACCGCCGATCCGGCCAAGATCATCGCCGGCAAGCGCGGGGCCCGGGTCGCCAGCAGCAGGAAGCCTGGGGGAAAGGTGAGGAGCGCCCCGGTCATGATCCGCAGCGAGAGATCCATGGGGGCTAAGGGAAACTGCCTGACCTCCGAGCCGTTCATCGTCCGAACAAACTTATCCGCCCTCGGCTCAGAAGCCTAGCTCGAGGCCAAAGCTCCAGGCGGTGTCGCTGAGCTCGAGCGAGGCCGCGCTCCCGAACCCATTGAGCCAGAGGTGGAGCACGCTGGCCTCCAGGGCCACACTCCGGACCCCAAACTCTTCGCCCAACTTCCGAGAGGCGTGGGGTTCTAGCCCCAGCAGCTCCACGAGCAGCCCCGCTCGCAGCGCTAGACCTGTGCTGCTTCCGCTGGCCGCCTCGGCGCCGCCGCCCTTACCAATGAGCCAGATCCCGTGCGCCGGACCGCCTTCCGCGAAGGGGATGAGGGGGACCCGAAGTCGCTTCCATAGCCCGGTATAGCGGGCCCCGATCAGCGCCGAGATAGGGAAGATGTCGATGGAAGTCTTCCCGCCTGAGCGCTTGTTCCCAGCCGAGGCCGCGTCGCCTGCGCCGTCGTCGACGAAAGCGTAGGCCGAGTCACCGAAGTGGGTCAGAGATAGTTGGGCGGTGAGCGCGAGGTCGGTAAGTATCGGCCAGGAAATCCCGAAGTGACCACCGACCAAGGGCCCTCGCCCAGTCCCGAATAGGTCGGCGTAGGGCGTGCCGGCGGGCACCGAGCGGTCGATCCCCGGGCGATAGACCGAGATATCGAAGCCAGCGATGAGGGCAGGCTGCGTCACCAGGGCCAAGGCCAAGCTCAGGGCGATCATCGACCACCTCGCCGACCGATCGAGACCAGCAGGCCCGTGAGCACCAAGAGGATCACGCCGGAGCCCCCGGGCGCCCCCACGCTGGAGCAGCCGGAACCATCGGCCGTCCCTCCGCTTCGCTGGTAGCGCTCCCACAGATCCTCCTCTGGAGCTGGCGTCGCGGTGCTCACGTTGCTGAGCAGGCTCGGGTTTTGGTGCCCGTCGATCGCGACGACCCAGAAGCGATAGCTCTGGTGATCGCGCAGCCCGGTCACCGTTACGCTGGCGCTACCTTCGCTGGCTTCGGCGCAGACCCAGGTGGCGCGGATCCCCTCGTCGCTGGTGTCTCCGCAGCGGTCCCCGGAGGCATCGAAGCTCGCCGCAGGTGGGTCGCTCAGCGCGGCCTCACCCGCGGCGGTCGTGCACAAGACCTGGTAGCGGGAGACGTCGGTGTCGTCGCTGCCGCTGAAGGCGATCTCGGCCAAACCTTCTCCGGCGACCGCCTTGACCCCGGTCGGAGCCGCCGGTCGCTCGGTGTCGACGCCCAGGGGGAGGCTGGTGACCGCGCTCCACTGATCGTCGTCGCTGGCGTCGAAGATCAGCGCCAGGTCCAAGCTGGAGTCCACTCCGCTGCAGTCGCCTGCGATCTCATCGGCGCTAGTTTGAACCGTATGGGTGGTGGAGTCACCGCTGGCCGGCGCGCCGCTCCACAACGTGCGGCAACTATCGGAGATGCGCCGGTCGCTGGTGATGCAACTCTTCCCGGCTACCAAGGCGGCTCGGCCGCGACTATCCAGCGCGCTGAGATCCAATTCTACGCTGAGCGCGGTTCCGCAGACGCAGCGCGCGCGATTGAGCCAGGTCTCCCGCTCGCTGGCGCTGAGGAGCCGGCCTTCGTCCTTGAGGACGATGACGTCAGCCCCGGCGGCCCAAGGGGCTAGGGTGAGCAGGGAAGATACCGCGATCAGACGCACCCGATGCGCCAGAGCAACCCCCGTGCCGCACGGACACCAGAGCACCCGCGGTCCGCCGGGTCAGCTCCGCTGCCAGAATGGCAGTCCGCCTCGGATGATTTCTGCCAATTCCGCCCGCGAGAGAGCTGCTCCGCAAGATCGTCCTCGAGTATGAGCCGTTCATGACGGAGTGCCTTTGATCGCTCGAACGGGTCTCTTGCTGCTGTGCGCCTGCGCGACGCCTCCCCCTCCGAGCGCGCCCGCTGCACCCGCGCCCGCGCCCGTTCAGACCGCGCCCAGCGTCGCTCCGCTGCCTGCCGATCCCTTCGCGGACGGCGAGATCCCGGGCAAGCTCACGCCCGAGGAGGCGGCCCAGATCTCCAGCGCGGTTGTGGCGAGAAACGCGGCGGCTCGGCGCGCGGCCTGGGAGGGTGCGATGGCCCGGTTTAGGGTGGTGGACGGGCGGGTCGTGGACCTCAGCGGCCGGTTGCCGGCTCCCGAAGGCCTGATCCGTGGTCTACCGCAGCTCATGGGCCCGGAGGCCCTGCTGAGCCCGCCTGCAGGCGCGACCGCTCCGTTCAACGCCGTGTTGTTTGTCCCTGACCCGACCCCTCCGCCAGAGTCCTGCGCGCCCCGCGCGGTAGCCAGTCACTACGTCGGGGCCCGCGCCGATGGGAGCGAGGCGATCGTTCGGTTGCGCCCCGAGGTCACGTCGCACGCGCTGCACATCGCTGGGACCTGCGGCGTTGGCTGTGGTCAGCCCCCGCTGCCGAGCCGTCCCTACGGCCTTCAGGTGCGGGCCACCGCGAGCACGCTGGAGGTGATCGATGTGCCCTATGAGGAGACGGAGATCCTCACGACCTGCGATGAGATGCGGCCGCTGCCCTAGTCCCCTGTCTCTGACTAGGGAAGCAGCTCGAACATCGACCTCAGCACTCGATACGTCATGCCCCAGACCAGGTGGCCGTTCACGCGATAGGCCGGAAAGCGAACGTTTTGTCCCTGCCACAGCAGTGGATACTCATCGTCGACCTCTCCGCGGATCAGGGGCCCGACATCGGTCCAGATCGCCTCGGCGACCTCGTGGTTGGGCCTGAGATCCTGCGCCCCGCGGAGGCGGAAGGCGAAGGGTGAGACCACCAGCCCCGTCCGGTTGCGCGGGAGGATCTCGTCGAGGGGCCCGAGGAGCTCCCCGCTGCCGGCGAGATCGAGGCCGACTTCTTCCTGCGTTTCGCGGGTCGCGGTGGCCAACAGATCGGGATCGAAGGGCTCCCGCCGACCTCCGGGGAAGGCCATATGGCCGGACCAGTGATCTCCGGGGCGCTCGGCGCGGCGGATCAAGAGCACCTCCACGCGGCCGTCCTCCGTGGCTCGGAAGATGCCGGCGACTGCCGCCCGGCGCGCCTCGGGATCATCGATGCGCTCAGGGGTCCTCGCTCTGAGCTGGCTGGCGAGGCGCTCGAGATCGGCCGGCGACACGGGCTCGAACTACCGCGCCAGGCTCCGGAAGTACATGGCTACGCGCTCGGCGTGGGGAGGGTGAAGCGCACCTCGAGGCCGCCGCCGTCACGGTTCTTGGCGTCGATGGTGCCCCCATGCAGACCCACGATTTGCTGCGCGATCATGAGTCCCAGGCCCAGGCCGCCCGCGCTGGTGCCGCCCACCCGATAGAAGGGCTCGAACAAGCGGGGGAGGGCAGCGTCGGGCACGCCCGGCCCGCGATCGAGCACCCGCAGGCTGGTACCCTCGACCTCGATCTCGATCTCCCGATCGGGGGGGGCATATTTGGCCGCGTTGGTCAGGAGGTTCGTCACCACCCGCACCAGACGATCGTGATCGCCGAGGATCTTCTGGGCGCTCCCGCGGATCTGCACGACCCTCCCACCGAGATCCACGCGCTGCCGGGCGTCTGCCGCCACCTCCATCAGATCCAGGGGCCCCCGCTCGATCGTCCGTTCGCCCAGCGATAGTCGGGAGCTCTCGAGGAGCTCGCCGATCAGTCGGTCCATCTCCTCGAGGTCTTTGTCCATCGCGCTGAGGCGCCCCTCGGGGACGTTCCGGTCGCGGAGGAGCTCGACCTCCAGGCGCAGCCGGGCCAGCGGCGTGCGGAGCTCATGGGAGATGCCGGCCATGAGCGAGCGCTCCGTCTCCAGCATCTTGCGCACGCGCTCGGTCATCTTGTTGAAGGCCCGGCCCGCGTCGGCCAGCTCGCCTTTGCCTGCCTCGTCCAGGCGGTGCTCGAGGTCCCCGTCGGCGACGCGGGCCATGGCCGCGGTGGCCGCCTTGAGGGGCTTGGCCGCGACCCCCGCGACGTAGATCGACACCCCTACCAGGCCGAGCATGACGAGGAGCAGCAATGGCCCTATTTTTTCGGGTGGACCGCCCACATCGAGGTCGCGCTTGAGCGTCACCCAGCCGGCGCTGGTCTCGATCGACACCGGGGCCCGCGGGCCCGGGCACACGATCAACTCATGCCCGGCGCGGGTCTCGCGTACGCAAGCTCTTCGGCGCCAAGCGCCCAGCCGGCCCGGCGTCTCGGGCGGCTTCTCCCGCACATGGATCTCGAGCCCGAGCTTGCGGCCCAGCGCGTCGGGGGACTCGCCGGCCGCGACGCGCTCGGCCACGAACACCGCCTGATCGAGGTAGACCTCCATCACCTCGTGGGCAAAGGGCGCCATCACGCGGCCCGCGACCAGCCAAGCCAGGAGCATGGTCACCGCCACCAGCGCGGTGAGCAGCACGGTCAGCTTGGCCCGCAGGCTCATCGCTCGGGGCCTCGCTCCCGGGGCATGATGTAGCCAATTCCTCGCACGGTCTTGATCAACGCGGGCGTCTTGGGATCGTCGCCGAGCTTTCGGCGCAGGTGGCTGATGTGCACATCGACCGAGCGATCGAAGGACGCCCAGGCCTCTCCCCGGGCCATTCCCATCAGCTTTTCTCGAGGGATCACGCGGCCGGCGTTCTCGACCAAGGAGCGGAGGATGTCGAACTCGGTGCTGGTGAGATCGAGCGGGGCGCCGTCCATGGTGGCGGTGCGCTGCTCGGGATCGACGACCACCGGGCCCGCGCGCAGCACCTCGCCCGGCTTGGCCGCCTCGTGCTCGACGCGCCGCAGGATGGCGTGGACGCGGGCCAACAGCTCGCGAGGGTTGAACGGCTTGCCCAGGTAGTCGTCGGCGCCGATCTCCAGGCCCACGATGCGATCGGTCTCGTCACCCCGGGCGGTGAGCATCAAGACGGGGACCATGGAGTGCGTTCGGATCTCGCGGCAGACCTGGAAGCCGTCGCGGCCGGGGAGCATGACATCGAGCACGACCAGATCGAAGTGATCGGTCTTCACCCGCTCGAGCCCCGCCTCCCCGTCCGCGACCGCCTCTACCGCGAACCCCCGTTCGCCGAGGTATTCGGCCAAGAGCGCCCGTAGGCGATCGTCGTCATCGACTACGAGGATCTTCCGCATCGAGGCCATCCTAACGGATTAGTCGTCGGCCCACATCTTGGCGTGGCGCTGACCCTTCTCCATCTCCTTGCCCAGCTCGGCCCGCTGCTCGTTCGTCAGCGTCGCGTGGAAGCTGAGGAAGCGGTCGATGCCGTAGTGCACGACCTTCTTCACGTCCTCGAGGCGCTGATCCGCGATGCTGTGCAAGCGCGCCGCGTCGGGCTTGGGCTTTTTGAGCTCGGTGGCGACCTCGTCCATGCTCTCTACCGAGGCGCGGCGGAGCTCCTTGCCGTGCTTCATGATGTCCTTGCGCATCTGTACTGCCGCGTCCTCTTGGGCGTCGGTCAGGTTCAGGTCGTGGAGGATCCTCCCGAGCATGAACATCCCCGGGCCCCCGTGCGGTCGAGCGATCGCTGCTCCGCTGACGGCGAGGCAGGCGATCAAGGTGGCGATGATGAGTGGCTTCTTCATTGGTGCGTTGCTCCTTGGATACTCAAACACACGGACCGCGAAAAAGACGTTGGGCTCAGGCCAAGAAGTCCTAAGGATTGTTAAGCATTGTAAACGTTGACGCGCCGCCCTCCATCCCGGATGCTCCGCGCCCCCATGCCCCTCCTCAAGGGTAACCTGAGCTTCGCGCGCTTCACCGTAGAGCTCCCCGACAAGTCTCGATCCGCTGCTGGCGGGGCGAACCCTCCGGCGGCCGCGTCCGCCAAGGATCTGCGGCGTTCTGTGCCGAAGGGCCTGCGTCGCAAGGCCTTCCAGCCCTTGGTGGTCGACAGCGAGGACGACCGATCCGCGGGCTGGGTCGAGGTGGAGAACTCCGAGCTGATCGAGTTCCCCCCGGAGCGCCTGGTCTTCGGCGAACACTTCCTCTTCGCCTATCGGGTCGATCGCCTGCGCGTGCCGAGCAGCGTGGTGAAGAGCGAGCTCGCCGCCTTCGCCGCCGCCTACGAGGAAGAGAACGGGCATCCCCCGACCCGCAGCCAAAAGAAGGCCCAAAAGGAGCTGATCGAGCGCAAGCTCAAGCGCCGCGCTTTCCCCTCCCGCAAGGTCTATGACGTCTCCTGGAACACCCAGAGCGGAGTGCTAGCGATCTGGGCGACGGCGCAAAACACCGTGGAGGAGATGCACCTGTTCATCGAAGAGAGCCTAGAGATCCGGCTTCACCCCATGACGCCCGGCGCGATCGCGGACTCCCTCGATCTGCCCCGCGGCGCGCTCACTCCCACTGCCGACTTGATCGGCGCGGTCTTGGCCGGGGAGGTGGGAGGTGAGTGAGAAGAAGCAAAAGCGCGCCGCCGCGGCCGCCAAGGGCAAGAGCTCGGCGGAGGAGACCCGCTTTCTCCGCGGCGACATCGGGGTGGACGGCGAGAAGATCGAGGAGGAGCTCAGCGAGGAGGAGGTCGATCGCCAAAAGGCCGTCGAAGAGCTGGCCCGCGGGCGCACCTATCTCGGCCGCGAGTTTTTGACCTGGCTGTTGTGGCGCACCAACTCGGCCACCACCTTGATCGCGGTCGATGACGAGCCGCTGACCGGCCTCTTCGTCTCTCGGGTCACCCTGCGCGGCCTGGCCGGCGATGCCACTGAGCTCGTCGCGCGCGGGGCGGGAGCGCCCTACTCGAAGATCGTGCGGGGCGCGATCCGCTCGGGCCTCCTGGTCCACGTGGGCCGCGTGCGCTTCTCGCATGCCGAGCGCCTGTACGAGGTGACGCTGGACGCCGAGCACCTGCGGCTCCGCTCGGCGCAGATCCCCAAGGTGCTCTCCGAAGAGGAGGACGACCGCATCGCCGAGCGCCTGTACTTGGCGGAGAAGCTCTCGGAGATCGTCGATCTGTGCTTCCGGGCCTTCCTTGAGGTGCGGACCTCCAAGCGCTGGCGCAAGGACGTGGTGCCCGAGATGCTCGCCTGGCTCGACGGCTGAGCGCGGGAGCGCTGGTGCTTCGCGGGCGGACGGCTATCATCGCCCGATGAAAAAGGGACCTCAGCGCGCGAAGGACCTCGACGACCCCCAGCACTATCGCGCGCGCTGCACCCGCTTCCTGAACGGCCACGGCCAGTCCACCGCCGCCGAGATCTTGTCCGCGATCCCCACGGACCTCGGCCTCGATCGTTACGGCGCCGGCGGTGCCGTCGAGGCGCTGGAGAAGGAGGTCGCTCAGATCCTCGGCAAACCGGCGGCGGTGTTTATGCCCAGCGGTACGATGGCCCAGCAGATCGCGCTCCGCATCCACGCCGATCGTCGCAACACCCGGGCCGTAGCCTGGCACCCCACCTGCCACCTCGAGCTCCACGAGGACAAGGCCTACCAGCGGCTGCACGACCTCGTCGGGGTCAACGTCGGGAACCCACGCCGGTTGATCACGCTCGAGGAGCTGCGCGCGGTGCCCGAGCCCCTGGCTGCCGTGCTCTTCGAGCTCCCGCAGCGGGAGATCGGGGGCCTCCTGCCTCCGTGGGATGAGCTCTGCGCGCAGGTCGAGCTCGTCAAACGGCGCGGCGCCGCCGCCCACCTGGATGGCGCGCGCCTCTGGGAGTCGACGCCCTTTTACTCCAAGACGCCGGCGCAAGTGGCCGCGCTCTTCGACACGGTCTACGTCTCTTTCTACAAGGGGATCGGTGCGCTCCCGGGCTGTTGTCTCGCCGGGGAAGAGGACCTCATCACGGAGGCGCGGGCCTGGCGCAAACGGCACGGAGGAGCGCTCTTTGGTCTATGGCCGAACGCGGCCTCGGCGATGGGCGGTCTTCGGAAGCGCTTGCGCCGAATGCCGCGCTACGTGGAGCACGCCCGGCGGATCGCCGCGAAGTTGCAGGGGCTGCCCCGCGTGGAGCTGACGCCCGATCCGCCGCACACCAACATGATGCACCTCTACTTGCGCGTCGATGAGCAGGCGCTCAAGGCCTCCGCAGCCCGGATCGCCCGGGAGCGCCGCATCTTCACCTGGCCTGGGAGC
>Ga0154020_10005162_pt1 | contig 15489 bp, 13 predicted proteins | sample Klosneuvirus_201_FD_109709 | JGI IMG/M metagenome (GOLD analysis project Ga0154020, IMG submission 109709) | Active sludge microbial communities from wastewater, Klosterneuburg, Austria - Klosneuvirus_20160825_MG | ecosystem: Engineered > WWTP > Aerobic digester > Activated sludge | place...
CGCTCATCAAGCAGGGCGTCATCGAGGGCGGCATGATCCCCAAGGTCGAGTGCGGCCTGGAGGCGCTGGCCCAGGGCGTCGGCAAGGTTCACATCATCGATGGCCGCCTCGAGCACGCGCTGCTGCTGGAGATCTTCACCGAGGGCGGCGTCGGCACCGAGCTGGTGACCAAGAAGCGCCCGGTGCCCCGTGGCCGCGCGGTACCGACCTCGGAGGTGCCCAAGTGAGTGCCAGCGCCAGCGATCAGTCGACGCTCGTGGAGTCCGCGCGCGCCCACCTGACCAGCAACTACCGCCAGGCGCCCATCGTGATGGAGCGCGGCGAGGGCCGCCAGCTGTTCGACGTCACCGGCAAGCGCTACCTCGACATGACCGCGGGGATCGCGGTCAACCTGCTCGGCCACAGCCACCCCAAGCTGACCGCGGCCATCGCCGCGCAGGCCGGCAAGCTCATCCACTGCTCGAACCTCTACTACATCGAGCCCCAGGTCCGCCTGGCCGAGAAGCTGGCCGCGCTGTCGGGCTTCCCGCGGATGTTCTTCGGCAACTCCGGCGCCGAGGCCAACGAGGCCGCGCTCAAGCTGGCGCGGCGCTACCAGCAGCACGTCGCCGCCGCCCCCGGGCGCATCGAGATCGTGGCCTGCCACGGCTCGTTCCACGGCCGCACCATGGCCACGGTGTCGATCACCGGCCAGGAGAAGTACCGTCAGGGTTTCGGGCCCATGCTGGAGGCGGTGCGCTTCGTGCCCTACGGCGACCTCGACGCCGCGCGCGCCGCCATCTCGCAGGAGCGCACCTGCGCCTTCGTGCTGGAGCCGCTGCAGGGTGAGGGCGGCGTGCGCGTGCCGCCACCCGGCTACCTGCGCGGCCTGCGCGACCTGTGCGGCGAGACCGGGACCATCCTCATCTATGACGAGGTCCAGACCGGCGTCGGCCGCACCGGCGAGTGGTTCGCCTTCCAGCACGCCGAGGGGCCCGGCCAGGCGGTGCAGCCCGACATCATGACGCTGGCCAAGGGGCTGGCCGGCGGCGTGCCCATCGGCGCCATGCTGTGCGGAGACGAGGTCGCCAAGGGCTTCGAGCCGGGCACCCACGCGTCGACCTTCGGCGGCAACGCGCTGGCCTCGGCCGCCGCGCTCGCGGTGCTCGACGTCATCGAGAGCGAAGGCCTGCTGGCCCACGTGCGCGCCATGGGCGAGCACCTCGGCCGCGGCCTCGAGCGCCTGTGCGCCGAGCACCCCGGCAAGGCCAAGGACGCCCGCGGCAAGGGCCTCTTGCGTGGCCTGGCGCTGGCCGGCGATGCCGTGCCCACGGTCACCGCCTGTCGCGACCAGGGCCTGCTGCTGTCGGTCGCCGGCGGCACCGTGGTCCGCTTCGCGCCGGCGCTGAACGTGACCGCGGCCGAGCTCGACGAGGCGCTGGCGCTGCTCGGCAAGGTGCTGGCGGCATGAAGCGCGATCTCCTGACCCTGGCCGATCTCAGCGCCGCCGAGCTCGACGCCCTGATGGCGCGCGCGGCCCGCCTCAAGCGCGCCCGCCTGGAGGGCCACCGCCCCGCCGCCGGTCCGCTCAGCGGCAAGGTGCTGGGCATGATCTTCGAGAAGGCCTCGACGCGGACCCGGGTCTCGTTCGAGGTCGGCATGTACGAGCTGGGCGGCCACGCGGTCTATCTGGCGCCCGAGGGCTCGCAGATCGGGCGCGGCGAACCCATCGCAGACACGGCCAGAGTGCTGGGTGGATATTGTCATGCTGTCATCATCCGGACCTTCGCGCAGGCCCGCGCCGAGGAGCTGGCGCGCTGGTCGCCCATCCCGGTCATCAACGCGCTGACCGATCACTCGCACCCCTGCCAGGTGCTGGCCGACCTGTTCACGGTGTGGGAGCTGTTCGGTCCGCAGCGCGTGCGCGGCCTGGGCTATGCCTGGATCGGCGACGGCAACAACATGGCGCACTCGTGGATCCGCGCCGCCGGCCGCCTCGGCCTCGACCTCATGCTGGCTTGCCCCGAGGGCTACGACCCCGATCCCGCGGTCATGCTGGAGGGTGCTGCGATGGCGCGCGAGTCGGGCGCCAGGATCCGCATCGTGCGCGACCCGCGCGAGGCCGCGCGCGGCCGCGACGTCTTGTCGACCGACGTCTGGGCCTCGATGGGGCAGGAGGACGAGAGCGAGCGCCGTCGCAAGGCCTTCGCCGGCTACTGCCTCGACAGCGCGCTGCTGGCCACGGCGTCGCCCGAGGCCATCGTGCTGCACTGCCTGCCCGCGCACCGAGGCGAAGAGATCACCCACGAGGTGCTGGAAGGGCCACAATCGGCGGTGTTCCGCCAGGCGGAGAACCGCCTGCACGTGCAGAAGGCCATCCTCGAGCTGCTGATCTCAGGTGTCGGAGCCGGGGTCGGAGGCGTCGCGGCGGGCCCGGGCCATCCGGGACATCCGGGACAGGGAGGCTGACATGTCGAGCGTGAAGACGGTCGAGACGCTGCTCACGGAGCTGGGCCTGCACGAGCGCGCCAGCCGGGTGGCCGAGAACGTGTGGACCCTGCAGAAGGGCAGCGCCACGGTGCAGATCGTGGCCGCGCCCGAGTTCGTGGTCGCCACCGCCAAGGTGCTGGAGCAGGCCCCGAAGAACGGCCGCGAGGCGTTCTTCCAGCAGCTCCTGTCGGCCAACGTGCAGCTCCTGGGCGCCTTCTTCACGCTGGAGACCAACGAGTCCATCCGCGTCAACCAGGTGCTGCCGGTGGGCTGGTTGCAAGCCAAGGAGCTCGCCTTCATCATCGGGAACGTGGCCATGCGGGCTGACGAGTGGGACGCCAAGCTGCACGCCATGCTGAAGGCGTCCGGCTGAGCAATGCTGCCGGCGGACATCCCGGGTCTGGGCGGCGCCGACGAGGCGCCGACGCTGGAGCGCTCCGCCAACCTCGCTGGCTCCGGCGTCAGCCTGACGCCGGAGGACTACTTCGTGCTTTCGAGGGTTGACGGCAAGACCTCGCTGCGTCAGATCTGCCAGCTCATGTCGGGCATGATGGCCGAGGCCAAGGTGGTCGACGTCCTGCGCAAGCTGAAGGTCGCGGGAGCCATCACGGTGGGCGTCGCCAAGGGCACGCCGGCCAAACCCCTGGTCGGGGCGCCCGCACCGGTGCCGGTGGCCACGCCCCCAGGGACGACGCTGCGGCAGTCGCCGGCGATGCCGCCGCGCAACCCGACCCCGCCCGCGGCCGAGGCCGCCAGGGAGGCCGCCATCGCCGAGGCCGTCGCGGAGGCCGCCAAGCCGCCCGGCAAGCCGGTGACTCGCCCGGTGGTCCAGATCGACACCAGCTTGTTCGACGAGCCCAACGTCGACCTCGAGCTCGAGCAGAAGCGTCGCATCCTCGAGGTCCACGCGCTGCTCTCGGTGGCGACCCACTTCGAGCTGCTCGAGGTCGCCACCGATGCCGACAAGAAGGACATCAAGCGCAGCTACTTCAAGCTGTCGAAGGAGTTTCACCCCGACCGCTTCTACAAGCGTGCCCTGGGCACATATGTCGAGAAGCTGGCCGAGATCTTCAAGGGGCTGAACCACGCCTTCGAGGTCCTGAGCGACGACGGTCGCCGCGCCGCCTACATGCTGGCGCTCAAGGCCCGCGCGCGCACCCGGCCGCCGCAGTAGCCTATAAAAAGGCGAGCCGCGCCGCGAACTTGGAGTGTGGCTCTGGCTGTGGTAAAAAGAGGCGGGGCAGCCGTTCCGACCCCCGCACCCCCACACAGGGGACAGGCCGCATATGGACAAAGTGATTGGCATCGATCTCGGTACGACGAACTCCTGCGTCGCCGTGGTCGAGGATGGCACCCCGGTCGTGATCCCCAACCGGGGTGGCTACAAGACGACGCCCTCGATGGTGGCGATCGCCGAGAACGGCAAGCGACTGGTCGGCCACATCGCCAAGCGCCAGGCCATCACCAACGCCGAGAACACGGTCTACGCGCACAAGCGCCTCATCGGCCGCAAGTGGTCCTCGCCGATCGTGAAATCGGCCAGCGATCACCTGCCCTACCAGATCGTGGAGGGCCCGCACGGCGACGTGCGCATCGTCCTGCGCGAACAGGTGTTCTCGATCGCCGAGGTCTCGGCCTTCGTGCTCCAGGAGATGAAGCTCATCGCCGAGGAGTACCTGGGCGAGGAGGTCCAGAAGGCGGTCGTCACGGTGCCGGCCTACTTCAACGACGGCCAGCGCCAGGCCACCAAGGACGCCGGGCGCATCGCCGGCCTGGACGTGATCCGCATCATCAACGAGCCCACCGCGGCGGCGCTGGCCTACGGCTTCGGCCGCAACATCGAGCGCAAGGTCGCCATCTACGACCTCGGCGGCGGCACCTTCGACATCTCGATCCTCGAGATCGGCAACGGCGTCTTCGAGGTCATCTCGACCGCGGGTGACACCTTCCTTGGCGGCGAGGACTTCGACAAGCGCATCATCGACTGGCTGGTGCAGTCGTTCCAGCGCGAGAACAACATCGATCTGCGCCGCGACAAGATGGCGCTGCAGCGGCTCAAGGACGTGGCCGAGAAGGCCAAGTGCGAGCTGTCGGCCGTCCGTGAGACCGAGATCCACTTGCCCTTCATCATCTCGACCGGCAAGAACGAGGCGCTGCACCTGCAGCAGCAGCTGGCGCGCGAGCAACTGGAGTCGCTGACCGCCGACCTGGTCGAGCGCACCATCCAGATCTGCCAGAAGACGCTGGAGGAAGCCGGCGTCGAGAAGTCGGAGATCGAGGACGTCATCCTGGTCGGCGGCATGACCCGCATGCCCAAGGTGCAGGAGCGCGTGGCCGAGTTCTTCGGCATCGAGCCCTGTCGCGGCGTGCACCCCGACGAGGTCGTCGCGCTGGGCGCGGCCATCCAGGGCGCCGCGCTGCTCGACGAGAAGAACGACATGCTGCTGCTCGACGTGACGCCGCACTCGCTGGGCATCATGATCGTGGGCGGCTATTTCCACCGCCTCATCGAGCAGAACACCACGGTCCCGACCTCCAAGGGCCACGTCTTCACCACGGTCAAGGACAACCAGACCTCGGTGAAGATCCTGGTCCTGCAGGGCGAGTCCGACCGCGCCGAGGAGAACGAGCTGCTCGGCGAGTTCATCCTGACCGGCCTGCGCCGCGCCCCCAAGGGCGAGGTCGAGATCGACGTCAACTTCGAGATCGGCGCCGACGGCATCCTGTCGGTCACCGCCAAGGACCTGGAGACCGGCCTGGCGCAGTCCATCACCGTGACCGCGACCTCGGGCCTGACCGAGGACGAGATCCGGCGCATGGTCGAGGAGAACCGCGACTACCTGGTCGAGGTGCGCAGCTCGCAGGAGTTCGAGCGTCATCGCCAGTCGACCGAGAAGCTGCTGACCGAGATCGAGGGGCTGTTTCCCAAGGTCTCGGACATCATCGCCGGGTCCTCGTTCGGACAGGACGCGGTGACCAAGGCGCGCAGCGTGGTCGAGCGCGCCCGCGCAGCCATCGCAGCGCGCGACGTCAAGGCGCTCACCGAGTCGGGTGAGGCGCTGTCGCGGACGCTGAACATGTTCAAGGGCGTCGTGTCGAAGACGCGGCTGGGGTAGCGGAGCGTGGCCGCCGGGCCGGATAGCGTGAAGTCCCGGGTGACCAAGCTGGTCGCGCGCGGTCTCGAGCGTTATGGCGCGGGGCAGCTGGAGGCGGCGCTCAGCGAGTGGGAGCACGCGCTGGCGCTGGAGCCGGAGCACGTGCAGGCCGGGCAGTACGTCAAGTACGTGCGCGAGAACTTCAGCGGTCTGGAGGCGGCCTTCAAGGCCGCGCGCGAGGCCGCCGAGGCGGCGCAGAAGGCCGGCGTCCCGCTGGGTGACGCGCCGACGCGCTCGCGCGGCGACGACTATGCCGAGATCGAGGTCTCGCGGGCCGGCGACTCGGGGGTGGTCGAGCTGCCCCGCCCGCCCGGGATGGCCGAGGAGGCGGGCGTCGACACCGGCTGGGACCTCGAGCAGGTGGCGCCGCTGCCGCCGCCGCCCGAGGGCGCGGCGGGCCACGGCGAGCAGGGCCAGACCGGGACCTTCGCCAGCCCGTCGCCCACCACGGGGGGCGATCTCGAGGGCTTTCCGCTGGCCGAGCTGGGGTCGATCCCGACCGGGGCGCGGGCGCTGCCCCCGCTGGCCCGGCGCACTCCGGCGGCGCCGATGGCGGCGGCAGCGCGCGCGCCGGCCCTGGCGGCGGGTGCGGCGGCGCAGCAGCGCGCCGCGGCGCTGACGTCGCAGCCCGCCCAGGCGCCCGCGCCGCCGTCCGGCAAGCCGCGTCGCTTCGGCACCGGCCCCGACTTCGCCGACAGCGCGACCGGCGAGAGCACGCTCTACCGCCTGCGCGACCATGATCTTGCGCTGCTGCCCGAGGAGGGCTCCGGCGTGGGCCCGCCGCTCGGGGCGCTGGCGATGGAGGATGGTCCGCCCGAGCACACCGGCACCGGCGAGCGCACCAGCACGCGTCACTTCTCCGGCCCTGCGCCGTCGCGCTATCCAGGTAGCCTCGATGCCGGGGAGCGCGACGTGCCCTCGGTCGAGATCGACCCCGGCCTGCTGCCCGGTCCGCCCGGCCTCGAGCTGGGGCCGCTGGGCCTCGGTGAGCTGCCCTATGGTGAAGGCGAGGGCGTCACCCAGGGTCGCGCGGCGCTGCCCGACGACGACGGGGTCACCGGGGTGCGTCCCGGCCCGGCCGCCGCGGCCGAGGAGGCGCGCGAGCGCGCCCAGGTCGAGGGCGTCATCAACATCGCGCGCCAGGCCCTGCAGCAGGGCGACGCCTCGGCCGCGCTCGACCACGCCGAGATCGCGCTGCGCGCTGCCGGCGATGGCGCGCTGGCCGCCGCCACGCTGCAGCGTCACAAGGAGCTGCTGAGCGCGATCTTCGAGGCCTTCATCGGGCCCACCATCCAGGTGCCCGCCATCTGCGTGCCGGTGCACCAGCTCGGCTCGGGCGATCTCGACCACCGCGCCGCCTTCCTGCTGTCACGCATCGACGGCGCGCTGACCATCGAGGAGATCCTCGACATCGCCGGCATGCCGCGCTTCGACGCCCTGCGCCTGCTCGCCCAGCTGGTCCGCAAGGGTTACCTGGAAGTGCGATAACCGCGGCGTTTCAGCTTCGCGGTGATTTACACGCTGTAACGACGGCCCTGCTCGAGCGGCTCGATCACGCTGCCCGCCAGATCGAACTGGTCGGTGTAGTGGATGAGGCGCATGCGCGCGCGCAGCGCGGCGGGCAGCGCCGCCAGCTGCTCGTAGGGGGTGTGCACGCCGAGGTTGGTCTCGTGGATGATGAGGTCGGCGCTGGACAGCCACTCGATCAGCGAGGCATCGAAGGCGGTGTCCGACGAGATCCCCAGCGTGCGCCCGCCGGCCTGGATGCGCAGCGCGCTGGTGGGGATGTGGTGCACCGTGCGTCGACACTTGATCGAGAATGGCCCCAGCGTGATCGGTCCGGCCTCGTCGAGCTGGCGCAGATCGAAGTAGTCGTCGAAGGTGCGCGGCGCCGGCGCCTGCCCGACCCCCGGCATCAGGCACTCCATGCCGGCGGCCAGGTGGCCGTCCCACAGCCGCCGGGCCACCGCCGGGTGCGCCAGCACGGTGGCCTTGCGCTGCAGCGCGAAGTACGAGAAGTAGCCGAAGCCCTCCAGCCCCGAGGCGTGGTCGGCGTGCAGGTGCGTGATGACGACGCCGAGGAAGTCGCCGACGTCCATCGGCGTGCCGGCGCGCTCGCCGCCCTCGCGCAGGATCTTGCGAATGGGGTGCGGGCAGTCGATGAGCAGCCGTGAGCCCTGCGACTCCACCGCGATGCACGAGGTGTAGTACTTCGCGGTGAAGGCGTCGCCGACCCCCAGCGGCACGAAGGCCAGCGCGCTGGTCTTGACCGTGCCCCCCGTGGTGCGGACGAGGCTCTGACCGCGCACCGGCGGACCACCACCCGAGACGCTCATCGCTGGCCTCCTGTCCTCGGATTCGTGGCTCGCGCCTGGCGCGCCTGGCGCCGCTGCTCAGTCGAACGGATCGAAGACCTCGGCGTCGAGCTTCTGCTTGCGCTGGGCATGGACCTCGCGGACATAGCCGATGAGGTTGTCGACGTAGCGCTCGAACGACGGGCAGTAGATCCCGGTGGCACGCAGGTCCTCCAGCGTGTTGCGACAGTTGTAGAAGGCCATGTGGTTGAAGGCGTCGAGGAAGGCCAGCGGCGCCCGCGCCATCTTGGCCAGGCCCGGCGTGCGCAACAGGGCCCGCGCGATCCCCGACGGGATCGACCCGCGCGGGGCCTTCTTGTGGGCGCGCGCCGCGATGACCTCGTAGATCGTCCGCGCGGCCAGCGGCGCCGGATCGGTCAGGTGGTAGGTCTTGCCGGCCGCCTCGGGCGAGCGCCACAGCGCGTGCGCGGCGTCGACCACGAAGTCGACCGGCACCACCGACAGCGGCGCCGAGCCCTTGCCGGGCAGCGGCAGGTGCACGTCCAGCGGCGAGGTCACGATGAGGACCATCAGGTAGTAGGGCCCGTCGAACTTGTCGATCTCGCCGCTCTGCGAGTCGCCCACGATGATGCCAGGGCGGAAGATGGTGATGGGCAGCTTGCCCAGGCGGCCGCGCACCAGGCGCTCGGCCAGGAACTTGGTCTCCTCGTAGGCGTTGTGGAAGCCCTGGTTCTCGTCGAGCTCGTCCTCGGTGATGACGCCCTTGCGGTCGCCCGACACCGACGCCGTCGAGTAGTGGCACAGGCGCGTCAGCTTGCCGCAGTCGCCGGCCATCTCGAGCACGTTCTTGGTGCCCTCGACGTTGACCCGGCGGGTCTGATCGCGCGGCACTCCGTGGTGGTAGATCGCCGCCAGGTGGTGGATCGCGGTGACGCGATCGACCAGGGTGCGGTAGTCGGCGCCGGCCAGCCCGAGGTCCATGTCGCAGATGTCGCCCAGCGCGATCTCGACCCGGGCGCCCAGCTCCGGCGGCAGCCCGGCGATGAACTCGTGCGCTGCGGCCTGGAACTTGTCGCGCGCCAGCATGACCACGCGCACGCTGGCGTCGGCGGCCACCACCTTGCGCACCATGCGCTTGGCCACGTAGGACGGAAAGCCGGTGACCAGCACGGTCTCGGCGGCGGCGCTCGCTGCGGACAGCCCGCTTCCGGGTGGGCCTCCGTTGCTGCTGTGGCCTGGACGGCTGGCGCTGCTCACGAGGCTCCTCCCTGATCGCGCGGGCGGCGCGGGCCGCCTGCGAGAATATCCTGCCATACCACGGCGGTCTGGCGGCGGGTGTCCTCGATGCTGCCCGCGTTGTCGATGACATAGTCGGCCACCTTCAGCTTGGCCTCGAGCGGCAGCTGCGCGGCCAGGCGCGCCTCGGCGGCCCCGAGGTCGAGGCCATCGCGCGCCATCAGGCGCTCGAGCTGCACCTCACGCGGCACCGCGACCACGATGACGCCCGCCATGGCCTCGTGCAGGCGGCTCTCGACCAGCAGGGGCACGTCGTAGATCACGACCGGGTGGCCGGCGGCGCCCAGCTCCTGGGTGCGCCGCGCGGTCTCGGCACCCACGCGCGGGTGGGTGATGGCGTTGAGGCGCGCCCGCCGCGCCGGCTCGGCGAACACCAGCGCGCCCAGCTTCTTGCGATCCAGGGTGCCGTCCGCGGCCAGGTACTCGGCGCCGAACTCGGCCACGATCTCGGCCAGCGCGGGCGAGCCCGGGGCGACCACGTCACGCGCGATCTCGTCGGCGTCGATGACCGGCGCACCCAGCCGGCGCAGCTCGGCCGAGACCGTGCTCTTGCCGCTCGCGATGCCCCCGGTCAACCCGATCACCCGCGGCGCCATGTCTTCGTGTAGCCAACGTGCGGGCCGCGGTCAACCGTGGTACGGAGGGTGATGGCCGTGACGCTCCGGCTGGAGGACCCGCGCTTCGTGGCGAGCGGGACCAGCCCCGACAACTTTCCACCCCCGAGTTACCCCGAGATCGCCTTCGCGGGGCGCTCCAACGTGGGTAAGTCCTCGCTGCTCAACACGCTGCTCGGGCGGCCGCTGGCGCGCACCTCGAGCACCCCGGGGCGCACCCGCCTGGTGAATTTCTTCGCCGCACGGCTGCCCGGCAGCGGTGGCAAGAGCCGCCGCGAGGTCGGCCTGGTCGATCTGCCCGGCTACGGCTACGCCAAGGTCGCGCGCAGCGAGCGCGCCGCCTGGCAGCACATGATCGAGGGCTATGTCACCGGGCGGCCCACGCTGCGCGCCATGGTGGTCATCGTCGACGTGCGCCGCGGCGCCGAGGACGAGGAGCGCGATCTGCTGGAGTGGCTGGCCGCGCTGCCGCTGCCGTCGATCGTGGTCGGTACCAAGCTCGACAAGCTGGGCAAGGCGGCGCAGAAGCCGGCCCTGGTGGCCCTCGGTCAGGAGCTGGGAATGTCGCGCTCACCCCTCGGTTTTTCCGCAGACACCGGCGAAGGCAAGTCGGAGCTCATCCGATGGCTTTCGCGCGCGTGCGAGACCGAGTAGGCTGCGCCCATGGCCCACGGGGGCACCAAGGTCGTCCTGGCCGCGCTGTTCGCGAACCTGGGCATCGCAATCCTGAAGCTGGTCGCCGCCTTGTTCGCGCGCTCGGCGGCCATGTTCGCCGAGTTCGCGCACTCGATCGCGGACACCGGCAACCAGGTCTTCCTGCTGCTGGGCATCAAGCGCTCGCAGAAGCAGGCCGACGACCGGCACGAGTTCGGCTACGGCGCCGAGAACTACTTCTGGGCCTTCATCGTGGCCATCACGATGTTCACCATCGGCGCGACCTACTCGATCTACGAGGGCATCCACAAGTGCCTGAGCCCTGGCGACGCCCACGCCGGAGACCCGCGCTGGGCCTATGCGGTGCTCGGCGGCTCGATGCTGCTGGAGACGTTCTCACTGCGCACCGCGTGGCTGGAGTTCAAGAAGATCAAGGCCGGTCGCACGCTGCGCCAGACCATCAGCGACGCCCGGGATCCGGTCGTCCTCATCGTGCTGTTCGAGGATCTGGCCGCGCTGGTCGGCCTGGCGGTGGCGCTGGGGGGGATCTTCCTGGCCCGCCAGCTCAACCTGGGATGGGTCGATGGCGCGGCGTCGATCCTGGTCGGCCTGGTGCTGCTGGCGGTGGCCATCTTCGCCGCGCGCGAGACCAAGTCGCTGCTGCTGGGCGAGTCGGTGCGCCGCTCCGATCGTGACAAGATCGTCGAGATCGTGAAGGCCTACCCGGGCATCAGGCGCTTCATCAATCTGCGCACCATGCACATCGGACCCGAGGACGTCATCGCCGCCATCAAGGTGGTGTTCCCGGACGACGATCGTGGCGCCGACATCGCGCGCAAGACCGACGAGCTGGAGGTCTTGCTGCGCGCCGAGCTGCCCTTGCTGCGGCGGATCTACATCGAGTGCGGCATCGATCTCGAGGCCGCCGGCACCGCGGCGCGGGCCGCAGCCGGGCACTCGGCGCAGATCGACGCTCAGTAGCAGGGCCGCGCCCGGCGTGGCATCCTTGGGCTGCAATGGCGTTGTCGGTGCGGGATCGGGTGTACGAGGTCGGGCCCTGTCAGGAGGCTGATCTCGACGACGTGGTCGACATCGAGCGCCGCGCCTTCAAGGCGCCGTGGACCCGCCAGATCTTCCTGGAAGAGCTGTGTCGCGAATGGGCCTACCTCGACGTCATGCGCGAGCGGCCCGTGGACGGCACCCGCGAGCGCGCGGTGGCCTTCGCGAACTACTGGCTGGTGCGCGACGAGGTCCACATCCTCAACATCGCGACCCACACCGAGCAGCGCCGGCGCGGCCATGCCACCCGGCTGCTCACCCACGTGCTGGAGTTTGCCGCCCGACACCGCTGCAAGTACGTGACCTTGGAGGTGCGGCGCTCCAACCAGGTCGCGCTCGGCCTGTACCGCACGCATGGTTTCCGCGTGGTGGGCGTACGACCCAACTATTATGTCGAGGATCGCGAGGACGCGATCGTCATGCTGTACGAGTTCGACCCCGCCGACCCGGGCCGGCGCGAGCACTCGGGGGACCCAAGGGAGCGGGATCCCGAGTAGTCTGACCGACGTACAATCCAGCGGAGGCACATCGGAATGACGGCGACCGCGCCAGCCGACCCGCGGGTCGGCCTGGTCCTGAAGACGAGCTACCGCATCGAGGCCAGGCTGGGCGCCGGTGCTTTCGGCGCGGTGTATCGCGCGACCCAGCTTGGCCTCGGCAAGGCGGTCGCGGTCAAGCTGCTGATGCCGGAGGCCTTCAAGACCCCGGGCACGGTCGAGCGCTTCGAGCGCGAGGCGCTGCTGGCGTCGAAGATCTCGCACCCGGTGATGGCGCAGGTGCTCGACTTCGGCATCGAGGACGTGAACGGCGAGAAGCTGCCGTTCCTGGTCATGGAGCTGGTCGACGGCGAGGAGCTGGCCGAGATCCTGGCCAAGTACGGCCCGTTCGCGCCCTCACGCGCCATCTCCATCATGCGCCAGCTGGCCTCGCTGCTGACCGAGGTGCACGGGCGCGGGATCGTGCATCGCGATCTCAAGCCAGCCAACCTCAAGCTGCTGCGCTATGCCCCGGGCGCCCGCCAGGTCCACCTCAAGGTGCTCGACTTCGGCATCGCCAAGGACGTCGGCTCGGAGGCGCAGCAGAGCCTGACCGCGACCGGCTCGTTCGTGGGCACGCCGCGCTACATGTCGCCCGAGCAGGTCAAGGGGCAGGGCGTCGATGCGCGCTCCGACCTGTACAGCTGCGGGGTCATCTTCTACGAGCTGCTCACTGGCGACGTGCCGTTCCGCGCCGCGTCGCTGGCCGAGCTCATCGCCAAGCTGCTGTACGATCCAGTGCCGCCGCTGCCCGAGCGCTTCCAGGAGCCGCTGCGTGGCGTCGTCGCGCAGCTCTTGATGCGTGATCCGGCGGCGCGCTTCGCCGACGCCCACGCCTTCGACGAGGCGCTGGAGCGCTGCGAGGCCGCCTGTCGCGGCCCTGGGTTCGATGACAGTCCGCTGGGAGCGCCGCTGTCGTTCGGCGCCACCGCGGTGGGCATGGCGGGCGCCGTCTCGCTGGGCAGCTCGGGGGCCTCAGGCGCGGGCTCCGCAGGCGCTGGGGGCTCCGCTGCCGGGACCCCGGCGCCGTCGGGGCAGCGCGCTGCCGAGGCTTTCGCCGCGACCGCCGCCAGCGCCGCGGGGGGCCAGGTGCCAGCCGCCGCGCTGGCCGGGGCGGTCACCGGCGTGGGTGCTGTGCCGCGCTCGCGCGCCGTGGTGTGGGCCGGCATCGGCGCCACCTTGGCGGTGGCGGCCGCCGCGCTGGTGGTGCTCAAGCCCTGGCAGTCGAAGGACAAGGCCTCGGGCGAGGGCAAGCCAGCCGGTGCAGCGGTCGCCAGCGCGCCTGGGCAGAGCGCGCCGGTCCAGCCCGCCGCGGGTAGCGAGCCGCGGCCGACCAGCGCCGAGCCCGCGCCGGCGCAGCCGCCGGTCGCGGTGCCCGCCCCGCTGCCCGGTGCCAGCAGCCAGATGGGCACGCCCAATCCGATCCCGGCCCAGCCCCCGATCCCGGCGCCGTCCTCGTCGCCGACGTCGTACTCGGTGACCGTCAGCAACCCGAACTTCGGCACCGGCTCGGCGCCCGCGCCCGCCGCGGTGCTGGCGCCTGGGGCCGATCCCGAGGCGCTGCGTGACGAGTGCGAGGCCCGCCTGCAGACCGCGGAGAACGCCCTCGGCAAGGCCAAGCTGAAGCGCGCCGTGACCCTGGCGCGGGCCCTGCTCGCCGATCCGCTGTCCCAGGGCGACCGGCCCTGCGCCGGCGCCGGCCTGCGCCTGATGGCGCGCAAGGTCGAGTGCGAGGCCCTGTGCAAGCAGCCCGACATCCCTGGCTACAAGAGCTGCATGCGCGGTCTGCAGGGCGAGAAGGGGGGCAAGGGCAACGTCTACACCCCGGCCGGCTTCGTCACCACCAAGGCCGCCGTGGTGGCGCGTGTCCAGGAAGTCTGCACCCCGTTCTTCGCGCCATGACATGAAATGATGCGATGATATGACCTGCATGCGAGCCAGAACACCGGCATGAGCGAGGCCGCCGCACCGGCGCGGGTGATCCAGGGCAAGTACCGCCTGGAGACCAAGCTCGGCGCGGGCGCCTTCGGCACCGTCTATCGGGCCATCCAGCTCGGGCTCGAGAAGCCGGTCGCCATCAAGGTGCTGACCCCTGAGGCCTTCAGGGCCGAGGGGGCGGTCGAGCGCTTCGAGCGCGAGGCGCTGCTGGCCTCGAAGATCTCGCACCCGGTGATGGCGCAGGTGCTCGACTTCGGGGTCGATGAGGGCGCGCCCTTCCTGGTCATGGAGCTGGTCGACGGCGAGGAGGTCGCCGAGATCCTGGTCAAGTACGGACCGCTGCCGCCGCTGCGCGCGATCTCGGTGATGCGCCAGCTGGCCTCGCTGCTGAGCGAGGTGCACGGGCGGGGGATCGTGCATCGCGACCTCAAGCCGGCCAACCTCAAGCTCCTGCGCTACACCCCGACCGCGCGCCAGGTCCACCTCAAGGTGCTCGACTTCGGCATCGCCAAGGATGTCGGCTCCGAGCAGGCCCAGCGCCTGACCGCGACCGGCTCGTTCGTGGGCACGCCGCGCTACATGTCGCCCGAGCAGGTGCGCGGCCACGCGGTCGACGCACGCTCCGACCTGTACAGCTGCGGGGTGATCTTCTACGAGCTCCTGACCGGCGATGCTCCGTTCCGCGCCGCCTCGGTCGCCGAGCTGATCGCCAAGCTGCTGTACGACACCCCGCCGGTGCTGCCCGATCGCTTCCCAGCCTTGCTGCAGCAATGCGTGCAGCGGCTGCTGCTCAAGGATCCCACGCAGCGCTTCGCCGATGCACACGCCTTCGACGCCGCGCTCGAGCAGTGCGAGAGTGTCTGTCGCGAGGTCAGCGGCACCGACCTCGCGCTCGACTCGACCATGGCCAGCGGTCGTGGCAGCGCGGCGGCGCCTGTCGTCGCGGCCGCCTCCGCGGTGCACGCGCGCAGCCAGCTCGGCACCGGCGCCACCCAGACTGCCCCGGGCGGCGGCGCCCCGGCGAGCGCAGCTGCGGGCACCTCGTCGCAGCTCACGGGCGACCCGCGGGTGCGCTCGGGTGAGGGCAGGGCGGGGGGCGAGATCGCCAACGCCGCCACCGTCGCCTCCACCGCGCCACCACCCGCCCGTCGCAGCGGCCTGCTCATCGCGCTGACCCTGATCGCGGTCGCTGCGGCGGCGGTCGCGGTGGTCTTCTCGCTGCGTGGGCGCGGCACGGGCGCCAAGGCTGGCGGCCAGCCCGGGGTGCAGGGCGTCGCCGCGGACGCCGCGCTGCTGGCCTCCGCGGCCCCGTCCACCGCGCCGTCACCGAGCGGCGCCGGTGAGGCGCCCCGGCCGACCGTCTCGCCCACGACCCCCACGGCGTCACCCGCCGCCTCGCCCTCGCGCAGCCCCGGCGCGACTTCTGCACCGCGCCCCAGTCCTCGCGGCCCAG
>Ga0154020_10005164_pt1 | contig 15487 bp, 10 predicted proteins | sample Klosneuvirus_201_FD_109709 | JGI IMG/M metagenome (GOLD analysis project Ga0154020, IMG submission 109709) | Active sludge microbial communities from wastewater, Klosterneuburg, Austria - Klosneuvirus_20160825_MG | ecosystem: Engineered > WWTP > Aerobic digester > Activated sludge | place...
GACTGGGCGGCGAGCGCGATGGCTTTTGCGTCCTCGATGGTGTGGGCCAGCGGCGCTTCGCAATAGACGTGTTTGCCCGCCTTGAGGGCATCGAGCGCAATGTCGCGATGCTGCATCGGCGGCGTGGCGATGAACACGGCCTGCACCGACTTGTCTTCCAGAACTGCCTTATAGTCGGCAACCTGTTTCGCACCCGGCGCATCGGTCACGGCCTTCCGCGCCGCGGAAGGGTAAGTGTCGCAGACGGCCACAACTTCTGCCACGACTCCCTTGATAGGAAGACTGCCAAGGGTCTTGAGAATTTCCCGCCCCCAGGCACCACAACCGATGAGAGCCACTTTGACTTTGGCCCCGGCGGGCTTTGCTTCGGCTGGCGCGTCGGCGGACTGCGCGAAGAGTTGCACGCCGCCCAGCATCGTCATGATGGTGGCCAGCGAGCCGCCCCGCAGGAAATCACGACGGTTGACGCCACTGTTCTGATCGTTCTCGTTCATGTGTTGATGATGGATGATGCCGGGTTATTTTTCCAAGCCCAATGCCCAGCGAATGCCGCCGAGGATATGCTGCTGATATTGTTTAGCAACTTCGGGCGAATTCTTGCGGGAACCATCCTTCTCCGTCCACGTCGCGGACCAGATGTCCTCGCGATGGCCCAGCGAAGTGTAGAACACGCGGCCCTTGCCGTAATCCTTGCGCCAAGCGATCGGATAATCGCCGGGCGTCGCCTTCTTGTTTTTGATGTCGTCGGGATTGAGCATGAGCCGGTCGAGCGTGAGCAGGCCGTGAACTTTTGCGCGGTCGAAATCCTTGAGTTGATAAATCTCGTCGAACACCGTCCAGGACTTGGGGAGATGCTTGCAGGCAGAGCACTCGGAATCCTGATTGATCACCTCGACCTCAACCTGCGGGCCATGCCGGAGGAAGTGGCCGCCGATCATCTCCGTGTAAGGTTGGAATTTGGGGAACGTGTCCGTGGCCGCGTGCATGCCGATGAAGGCGTGCCCCACCTTGATCCAATCAAGAAACGCCTGCGGATCGGGCATCGGCAGATCGCCCGTGGTGTTGGCGAAAATGACGCCGTCATATTTTGCGAGCGCGGCGGCGCTCATCTTCTCGGCGAGCACAGCTTTGACGGCCTCGTTGACCTTGGCCTTGTCGGGCTTGCCATCCGCGCCTTTGAATTGCGGGTCATTTGGCTCGACGCGCGCATACTCCACGGTGAATGCGCCGCTGGACTGGGCGAGTTCGCCGATGATCTTTTCCGCCGTCGGGATGGAACTGTGGCGGAATCCGGAAGTCGTGCTGACAACAAGAACACGTTTGGGAGTCATGGCGGAATCATTTTGTGCGGTGGCACAACCGGTGGAGATCGCAACCGCGAGGGCGCCAACGGCGATGAGGCTGAGTTGTTTTATGGCAGTGAGGGGCTTCATGTTGTTACGGGGATTCAGACTACACAAAACCCAAAATCATTCACACGCATTTTTGTGCAGGGTGGGCCGAAATATCGCAAGCTGGACTTGCCCCGGATTTGTTCCGGTTTAGAATCCGTGACAAGATGGCGCGCAGGACGCAACCGAATTGACGCATGATCCGATCACTCGCATTTACCACCCAAGGCAAGCTGCACAGCCGCGATGTCGAGGTGTTCCTGATGCCCACGGTGCTGAACGACACCAATCTCTTCCTCTGGGTTGACCTCGAAAATCCAACTGCCGAGGAGACCAAGATGGTGCTCGAGGACATCTTCCATTTCCATCCGCTGGCCATCGAAGATTGCGTGATGGTCAGCCCATCACCCAAAGTTGAGGAGTATCTGCCAAAGGAGGGCGACAGCTTTGCGCCCCACTTGTTCATGGTGATTCATGCGGTGGACTACAGCCGGAAAGACGGCGTGTTCGGCACGAACGAATTGAACTTCTTCCTCGGGAAAAACTTCCTCGTCACCTTCCATGAGCGTCCCATCCGCAGCGTTACTGCAGTGGAGGAGCGCGCCGTGAAAGGCACCATCCACATCGCGAAGGCGCCCGATCGCGTGGCCCACCAGTTGTTGGATTCCATCGTGGAGAGTTACAAGCCCGCACTGGACGAGCTATCAATCGAGATCGGCGAACTGGAACAGGCAGCGTTGCAGAGACCGGGCAAGGAGACGTTGAACAAGATATTGCAGGTGAAGAAGGAAGTGCTGCACCTGCGCCAGATCGTCGGGCCCCAGCGCGAGGTGCTGTCACGGTTCGCGCAGGGCGAGTTCAAGCTCATCCGCGCCCACATTGTGCCGTATTACCGCGACGTGTATGACGGGCTTTCGCACATCGCCGACACGGCGCATACCTACGCGGATTCGCTCACGGGCATTCTCCAGATCTATCTGAACATGTCATCGAACCAGACTGGCGAAGTCGTGAAACTACTCACGCTCATCACGGTCATCACCACGCCGCTGATGATGGTGGGCACCTGGTATGGCATGAACTTCGGCGAACAGATGCACGAGATGAAGCTGCCCCACGCCTACCTCGTGGCTTTCATCGGCACCGTGATCGCGACCCTTCTGACCTACTGGTATTTCAAGAAGAAGAAGTGGTTCTGACCCATGCCCGCCGCGAAGACGAGCTTTCTGGATAAAGTCCTCGACCGCATCGGACGGCTCGACAATGAGGGCTTGCAGACCGTCGTCCAGCGGCTGGCGCGCGAACGCACCTTTCTTGAAACACTTTTCAACACCATCGAGGATGGCGTGCTCGTGGTGGACGAACGCGGACGCATCATCTATTTCAACGAAGCGGTCACGCGGCTCGTCGGTTTGAAGCCCGGCTCCGAAGGTGAGTCGATCACCAGCGTCCTCACCGATCTCGACTGGAAAACCATTTCCCAATTCGACCGCGAAGGTGGCAAGCACGTCATCCGGCACGAATTCGAGGTGAGTTATCCGCGCCAGCGATTCCTCCGCCTCTACGCCGCGCCGCTCGACGGCGAGGCGACCGGAAGCTCCGGCGTCGCGCTCATCCTGCACGACGCCACCGAGGCGCGACAGCAGACCTTTGAAGCCATCGAAAGCGAGCGCATCCAGGCGTTGACACTTCTGGCTGCGAGTGTCGCGCACGAACTGGGCAATCCACTCAACGCCCTGCACATCCATCTGCAATTGATGGAACGCGAGTTGAAGAAACTCGGAAGTGACGAGTGGCGGGTGACGGGGGGCGGGAAACACACAACACGCAACACGCAACACGCTTCATCCGACACGGTGGAAATTGCCAAAAAACTGGAACAATACCTCGGGGTCGCAAAGGGCGAGATCAACCGGCTCGACTACATCATCACACAGTTCCTTCAGGCCATACGCCCCACGCCACCGCAATTGAAGCAGGGACAATTGAACGAAGTCGTCGGCAAAACGCTCGAACTGCTGCGGCCCGAACTCGACAACCGCGGCATCCTTGTGAAGGAGAAACTCGCGCGCCAACTGCCCTACGCCCCGCTCGACGAGGTGCAGATGCAGCAGGTGCTGGTCAATCTCGTGAAGAACGCGATGCAGGCCATGACCAAGGGCGGCACCTTGACGCTCGCCACCGGCGAAGGTTCGGATGGCGTCTGGGTCAGCGTCAGCGACACGGGTTGCGGCATTGCCGACGAGCATTTGAAGCGCATCTTTGAACCATTTTACACGACGAAGAAGAAGGGTTCGGGCCTGGGCCTGATGATCGTGCAACGCGTCGTGCGCGCCCATAACGGACGCATCGAACTCGACAGCCGCGCCGGACGCGGGACCATCTTCCGCATCTGGCTGCCGTTGCATGAACGCAAGATGCGCCTGCTGGAGGCACCCGGAGGGGAATGAGGGAATTTATGATTTACGATTTACGATTTACCATTTGCGCGCCGCGGGTAGTCGGACAGGCGTCCCGCCTGTCCGGTGGCGTGTTGGAACGCGAATCCGGCCAACAAAACGAAAGCACCTCCCACCGGACAGGCAGGATGCCTGTCCCACTACAGAAGCCGTGAAGCCCACCCTGCTCATTGTTGATGACGAGAAGCCGACGCGCGAAGGATTGCGCGCCGCGCTGGAGGACCGTTTCGACGTTTACATCGCCGAGGACGCGAAGGCCGCCACGGATCTTTTGGAACGTGAAAGCTTCGACGTGATGCTCACCGATTTCCGGATGCCGAATGAGGACGGGCTCAAGCTCATCGCCCGTGCCAAATCACTGCCCAAGCCGCCGGTGTGCATCCTGATGACGGCTTACGGCTCGGAGGAGGTAGCGGTCGATGCGATGAAGCGCGGTGCCGACGATTACATCGCCAAAGGCCGGATGCAGATCGATGAACTGGAGATGCGCATCGCCCGCTCGGTGCGCCGGCAGAATCTCGAAGTGGAAAACGTCGCGCTCCGCAAGCAGCTCGACACCAAATTCGGCATCGAAAACATCGTCGGGGAGTCGCCCATCATGGCGGAAGTTTTCGACGTCGTGCAACAGGTCGCGCCAACCCGCGCCACCGTGCTGCTGCTTGGCGAAAGCGGCACGGGCAAGGAACTCATCGCAAAAGCCATCCACCAGCTCAGCCCGCGCGCGAAGCAGCCGATGGTCACGGTGCATTGCGCCGCGCTCTCGGCGACGCTGCTGGAAAGCGAGTTGTTCGGGCACGAGAAAGGCGCATTCACCGGCGCGCATGAGCGACGCATTGGGCGCTTCGAGCAGGCGCAAGGCGGCACGCTGTTCCTCGATGAGATCGGCGAAATCGATGCCACCATCCAGATCAAGCTGCTGCGCTTCCTCGGGGAACGCACGTTCGAACGCGTGGGTTCGAACAAGACGTTGAGCGCCGACGTGCGGCTCGTGGCGGCGACAAACAAGAATCTCGAAGAGCTCGTGAAGGCCGGGACATTCCGCGAAGACCTGTTCTTCCGGCTGCGCGTCGTGGAGATCAATCTGCCGCCGTTGCGCGAGCGCGCCGGGGACATTCCACTGCTGGCCCGCGCCTTTCTGAAGGAGTTTGCCAAGGAGAACAACAAGCCCGTGAGCGAATTCACCGGCGACGCTCTGGATGCTTTAATCGTTCATCGCTGGCCCGGCAACGTGCGTGAGTTACGAACCGCCATCGAGCATGCCGTCGTTCTGGCGCGCGGAGAGAAGATTTCCCTGCGCGACCTGCCGCCGTCGGTGCGCAACAGCGTCGGTTCAACACCCGAGCCGCAGCAGTTGCTGGCCAAAGGCGAAATCACGGTGAAGGAGGCGGAGAAGCAGTTGCTCATTCGCGCCTTGAAGGAGACGGGCGGCAACCGCACGCTGGCGGCGAAGCGGATCGGCATGAGCCGCCGCACGTTGCACCGCAAACTACACACCTACGGACTGGAGAACCTCTGATGCCGCTGCTGCCCCAGGACCTGGTTCACAAGGTGGAATCCGCGATGAGCGGCCGGTTCGCCCGCGCCGCCCTGGCGGTGCTGGCAGCGCTGGCCCTGATCGGCGCCTACGACTGGCGCGTGGCGCGGAACCTTTCCACCCAGGAGGCGATGGACTCGGCGCAGCTCGCCCGGAACATCTCCGAAGGCAAAGGCTATACCACGCAGTTCATCCGCCCGTTCAGCCTGTTCCTGATCAAACGTGCCAATCAGGAGCAGCTCGACTCCCTGTCGCCGGAACAAAAAACGGACCTGTGCCGGGTCAAGGGCGCGCATCCCGACATCGCCAATCCGCCGGTGTATCCCCTGCTGCTGGCGGGCTGGATGAAGGTGGCGCCGTTCCATTTCGAGCTGACCAAAAAGCAGGCGGAAGAGTTTGTGCGCTATCAACCCGATTTCCTGATTACCGCGTTGAACCAGATTCTGTTTGTCGCCCTGGTCGTGGCCACCTTTCTTCTGGCGCGAAAACTGTTCGATGCGCCGGTGGCGTGGTTGTCGGCCATCGTGCTGTTCGGCACGGAAATGCTCTGGCGATTCAGTGCGTCCGGCCTGTCCACGATTCTTCTGCTCCTGCTGTTCATGGGTCTGGTCTGGGCGCTGGTCCGGTTTGAGGCGGCCACGGCGGACCCCGCCGCCACCGCCCGCACCGTGCTGGCCAACGCGCTGTTGGTCGGCGTGCTGCTGGGGACGGGAATGCTCGCACGCTATGCGTATGGCGCACTGCTCGTTCCGGTCATCGTGTATGTGCTGATATTCGCCGGACGCTGGCGGCTGCCGGCGACGCTGCTCATCCTCGGCGCCTTCGTCGTGGTGGTGGCGCCGTGGATCGCGCGCAACGTGAGCGTCTGCGGCCTGCCGTTCGGCACGGCGGGTTATGCCATCCTGGACGGTTCCGCTTACTTTCCGCAGCACCGCCTTGAGCGCTCCCTCCTCCCAAACCTGTCGCAAATCCAGCTTGGACCGCTGTGGTGGAAGTTCTTCGCCAATCTCAAACTGATCATCGTGGGTGAACTTCCGAAGCTGGGCGGCGGCTGGGTGGGCGCATTTTTTCTGGTCGGTTTGATGTTTGGATTTCGCAGCCCGGCCATCACCCGCATCCGCTATTTCACGATGGCATCGCTGGTCACGCTGCTGCTGGCACAGGCTTTCGGCCGCACGACGCTCTCGGATGATTCCCCGGAAATCAATTCAGAGAACCTCCTCATATTGCTTCTGCCCCTCGTCCTCATATACGGGGTCAGCTTCTTCCACACATTGCTGGACCAAGTTACGGCGCCCCTTGGTTGGATCCGGGTTGGGGTGACCATCGTATTTGTCCTGGCCGTGACGCTTCCGCTGACCTTGAGCTTTGTCCCGTCGAAGGCTCAACCCTCCCCGCTGGCCCGGCCCGTGGTATTTCCGCCTTACCACCCGCCATCCATTCAAAAAGTATCGAACTGGATGGAGCCGCATGAACTCATGATGAGCGACGCCCCTTGGGCGGTGGCGTGGTATGGCAACCGTCAGGCCGCCTGGCTCACGCTGGATGTGCAGGGCGAGTTCTACACGCTGAACGACTACATCAAACCCGTGCAGGCGCTTTATCTCACACCCGTGTCATTGGACGCCCGCTTCCTCTCACAATGGGTCCGTGGCGCCAGCGAGCGCAGTTGGGGCGAACTGATCATCGGCTCCATGACCAAGGAGGAATTGCCGCGCGGCTTCCCGCTCATCAAATCCTACCGCCTGCCGGAGCAGATGTTCCTGTCCGACTGGGAACGCTGGCTCAAGCCCGACGGAACTCCAGCGAACCCCTGAGTCCGCTATTCTTCACCGAACAATCTTTCCGCCGGGCGGGTGGTGGTCTATAAAGCGGCGGTCAATTTTATGAGTTCAACCGCCCCCAAAGCCAGCGCGCCGCCTGCGCCCAAGAAATTGCTCGCCGCCAACCGCAGCGAGATCGCCGTCCGCATTTTCCGATCCGCCACGGAACTCGGCCTGCGCACCGTCGCGATCTACGCGCAGGAGGACCGCTTTTCGATCCATCGTTTCAAGGCGGATGAGGGCTATGTGGTCGGTGCGGGCAAAGGACCGGTCGGCGCGTATCTCGACATCCCCGGCATCGTCGCGCTCGCGAAGGACAAGGGCTGCGACCTCATCCATCCCGGCTACGGTTTTCTGTCTGAGAATCCGGATTTCGCCCAAGCCTGCGCCGATGCGGGCATCACGTTCGTCGGCCCGAGTCCAAAACTCCTCCGGCTCATGGGCGACAAGACCGCCGCCCGCGCCGTCGCGCAAAAAGTCGGTGTGCCCACATTGCCCGGCACAGAAGATCCCATCTCCGATCGTGATGAGGCATTGAAGACCGCCAGGCAGATCGGCTTTCCACTCATTATCAAGGCCGCGTTCGGCGGTGGCGGACGCGGCATGCGCGTCGTCACCAAGGCGGGCGACCTCGCGGACTTGCTGACGGAAGCGCAGACCGAGGCGGAGCGCGCGTTCGGCAACCCGGCGGTGTTCCTCGAAAAATATATACCGCATGCCAAACACATCGAGGTGCAGATTCTCGGAGACCAGCACGGCAATGTCGTCCACCTGCATGAGCGCGATTGCTCGGTGCAACGCCGCCATCAGAAGGTCATCGAGATCGCGCCGTCCGTTGACCTCGACGAAGGCGTTCGCAAGGCGTTGTGCGATGCGGCGGTGAAGATCGCCAAGGACATCCGCTACGACAACGCGGGCACGGTGGAGTTCCTGCTCGATACCGACACGAACGAGTGGTTCTTCATCGAGATGAACCCGCGCATCCAGGTCGAGCACACCGTGACCGAAGTCATCACAAACATCGACATCGTGCGCTCGCAGATCCTCATCGCGCAGGGTCACTCGATGTTCAGCGCGGAGGTGGGTCTGCCGACGCAGGATGAAATGCCGCGCAACGGCTTCGCCATCCAATGCCGTGTCACGACGGAAGATCCGGAGAACAAATTCGCGCCCGACTATGGCCGCATCCAGACCTACCGCTCGGCGGGCGGCTTCGGGTTGCGCCTTGACGGCGGCATGGGCTTCGGCGGCGCGGTCATCACGCCGTTCTACGATTCGATGCTGGTGAAGGTCACGGCGTCGGGCCGCACATTCGACATCGCGATGCAGCGCATGGACCGCGCGCTGCGCGAGTTCCGCATCCGGGGCGTCAAGACCAACATCCCCTTCCTCGAGAACGTCATCAACAACGCCAAGTTCCGCGCGGGCAAAGCCACGACGACGTTGATTGATACGACGCCGGAGTTGTTCAAGTTCACCGCGCGCAAGGATCGCGCAAGCAAGCTGCTGGCGTTTCTCGGCGAAGTCCTAGTGAACGGCAACCCGCAGGCGAAGGGCTACCAGCCCAAGTCGCTGCCGACGCCAGTCGTTCCAATCTACGATCCCAAGACGCCGCCCCCGGCAGGCACGCGGCAACTGCTCCTCAAGCTCGGGCCGAAAAAATTCGCCGAGTGGACGCGTAAGCAGAAGCAACTGCTCGTCACCGACACGACGTTCCGCGACGCGCATCAATCGCTGCTCGCCACGCGCGTGCGCACCTACGACATGGAATTCGTCGCGGCCTCGCTCGCCCGCCGCACGCCCGAGCTGTTCAGCGTCGAGATCTGGGGCGGCGCGAAGTTCGACACCTCGATGCGCTTCCTGAGCGAAGATCCGTGGATTCGTCTTCGCAAGTTGCGCGAACGCATCCCGAACATCTGTTTCCAGATGCTTTTCCGCGGCTCGAACGCCGTGGGTTACTCGAATTATCCTGACAACGTCATCGCCGGCTTCCTTAAGCACGCCGCCACGCACGGCGTGGATATTTTCCGCATCTTCGATTCGCTGAACTATCTGCCGAACCTCAAGGTCGCGATGGAGACGGTGCAGGAGACGCACGCCATCTGCGAAGGCGCCATCTGCTACACCGGCGACATCCTCGACCCGAAGCGCACGAAATATTCGCTGAAATACTATCTCAAGCTCGCCAAGGAACTCGAACAGATGGGCGCGCACATGCTCGCCATCAAAGACATGGCGGGCCTGTGCAAGCCTTACGCCGCAAACGCGCTGGTGAAGGCGCTGAAGGAAGAAATCGGACTGCCCGTGCATTTCCACACGCACGACACGAGCGGTGTCTCGGCGGCCAGCGTGTTGCAGGCGAGCGAGGCCGGCGTGGACATCGTGGACCTCGCCATCGCTTCGATGTCTGGTTCCACGAGCCAGCCGAACATGAATTCTATCGTCGCGGCGCTCAAGGGAACGAAGCGCGACACCGGCCTCGACCTGGATTCGCTCAACGAATTTTCCAACTACTGGGAACTCGTCCGCGAGTTTTACGCGCCGTTTGACACCGGTCCGCGTTCAGGCAGCGCGAATGTTTACATCCACGAGATGCCGGGTGGCCAATACACAAACCTCAAGGAGCAAGCCGCCTCGATGGGCCTGCTCGCCCGCTGGCCGGAGATCGAACAGATGTATGCCGACGTGAACCAGCTTTTCGGCGACATCGTGAAGGTGACGCCGAGCAGCAAGGTGGTTGGCGACATGACCATGTTCCTCATCACGCGCGGGCTAAAACCGGCTGACGTGCTCGAACTCGAACCTGGGAGCGCGCCGTTCCCCGAGTCGGTCATTGATATGTTGCAGGGCGGCCTCGGTCAGCCGATGGGCGGGTGGCCGAAGAAGCTCCAAAAAATCGTGCTCGGCGACCGGAAGCCCTACACGAACCGGCCAGGCGCGAACCTCAAACCGCTCGACCTCGGCAAAGTGCGCACCGAACTCACCACCAAGCTGCGCCGCGAAGCGACCGAGGACGATGTTTACAGCTACCTGATGTATCCCGAAGTCTTCCTCGGCTACGCGAAAGTCGAGGCGAACTACGGCGACCTCGCCGTGTTGCCGACGCCGGCGTTTTTCTACGGCATGAAACCCGGCGACGAGATCACGCTCGACCTCGAAGCGGGCAAGACGCTGTTCATCCGGCTGATGAACATCAGCGCCGCGGACGCGGAAGGAAAACGCGTGGTGTCGTTCGAGTTGAACGGCATGGCGCGGCAGACCAGCATCGTGGACAAATCCGTCCAGCCGAAGATCAAGGCCCGCACCAAGGCGGACGCGAACGATCCGCTGCAAGTCAGCGCACCGATTCCGGGCGTGATCACGGCATTGCCGGTGAATGTCGGTTCGCGTGTGACGAAGGGCGAAAAGATCCTCTCGCTCGAAGCGATGAAGATGCAGACCACTGTCTATGCGCCTGCGGACGGAATCATCGCCGAGATCGCGATCAAAGTGGGCGACGCCGTCGAGGCGAAGGATTTGCTGGTGAAGTTGAAGGCAGGGTGAGCGCAGCCTACACACTCTTACTCCTACTCACTCTCCTCGGTTAGAGTGAGAGTAAGAGGGATGCATCGCCCGCAGCCTTGCCGTTTCGTGCGGTTCGTGTATCTCGTGGTCCCGTGAGGAGTGAGTCGTTGCCATGATCAATAATCCGGCCAGCGTTCAACAAAAGGCCCTGCGCATCAATCTTGATGCCACGCGCTACGGCACCTTCGCCGAAATCGGCGCCGGGCAGGAAGTCGCGCGCTGTTTCTTCCGCGCGGGCGGCGCGTCGGGCACGGTGGCCAAGACTATTTCCGCCTACGACATGGCGGTCAGCGACGCGATTTACGGCCCGGCGGATCGCTACGTCAGCCGGCAGCGGCTACGCGCGATGCTGGAGCACGAATACGCGTTGTTGCTGGAACGGCTCGACAAAACGCGTGGCGACAAGACGACTTTCTTTGCCTTCGCCAACACCGTCACCACCAGCAGTTACAAGAGCCGTAACGATGGCCATGGCTGGATGGGCATCCGCTTCCAGGCCGAACCGCGCGCGCAGCCTTCGGAGATCCTCATCCACGTCCGGATGCTCGACCATGAGGCGGAGCGCCAGCAGGAAGTCCTCGGCGTGCTCGGCGTGAACCTTATCCATGGCACGTTCTATTCCTATCACGCCCCCGAGACGTTGATCCGCACGCTGCTCGACGGCCTCACATGGGAACATGTGGAAGTGGACATGATCCGTTTCTCCGGCCCGGCATTCGCGCGCGTGGACAACCGGCTCATGGCGCTGCAGCTCGTGAAGCAGGGCCACACTGAGGCCGCAATGTTCACCGCCGATGGCGAAGCGGCGCAATGGGCCGAGGTGCTCTACAAGCAGCCGGTGCTCGTGCAACGCGGCAGCTTCCGCCCAATGACGAATCCGATGCTCGACATGCTCGAACGCGCGCAAGAGCAATTCGTGCAGGAACCCGCGCTCGCGGGCGAAACACCCGTCGTGCTGCTGGAAATGACCCTGCGCCAGCTCAAGATCGGCAACGAAATCGATCATCAGGATTTTCTCGATCGCGTGGACATGCTCAGCGCACTCGGGAAGCCGGTGCTCATCTCAAACTTCCTGCGCTATCACCGTCTGGTCACCTATCTCTCGCGTTACACGCAAAAACCCATCGGCCTGCCGCTGGGCGCGATCCGCCTGCGTGACGTGTTCGACGAGAAGTTTTACACCGATGTTCCCGGCGGGCTGCTGGAATCACTCGGCCAGATGTTCCGACGCGGGGTGAAGCTCTACGTTTATCCCTCGCTGGAGCGCGATGGCAGCATCACCACGGTGCAAAACCTCCAGGTCGCGCCGAACCTGCGGCACCTCTACGCCCACCTCGTCGAAAACAAACTGGTCGAGGACGTGCGCGGCTACAACCGCAACTTTCTCGCCTCCAGTTCCAGCCTTGTCCTCCAGCAGATCCAGTCCGGCGACGCCGCGTGGGAAAAGCAGGTTCCACTGCCGCTCGTTGAAGTCATCCGGCGGAAAAAGTTGTTTGGGTGCGCAGGTTAGTGGAGCGCGGACCGCCGAGTCCGCGAGACCATGCGATGCAGCCAGAACTCGCGGACTCAGCGGTGCGCGCTCCCGCGGAACACACGGACGAGACGCCCGCCCGCTATTTCACAGGACCACGCCGCGTTTGGCCGCGACTTGCAGCAAATAGCGCCCGCCAGTTTTGACCAGCTTCGTCCGGGCTCCAAATGCCTTCGAGAGGATTGAGGAATCAAGCACATCATCCTTCCGGCCGCTCGCCAGCACACGCCCCGCCCGCAACACTAGCGCATGCGAGAACACCGGCATGATCTCCTCAACGTGATGCGTCACCAGCACAAGCGTCGGCGAATTCTTCTTCCGGCCAAGTCGTTGGAGAAATTGCAGGAAATGTTCGCGCGCTCCAGGATCAAGGCCCGCACAGGGCTCATCAAGAATCAGCAACTTCGGCCGCGCCATCAGCGCACGACCGATGAGCACCCGCTGCCGTTCGCCCTGTGACAGCACGCCCCACGGACGCTCCGCCAGATACAAGCACTCGACCTGCGCGAGAATGCGCCGTGCCTCGCGGCGTTCGGCGGCGCTCACTTTGCCCCAGAGATCAATCATCGCACGCCGACCAGTGATGATGGTATCCAGCGCGGGCTCCTCTTCGGCCATCATCTGGCGCACCGCAGAACTAACAATGCCGATGCGGCAGCGCAGCTCGCGCCAGTCAGCCTCGCCATAGCGATGACCGAGCAACTCGATCTCGCCCACTGTCGGCATGAAATATCCGGTAAGGGCGCTGAGCAACGAGGTTTTACCCGAGCCATTCGCGCCGAGCACGACCCAGTGTTCGCCTGGTGCCACGCGCCAGTTCACATCGTCGAGGATGACCGTCCCGCCGCGCTCGATGTGGAGGTGTTGCAGGTTCAGAATGAGTCTGGGTCGGTTCACTTGGTTGATTTGGCCAGGATTTCCGCCCATAGCGGCTCAAGATCAGAATCGGCGAGGGCCATCTCCATGACTTTGGATTCGCCGCCGATTTCCGACGCGCGGTTAAGCCAGCGGCGCGCCTCATCCAGGTGCTGCATCTGACATGCGTAGCAGGCAAGGTTGAACGCCACCAGGAGTTGCTTGGGAAACTTCTCCGCCGCCGGGAGCAATGCATCCCAAGCCTGCGGCAAACCGCCGCCGGGCGCGCGACGCAACGCATAGGCGCGATGCAGCCAGCCCCCCGCCTTGCGCGGCGCGACACGAACAAGCTCATTGGCCGCTTCCAGCGCGTGATCCCATTGCTTCAACTCGGCGAACACCGCCCAGCGCACTTCGAGCACGGCGGGATGGGGCTGGTTCGCGATTGAAATGTGGTCCAATTCGTTGAGGGCTTCCCCAGCATTGCCCAGTTCAAGCCAGCCCAACGCGGCGGACAGCGCGTGCGTATCGGGTGGCTCGATTTTTTGCATGGGCGACAAGCATCCGCAGGAATGGCGCCGCGTCAAGGGCGGGTTTGTAATGGCATGTGGCTGGCCTCGGCTCCTAATCTTGATCGTAACCTTGCTCCTAATCCCCTCCCCGAATTGGTTGGTTGACCCGAAGTAGAGATTAGGATGAAGATCAAGACCACAATTATGATGGGCTGCCCGCCCCACTACGGCGCTGGCAAATTTCCCCGGTTTGAGCTAGTTATTCACCACCATGAAAATGCACCTCACAACCCTGGCCCTGCTCGCCGCCGCACTGACCTTGCAGGCGGAAATCAAAACCAAAACCATCGAATACAAGGACGGTGACACCACGCTCGAAGGCGTGCTCGTCTGGGATGATGCCGTAAAGACACCACGCCCCGGCGTGCTGGTGGTTCATCAGTGGCTCGGCGTAACAGATTACGAGAAGCGCCGCGCAGAACAGCTCGCCAAACTCGGCTATGTCGCCTTCTGTGCCGACATTTATGGCAAGGGCGTCCGCCCAAAAGACACCAAGGAAGCCGGCGTCGAGGCGGGCAAATACAAGTCCGACCGCAAAATGCTACGTGCGCGGGTGAACGCCGGACTCGCCGCCCTGAAAACAAGCGAACTCGTCGACGCCAAACATGTGGCGGCCATCGGCTATTGTTTCGGTGGCACAACGGTCATCGAACTCGCGCGCAGCGGGGCGGATGTCGCCGGGGTCGTGAGCTTTCACGGCGGCCTTGATTCACCCACACCCGCCGACGGGAAGAACATAAAAGGCAAGGTGCTCGCCTGCCACGGCGCGGACGACCCGTTTGTTTCAGCGAAAGACCTGACGGCATTCGAGGATGAGATGCGCCTGGCCAGGGTGGACTGGACGCTGATCAAATACGGCGGCGCGGTTCACAGTTTCACGCAGCCGATGGCCGGCAACGACAACTCCAAGGGCGCGGCCTACAACGAAAAGGCGGACATCGGTTCGTGGAAGGCGATGGAAACATTCCTCGTCGCGGTGCTGAAGTAATACGGCCATTTCAACTGGCAAGCAGGCCGGTTCCGCTCCCGGGACCGGCCCTTTTTTGTTGTATGCTAAATTTCTTTTGCAATTGAGCCGATGCCGCTTGCACCGCTTTTAGGAATCGGCGTATAAAGTCGTTAGACACAAAGGAACCCACATTTATGGCTCAAACTTCAACTCACGAAGTTCATTCCGGCAATGTTCTCGCAGTCATCCTCGGCGGCGGCGTTGGCACCCGGCTCTTCCCGCTGACCAAGGATCGCGCCAAACCCGCCGTGCCACTGGCGGGCAAATACCGCATCGTGGACATCCCCATCTCGAACTGCATCAACGCCAGTTTCCGCCGCATCTACGTCCTGACGCAGTTCAACTCCGCCTCGCTCCACAAGCACCTTTCGCAGTCCTACAAGTTCGACCAGTTCAGTGGCGGTTTCGTCGAAGTGCTCGCCGCCAAACAAACGTTGGAAACGTCTTCCTGGTATGAAGGCACCGCCGACGCCGTCCGCAAAAATCTCGTTCACTTCCTCGCTCACGACTTCGAACACCTGATCATCCTCAGCGGCGACCAGCTTTACCGGATGGACCTCCGCCGCTTCGTCAAGGAACACGCCGCATCCGGCGCCGACATCACCATCGCCACCATGGCTGTCGATCGGCGTGACGCGAGCGCCCTCGGCCTGCTCCAGATCAACGAGGAACGCCGCATCACGCGCTTTGTCGAGAAGCCGAAGGACAAGGCGTTGCAAGATTCCGTCATGCTGCCACAGGAATGGCAC
>Ga0154020_10005165_pt1 | contig 15486 bp, 10 predicted proteins | sample Klosneuvirus_201_FD_109709 | JGI IMG/M metagenome (GOLD analysis project Ga0154020, IMG submission 109709) | Active sludge microbial communities from wastewater, Klosterneuburg, Austria - Klosneuvirus_20160825_MG | ecosystem: Engineered > WWTP > Aerobic digester > Activated sludge | place...
CGATATTGACGAAGTGAAAGTAGCAAAGTCGCCTAATGAAATTCGCAGTTCTCTCGGCGTTTCTACGGACGAAATAGTTATCGGTGCGGTAGGAAGAATGGTGCCAATAAAGGGATTCGATATTCTGCTCAAGACTGCCGTCGAGGTAGTGCGCGCTGCTCCCAATACAAGATTTGTTCTCGTTGGCGCTGGTCCTGAATTGGAAACCCTCAAGCAGATGTCGTCTGAATTGGGAATTTCTGAGAATGTGTTGTTCACCGGATTCCGCGATGACATACTTGATATTATCAACGCTTTTGACATCTTCCTAATGACGTCTTGGCATGAAGGAATACCCGTGGCTCTCCTCGAAGCAATGGCGCTGTCCAAACCGACGGTTTCTACAGCAGTTGGCGGCATAAACGAGGTGATTGTCAACGGAAGCAGCGGATTGACTGCCCCTGCTGGCGACGTGACTGCAATTGCCAAACATTGCCAGAGTCTGAGTGCGAGTACTGAACTTAGAGCTGAAATAGGGAAGCAAGCCCGACAACGAGTTGAGGAAGAATTCTCTTCTCAGCAACAGAAGCATAAACTTTTTGACATTTACAGGGAATTGGTACAATAAGCATGCGCGTACTATTTGTCTCTCATTTCATCCCTCACCCTCCAACCGGTGGGGCATCTCTGCGAAACTTCAACATCGTAAAGGAACTCTCGCGCAATAACAGTGTCCACCTTGTAACCTTCACTCAGCGAGATCGCCATCCTACGCGCGAAAGAATCGAGAAGAGCCGGGAAGTGCTGAAAGAATTCTGCGAGGAAATCACGATCATTGATGTTCCAAGTGACGGCAGCTCACTTCGCTGGTACTCGCTTCTGGGACTAAACATGTTCTCACGAGAACCGTACTCTGCATGGCGATTCTGGTCTCCGATGATGGCGCAGGCAATTGAAGACCAAATTGCCAAACACAAATTTGATATTGTCCATGTCGACACGATCGCGCTGGCGGGTTATCTCAAGAATCTCAAAGGACTGCCCGCTGTGCTCAATCATCATAACGTCGAATCGACGCTTCTGCTCCGTCGCGCCGCAACGGAAAAGAATCCTGCGACAAGAGCCTATATCGGACTGCAGGGACGAAAACTGCGAAGCGCTGAACAACGCGCACTCAGCGCATTTGATGGCAATATCAGCGTCTCAGATCTTGACGGCCAGGAGTTGTCGGAACTGAATCCGAAAGCAACGATCTGCGTCGTCCCCAATGGTACTGATACAGAGTTCTTCAAACCCATTGACGGAGTCGACGAGGACCTGAGCCTCGTTTTTGCAGGTTCAATGGCGTGGTATCCTAACGGCGATGCAATGATACTCTTTGGCGAGAAGATTTGGCCCTTGATTAAGCGGGAACTACCCGATATCCAGATGAACTTGATCGGTTCGAGGGCTCCGGCGGAAGTCGTCAAACTTGGCCAAGTTGATAATCAGTTTAAAGTTCTTGGATTCGTCGACGACGTCCGTCCGACAATTGCACGTGCCGCAGTCTACGTCGTACCGATTCGAGTAGGTGGCGGTACCCGTCTGAAAATCTTGGACGCCATGGCAATGGGGAAGGCGATCGTCAGCCATCCGATTGGAGCCGAAGGTCTTGATGTTACAGACGGCAAGGACATAGTGATCGCTGAAGAGCCGGAGTTGTTCGCGAAACGAGTAGTGGAACTTGTGCGAGACGTAGAATCCCGGCAGTTAATTAGTGCGCAGGCAAGAAAGAGTGTGGTAGAGAAGTACTCTTGGTCGACAATAATCCCTAAGATGGAGCAGTTCTATCAGGAGATCGCCAAGCGCAAACGAGAGAAATCAAACAAGAATAACGCTTAGTCAATGTATCTGGAGAATGATTGACGCACGGTAATTCAGGGCTCACGATCTCTGCCGTTGGCGACATTATGCTGGGAGATCTGCCAGCTTGCTCTGGGTTTGGAGTCGGCAGCAAGATCGCCAAATACGGACCGGACTTTCCGTTTGCGAAGTGCAAAGGCGTGTTCACTGGATCGGACATTGCAATTGGCAACCTTGAAGTCGTGTTATCACGTTTCAATCCCAAAACCGACCCATTTGCGAAGACCCATCTCCGTGCCCAGCCGGAAGCTCTAGAGGGGCTTGTCAGTGCTGGGATCAATTGTGTCACTCTCGCGAACAACCACATTATGCAGCACGGACTGGCCGCAGTGCTCGAAACTGCAGACCACCTTAACTCAAAGGGCATTGCATTTACGGGAATCGAGTATCCCGATCGCGACATGCGAAATCTCAGAATCCTCGAGAAGAATGGATTCAGGGTAGGAATGTTGGGTTACAATTTCAGGCCGGAACAATACACTGTCTCACCCAGAATCGACGTTGCAGGCAGCGAACAACGAATCTGCAATGACATAGAGTCAGTTCGCAGCCAGGTTGATATAATTGTGCTGTCCTTGCATTGGGGGGAGGAGTTCATCAATCGACCGTCGGGCGAACAGGTCCGCCTTGGGCGCAAGTTCATTGATTCAGGCGCGCATATAATTCTCGGTCATCATCCGCATATTCTGCAGGGTGTCGAGAGATATCGAGGTCGGGTAATCGCATATAGCCTCGGAGACTTTGTCTTTGACCTGTGGGACGAACATCTGCGCAAGTCGATGATTTTGCGACTGCAGGTGAGGGATGTCAACGATGTTATTTATGATATCATTCCGGCAGTCATCAATCGAAATTGGCAGCCGGTCTTGGCCGAAAGCGATGATGCTATTAGGCTCAAGAAGGAAATTGAGCAATTGGCGACACTAATTGATCCCGATGCCAACCAATCAGAGTGGGAACAGGAAGTGGCAAGGGAGCTGCACCGTTTTCGTCAAGGGGTATACAGCCACTATCTGAAAAATCTCCACCGATTCGGAATTCGCCGGCTCTGGGCAATAGCGCAAGGTATTGTCTCGAACCGAATCACGAGAAAGTAGCCTCCTTCAAGTTGAAGCCACTGTATGTCGATAAGAGTGCATAGGCTGCGGTAGAACATCCGCCCGCGAGTTCGGATGGTTCCACAGTATTTTCCAAGGCAGCGGCTCTCAGATTGCAAATTTGGAACAATATCTGGTACAGCATTTTCAAAAAGATTATGTTGATGCTGGAGTGTTTTCATGCGGAGCTGACAAGGTCAACAAAGTGCCAATCCTCGCATGCCTTGAAAAACGGAGTTGGAATTGGCGGTTCAATTCGAAACCAATGGTCAAGCAATAGCCATTGCGATCTATAGCTCGCGATGTAACTATTAGTTCGGAGCGGAATTGTCTTCAGGTATCTTACAATCTTTATACGAATCATCGCCAGCTTTGGTGCAGGACCTCGGAGTATCGCTGTACGGACTCAAGGTTTATTGGCGAGAATACGGACCCAAGTTTGATCGACTCCTCAATGAATTCGAAGGACATCTAAAGTGGTCCCAGGCAGAATTGGTGGCCTACCAAGAAGAGCAATTGCAGAAACTAATTTCGCATTGCTATACAAACGTACCGTTTTACAGTGATCTATTTAGGAATCTGCATCTGACGCCCGCCGACATACGTAATCTTTCTGATTTGGCAAAGTTACCGCACCTGACAAGAAAAATGGTGATGGAGAAGGGTGCAGAACTCATCGCACAGAATGTGTCAAAGTCTGACCGCATCGTCGGACACACTTCAGGAACGACGGGATCGCCGCTTCGTCTCGTGTGGGACCGACACGTCTGCCTGCTAAAGACTGTCGTTGATTGGCGACAGAAGCGTCTCGCCGGTATTAACCCCGGCGACAAAATTGCTTTTTTCCTTGGACGCCAAGTCGCCCCATTAAGTCAGTCAAAGCCGCCTTTTTGGAGACATAACTGGGTGATGAATCACCTCTTTTGCTCGTCTTTTCATTTGTCGCCCGGCAACATGAGATTCTACTTTGAGAAGCTTGCCAAATTCGGTCCGCTGGCCCTGGAAGGATACCCGTCGACAATGTCAGTACTGGCAGGCTACCTCAATCAACGCAACGAGACATTTCCACTCAAGGCAGTATTCACTTCGTCGGAGACTCTCCAGCCTTCTCAACGTGCGGCCATTGAAAAGGCCTTTGCGTGTCGAGTATTCGATTTCTATGGAATGGCAGAGCGAGTTGTATTTGCAACAGAGTGCGAACAACACATGGGCAAGCACATCAACAGTGATTTTGGTCTTGTAGAGATTTCCGACGGAAAGGGCGGCGCATCGCCTGCTAACACCTTGGGGAGAATAGTTGCGACCGGACTGCACAATTTCTCGATGCCGTTGATTCGGTACGAAACAAGCGATGTAACTTCGCTGGAAACTGAACCCTGCCGCTGTGGCAGATCAATGCCGGTAATGAGCGGTATCACGACAAAAGATGAAGATATTGTTGTCACACCAGACGGGCGCTATGTATCTTCGTCTATCCTCAATGCTGTGACTCATCACCTGATAAATGTTGCCGAGTCGCAGATTGTTCAAGAAGAGCGCCACCGCGTGGTGATGCGGGTGGTGCCGCGTGCGGCATATACGGAGGCAGACAGCGAGTTCATTCAAACGGAGCTGCAAAAGGTTTTGGGATCTGGTGTCGAAGTTACTGTCGATATTGTTGAATCGATTGAGCGGACCGCTAACGGGAAATTTCGTTGGGTGATATCAAAAGTGCCGCTAGAGTTCTAAATTGTGCGATGATTACTGGGTAAGTCTTCGACATCGCAAAACGGGTTGAAAGTTGAATCAAGAATGCTTAGAGTAGAAGATCTTCGCACAATCGAGGAATTGAATTCCGTTTCCGGCCAATGGGATCGGCTACTGGAACAAAGTCTCACGCCCTGTCATGCGATGAGCTGGGACTGGATTTCAAATTGGCTAAACGTCTACTTACAGAACCGGGCGATTCTCTGTCTTGCGGTCTATGACGACGACCGTTTGGTTGGTCTTGCACCGTTCTGGGTTGAGAAGAAACGTAGCTTTCTCCTCTTTGGGGTCCGTATTCTCAAGTTGATCGGATCTGAGGAGGTGTGCGGTGACCACACCGATTTGATCGTGCATCGGAAAAACTCCGTAGCAATCTGCGGCGCCATTTGGGAACGTCTATTTGGCGAGCTAGGCAGGGAGTGGGACATCTGGGAGTACAACAGCATACCGTCCAACTCGAAAGTGCTTCAGGCATTTCGCAAGAAGTCTGAAACCGACAAACGCTGCCTTGAGCTTGCTCTCTGGGGTTACATCATCTGTCCATACATCGAATTGCCATCAACTTGGGATGAGTACCTCGCCTCACTGAGCGTCAATCAAAGACGGGCATTTAAGGTATCTTCCGAATCGATGTCGCAGGCCGGTGAAGTCCAACTTCGACTTTGTGAGAATTCTCAAGACCTTGCTTCATTTATGCAAACGCATATCGAATTGCATAGAAAATCGTGGATCGACCGCGGTCATCAAGGTGCATTTGAAACCAAAACGTTTCGCGAGTTTCACATGAAGTATGCGCTTAGTTTGTTATCAACCGGCCAGTTGTTTCTCTGCAACTTAGAACTCAACGGGACACCGGTGGCGAGCCTGTATGGATTTGTTTACGGAAGGGTGCTCTACTATTACTTGCTGGGAGTTGATCGTTCGGCAGTGCCAAAGGCCAGTATTGGACGCGTGCTGATGGGAAGATGTATTGAAGAGGCAATCAGAAGGGGCTATAGTCGTTTTGATTTTCTGCGGGGATTCGAGGAGTACAAGTACGATTGGACCGACTTGGAGCAAAGAGAATTGTTGTCGTCTTTTTACAACCGTTCAATCGGCGCAGTTGCTTTCATTCTTCGACAGTTCATTTCTAAATTCGGCCGCCAAGTAATCAATGTCATTTTGGGGGATAAGACCGCTACCGTCAAAAGAATGCTCGGTGGGAAAACTAGAAAGCAGGTAACAGCTTGAGCGCGCGACACACAGAATTGCTTAAGAAGCTGTTGTATTATAGCGGCTATACGTCGTTGCACGAGTTTATCAGTGCTCCGAGCGAAAACCGATTACTAATTCTGATGTACCACGATGTCGTGACAGAGAGCGAACAACTGGCACACTGGTACAGCTCTGATACTCCTAATACTTCACAGCTTGAGGCATTAATCGTCGCGATGAAGCGGCACTACCGGGTGATAACTGTAGAGGACGCTGTATTGGAGATTCTGAACACAGGAAAGATCCAAACCAAAAGTGTCGCTCTCACTTTCGATGACGGCTACGTCGGTACCCACAGCCTCCTGTATCCGCTACTGAGGAAACACGATATCGCTGCGACTATCTATCTGCCAACGAATTGGATCGATGGCAAAATAAGTCCATGGTGGCTATTGCTAAACCAGTATGTGGACGAGTGCTCAATAGACTCTCACAGAATTGCTGGCGTGGAGAAGATAATTGCAGGCTTCAAAGTAAACGTCACATGGTTGGCGAAGCAGCCAAATAAATTCAAAGCAGTACTTCGCGACCAGCTTGGTGGCATCCTTATGAAGATGGAAGACAAAGTCAGAGATCAAGTGATGCATGACCTGCGCGCAACTCTGATTGGGGACAGTCCATTGTTGCAAAGGGAACAACTCGTTTTAAATTGGACGCAGATAAAAGAAATGGCTGCTTATGGCATTAGGTTTGGAGCGCACTCGTGTTCGCACAGAAATCTCTCATTTCTGGACTTGGAGGCCGCCGACATGGAAATTGGAGAATCAAAAAGAGTTATACAACAACGACTCGGCGTAGAAGCAGTAGGTTTCGCATATCCTTACGGTTACGATGTGAATGGATACCGACGACTTCGACCACTCTTTGAAAAGCACGACTACCTGTACGCTTGTACGAGCTGGTGGGGCCATGTTGACGCTGGGTGCGACCGTTATCTCCTTGCTCGTACCTGCCTTGCCCAAACAAACTCAACTGCGGTCTTCGCGAGGGTCTTGGGGCTAGAATATTGCACGAAACAATGGCCCCGCCCCTTTGGTCTTGAAGAATGGCCGCTTCATACGAAATCCAGCGATTAGAAATGCCTCATGAGATAGCGATTTCAAGGGAGCTGATAACGTGATATGTGATATCACCCGCGAATTTGAAGCAAATGGACTTGACTGATCTTCGAGAAATTCGTAAATTGTGAGCGAATAAGTCCATGATTGTTCGTATCGTTTCTTTCGTGGTCGAATATTGCTTCAACTTTATTAAGTTCTGACGATTATAGATAGAGCAGATGTAACCGTAATTCCGAGCGAAATGGAAAACTAGCCAATGAATGACTTTGCCATCTCAACCATCATACCAACGTTTAATCGCGCCCATTTGATCACTAGAGCTATCAACTCAGTACTTTCGCAGATGGAACCAGATGACGAGTTGATCATAATTGACGACGGATCGACGGATAACACTCAGGACATCGTTGCTAAGTATGGCGACCGGGTTAAGTATATCAAAACAAGAAACGGCGGGTGCGGTGCCGCGCGAAATCGTGGCGTACAGGAAGCGACCCGACCTCTGATTACGTTCTTGGATTCCGATGATGAATGGATGCCCGAACACAATCTACTGCTCCGCTCAGTGATGAGAGCGCGACCGGAACTGCTGTTTTGCTTCACTAATTTTTGCACTCGATTCAAAGACGGAACTGTGCGCCGGTTTTCACTTGAGACGCAAGACAATCGGGAATTGGACTGGGACGAGATTGTTGGCCCTTCGAAGAAGTTGTCTTCGTTCATGACACTACCGAAAGGACTACAGGATTACACCTGCCATGAAACGGACAATCTCTACAAGTCGCTGTGTGGTACAAGCTATCTATCTGCCGACACTTTGATTGTACGCAAGGAAGCGGCAGGCCAAGCGCTTTGGTTTGCCGACGATACCAAGGTAGCCGAGGAGTTGGAGTGTGGCGCCCGATTGGCCGCTGCAGGCAAGGGACTGTACATTCATTACGAAAGTACACTCGTCCACCACCATACTGGTGAGCAGCTGGTCGACAATAGCGGGTTCGATATGGCGGCTTCACGGATTGTCGTTCTACAGCGAATATGGGGAGCCGACGACAACTTTTTGCGTCACCACCGATCCTATTATGAGCAGCGACTAAGGGCTGACAGAATGATCAGGGTGGGCGGGTTTCTCGTGCAGGGAAAAACGAAAGAGGCAAGACAGGAGATAAAGTTTACCCAAAATGTACCCCATAGTTACAAGCTGCTCTCGAAGCTGCCCGGAAATGTCACTAAGGGTCTTCTGAATTTTCGGCGGGCAATTAAATCTATTTTGAAAGGCATCGCCGTTCTTGGCATTGCCGCCCACTCGGATTTCAGCTTTCCCGGTTCTGATCCTGCGCTTGTATCGGACGTCGTAGCGCAATATGCCCAAACGGCTTTATTGGGGCTGTTTTAGGATAGAAAAGAAGCCCAAACAACCAGCCCCGCTATTTGCAGAGGTAGTAGAGCATTGTGATTCATTGCCAACTGAGCAGCAATATTTAGGTTGCTTTGGATTCTGCCGACAACTAGTTTTAGGGTTCACCGGATTCAAACTAGCCAAAGTTTAGGAAAATGAAAACCTCCGCTATCTCCGTTATTATACCGACTTACAATCGCGCATCGCTGATCTCGAGAGCAATCAATTCAGTACTCGTGCAACTTGAACCGGACGATGAGTTAATTGTAGTAAATGATGGCTCAACCGACAATACCGACGAAGTAGTGGGTCGGTTCGGTTCGAAATTGAGGTATGTTAAGACCTCCAACGCCGGCGCTGGCGCCGCTCGAAATCGCGGCATTCGCGAAGCCACAAGGCCACTAGTTGCCTTTCTCGATTCTGATGATGAATGGATGCCTGATCATCTGTTGTTGCTCCGAAACGTAATCATTGCGCGGACTGACTTGTTGTTTTGCTTCAGCAATTTCACGACGCGCTTCAATGACGGCAACGTGAGGCGCTTTGCCTTAGAAACACAGTCGGAGCGTGAGTTGGATTGGCATGAAATTATGGGTTCAGCGAGACCAATTTCTTCTTTCATGACGCTTCCCGCCGGGGTTGTTGATTGCTTGTGTTACGAAGGGACGAACCTTTATCGCTCGCAGTGTTGTACATCTTATGTGTCTGTCGACACAATTATTGTCAGGCGCTCCGAAGCTGGGGAGAATCTTAAATTTGCTGAAGATACGACAACGGCGGAAGAATGGGAGTGCGGTGCGCGATTGGCACGTGCAGGCAAAGGCGCATACCTTCATTGCGAGTCGACCATGGTGCATCATCATAGCGGCACTCAGCTTACAGACTTGGATCTCTTCGATCTTGCTACCGCTCGGCTAAAAATAATGGAACGAGTTTGGGGAATCGATCAGGAGTTCTTGCAGCAACACGGCGATTTTTACAGAGCGCGTGTTAGAGAGGAACGACTGATTCGCGCTGAACGATTCCTTTTGAGGGGCAAAGCGCACGATGCAAGGCTCGAATTGTCGAAAATCGAAAATGCTCCCCAGATTTATATGTTCATGTCCAAATTTCCGGGTTGGATCACGAAGTTTCTCCTCGATTCACGACGCGCCATTAAGTCGGTCTTCAAGTAAATTAGTGATCTCAACGTAGAGCCGTTGCTGGTACAGGGGACCGTATCTCTTTTTATATGGGCTAAACAGACCGAGTTAGATTCTAATGGTCGATGACATTGTGAGCGCGGGGAGTAAGCTTTGGAGACAAAGATTTCATGACGACCGGGCGATTGCGTTCGATAGACGCTGTTCGCGGAATTGCTATGGTGCTCGTGATCGCTGCACACTCATTCCTTGTGTGCAATCCGCAGAAGTTTAGCGAGTTCTTCTTATCAGGACTGTGGCTTCTGACCCAATCAGCATCAATAGCATTTATGTTCGTTTCCGGCATGATCATGACATATCTCATGTTGACAGGGGATCAGTCGCCACGTTCGACTTGGCGATTCTTCCGGCGCGGCCTATTTCTCATTGTGGTCATTCATCCAGTGCTGCGGTTGGTTACTTTCGCGTTCTCCAACACGAATCAGGACTTTTTTCATAACATGCTTTTCGATCATCCCATAACCGATACTATTGGATTTTGCTTGATCGTCGCTCCCCTTAGTGTCAGGATCTTCAAGCCATCGTATCGTCTAATACTTATCATCTTGATGTTGTTTGGTGCGTTTGGAACGAAGCTATGGTGGCATCCGGAATCAGGACTTGCGATGGTCCTAAAAGTTGTGTTGTTTGGTACTGATCCCGATTCAGAAACGACGTTGGCGGTGGGATGGCCAGTAATTCCTTGGTTGGCAATTTTCTTGTGTGGTTCATTTGTTGGTGAAACATATACAGCGATGCGAAAGAATCAGATTGTCGCAAACGACGCGTTTCTTCGATTTCGAAAAGGAGCGCTTTTGCTATTGTCGGTTGGAATTGCTTTGGCGATGATTTACTTTACACTCAAGAGACTCAATCCGTTCGCATGGAATCCGGCAACATTCCTGTCTCTTTATCCTTCTCGTACAGGAACTTTGTTACCATTCTACCTAGGTCTAATCCTAGTGGTAATAGCATTTCTCGTCAAGTATGTGGATTGTAAAGGGAAGTACAATATTGCTCTGTGGACACTGTCTATTTTTGGGCGAAACTCGCTTTTCACTTTTGTAACTCAATTTGTGGTAGTGTGGACGATACCAGCATTACTCGGATTGAAAGGCACACTGGGCCACGTCGGTTACGCGGCCTTGCTCGCTATCGGATTACTATTGATCTGGACATCAGCATATGTGTATGGACGGCTTCGGAATAGGATCACCGCAAATGATTACCAAACCCTCCTCGGGCACACATGCGTCCCGTAGTGCAAATGGAAATGAAACATGAATAAGCAAAATGTCCTCGTTGTTGTCGGAACAAGGCCAAACTTCGTGAAATCAGCGCCGTTGGTGCGAGAGTTGAAGAAGTATAGCAACGAGTTTAACACGCAGTTGCTTCATACCGGGCAACACTACGATGAGAATCTGTCGCAATGGCTATTCAATGACTTGAAAATGTCGCCACCGGATATCAGTCTCGGTGTAGGCTCGGGTTCTCAGGCACAACAAACAGCCAAGATCATGATGGGTTTAGAAGAATCTATTTTGAGCTTCAAATCTGATCTAGTGGTCGTGTTTGGAGACGTCAACTCGACTCTGGCAGCCGCTGTGGTTACGTCTAAAATTGGTGTTAGATTAGCGCACGTGGAATCAGGATTACGCAGTTTCGACCGAACAATGCCGGAAGAAGTCAACCGTGTAGTTACCGACCATTTATCCGACCTGTTGTTCGTGACAGAAGAGGCAGGCTTGCACAATCTACAGAAAGAGGGCATTTCGCTGGACAAAGTGTTCTTTTCGGGAAATATCATGATCGACTCGCTTATTGCCAGCCGTGATGTTGTTGCGAAATCCGATGTATTGTCGAGGCTAGGACTAACGGCTCAAGGATACGCTCTTGTGACACTGCACCGTCCGTCGAATGTCGATTCGAAGGATTCGTTGACGGCTGCAATGGAAATTCTCACGGAGATTGGAAAGAGAATCCCCGTAGTCTTTCCGTGCCATCCGCGCACCAAGAATAACCTTGAGAGATTCGGCCTTGGGACCGCAATACAAGAGTGCAATCTGATCGTCACTGAACCGCTCGGATACATTGACTTCTGCCGGCTCACCAGTGATTCGAGATTCGTGATGACGGATTCCGGCGGCATTCAGGAAGAGACGACCTTCCTGAAAATCCCCTGCATCACCATGCGCGATAATACAGAACGGCCAATCACTGTTACTGTCGGAACCAATGTGATGACAGGTGTTGACGCGGACAAGATACGCACAACCGTCGACGACATTCTCGGCGGTCGTCAAAAGCAGAGTAGCATCCCAGCGTTGTGGGATGGTCATACGGCAGAACGAATCGTCGAGATAATAAAGAAATGCTAATCTCCGCCTATGCGCAATCCGCACTGATAACTCGACAGCAGGACACAGCATTTGGGTAATCGTGCACCAAATTCCTTAGCAATTGAACTGGTACGCAAGCAACTGCTGATGGCGGGAGATTTGTCGGACTCTGAAGTAGTCGCCGTTTTCAGATCCGGTGTAGGTCGCTTCTGGCCGAATTCCGACGTCAATTCAAGTGAGTTTCGTGCTCGGTTTCCCGTACCCGAATGCTTAGTAAACATGGCGCGCCTGTTGGAGGAAGACAAAGTTCAATACTGGCAGCCTTGGCATATGGAAAAAACCCCACATCCGGAGAAGATCGGAAAGCGAATCAGTTGGGAAGCTGTACCAAATGGCGATGAAGAGTGGTCGCACGCCTTAGTGCGCTTCACGCACATGGTTGATCTTGCTGCAAGCTGCAAACTGACCAACGATGCCAGGTTCCTTCAGATTTATAGGCGTCACTTGCAGGAGTTCTTTCGCGCGCGCGTGAAGTCAAGTCCGCTTTGGGGAAATCGATTAGATTCAGCAATTAGGCTGATGAACCTTGCGAAATCGTACGATCTGATTCGCCGCGACGAGGACTTGTTGGAATGCGACCACTACGCCATTTTGTCACTGATGACTATGGAAGCGTGCCTGCTCGAATCAAAACTCGGAACTCGTGTAGGGAACTGGGAATTCTTTATCACGACGTCTCTTCTGACTACTTCCATCTATTTGGAAAACGTGCTCAATACGACCACTTGGAAGAAACGTGCTTCAGAGCGATTAAATGAGATAATTGAATCTGAAATACTCGCTGACGGCTCTCTGATTGAACAAGTGCCGATGTATCATGGCCAGTGCATCTTGACCATTCTCGATCTTCTTCTCGCACAGAAAGCAAATAGCAAGCAACCTTCGACGGAGCTCGTAGAAATAGTCTTTAAGATGACCGAGGTTCTTGCAAAGATCATGGATCCACAAGGCCAGCTTCCTCCGATTGGCGATTCTGACTCCTTTGACGTTGACTATGTCTTAAATTATGCTAAGGCGGTGCTTGGACCTGAATCTGCAGGAAAATTCACCCCGGCAAAATCGCCGGTTCCTCCCGGCATTCTTACTTTCGACCGGTTACAGGAAACCGGATGGACAGTCTTGCGTTGGCAAACCGAAAGAGAAGGAACCGGGTACTTGTTACTGGATTGCTCGGGGAAGCCTGCACGCGGACGAGAAGGTCATTCGCATGCTGATGATCTGCAGTTCATATTTCACACCGAAAGAGCTAATGTGCTGGTTGATCCTGGACGATTTACCTATGCACCGATCTTCATGTCGGAGTTCAATTTCCTTCCATGGCGGATAAAACTGCGGAAAGAATTCAAGAAACTCTATTCGACACTGCGTCCACGATTTCGAGAACTCAATAGACAGAACTGGCATCGGTATTTCCGGCATACTCTTCGCCACAACACAGTCTCTCGGAACGGGGAGAATCAAGCAGGGTATGACGATTCGCCTAACTTAATATCAAGAGTGACCGCAGAAGAACCTTCGCACAAAGGCCCGCTGTTGAGTTGTCGAGGCGTCCTGGAATCTGCTGGCGACTATTCGCACACTCGCGAGTTTCTCTGCCATGCCCCATATTTCTTGGTTATCGTAGACAAGATCGTCGCAAAGGCTTCGGCGAACTGGACAGCTTCTCTTCATTTGGGGCAGGGCTTTGATGCTGAAATCAAGGACGGCGTCGGATTTATCCATTCGTCTATTGGTGACTACGGATATTCGTTTGCTGTAAAAGAAGCATTCGGGTCAAACATCAATTTCAAGGTGGAAGATGACTGGATTTCTCCTGAATACAACACTAAGATACCGTCCAAATCACTTAGGATTAGTGTGCCCGAGCAGGCTAGTTCTACCCTGATCACTGTAATTGCACTTGAAACGCAGCACTCTGGCGAACGACGCGCAACAATTGAGTTAAATCCCATCAGAATTGCAAATTCCGCGGTTACACCGAATTTTGCGCTGATCTATCGTTCACCAACAGCTGAAGTAGATGCCTATCTTCGTTTAGGCGAACAATCATTGCAGTCAGGCGATTTGTCGACCGATGCGTACTATTCGGCAATCTGTCGCAACAATCAGACATTAAGCAGAATTGGCTTTCTACAAGGAACGTACCTTGAAATTGGCAAAAATCGTTACACTTGTGAGAAGAAAGACGGTTCAATGTACCAATCAGTTGACAATGCCGATTAGTTCAGTATAAGTGCACCGATTGAACAAGGACAGGAATAATGAAAAGTGTTCTGATAATAGCTTATCACTTCCCGCCAGCTAGAAGCGCTGGGATATATCGCCCAGTGAAATTCTCGAAATATCTTCCTGATTTCGGGTGGAGGCCAGTTATTCTCTCCGTTAAGAATCCTGACACCAAGATCATTGATGACAGCCTTCTCAAAGAATTGCCTGAAAATACTAAGATATACAAAGCATATTCATTTGAGTTTGTTCGCATTGAGGACTGGGTCTTCGAGAAAATTTACGGACGGCGACAGTATCAAGCTCAGCCAGCTAAGCCCCGCGTAAGCGGCGATTCTAACTCGCCTGCAACCCCTGTCCGCCAATCTCCACTCAAGCGATTTGTTCTGACTCCGCTGCGAAATGTCATTCATAACTTCGTGAACACCCCAGACGGGAAAGTAGGCTGGATTCCGTTTGCGATTGTTAAAGGTCTTTGGATTATCTGGCGAGAGAAAATCGACGTCATACTCTCGACGTCGCCGCCGGAGAGCGGTCATGTAATTGCCCTCATTCTCTCATTTTTGACTCGCAAGAAGCTTGTTGTAGATTTTCGCGATCCTTGGACAACTCATGACAATCGCCGCAATCTTGAAACTACCGCCTTGTGGGCACCAAGAGTGTCGAAATCGCGTTTCCGTTATGAACGCTGGCTCGAACGAAGGACGCTTTCGCGGGCAGGCGCAATTATCCACACTGGGAATGGACGGGCGCAGCTCGTGAAAGAATCATTCCCAACTATCGATGCCGGCAAGCATCATGTCATTACCAACGGGTATGATGAGGCAGACTTCGCAGCAATTCAACCAGTCAGCCAAGATCAAACGGCCAAGTGTCTGCACATCTTCAGTATCGGGGAAATCTATACTGACTCTGCTATCGAGAACTTTCTGATTGCTCTTGAAAATCTGATTGCTGCAAAAGGTATTGGCTCTGAAATAAAACTTACCTTTGTCAGCGAATCCGTAGAGATGTGGCGAGAGAGACTCTCAGTGCCGCCATTCGACAAAAATGTTTCAGTTCTCGGATTTCGCCCTCACAAGGAAGCGGTTGCTATGATGACTCAGGCTGATGTCTTGCTGCTGTTGGTGCCAAGCGGCAGCGAAGTAATGCGCGACCGCGTAATCGCAGGTCGTACATTCGAGTACATGCGCTCGGCACGCCCGATTCTGATGATCGGATGGGAGGGTGAATCGTCGCGAATTC
>Ga0154020_10005167_pt1 | contig 15485 bp, 1 predicted proteins | sample Klosneuvirus_201_FD_109709 | JGI IMG/M metagenome (GOLD analysis project Ga0154020, IMG submission 109709) | Active sludge microbial communities from wastewater, Klosterneuburg, Austria - Klosneuvirus_20160825_MG | ecosystem: Engineered > WWTP > Aerobic digester > Activated sludge | place...
CACGGCGGCCGACCTCGCCGACGGCCCGCACGCGCTGTCCCTGAGCATCGCCGACCAGGCCGGCAACGTGAAGACCTCCACGGTCTCCTTCAGCACCGACACCGGCAAGCCCGAGATCTTCATCGTGCCCGCGAACGGTCAGGCCATCAACTCCCGGAATCCCGAGATCGTCGTGGCCTACAGCGACGCCCAGGGCATAGCGCCCGGCACACTCAAGATCACGGTCAATGGCGTTGTGCGCACGGCCGAGTTCTCGCAGACCGGCTCCGAAGCGCGGGTGACACTCGCCGACCCGCTACCCGTGGGCCTCAACGTCATCGCCGCCGAAGTGCGGGACGGCGCTTCCAACTTAGGAGCCACCACCGCGACCTTCACGGTGGACGTGACGCCGCCCGTCATCACGGTGGCGTCACCGGTGAGCGGCGCCTTCCTGAACGACACCACGCCGGACATCGAGATCACCTTGCAAGACGAAGCCACGGGTATCGCCGCTGACGTCACCCGCGTGTTCATCGACGGAAGTGACGTGACCGCCGACTTCGCGCTCGGAGCCACGGGCGCGCGCGGCACGCTCACGACGCCCCTCACCGAGGGCCCGCACACCCAGGAAGTCCTCGCCGCGGATGGTGCTACGAACCCCGCGACTCTCACGACGACGTTCCACATCGACCTCACGCCGCCCGCCCTCGATTTCGCGAGCCCCCGCGTGGATGGCAACACCAACGATCCCACCCCGGAGATCTGGCTGCGCCTAACCGACCCCGTAGGCACTTCAGGCCAGACCGCGGCGGGCATCGACCTCGCCTCGACCCGGGTCTACGTCCTCTCCGAAGACCCAGGCCAGCCCGACGCCGACATCACGTCCCTCCTGACCCCGACCGCCGTCGACATCGGCCTTCGCGGGGAGCTGCTGGTGGCGCTCGGCGACGGTTCGCACCGCCTCCGCGCCAACGTGCGCGATGCGGCGGGGAACGAGTCCAGCCTGACCGTGGGCTTCGTGGTCGACACCGAGGCGCCCACCGTCGTCATCGATCAGCCCCAGTCGAACACGTTCCTCAACTCGGCCGAGCCCACGATCGTCCTTCTCTACAACGACACGCGCAGCGGCGTCGCCCCGGACCTCATTCAGATCACGGTCGACGGCATCGAGCGCGCGGCTTCCCTTGTCCCCGCCCCCGGGGGCGCCACGCTGACCCTGTCGCGCTCGCAGGGCTTCGACCTCGCCGACGGGCCGCACCAGGTCGAGGCTCGCGTGGTCGACCTCGCGGGCAATGCCACCGATGCGAGTCCCGTGACCTTCGGTGTCGACACCGTGGCGCCGATAGCGGCGGTGCAAGCACCCGTGGCCCAGTCGTTCACGGGGAGTCCGACGCCCGCCATCCAATTCACGCTCACCGATGCGGCGCCGTCCTCGGGCATCAACCCCGATTTCGCGAAGGTCTTCATCGACGGGGTGGAGATCACGGCCGGCGTGACCTTCACCACCACGGCCGGGGCGGCTGAACCGGTTGTGGTGACGGGCGTGGGCGCGGTTGCGACGCCCCTTGGCGACGGGCTCCACACCCTCCGCATCACGGGCATCGACAACGCGAACAATCCGGCGGAGATCAGCGTTCAGTTCACGGTCGACAACGGCGCCCCGGTCATCACGTCGGAGATCCCCGAGGAAGGGCGCCTCATTGGTGGGAGTGCTCTGTCGAACGGCCGAGCCACCATTACCGGGACGGTGACCGACCTCGACACAAACGTCAACGTCACCTGTTCCACCGGAGCCGGCCAGGGCGTCGTCACGCTCGCCTCGAGCGACTACACCTGTGTGGTACCGGTCGCCGAGGGTCTCAACACCGTGGTCGTGACGGCCAGCGATTCCACCGGCCATACGTCTTCGCTGAGCCGCCCGCTCACTCTCGATCAGACAGCTCCGGGCATTTCCATCAGCGCCCCGACGGATGGCGCCTTCACGGCGGCGACCAGCCTCTCGGTCACTGGAATCGTGATCGACCAGTCCGCGGTGACCGTTAGCGTGAACGGCGCCTCCGCGACCGTGAATGCCGGCATGGGCGGGGGGCCATCGACCTTCGAAGCCGCTGGAGTAGCGGTTGGAGCAGGCCCGAGCGTCGTCCTCGACGTGGTGGCCACCGATGCCGCGGGCAACGCTTCCACGGTACACGTCACGGTTCGCGTGGACCGAAACGTGCCGATCGTGACCATCACTTCGCCCTCGAGCGGCGCCTACCTGCGCGGCGGCGTCACCACCGTCACCGCGGAGGTCACCGACGAGACCACCACCATTCTCGACCTCAATGGGGTTCCCGGGACGAAGACGGGATGCGTGGACCTCGCCGCCGAAACCAAGCGCTGCACGTTCACCGCCGATGTGCCGCTCATCGCCGGGAACACGACCATCGTGGCGACCGCCTTCGACGAGGCCGGGAACCGCGGCGTGAATCAGGTCTCGGCGATTGTGGACAACACACCTCCCGCCATTTCGGTGACGACGCCGGGGCCGGGGCTCATCACGAACGCTGTCTCGATCTCGGTTGCCGGAACGGCCACCGATGCCTCGCCCCTGACGCTGACCATCAACGGCCAGACCGTGGCGACGGGCGGCGACGGCGCGTTCTCAGCGACGATCACGAGCGACGTACTGGGTGTTGCGTTCGCCGGCATCGAAGGCGCCACCAGTCTCATCCTCACGGCCACGGATGCCGCGGGCAACACCTCCTCCACGAACGTGTCGATCACTCTCGATCGCACCGCGCCGTCGCTGTCCATCGCGTCGCCGCTTTCGGGGGCGGTCGTGCCCAACTCCAGCCTCTCCGTTTCGGGGACGGTGAACGATGCCACGCCCGTTTCGGTCTTCGTCCAGGGTGTGCCCGCACAGGTGACCGGTCAGGCCTATTCCCACACCCTCGCGGATCTGGGCGATGGCCCGTTCACGGTCACCGTGAGGGCCGTCGATGCCGCCGGCAACGAGGCGACCCTCACCCGAGAGGTAGAAATCGACCTCGGTCCGCCCACGGTCGCCATCACGTCTCCCGCCGCGGGCACCCTCGTTCGTGAGGCGTTTGCGACTCTTGCCTACACCGTGGCGGATCGTTCGCGCACGACGGTGACGATCAACGGCGCCGCCGCGCCCGACTGCCCCGGGGCTGTGCCCTGCGATCGCACCCAGCAGGTGAGTGTGGTCGATGGAGACAACACGTTCACGGTCGAGGCTACGGACGCAGGCGGCCGCGCCACCTCGGCGCAGGTAACCGTCACGCGCGACAGCATCCTGCCCACGCTCGATCTTCAGACGCCGGCGACGGTCAGCCGGGGCCGGTCGGCCACCGCCAGCGCCTCGGCCACGGACAACCTCGCGGTGGAGCGAGTCGAGATCCGCCTGGGGTCTGCGGTCCTCTGCACCGGGTCCACGTCCTGCCTAGGCCCCATCGTCATCCCCGAAGGCGCCAACCCCGGCGATTCCCTTACCATCACCGCCGAAGCCACGGACCGCGCGGGGAACACCACCACCACCAGCCGGACAGTTCGCGTGACCACCGACGGTGTGGTGACGGGCACCGTGCTGAACGACCTCACCTCGCTCCCGCTGGCCGGAGCGAGTGTCCGACTTCGCTCCGGCCAGGGGGCCGTGATCCGTGACACGACGACAAACGAGGCGGGCAGGTACAGCATCCCTGTCGCTGAGGTCTTCGCCACCCTCACAATCACCAAGACGGGCATGACGTCCGTCGATCGCGTGGTGTCGGTCGGAAGCGGCTCCGGAACCGTGCCCATCGACGCGCGCTTGACGCCACTGGCCAACACCACAACCCACAGCCCGGTGATCCCGGCCACGAACCCGCCCGCCACGGTCCCTCCCTCCTCCGTCACCCCGGCGGAAGCCGGGGTCCACGGAGTCCCAGGCCCGCTGTCTCTTGCCCTGCCCAACGGCTCACACCGCGTCACCCTCCTCTCGCAGCAGGGCCTGCCGAACCTGCTGCCTCCGGGCTTCTCGCCGCTTGCCGTCTTTGTCTGGACGAGCGATGCGCCGGGCGGCGCCGCCACCGCAAGCTTCGCGCTGCCGGTGGGTACGGCCACTGTCCCGGAGTCGGTACTCGTCCGCTACGACCTTGGGATGCGCGATTGGCGCGTCGTCACCACTGGCCTCGTCGCGACGGATGGCGTCATCACGACCGACATTCCGGGCCCGGGCTCATACGCCCTCATTGTTCCCGACACCACCACACCCGCGATGACGATTGGCGCGCCGGGCGAGGCGCTGCTCGGCCTGCCGGTGGTGAGCATCCCCGCCACGGCCACGTCCGAGAGCCGGGTCGACCCGGCCGTCCTTCCGCCCACCGGCGGCACCGCCACGGGCTCGATGCGTCTCGATTCGCCCTCGGCCCTGCCGTCGGGCACGATCGTCCAGGCTGAGGTCGAGGAGTCGTACACGTTGACCTCGGGTGAAGAGGCGAGTGCGGCCAAGCGCTCCATCGATGTGGTGACGTTCAAGCGCAAGGCTCTCGCGACGTCGTGGGGGACAGGAGCCAATGCGGGCAGCATCGCCGGGGCGACGGTTTCAACAGTTTGCGCTCCCGAGACGCCGGCCACGCCGGGTGAAGGGGCAGTCGAGCACCTCTGCGCGTCATTCCCAATCACGCCCTCGCGCACCTACGGCAACGTCGCACTGAAAGAGGGCCGCGTCCATCTCGACCTCCTCGCGGGACGCGAGAACGCGCGCGGCACCGTGGGAGGCAACGCCGCCACCACCATCACCGATGGAACGGTGCAGCTCAACGTCGCCGCGGGCAGCCTTGACGAAGACACGGCCATCGCGTTCTTCGCATACGACACCTTCTCGTCATTCATCCCGACGACAAACGGGATTACTCCTCTGGGCGAGGTGGCGGTCGACCTCGGATCCTCGACGCTCAACACCTCGGCATCTCTCACGTTCCACAACGTGGCTGCCGCCCCCGGGGATACCCTGGTGGTGGCCCGAGTCGACCGCGCTGAGTTTGACGGCATCCCGCGGCTTCAAGTAGTGGCCCTCGCGGACGTGGTGACGGCGAACGGCGAAACCAACGCCCTATCCCGTGTAGATACGGGCCTGCCCGGGCTGGTCCTCGACGGCATCAAGACCGAGGGCCGCTACACCCTCCTCCGCCTCGCCGGCCCAATTGGGTTCATAACCGGCACCACCTTCGTCACCCCGGCGCAAGCCGGGGCCCAGCCTCAACAACAATCGCCCGTCAGGGCGCTCGTCTCAGTGAGCTCCCTCCCGTTCTTCGCAACCTCCAGCGGCAGCGGCGCCTTCGCGATTCCCTCGGTCCCCGGCGCAGCCACCCTGACCGCGAGGGTCCTCGGCCAAAGCCTCGTGGGCTCCGCATCGGCGCTGGCGATCGAAGGCACGCCCGTAACGGCCGACATCGCCCTGCAGGGCACGGTGAGCCAGGCCACGGTGGTCCCGGTCTTGGGCTCTGTGGGCGTCGAAGTGAACGAGCCGCTCACGCTCACGTCCCCGGTGGCCCTCAACCCGAACACCGTCATCCCCGCGAACATCTCGCTCCGCCGCGTCCCGCCGCAGAGCTGCGCCGAGCCCGACCCCCCCGCCGGCCTCAACTGCGCAGCCACGCAGATCCCGCTACGGCTCGTCCTCTCCGGCTCGGGCAAACAGCTCTCCATCGTGCCCACCGGCCCGGTCACCGTTCCCTCGACACCGGCACTGGAGTTCTCGACCGACTACCGCCTCGAAGTCACCGGCCTCCTTGACACCGTGGGCGGCCTCGTCGCGGCTCCGACGGTCACCTTCAGGACCAAGGCCGACGTGAGACCCGTCTACGACCTGACCGCCATCACCTTCAGCCTCCCAGATCAGGACGGCATGGTGAATGTGAGCGCGCCCAACGGGACGCTTCCCCCCGGCACGACCATCCTGATCATCAACGGCGGGAACGGTGTAGTGGTCGGCCTCACCGCCGGAAACGACGGTCAAGTCACGGGCACACTGCCTGCGACCATCGACGACCAGCTGTTCGTCACGGTCACCGACCCGTTCGGCAACACGACGACTTTCACGAGGAGCGAATTCGTAGCCGCTGATGGCGCCACAGGCATCGGCCCCGGAGGCGGGACTGTGAAGGCGCGGTGCCTTTCCCCAGCCACTCCCGAGCGTGACGCAACAGAATGCGCCAAGAGCGCGATACAGATCCCTGAGGGCGCCCTCGACAAGGGCGTCACCCTGAAGGCCACGGCTCTCACTCCCGAGGACTACGACGCGGCTCATCCGAACCAACGACCCGAGTTTGGGACCCTCGCCCAGGTAATCCGGCTCGAGGCCAGCCGGGCCGCCGAATTCAACAAGGAGGGCGATGTGACGTTCGCAGTGCCCACATTGCCTGCCGGTGTGGCGCCGCGCGACGCCTTCTACTACGTCCTGCAGCGGGTTGAGCGGGGCCAGCGGCCGGACGGCACTCCCGATTACGGCTTCCAGGTGATCGACCACGCATTCGTGATCTGCCCGGGCGAGACGCCCGGCCATCCGGCGACACCCCCGGTCACCTGCGACTCGAGCGAGCAACGGGTGACGACGGCGAGCTTCCCGTTTCCCGGGCTCCTGGCGGCGGGTCTCATCGTTGTGGCGGGAGCGATGCTCTATCGCACCTACGCGGACCTGGCGCTGATCTACGCCGTGAGTCCCCTGGCCCTCGGCCGATCCCCCAAGGGTGTGGTGTCCGGAACGGTGCGCCGACAAGTGTGGGAAGGGCCCGAGAACGCCGTCAAGAAACTCGTCTACAAGAATGTCGCTGGCGCCGAGGTGAGCGGCTTCGATACCGACGGGGTCACTCCGCTGATGACCAAGGACGGCGGCCTCAGCGTCGTCACCGGCAAGGACGGGAGTTTCGCTTTCTGGGACGATTCCTTCTCGGGCGGCACGGTCAAAGTCATCGTGAAGACGAAGACGGAGACAAAGGAAGTTCTGGCCATCGAGTCCGCGAGCGCCGATCTGACGGGGCTCCGGCACTACGACCGCGCTGCGATTGTGAACGTCACGCTGGATCCGGAGGCCCTGCCTCCTGCGATACCGGACGTGGAAGTGGTCCTCCTGAAAGCCGAAGACCGCGCCGATCTGAAGGGGATCACGCTAGCGGGCACGCCGGTTCTGATCGCGTTCAAGAACAACCGCAAGGACACCGGGTTCCTGATTCAGGGAGTCAACGTGGGCGGCAAGCAGTTCGCGGTGATCGCCGATCCACAGGGCAGGTATGAAGCGATTCAACAACCGGGCACGCCGTTCGTCCCGGCCGTTCCGGGCACGTTCACGGTCGAAGCCACAGCGCTCGATGCGCTCGGGATTCCTACTCCTTTGCGCGCCGCCTTCCGGGCCTTGGCTCCCGGTGGAGGCATCGACACCGACAACAACGCGGCCCCTGGGGTCATGGCCTCGAGGACGACCCCCAGGAACAACGCCTTTGGTGTGGCCGTGACGGTCCTGCCGAGCGTCGCCTTCACCGAGCCTGTCACCCACATCGCGGGCAACGTCACGCTCAAGGCCATCACTTCCACGGGCGCCGAAGACGTGCCGATCAAGATCTCGGGCATCACGACCCAGAATGGAGTGATCGACGACCTGGGCGCGAATCCAGGCGCCGTGGTCACCGCGATCACGATCCTGCCGCTCGCGGGTCTTCTCTTTGGCACGAAGTACACCCTGTCCCTGGGAGCGGGCATCCAAGATCTCGACGAGGATGTGGCGAACGAGCCCAGCCCCAAGAACCTCACGCCCGACAGCACCAGCTTCACCACGTTTGGTCCAGAACCGATCACTCCTGAGGCGACGGGTGATTTCGGGGCTCGGGGGATGTATGTGTTCGGGCAGAAGGCGTATGTCCTGAAGCACCAGATCGCGGGATATGTGTGGAACGGTCTCATCAACCGGTACGACATCTCGGATCCGTCAGGGCCCAAGGATGATGGCGTACAGGCATTTCTCCAGGGGCGGCCATCGCACCTCGTGGGTGAGGAGGCCTCCGTGGCCGCGGTCGCCGGCACGAGCTTCAAGCCTCTGCCCAGCACCGCGCATCTCTATGGCATCAACGGTGAAGGGGGGCTCGAAGAGAATGCTCTGATCTCGTTCGCGAATGGCGGCTCGGAAGGAAACGTGGAGCGGTTGGTCCTGAAGGGCGAGAAGCTCTACGCGGCGACGTTCCGCAAGGGTATTCAGGTAGCCGACCTTGTTCAAGCGCGTCAGGCCTATGTCCCGTGCTGCAGCGCTGAATACTTCCAGATGGTCGCGGCGTCGGGTACCGACGGCCAGGGCTTTGGCGGGGAAGCTGTCTCGACAATTCCAGTGCCTTCGTCCTCGGCCGCTGGCCTCACCTGGTTCACGGGCCTCGCGGTGACGGACGGAGGAGACCCCTTGATCCTCGCCACTGGCGACTTTGGACTGGCGGTGGCGCAGGAGGTTGGCGGCCTCAAGTGGAAGGGCCAGCCGGCGTTCACGGGCGGCGCGGAAACTCTGATCAGCGCGTATGGACTGGCTGTGGCTGCGGGCCTGGATGGGAGCGCGCCTCTTGCCTATGTAGTCACCTCAGCCCAGGATGGAGGCAACGCCATCCTGTTCGTTGTGAACCTCCAGAACCCGGCAAGCCCCGTGGTCCTCGGCGCGACCCGGCTCAGAGCGCCGCGGGGTGTCGCGAGCATCCTGATCAAGGACGGCAAGGCATACATCGGCTACATGGAGCTCACAGACCAACCATCATTGACCGAGATCGTGAGCGTCGAGAACCCGTCCCGGCCGCAGTACGCGGGCCAAATTCAAGGCATCGGAGGCCACCTCTCGATCACCGCTGACGGGCTCTTGCTTGGGGTGGCGCATTCGGCCCTTGGCGCCAAGCCCAGGTTTGGCGGCGTGAAAGCCGCCATCCTTCAGCAATCCACCCTGATTCGAAAGATCACCGAGAACCCGGTCATCCTCGACATCGACCGAAAGAGCATCGAGCCACAGCAGGTGACGGTTGGAGTTGCGCCTCCGATGAGGCCCGAGGACATCCACTCTGCCGAACTCGAAGTTCTTCGGGACGACACGGTTGTCCAGACGATCCAGGTTGCGCTTGACCCCGGAACCTCGGAAGGGACCGCGACGATACCCGAGGGCCTGAGCCACCCCGCGAACGCCCGCATGACCACGCGACTGGTGGTGAACCGTGGCGAAGACTTGGGACCGAAGCCCCGCTCGGCTCCGCTCAGGGCGGATCAGTTTACCGCCGAGCCGTCTTCGGCCGAGACTGTCGAGATCGCCGCGGAAGAGTTCGGCGTGACCGCGCACAGTGCCGAGGCGCAGCGTCGAGTCAATCGAGAGGTTCCTAGTCGGGCTCCCCCCATCCGATTCGAAAGCCCATTCATCGAGATTCCGCAACCTACTGGCTCCGATGGGAACGGCATTTACTCGCGCACATACCTTGTGAGTGGCGCTGCGGGAGGTCGCGGCCGAGTGAAGGTCTTCGCGGGAGACCACTTGCTGGCACAAACGGGTGAGATCACGGCGATTCCCGGCCGCGCGGTGTTTGGCTCGGGCACCCTTGTGGCAAGTGCACCGCCGCAGAAACCCGATGGAACACCCGGCCGCCTCCCCGCCGACGGCAAGACCGAGATCGCCCTCACTCTCTCTGGCGTCAAAGACTCGAGCGGGAACACTGTTGCGGATGGAACGCCAGTGGAATGGACTGTGGACGGCGACGACGGCGAGTTGATCGGGACCGACACATCGGTTCTTGTAAATGGCGCCGCAACGGTGAAGTATCGCGCGGGCATTCTGCCCGGTCCGGTCGTGGTGAGTGCGGAGGCGGGAGAACACGAGTTGCGCATGGCGCGCGTTATCACCATTGAGCAGCGTGAGTTGAGCGCGGAGCTGAATGATTCTGCGTGGCCGCTTCTCAAGGTGACCGTTGATTCAGATGCCGGTCGCCCGGCACCTGGGGCGAAAGTGGGCTGGGGAACGGTGTATCCCGGCCGACTTGTCGCAGATCCAACGCTTGATGCCGCCGGCCACGCATCGGCAGCGTGGACATCCCAACTGCGAAACGGCGAGAAGAGGCCAGATCGGGCGTTTGTATTTGCGACCGTTGGAAGAACCAGGGCGGACAAGATCTACGACTTTGCGCAAGGTCCCGTTGATCCCGAAATCGGCTTCAAGCTGATAGTGCCGAGCAGTCTCCCGCTGCGCACGGAAGGCGATACGAGTCTGCCCACACTGCACACGGCCACCGTTGAGGGAGGAACGCCTGGAGAGACCGTAACGCTTCAAATGGGAACGCAAATGCGTCCGGTGATGGACCCAGTCGCGGTGTTCCCGCTCGACGGAATAGGCTTCAATGCGATCGAAAACCGCCATGAGGTGAGGGACTACTCGGGCGTTTTGACCGGTGTCGCGGATTCGTCGGTGACGCTCGACAGCACAGACGGGTTGTTTCAACCGGGGTCCTTCAGGTTCACGGGGGCCGGTGGCGTGAGCTTTGCCCATGATGCCCGACTTTCACACTCGACTCACTTTGGCATAAACGGCTGGGTGCGGTTCGACACGCTTCAAGATCAGACGATTCTCCAGAAGGCCGGAGCGTATGAACTCAGGCTGATTGACCCAGGAGGAATGAAACAGGTCGAGTTTGTGGTTTACTCGGGCGGCCAAACGAGGCATGCGGTGGCGCCCGAGTCTGTGGTACCGGGCACGTGGTATCAATTCTCAGCACACATCCGCGACGGTCGCGTTCTTTTGGGTCTGGGGTCCACTGGCGAAATCACAGTCGGCGATGCCACGGGGCCGGTGGATGCCAGTACGGCGCCGCTAGTCTTTGGCGGTACGCTGATCGGAAATCTTGATGAGGTTGCCTACTACGACCTTTCTCAAGCGCCTCGTATCGCATTTGCAGGCGGCAGCCCGACCGCCAACGTAACCCTAGACGAGGCAGGGAAGGCCAGCATCGATCTCGAGACGGGTTTTGGCGGAGAAAGCGAGCTGTATCGGCCAATGCGAGACGGCTTCGATTCGCCCTACATTCGCACGCCGCTCGACAGGCGCATCAACACCACGGAGATCGTGGTGGTGGAGCCCGAGTCACCTGAGGTTATTTGGGAGAGAAAACGGGCGGCACTCATTCTCACGATTCGCCCGGAGCACTTTGTCGAGTGTGCCGAGTCTCTGGCGACCGGCGAGCCTGCGTCGCTCGTTGGTTTTGCGTGCGAGATTGCGGCAGGTATTCCGCCAGGCGGAGGCACGGCCCAAGCGGTCCGAGATGCGACCTACGTTGCGACGAACTTCGCACAAGGCAAGAGAACCGTAGGCGACTACATCAAAGCGACGTTTGCAGTTGTCACGCTGAGCGCTGCAGCGATTGGCGGCACAATCCCCTTGATCGGCTCATTGAAGACGATTGTGACAAAAGGAGGAGCGGCCCTTCGGCTGTCGAGGACGGAAATTGCACTCGCGACGGAGACCGCGGAGGTTCTGGGCAAGAACCTTGACAACATCCCGACGGAAGTCGGTGCGGTCGGGCGCATTCTGGCCGGTAGCGACGAAGAAGCGAAGGCCGCGGTTCAGTTCCTCTTTGGTGTGTGCTCGGTGCGCGTCGCGGGGCCACTGCCGTCGGGAATTCCGACGTGTCTCACCCAGGCAAACGAAGCGCTGAAGAGGTTTAACAGACTAGCGTCTCAAGTGGGCGAGGCGCGCTTTGCCAAGGCCTTGGGCAAGGCGGCGTCTCAGGCGCGCACGGGTTTGGACCTCGAGACGCGCTTCCTCGCAGTCACCAAGGCGATGAAGAATCTGGAGACGGCGGCGAACGCCTATCCCGCGGTCGCTATCGCGAGCCTCACGGATGATGCTCTTGAGGGGCTTTTCCATCTGAGCGTTCATACAAGATCGTCACGACGCCTTGAGCGAATGTTCAAAGAGCTGATCGAGGTGGGAGGGAAGACGGTGCCTGAGGCCATGTCAACGGTGAATGGACTGTTGGGCCGAATCAAGCAGGGCCAGGCGAGGCTGGACGCAGCACTGCCTGGGATCCCGGCCGAGTTCCGGGACGAGGTAGGCCGTGGCTGGCATCGCCTTCTCGCGCTCGGGCCGGGCACGAGCTCGCTTCGTCGCTCCACGCAGGGATTCAACCACCAGGTCGAAGACATGTTGAAGAAGGCGGATTGGCGCAAGTTCCAAGTCACGGATGGCGCGGTACCCGGGTTTCCTCCCAATCGACGCTTGGATCTGCTAGAAACAATCGACGAGGCGGCTCTTGGCGTGAAGAGTGCTCACTCGGAATACAAAGCCGTTCTTGATCTGTCAAGAAGGGACATCGAGCAGCTTGAGGACTATGTGAACTTTGCGGCGCGTCGGGCGGGAACGGGTCGGGATGCCCCAGTGCGCCTTGTCGCAGAGCTGCCGATGTACGTGTTTAGGGGCGAGGGGGCGGACGCGGCTGCCTTGGCACTGCAGGCTCGCCTACGAGGCCAGTTGGAGGAAGCGTTCCGGAAGTATCTGCCCGACGAATTCAAGGATCTGGCCGCACAGGCCGCGCGAAAGGCTCGCTTTGCGGGTAAGTATCCCTTCTAGTTCCCCGTCCACACTTCCGCTCATCCACGAGGCGACGGTTTCATGCATCAGTGTGAAAGGCGCAGACTCTTCCTCTGTGCCTCTCCTCATTGACGGCGTGTTGTTCTGCAGTGGCGGCGGTGACTTTGTGGCGCTGGATTTGAACGGCAATGAAGTCTGGCGCGACCGCCTTGAACCACCAGTGGGCTCGTCACCGGCGGGAGCGCGAAGGGCCGGGTTTAGGGCGGATCGCGTGATCGAGGACGGTCGAGTCTTCATGTGGAACACTCAGGGAGAGTCGGCGGGCTACGACGTTCGCGCGCGCCGAATTCTATGGCGCAAGCCAGGATACCTTGGCGCGGGTATGTGGCGCGGGCAATTGATGATGTCTCAGGTGGGCGCCGTAGAGATGTGGAGCGGGCTAGACGGCGTAGTGACGGAGCGCATCGCAATCGGAGACGCGCGACCCGGGACCGCAGTCATCGAAGATACGCTTGTAGTTGCATACGAGGAGGGGGGCGTGCCGGGTCTTCGCGCGGTGAATCTGCCAACGCTCGAGACGATATGGGACAATCCGGCCCCTGAAGTCTTGGGATCACGCGACACTAGCGTAAGCAACCTTCTCGTCGGAACGCGCACGGACATGTTTATGTGGTACGGCTCGGCGGGTGGAAAGGCGGTTCTGGCAGGTCACACACTCAAAGACGGGTCACTGATGTGGGCGGCGGAAGGGGTGTCGTTCCCGCACGGCCCGTTCGTTCACGAAGGCAAGATTCCAATTCTCAGTAAGGAGTTCCGAATCTTTGATGAGAACACAGGGAAGTTGCTTGCCACCGGGGTCAATCACGGCACGATTTACGAGAAACAGGGCTGCGTAGTAAAGAACATGGTTGTGTTCACGGACGAGTTCGGGCGGATAGTCTGCTACGACTTGACGACTGGCGAGAATCTTGGCCGTGATCGGGTTATGGAAGATCGGCGCAAGCGCCAAGGCGGCTCCTTCTACGGTTCGATGTCTGTGGGTGACCGGGTCTACATACCTGACGGTTGGGGCAACATCTGGATCTACAGGGCGCCGTGACCCCTCTCCTATCCGGTAGGGCAACCCACCAACGGGACTTGAGAGGGTGGTACCCCGCTGAACGGCGTCCGTCATCGGCGGGAACCTGTCGCGTCCTCCTTTGGAACTTCTGACTTCATGGGTCAGGTCCAGAGCGCCAGGAAACAATCAAGGACTCTCGGGATTCCCCAAGATAGGATAGGTACCCCGGAAATGGGAGTTTGAGCGACGGCGGCAGCGTCCCCGGCGGCCGATTTGCCCCCGAGTCTGGGGGCGAATCTGGCCCGCCCCGTGCCGGTCGACTGTTGTTGCCAGGCGAAGGCTGGACCTCCGGCCGTTCGTTCAACCTCAGGGCCGCCCGAAGGAGCGTCTATGCCGCGAGAGGCGTCAAGAGGCCAAGCTCAGGGAAGCCGGGCTCCGCGACGTCGATGCAAAGCGGCACTGGAGGGCCGGCCTCCCCCTTGCGTCCGCGGGGCAAACTCCGGAGAGGCGCCGCCGTGGCAGCGGCCAGGAATGCCTGCAGCGGCGTCCGGTTCCCCAGCCTCGTATGAGGCCGGTGGATAGCGTAGTACGCAAGAGCGCGCACAAGTCGCCCTTCAAGATCGGCGAGGTTTAGGGGTGGCACGAGCCGCACACGGGCAATCTCCTTCAGCGTCTTCCAGAACCGCTCCAGCCGCGCCGTCGCTCGGATGTTGTCTGCTGAAGCGAACCGCTGCCTGGTGCCTAGGTCCTTCACCGCTCGCTTGAAGACGTCCGCGATGAACTCGCCGCCGAGGTCGGTGACGACGTACCTCGGGCGGCCGAACCTGGCAACCGTCCCGCGAAACAGCCGGGCCATCGAGGCCCCGCTGGGTTTGGCTTCGGACGTCATCCCGGCGAGCGGCACGCGAGAGAAGGCGTCGAATGCGGCGGCGAAGTAGAGCGTCCGTGCGCCGAAGAGGGTCTTGAACTCGGTCACGTCCATCATCCAGACGTGATGAACGAACTTCGCGACCACGGGACTTCCGGGCTTTGACGAATCGAGCGGAGGGGCCGCGGCGGGAGCCACGACCCTCTCTCTCTTGATGTTGCGCACGGTCTTCTCCGCGATCCGGAAGCCGGCGAGGGCAAGATGCGAGGCAATCATCTGCGCGCCCCCGAACCCGAACCGCGCCATCATCTGCACTAGGTGACGCGTGGCGTCATTGAAGCGAGTGACCGGCGGGACAGGCTTCGCAAGCGACCCGACGGTTCGCGATGCGGGCGACTGATCGCGCTCCCAGTTGCCGATGGTGTTCTCGGAAACGAGGAACTGGTTGGCGGTGTGGGTCTGGTTCCATCCCAGCAGGTTGCGAATCTCGAGGATCTCGAATCGCGCGGCGGGCGAGTAGTGCGGCCGCCGACGTTCGTGGACCTTGCCGAGTCTTGCCTGGAGGATGCCGACTACTCGCCAGGCGACCGCCGTCAACAGCTCGGCGCGATCAAGCCGCGCTTTGAGGTCCTGATAGCCGCCGTCACGGCCGCGGAACTGACTCAGGTGCGTTCCCGCTGCGACACCCAGCAGTCGAGCTGCGAAGAGAATGGCGCGGTTCGCGAGCCGTTCAGTCGCGGCGTGCTTCAGGCCGCGGACGCGAAGGTGGACGGGGAGGGGAGCGTGGCCGGTCACATCGAAGGCTACGCCGGCCGCAAGCAGTCTCCAATCTAGAAGGCCGCGAGCCGCTTCGACAGGCGATGGAGGCCACTTCGGACGAAACCGCGCCACTCGGGGACCCGAATCGGACCATGCAATGCATAGCCTGCGACCATGAACGCAGACACACCCGGATCGGCGACCCGGCACGAGGCGCCACGGTGACCCCGCGGGCTGTTCGGGGAGTGGTGCGC
>Ga0154020_10005168_pt1 | contig 15484 bp, 7 predicted proteins | sample Klosneuvirus_201_FD_109709 | JGI IMG/M metagenome (GOLD analysis project Ga0154020, IMG submission 109709) | Active sludge microbial communities from wastewater, Klosterneuburg, Austria - Klosneuvirus_20160825_MG | ecosystem: Engineered > WWTP > Aerobic digester > Activated sludge | place...
GAATTAGCCGAACGCTACGAAACGCCACTGCCTTCTCTGAGCGATGACGTGAAGGAATTGGAACAGAAAGTACATACTCACTTGCAAAAAATGGGGTTTGTATGGAATTAGACAAAAGTAACAACCAATTGGTAAATGAACTGGTGGCACTCATTGAAGCAGGGAAACATCAATTGGTGTATGCTGCGAATGCCACAATCTCACAAACATACTGGAATGTAGGTAAGCACATTAATACCAATATATTGGAAAATCAACGAGCTGAATACGGCAAGCAAATTGTCGTGGCAGTGCAACGACAATTGACAGCGCATTTTGTAAAAAATATCAATGTCAATAATCTACGTAGTATGTTGGAACTTGATGATGCCTTTACTGACAAGCAGATTGTCGCTACACCGTGGCGACAATTGAGTTGGTCGAATGTTAGCATACCAATTTCTACTCAAGATGAGCTACCCGACAGCCATTGCCTAAAACAAAAGCTCAACACGACGATCGAACAAAATAACATGCGCTTGGCAGAACGTTCTGAGCAATCATATAGGGGAAAACTATGAGTACAATACCAAACGGATACAAACAGACGGAAGTAGGAGTGATTCCAAATGATTGGGAATGTGATGAGTTGCAGAAATACTTCTCATTTATATCTTATGGTTTTACTAACCCAATGCCCACCGTTTCTGATGGCATTTATATGATTACAGCAAACGATGTAAATGATGGTAGAATTAAATTTGAAACGGCAAGAAAAACTTCTGAAACTGCATACAAATATTTATTATCAGATAAAAGCAGACCCAAAAAAAATGATATTCTCTTAACAAAAGATGGGTCACTTGGTAGGTTAGCTTTAGTTTGTGATGAAAAAATATGTATAAACCAATCTGTTGCAGTATTAAGACCGAATGAAAAAGTTTACCCTTTGTTTTTAAAATTATTATTAGAAGATACCTATTATCAAAGGACTATGATTGACAATGCTGGAGGTTCTACAATTAAACATATTTACATTTCCATAGTAAATAAAATGAAAGTGGGTATTCCCCCCACAATTGCTGAACAAATCTCAATAGCCACTACTCTAAGCGATGCCAATGTACTCATCACCAAATTAGAAAAGCTCATCGACAAGAAGCGGAATATCAAGCAAGGAGCGATGCAGGAGCTACTGAGACCGAAGGATGGTTGGGAGGTGAAGAAGTTGGGAGAAATAGGAGAATGTATAATTGGATTGACATACACACCTGAAAATGTTAAAGATAAGGGAATATTAGTGTTACGTTCTTCAAATGTTCAGAATAACTCTTTAAAATATGATGATAGTGTTTTTGTTGATTGTAAAATACCTGAAAAGCTAATCAACCAAGAGAACGATATTCTTATTTGTGTGCGAAATGGCAGTAGGAATTTGATTGGAAAGTGTGCAATGATAAAAGGTAGGGCTATTGGCGAAACATTTGGAGCATTTATGACCATTTATAGGTCTGGATTTAATGAATTTGTACATATCTTGTTTCAATCTGAAATTATTAAAACTCAGATTGATGAACATTTGGGTGCAACTATTAACCAAATAACTAATAAAAGCTTGAACTCATTTGAAATACCTTTCCCACCGATTTCCGAGCAAACACGCATAGCCAAAATCCTCACCGACATGGATGCAGATATAGTGCAGTTAGAGAAGAAGTTAGATAAATACAAGATGATGAAGCAGGGTATGATGCAGAATTTATTAACTGGGAAGATACGATTAACTTAAAGGATAACTTATGTCGTACAAAAATAAAAGAATAAAGCAACTAATTGAAGAAATTGAAGATAGTAGATTGTTTTTGCCAGCATTGCAAAGAAAATTCGTTTGGGATAAACCTCAAATTGAACTGTTATTTGATTCGATTATGCGAAATTTCCCTATTGGGACATTTCTCTTTTGGAATTTAAAAAGTGAAGTTGCGAATAACTATGTTTTCTACGAATTTCTAAGAGAATACAATCAACGTGAACCTTACAACAAAAGGAAAGTAGGTAACTTCTTAAAACCTGAAATCGTTGGTGTATTAGATGGTCAACAGCGATTGAGTTCAATGTATATAGGATTGCAGGGTACTCATACTGAAAAAATACCTTGGATGCGTAAAGGTAATGAGAATGCTTATCGTAAAACCTCACTCTTTCTTAATATTCTTTCAATACCTTACTACATTTCTAAAGAGAAAACTATAGAAATATACGAGGATCAAAACTTTGAATTTAGATTTTTAACCGAAGAAGAAAGCGAAAAGACTACCAAACGTATAGAGAAAAATAACGAAGTAGATGATAAAATTGAAGAAATTACAGAAAATGTGTACTGGTTCAAGGTTGGCGAAGTATTAAAATGGGGACAAGACCCTGAGTTTGATGAAATCATTAATTCCTTTATTGATAATTGTAAAGAAGAAAGCCAAAAAATATCGATTATATCGAAGAAAAGACTAATTAAAAAAGCGATTGAAACTCTTTACAAGCGTATTACGACTGAAGAGCTTATCAATTACTTTGAGATTACAAAGAATGATTTGGAAGACATACTGAAAATCTTTGTTAGAGTAAATAGCGGTGGAACAAAATTAAACAAGACTGATTTACTATTCTCTACGATTGTCGCCACATGGGATGATGGAAGAGATAGAATTGAGGATTTGTTAAAAAAGATAAATCTCATGGGAGATGGTTTTGTTTTTACTAACGAGTATTTAATGCGTTGTTGTCTTGTACTGACCGATGCACCTGTATTATATAAAGTTAATTCCTTTAAATCTGAAAACGTTCAGAAGATAAAAAATGAATGGGATAATATTGCGAAAGCAATTCTTAAGACTGTCGATTTATTGGTAGAATTTGGATTCAACAAGGACTTATTAACCTCACTTAATTCAACAATAATCATTGCTTATTACATCTACAAAGGTGGCTTGGTAGTTCAGGATAGAACAAAACTTGATATAAAAAAATACCTTATCCATGCTTTATTGAAAGGTATATACGGAAGTTCTCAAGACCAGTTGATTTCTATTCTTCGAAATTCACTAAGAACAAAAAGTGAACATGACCAATCCGTATTTAAGCTGAAAAACAATGAGTTCTCATTTGATGAATTGTTGTGTATCAAGTTACCTTCAAGTAAATCGTTGCAGGTTAGCGAAGTTGAACTGGATGAAATATTGAGTTCCAATAAGGGAGCATCAACTTTCTTTGTTCTTTCGCTTTTATATCCTGATCTAAGGTATAAAGAAGTTCACTTTCATCAAGATCATATACATCCTGCTTCAAAATTTACTATCCCAATGTTTGATAAACTTAACATTTCTAAGGAAGATCGTGAAGAGTGGACAAAATTAAGGGATAAAGTACCAAATCTCCAACTGATGGAAGGGAGGCAGAATGAAGCAAAAAATGCAACTGAATTCTCAAAATGGCTATCCAATAAATGTATAAAAGAACAATCATCTTTCAAACAAGCTAATTACATACCTGATGATATCAGTCTGGAATTCAAGGATTTCAAAGAGTTTTTCGAAAAAAGGAAAAACATGCTCAAAATAGCACTTCGTAATGTTTTAGCAATGAATAACAACCCAACAAGTTACGACGATGAAGTAGAGTACGAATCTTACTTAGACGAACTAAATTAACACTATATAATTGCAGAACCTTATGAGCACTATAGGACAATTAGAACGCCACACCCAAAACCGCATAGTAGCATTATTCCAAAAAGAACTGGGCTATCGGTATCTCGGGGATTGGGAGGAGCGTGAAGGTAACAGCAATGTAGAAGTGGAAATACTCCGTTCATACCTTACGCAAAAGGGATATACCGAAAATGTCATCACGAAGGCGCTCTTTGAGTTCGGGAAAGTGGTCAATGATGGGAGTAGGTCGCTCTATGATGTGAATAAGGAAGTCTATTCCATGCTTCGCTATGGTGTGACCGTGCAGCCGGAGATTGGGCAGAATAAAGAAACGGTGTGGCTCATCGACTGGAACAATCCTTTGGAAAATGACTTCGCTATTGCCGAGGAAGTCACGATTAAAGGTCTTCACAAGAAACGTCCTGATATTGTACTTTATGTGAATGGTATTGCGTTAGGAGTATTGGAGTTAAAGCGTAGTACGGTTTCAATTTCCGAAGGAATTCGGCAGAATTTGGATAATCAGAAGCATATTTTCATCAAGCCATTTTTCTCGACTATTCAGTTCGTGATGGCAGGCAATGATGTAGAAGGACTTGTCTATGCCGCGATTGATACCAGTGAAAAGTATTTCCTGAAATGGAAAGAAGTTAACGAGGAATATAACAGCACCGACACCTTCCTACTCCAACAAAACAAGCCGATACGAGAGAAAACCGCAAAGTATGACCAACGACTCGATAAAAATGTTATCGAATTGCTTAGTAAAGAGCGATTTATAGAGATGATACATGATTTTGTCGTGTTCGACCGTGGCAAGAAGAAGCTGTGTCGTCCTAATCAATACTTCGGTGTCAAAGCAGCACAAGATCACGTTATGCGTCGTGAAGGTGGCATCTTATGGCACACCCAAGGGAGCGGCAAGAGCTTGACAATGGTATGGCTTACCAAATGGATACGTGAGTATAATCCTAAAGGGAGAGTGCTTATTATCACCGACCGTGAGGAATTGGACGAGCAGATTGAAAAGGTCTATAACGGAGTATCCGAAAAAATCTATCGAACGACAAGTGGCAAGGACTTACTTGCGAAGCTAAACGAGAGTTCGCCGTGGCTGTTGTGTTCATTGGTGCATAAATTCAGAAGCAAGGACGAAGGCGATATAGATAAATTCCTGATCGAACTCAAGCATAGTATCCCGAATGATTTTAAGGCAAAAGGCGAGTTGTATGTATTCGTCGATGAGTGTCATAGAACGCAGTCAGGGAAGCTTCATGAAGCGATGAAGAAGTTGCTTCCGGGGGCGATGTTTGTAGGATTTACCGGAACACCTCTCTTGAAAGTCGATAAAGAGACGAGTATGGAAATATTTGGGAAATATATACATACCTATAAATTTGACGAAGCGGTCAGTGATGGAGTTGTGTTGGATTTACGGTATGAAGCGCGGGACATTGAGCAAAAAATCACTTCACTTGAGAAGATAGATGAGTGGTTTGAACTCAAAACCAAAGGTCTGACCGATGTAGCCAAAACAGAACTGAAACAAAAATGGGGTACAATGAAGAAGGTGTTCAGTTCCAAATCACGATTAGAGAAAATTGTACTCGACATAGTGGTTGACATGGCGAGGAAAGAACGCCTGCAAAACGGACGTGGTAATGCGATTTTGGTCTCGGATAGTATTTATAATGCTTGTAGGTATTACGAGCTCTTCCAACAGGCGGGACTGAAAAACTGTGCAATCGTTACGTCGTTCGTGCCAACGTATGCGGATATAAAAGGCGAAGAAACGGGGGAAGGATATACAGAGAAGCTCCAACGGTTTGAGATATACAGAAGGATGCTTGCGTCGTACTTCAATGAACCGCCGGAAACAGCAATGAATAAGGTCGAGCAATTTGAAAAGGAGGTAAAAGCAAAGTTTGTCGATGAACCGGCGCAGATGAAATTGCTGATCGTGGTCAATAAGCTGCTCACGGGTTTCGATGCACCGTCAGCGACCTATCTCTACATAGACAAGACATTGAATGACCACGGGTTATTTCAAGCGGTATGTCGGGTAAACAGGTTGGATGGCGATGACAAAGACTATGGTTATATTATAGATTACATGGATTTGTTTGACAGCTTGAAAGATGCTTTCAACAGTTATACTTCCGGTGCATTTGATGCATACGATAAGGCAGACGTTGACGGATTGCTCAAAGATCGAGTCAAGAAGGGGAAAGAACGCTTGGATGAGGCATTGGAGGCGATGAAAGCTCTTTGTGAACCTGTTGATCCGCCGAAAGATAGCTTGGCACACATTCGATATTTCTGCGGAAAGAATACAGAAAACCCCGAAGAACTCAAGCGCACCGAACCGAGAAGAGTAGCATTGTATAAATTAACCATAAGTTTGATAAGAGCTTATGCGAATATCTCAGACGATATGAAGAAAGCAGGATACAATGACTCAGAGATTGAACAGATAAAGAACGACATCAAGCACTTTGAGAATCTACGGAAGGAAATACAGATTGCCAGTGGTGATTACATAGATTTGAAGCAGTACGAACCTGCAATGCGCTACTTGATAGACAGTTACATCGGAGCAGAGGAGAGTAGGGTACTTGCGAATTTTGATGATATGAGTTTGGTAGAATTGTTAATTGAGAAGGGTACGGAAGCACTCGAACAATTACCGAAGAAAATACGAGAGAATCCAGAGTCCGTTGCTGAGACGATAGAAAACAACCTTAGAAAGGTAATCATAGAAGAACGTCCAACGAATCCAATGTATTACGAAAAAATGAGTGTGCTCTTGGACGAGTTGATCAAAAGGCGCAAGGAAAACACCATTGAATACGAGAAGTACTTACAGGAGATCATAGATTTGTCCCGTAAGACAGTCAAGCCGAGCACGACAGCCGACTATCCACCCACATTATCCACACCGGCAGAGCGGAGTTTATACGACAATCTCGGGAGGAACGAAGCATGTGCGATTGAACTAAATGCCAAAATCTTGTCCACCAAAAAAGATGGATGGCGTGACCATAGAGTGAAATTAAAGGAGGTACGATTAGCGGTTGCGGAACTCCTTCGTAATTATGATATAACCGATGAAAATCACATCAATAGTTTGCTTGAACTCATCAAGAACCAACGAGAATACTAATGGAACAAATCACCATCAGCGATATTACCATCGACGTAATACGCAAGAACATTAAAAACATACACCTTGCTGTGTATCCACCCACGGGCAGGGTTCGACTCGCTGTCCCGATGCAGCTCACCGACGATACGATTCGATTATTTGTAGTAGCAAAATTGAGTTGGATAAAACGTCACCAACGAAAATTCAAAGCGCAGGACAGACAGCTTCCCCGGGAATACAAAAATCGGGAGAGTCATTACTTCCAAGGTACGCGGTATCTTTTGAATGTTATAGAAAAGGACGCACCACCGAAAGTGACTCTACGAAGTAAGACCTATATAGACCTCACTATTCGACCAAATACTCCTGTTGAGAAGCGGCATGAGATTATGACCGAATGGTACAGAACTGAGCTTAAAAAGGAAATTCCGGCACTCATAGAGAAATGGGAAAAGGTGATCGGAGTCAAAGCCAATGACTGGCAAGTAAAGCAGATGAAAACCAAATGGGGTACATGTAATATCACCAGAAAACGGATTTGGTTGAATCTTGAACTTGCCAAAAAGCCCATTCAATGCTTAGAATACGTCATCGTTCATGAGTTGGTACATCTCTTAGAACGGCATCACAACAACCGTTTCAAGGAGTTTATGGATGTGTTCATGCCACATTGGAGAGCGCATAAAGAAGAATTGAACCGTACGCCGATTAGTCATGGTGAGTGGGAGTATTGAGGTTGGCAATTCACATTTTGGAAATAGAGAGTTTGAACTTTCACCGTAACAGTTGGTACACTTTTACCGGAATATCCAGGAGGTACACTTTCACTGGAATACGTGGTAACCTTTGTACGGAATGTAAATGAAGAACTCTAACAATGATCATATTAGTTGTGTTTCAAAACACCATTTGTCAATTTAACAATCAAAATGAAAATAATTGAAATTCTAAAACAAAAGAGTGAAAATCCAATAGACGATGTAAAAATCGAACTAAAGCTATATACTTTAGCTGATGATTTAGAGAAAAAATCAAGGGCTCATTTAAAGAGAATAATGTCAGTGCTAACTGAGTTTGACATTCATGATGAAAAGCATAGTGAAAAAGTAATTGAAAATATTGAAAGGCTGTTAGGTGAAGAAAAGCTTCTTTCTTTATCCACATACGAGCTATTTTTACTACACATGTCGGCATTCTTTCATGATTGTGCAATGGCTCCATCCGACTGGGAAATAAATACGATGAAATTAACTGAAGGAAATGAAACCCACTTTCAGAGTGATTATTCTATTAAGTACGATTTAAAATCACCTTTGAAATTTTCCATAGCTCAACAAACAATCACGAGTAACAAGCAACATTTGTATCAATCATTTAGTAAAGATATAACACAATGGATGTTTAGCCCTCGATCTGAGGAAGAATTAATATCATATTTAAGTGAATTATTAATCGAATACCAAAATTACAGAAATGGTTTTGCTGATCAGCTTAAAGCGATTAGAAACCAAACTGAATTTAATAAACTTAATGACTTCATTAGAATTGATTACATACGTGCAACTCATCATAGAAGAATAGAAACCTACATAAAAAATTTAGAAGGTTTATTTAGTGGAGCATTCGAACAGCCTGCATGGGGTAAAAAACTAGCACATGACTTATCATTAATTTGCAGATCTCATGGTGAAGATGCTGCTTTTATAAATGATTTTAGTACTAATGCACAGTACTACGGTTCTGATAGCGCTAATTTACAATTTGTCGCAATAATGCTTAGACTTGGAGATATAATTCATTTCAGTTATGATAGAGCACCGATTGATTTACGGTCTTCTAAATTATTTCAATCTGAATACAGCTTCCAACAGTGGGCTATAAAATATAGCGGAGTCAATTATTCAATAGAAAATGGTAAAATTTCATTTCGAGCTTATTGCGATAAACCAGAAACATATTTCAAATTACATCAATACATAGACTGGATAGAAATTGAAATTCAAAATTACTTTAAGTTTCAAAGAATTTGGAAAATCAACTATATAGAAAATTTACAAGACAAGGTAGAAAGAACCAACATAACAAACGACGAAGATAATTTTTTGCCGAAACGTGGGTTAAATTTTTCATTAAATCAGAAGAAAATATTAGACTTATTAATGGGTGTTGGATTATACAAAGATAAATATGCCTGTCTGAGGGAGTTATATCAAAATTCACTTGATGCTTGTCGTTGTATGCTATCCCAAAATGAAATTTCAGGGACTACCACGATTGGTAAAATTGAATTTCGTATTGATAGAGAAGATGATAAAACATATCTGTGTTGTATTGACAATGGTATAGGCATGACAAAAGACATAATTGAAAAGTATCTTTTGAAAATTGGGAATTCTTATTATAAATCATCGGATTTTTACAAACAGCAAGCAAACTGGGGTGGAAAGTTTACACCAACATCACAATTTGGGATTGGAATTCTCTCTTGTTTCATGATTGGAGATAAGATTGAAATAACTACAAAAGCTATCAATGAAGATTATGTATCATGTTCAATTGATGGACCGTATGATAATTTCTATTATAAAAAAACAACATCTATAGAAAAGGAAGATATACCTGTTTCTGGTACAATGGTCAGGGTGTTATTAAACAATGAAAGTGCAATTACGTTAAACGATAAAAAAATTAAAAAACTCGGACTTTTGTTATTAGGTCTTAGCAATCATTTGCCAGATAAGTTTAGCAGTTATATAATTTATTTACAAAATTGGGAAAAACATATATTTAACCTTCTAAATCATTTTGTTCAGATAATTCCACCAAATATAGAAGTCATTATCGGTATGAACGATGGATCAAAGTTAAACATACCTCAAAAACCAATTATGATTGATTTTGAAAATGTATATTTAGAGATTGAGACGGATGATTTTGAGCTGGTTGATCACTTAATTAATAATGACAGAATCAATACTATCACTTGTAACTATAGTGAAATCAAGGAGTATGTTGAAACTTATATATTGAGAGTTCACTATCGTAAAACTGAATATGTCGTGGCGTTAACGTTACCTAAAAACGATTTTGTTTTTGAAAATATTGAATCTCTATACTCCATACCTATGGTAGGGGAATCTGGAATATGTATTGATGGAATTTATATAGATAATGGTAACCCGACTAAATCAGACAAATATTATTTAGGGGCATTATCGAGAAATGGAATAATCAATTTTACAGGAGAACTAAGACCTCAGTTATCTGTTGACAGAACTTCAATTATTGAATATCCAACTGAATGTGAAAAAGTAGCAGAGGAAATGTCAAGATTGCTATTAAAAGAAATATTAAACACCACACTAAATCATATTGTTAAATATAATTTAAACAGTGAAAGTAATGAATTTATTTTAGTTTGGGAATATGTCTTTGCAAAAATTGGATTTGCCGACACACTATTTATTAATGAATTGTCTGATACCGAATATGGAAATATTGTTTGGAAAAATCTAAATGACAAGCTTGAAGTGAATATGTCAATCCGAGATTTTTTAGAATCTGAGAACATTATTGTAAAAAGCTTCAATATAATGAATACAGATATACTTACTGAAAAATTATTGTTGACAAAACTAATTTCTGCACAAGAAGTAAAAGTTAGTGGGTCAAATATTTTAATACGCCAAGAAAAACTTTTAAAAACCAATTTAATTCCTCGAAGAAATACTTATTCAGAACATCAATTACTTATTTGTGCTGATATGTGGGATATATTTGACAGCAATTTTGATTTGGTATCTAATTTATACCCTTTAATTCCTAAGAAACTCTTTGACCTGTTAGGTAATACTCATAATCGTAAAATAAAAGATAAAATCATACAAGGTCATGTATTGAGTAATGGAATACAATCTTTATTTTCTCAAAATCCATTATTAATCAATGTAGGACTTGGACTATATATGAAACGGGATTCCCACTTTAGAAATAGAACAAATGAAGTTTACAACTTTGAAAACAAACGATCTAAATTTTGGCTGCATGAACTAAACATTAATACCTATGGACAAATACAAAATGAGATTTATGTTTTACTAGTTTTTATTAATCCAATTGAGCTTACTAAAGATCAAAATGATTCTCTTGAAAAGTATATCAATGATGACCCATCATACGTGAAGGGGGTACGAGAAGGTTGGAGCTTGTTAGCTACATCCAAGGATATAGATAACATAATTATTTGCCCGGGGAAGACAACAAGGGAACATTTAGTTTCATTGATATCTGATGAATTTTGGGATGAATATAAGGATTGCACTTTTAAGTTTACAGACAATACAATAATGAAAAAAATAGAAAACTGAAGTTCCCCCCAAAAACTGGACACAAAATAAGGTGTAAATTTGCTAAAAAAAAGAGATTTTTTTGGTAGATCAAAACGGTTGAAATACATCTGAATGTGTAGTTTATCTTCAGCTCTAATTTCATACCGGTAATGTCCATATAATCCAACTTATTTTGGGCTCATATCTGTCCAGAATATGGGGGGGACATCACTAAATAGGCTACGTCCGCAAAATCGGAAGGCATTAAAAGTGCGACACTAAACGCTCGGCGGCGGGTGCTCTGACGATACCAAGGCGCAATATTCACACAATCGAAGGTAATCCTATGACAATAGAAGAACGAAAAGCGCAGAATGAACGATGTTTTGCACGTATTCAAGATATTGCATCCAATTTATTCGACGGGGAGCGGTATAAACTAGAAAGCAAGGTAGGCAAACTTGAAATCGATATAAACCGACTAGAAAAGGAGGCAGACAAACTTGCAACCGATATATACGGACTAGAAAAGGATATAGACAAACTCAATGAAAGCGATATGTACGAACTAAAAGGTGAGAAGCGCGAACTTGAAAGTGCAAAGCGCGAACTTGAAATGGAGAAGTCCGGACTCATAAGCGAGAAGGACGAACTAGAAAGCGAGATGTACGAACTAAAAAGCGAGATGGACAAACTCGAAATCGATATAAACGATTTTAAAATCGATATGAACGAAATGGAAGCATATATTGCCAACAATCTTGACAAGATTTGTAATGAAGAAGCCGAAAAAACGCATATTCCTGACGGCATGATTGAGAAAACATTACCGGAAACTGTTGAAATTATTGACTGTGAGCAGCAGTCTAACTTGCCGTGGTGGGAGAAAATTATCGACGCTAAGCTCAAGGTTAGATTCGTAAAAAAACTCTTTGATGGTAATGAAAGTGTATATCATAAGCTCTTGCAGGATATTGATAATTGCTCGACATGGTCAAAGGCTGACGCTTGTATTGTGAGGTATTTAATCCGAGTTAAGAAGAAGCATACAGATTCAGTAGCCGTTGAATTTTGCAGAACCATAGAAAAACGATTTTTAGAGAACACCTGAAAAAACAGCTATGGATCTAAATGGATATTCCGATGAAAGTATATCACCCATTCAGATGAAAATATACCACCCACCCATTCAGGTGAAAGTATACAAGACAAGACTGAGACAGTTCCACTTGTTCGTTAGTTCAATTATAATAAAATCATTTCACCTCACCTCTATTCATTCAACTCTACCCATTCATTCACCCGCTTCACACACCCACCAAGATCATCCCGAATCTCATAGACCCAGAATCGAAGAACTTCCCAGCCCGATTCCATGAGGCGGCGGTTGCGTAATTGGTCGCGGCGGCTGAGCTCACCATCCCAGCTTCTGTGATATAGCTCACCGTCAACTTCAATATTGAGCTTGCGATTGCTCTGATGAAGAATCAACGCCATGTCCAACGTGTATTGGTCAACCTGAAATTGCGGTATAGTTCGGATATTGTGTTTGTAGAGTTCTTCATAGAGGACTTTTTCCCAATCTGATACCATTGTAGTATGAGAAACGGATGGATACTTTACGCCGAACTGAGAGTGAGAGGAATTTTGCGGTTGAGCTGAGCGAAGCTTCGAATAATAACTGACGAAATGCTCTAAATAACCAATCCCGCAAGTTGAACACTCAGTTTTATCACCGACGACAATGAGTATTGAACGTGCTCTCGTGATTGCTACATTGAATAATTTGCCTGTATTGCGGAGGAAATACCGCGAACCCTCCGACATACCTGTCGAAAGCACCGGCGAAAAGAGAATGATATCACGTTCATCCCCTTGAAATTTATGAACAGTATCGACCAAGAATTCGTGGTGAAGCAAGCGCTCATATAATGCTCGCTCTTGATTGAGTAGTGCTTCAATGTGACTCTTTTGAGCTTTAAATGGGGTTACGATACCTATCGAACCCCGAAATCCGGTAGAAACTAACCGTCTCAATTCATCGATAATGGCTTGGGCTTCTGTTCTGTTATATGAGCCACCCGATGGTGGACTCTCTACAAACCCTGAGACATCACGCCATTGAAGTGCTGCTTCCGAAGCAATGGAAGTTAATGTACGATAATTTGTGGCGATACGTAATGTGCCGTCGTAGAATTCCTGATTTGAAAAATTGATAATATCTGCATGGGATCGGTGATGGTCTTTGAGTGCGATAATATCTGATGAATTACATGAAGTTTGTGCAAGACCGAATAGTGAATTTCCGGTATAACTCCAACTTAGGTAGTCTTGTTCAAGGTTGTGCTTGGTAAGTAGTGCCATGTCATGTTGCTTATGGATACTGCTGATGTGGGTAAGCTGATTGTTATCTCCAATAACGACGGCACGTTTGGCGCGATAAAGCAAAGGCAGGGAAGAAGCGATATCGCATTGACTTGCTTCGTCGATAATCACCAAATCAAAGAATGCTGATTGGAAGGGAACTCTTCCTCTGAGCGATAATAATGTGACCGCCCAACACGATAGTATTTTTGATACCTTTTGCAGTAAGTCATAATATTTAGACCAAATTGCATTGTCAGGTTTTCTGCTTTCGGCATTTGCTTGCACGATAAGTGAAAGGACAGTTACAAAATCTCCGAGTATTTTACGGTCAACATTCAATAACTGACCGGGAATCAACTTTATCCAGTTATCAAGAACTTCTTTCGAGGTACGGGTAATTTCTGATTCTAATTCAACGGTAGAATTGGTAAGCTGAAATAAACTTGGAAGTTTCTGTAAATTATGAAAGGCAGTGAAGTATTCAACAGCTTTTGTAGCATAGCCAAGGTGCTTCTCCAAGGTATCAAGAGAAGCGTAATGTTTTGAAATTGAAGCATCATTCACACTTTCAGGCGGAGGATTGATAGCAAACTCATTGAACTCATTCTCAAGTATAGAGATAGCATTGTCTGCATCTTCAAATCGTTGCATGCAAACCAAAAACCAAACTGCACGTATGAAAAAAAGTTGTTTTTGCTTGTCAGATTTTGAAAGAACTACTCTCGAATTTTTAACATTCTCGGAGACTGTTTGTAAGGATTGGATTGAACGATGTCTTAACCCACGGAAAACAGAGACCGTGAGTAAATCTCGGTATTCTTCTGTGCTTCTCTCTGTTTCGTCGAGCATATTACGTGCATCTACTACTGACCTGATTTGGGCTTGTATAGAACGCTTTTTCTTTCGAAGTTGTTCGAATCGTTCTTTACTTTGTTCGAATCGAACATTATCGTCAGGAGTAGTAGTTGCCGCGAGGATATTTGTCAAATAGGAATGGAGTCCTGACTGAAGCTCCGTGCTTGCGCCTAATCTTACCATAAACGGTCTCGACGTAAGTGCGTTTACACGCTCTTGAACGACATCGACGGCTTTATTGTTCTTACTGGCAAAGACTACAGTTTGTCCATGATACAAGGCATTTACAATTATGCTTGATACCACCTGACTTTTGCCTGTTCCGGGTGGTCCGGTAATAACTGTAAAGGGAGCTTGCATAGCTTTATTGACAGCAGCTCTCTGTTCTGGATTGAGTGGCAATGGTTCAAGAATTTCGACCGGCTTTGAGGTGTAAACCGGTAAAGCACCAGAAATAAGTCCGAAGAGAATATTATCGTTAACTGTCGGGGTTGAAAGATTCTTTAGGTCATTTAGTTCTTTAATGAGTCCGAGGGTGAAGTTTGACGGTTCGGATAGGAAGATCGCGGCTGAATTCTGGATACCATGGTGGAGTACACCCTGAACATTTTGTGTATTCAGAGTTTGGGGATTCATAGTTTCATTCCAAGTCCAATTTGGGCGAAGTGATTGTAGGCGTGTAGCGCATTCGGCTAAACTTGGAAGTTCATGCAAAGGTTTGTTTAGTCCTATTTCTTCGCTCAACTTAAGTACTTCTTCTACTAATTCGTTAGTTGTAAAGCCGGATAAGTTCTTTATTGCTTCAAAATTGAAGCGTGGTGGTTCTTGCTGAAGCTCAGGCACATCTTTCTGAAGTGACTCTTTATCATACGGAACAAGAAAGATTGGTTCAAGCAAATAGATTGCTCCTCCTCGGGCAGGTGAGAATTTTCGTAAAAAGAGGGGATAGCCGAGTTCGATTGTAGTATTGTTGTGTGTTTGTCGTACGTATTGAATAACATGTTGGCAAGCAACGGAGGTATAGGGGTTTGATATGCTGTTTTTATCGGTAGGGAGTTCTGAAATTTGTCCGTAATCGACCCGGTCATGTTTACCGAAGACCGGAC
>Ga0154020_10005169_pt1 | contig 15483 bp, 23 predicted proteins | sample Klosneuvirus_201_FD_109709 | JGI IMG/M metagenome (GOLD analysis project Ga0154020, IMG submission 109709) | Active sludge microbial communities from wastewater, Klosterneuburg, Austria - Klosneuvirus_20160825_MG | ecosystem: Engineered > WWTP > Aerobic digester > Activated sludge | place...
CGACTGAACTTCTTGTCTGACGGCTCCGCTTATTCTCTAATCGTCAAGAGCTGAGAAATCTCATTCGATTTCCATATTCATCTACAAATTTCCTTATAATTTCAATTTTTCTGCGGTGTTCCATTGAGCGCGATGAGCCATCGAATCGCCCTCTGCGCTCGACCCTCTTCCTCCTCTCAACCGCTGTCTCATTCGCCTCGTCGTATCTGCGATTCAAATAATATAAGAAATTTCCCGTGTGTATATTTTGAGCCCTCTCAGAGGCGATTTCATTCAAGCCCATTCCGCTTGACTGAACGTGGACGAGCTCGAGCTTCGGTCGCCGAGGTGCGCTCGTTTTCATCTTCGATCGCCATGATCGTTTCTCATCAACTTCACTAGTCTCTTCTGATTAAATTGTTATTCCTATTTGCAGAGCAAAATCAATAAATCATTTTATGCAAAACAAGGTGACGACTATTGGTCGAATACCGACAACGCTCGCGCCTTTCTCGGCCTGCTTGTCTCCGAGCTCGGTTCGACTTAGCAGATTTATTGCAGCGTTTACTATTTTCCAAAATGATCGTCCTTCTTTTCCAGGTCTTCATTCACCAAATAATTGGTATAACGTGAAGCCCCGAGACATTGAGCGACTTGGAGGGCGTGGCTTGCTCAGAGTTCAGTGCGAATCAGACCTACCACTCCACTTCCCATTCCTCATTCCCTTCTGGTAGTGATAACAATGTCATCAAGCTCGCAAAATTGGCCTTTCCCACAGAAAATTTCTTACCTTGGCACTTCCATCGAGTTCCCACTGGTTTCTGGAAAGAGCCGAGCAACCAGCGCGCTTACGTGGACTGGCTGGGACTGAAGCTTGGTTATCGGAAGCCAGAAGATTGGTCTGAGGCGTCACTCAATCGCTTGTTTCCTTTTTAATATTGATGGATCTCTTTAGGTACAAGGTGAAGACCTCAGACTTTGTGCTCAATGACGGTCATTCGTTGCTGGTGCAGTTTGGCGGCTCTCCCTTTGCCATTCTGCAGGCTGCTTTCGGCGATGAGTTCCACTTCCAACCCTGGCAGTTTGGGCAAGTCGCCAAGAATTACTTTGATGAAGTCGCCAATCGCCGAGTGTACGTTGATTGGCTTGTCAATCTGGTCGGTGTGGATTCGCCAAGCGCCTTGCGATACGAGCATTTTGCTCAGAATGGTGGTGGGGGGCTTCTGCATCGCTATGGTAACTCGCCGGCCAAAGTTGTCGCCTCTCTATTTGGGGCGACTCCTCAACAAGAGATCCCTGCCAATGCGCCTGCTGACCTTGTACTTGCTATTCCTTCCATTATAGCCCTTACTCCTATTTTGCTGCCTCTTTCATCCTTCTTTTCAGGCATCGCTACGCGCCGCCGTAGACGACCTCGCTCGCAAGCTCGGTCAATCTCCAGAAGACTTGTCTCATTGGTATGCGCGCACGGGTGCTGAGGTCTTAGCCGTTGGTGGCTCCTTGTTGCATCGCTACGACGGCAGTCTCTCCCGCATGCTCGCCGCTGTCTACCCCGAGTACGATTGGCAGCCGTGGAAGTTCAAGAAGCACCCGCAAAACCTGCTTCGCGATGAGACAGTCGCTCTCAAACTGCTGCGATTCCTAGAGAACTCCCTCCAAATCAAAGAGCCGCGCGACTGGTATCGCGTCTCGCTGGACCAACTGCGCGACCTCGGTGTCTCCAAACTCTTCCGATCTCACGGCCTCGTCAATCTCTTGCGCCGCTTTTATCCAGACGTCGCGTGGAATGAGCAAGCGCTTATCGGAAAGGGTTACAAACGTGCAGCGCAGCGCTGGCTCGGTGTAGTGCTTCGTGATATATGGCCGAGTGCCACGATTGCAGAGGAGTACACGCTCACCGTGCCTGACTCCGAGCGCACCACGCCCTCACGCGTTCTCTCTTACGACTACTACTTGCCCGATCTGAAGCTGGCGGTGGAGTACCAAGGTCAGCAACACTACGAGCAGCTCCCTGTCTATGGAGCGGTAGACGATCGCATGGCGCGCGATCAGTGGAAACTTGCCGAGAGCGTTCGCCGCGGCATCACGTTGCTGCGGGTTCCCTACTGGTGGGACATGAAACGCGAGTCGCTTCTGCAGCTCCTGGCCGAGCCGCGGCCCGATCTCCACGCCGCTTTGATAAGTGAAGTATCGCCAGTGTAAAATGTCGATTGTATATGAGATCTTTGCTGTCGTTTCAATATTCCTGGCTTTATCGCAATGTTATTTCTCTCCATCGTCACATCAAGCGTGATTCGAGCCTATAACCTCAGCAAATCGCGCAGATTCTCGGCATACTCAGCCGCTCGTGAGTTCGCCTTGATCTCGCCACTCTGGACGCGCGCGAGTTGTTTTCGAATCATCTCTACAAAGGCAGAATCTGCCTTAAGACCAGCCGCCATGCCGCGCTCGGCAGAATCATGGTTGAAGAGGAGATGGTAGAGCGCAGGCAGACCGTAATTAAGGCCCTCGTAGTACTTGTGACGACTGCAGGCCACGCAGCCACGCGCCAAGGCGCCGACTAAAGTATGGAATGTCCAGTCGGTCCAAAAAATGCTCAAGGCGCTTTTTATAGCGCACCGCTCGGTGAAGTAACCCAAGAACTCTATGAGACGCCATTCGCGCGGTGCTTTTTGCGAATCGGGCTTGAGGTCGGCTTTGTTGAGCATGGCCGAGCTTCGATCGAGCACCTCTGCAAGCTTTACAATAATATTCGAAGTGAACACCGTCCCAAATGGAACTGAATCTTGTTTAACGAGGTCGCAGAGAAAGATCCCGAGGCCGACTCCAATACCAAACTCTTGCTCGGGTGCGTTCTTTTCCACGAATGCCAAGGCGTCCAGTCCGAAGCTCAACACTTGATCGCGATCCATGCCATATTCATCAGCACCAATCGCACAAACAGAGACGACGGCATCGTCTAGCGTCTCAAAATAGTCCTTGTTCACTTTTGGGGGCAGCGGAGACAGAATAATGCGCGTCCCAATGGCAAGGACTTCCTCAAAAACCTCCACAACCGCCTCATCGGCCTCCTCGTCTCGTACTACCTCGTCCTCGTTGAGGTCGTCGCCAAATTCGTCCTTGGAAGAATCCTCAGCACTCTGCAACGTTATTACGCGGATAGCCGGGATGGCATCTTGGAGGAAAGCGAGCGCGCCCGCGTCACACTCGAGCAACGCTTTGTCATAGTGCCGACGCATCATCTCGAGAAGGTACTTGACGCAGTCTCTGCGAACCACCTCACGAGCTACGCGCGTGTTCAAGGAGAACTCCCAAAGTCCCGAAGCCACGTCGCGCAGCACCTGGTAACAATCAGGCATGTTGATCATGGCACGAACGAGCATGTCGACAGCGTCGAAGACGCCGTAGACGTGGTCCTTGAGGTTCAACAGGCGCGTTTTGTTGTCGGCGAAGATGCCGACGCCCCACAAAGTGCTGCACGCGTATTCCTGGACCTTCTCGTCCATTGTGTACTCGAACATTGCCGTCAAAACGTCGCGAATCACATTGCCTTGGTGGCATTCGACCACGAGCCTCTTGCTTTCCTCGTCGAGTGCGATGTTGTTGAGCGCGGCCAAAGAGTTTCGACAAGCGGACAAGCGCTCCTCAGGGGTGATGCTCAGGTCGCCCTTTGTATAGTGTTGTAGGTGGCGCGCCAAGTGGGCCTCTAACAGTTCAATCGCGCCATGCTTGCCAAAGAATTTCTTGTTGAAATTGACGGCATCGACCTCTCGGAAACACATACGGCGAATGAGGAAGCACAGAGAATCCGCCACGTGGGGTCGCTCAATCACCTTCCCTACACAAACGAAACATGTGAGCTATACAAAGATTTCATCAACGGCATCAAATCGGGACCAAAAGTTTCTAGGACGATGGCAGAGTCGCGATTGGCTCCCTCCTCCTTTGGGAGGGCGATGATGCGATTCGACGGCAACGGAAGCGTCTTGTATGCGAGACGGCTCGACCGATTCGAGTACGACCATTCTGGATTGGTTATAGACTTGTACGCTTTGTAGACATTCAGATACTCGACTTGTAGGCGCTACCAACAAGTTAACATGAAAAATACAAGGACGACGAGGTCGAGTGATTCAACAGCTCGACGAGCACAGCCGGACGAAATACAACGCCCTCTCCAAGGAAAGAATACCAAAAAAAAAGAAAATTTGATGTTAATATTTAATAGAGAGTAATTCTATTTGGTAGAGTCGTGGAGAAAGAGCGAGAGATGGGGAATACCAGGGCGAAGATCTTTTCGTTGTGAAGCGTCGCTCGCAGAAGCTTGCTCGAATCGGCCAAGGCACACAGCGAACGCAATGGACATAATTTCAAAATCATTACTAGCACCTCGAGCGGCACGACAAAGAGCCAGCCGGGACTCTCGGCGGGAGCTTCCAACGGAGATGGCGCAGAGAGGAAGAGGACATGCGCTCGAGGCGGCAGAGCGACAAAGTCGCCCTCCGCGTTCAGCTTGAGCCAATCCTCACCACTCATGAATTATCGCTCAAGAACTATTATCTATATTTATCGAGAAAAGAAGAATGATTGGCATCGAGGGTTTCGAGGCCTCTCTTATGATTGCCTACCACTCGAGAGCAACTGTCGAGTTTCAGCATCCTGCTATCCACGACGACAGAGAAGTGCACATCATCGGTGGATCTTATTTGACGGTGCTTACAATAGGAAAACTTGTCAACAAATTAAGAGTCATCCGCCGTGGTAGCGGGAACAAAATCTCTTAGGTGCTCAGCGAGGTGGAGGTGGGTCCTGGTCAGGGTGGCGAGGTAAGCGGCCATGAGGGCATCTTGCAGGCCACGAGTCCATAAGACTTGCAGCTTAGCCGCCTCCTTCTGACCGCGAGGAAGAAGAGAAAGGGTCTCTTCCAAGGCGCGGCCAATGGCGGGATCCGAAGGGCCGCCATGGGAGGCCTTGACGACGTAGTCGCTAACTGTCTTCAGCATCTCCAGGAGAGTCTACCGAGGCGAACAAACGTCATCACATGAATTGGAATAATAAGAAGAACCAGAGTCGCATACCACTATTGACCGCGCGAGGGCATCGAGGTTCTGAAGCGGAGCGGGGGCCTTGGCGGTCGAGCCGAGCTGGCCGGCGAGGTCCTGAACAATCAGGCGCTCAGGAGTTCCCGACGCGAGGGCAACGTCAATGGGGCGGTATTGCTGTTGGAGGATGCCGTGCTCGCCGAGTTGAATGGACTGCGAGTAGAAAGCGGCCATGCCCTGAGTCGGGTCGCCACCGGTCTGGAGGCCGAGGGTCGGGTCGACAACCAAGAGCACAGCAGCGTCATTCATCTACGGAGAGCGGTTGAAAAAACAAATCATAATACAACGATCCTCAATTGCAATAAAACAAGTATAAAGATTCGCAAAGGAAAGCAGCCGACCGCGAACCTCTCGGGAAAAGAAATCGTGAATCAAGTTCGTCGAGTCGCGAATCGAACCCGTCGAGTACCAGCCGACGATTTGATCCAACGGGTACACCTCACCGTGCAATTTGGACATTCCGCGAAGAACATCAACATTCAGCGACACCTGGAGCAAGGGAAGATCAGGGCGAAAGCCGGTGTTTATCGAGAGGGCTGGTTGGAAACGAAGGGGGGCAGCTCTTCGTCGAGCACGAGCACAAAGCGCAAAACGAAATAAACACGGCCAACAAAAATATAATTGTTATTGAACACAACGCACCTGATCAGTCTCGGTGTGGGGGACGGTGAAGCACGAAGAAACGAAAACCTGATCGCCATCCACGCGACCGAGCAGAGCGCCGATAACGTTGTTGCGATCAGCGCTTCGTCGCAAGTGGTGATCAAGAATGCTGAAAAGCACCACAGGCGTGACTATGACGTTGCGATAAGGCTGACCGGTGGCAAGGTCGAGCGACAAGTGAGCGCCCGTAGTGATGCTGGTGCCGCTCATCTGTCCAGCCTTCTCGGGGACTCACGACCAAAGTGATCGGACAAACGAACACCCAAATTCCACACCATTTTGCTAACAAAGACGATCAGCGCGAAGGCTGGGAAGGATTGAAGTGCGTCGAGGGCCCGAAACCGAGCAAAGTTCCGCTCTATTCGTCGGCGAGGGCTTTTTCGCGCTGCGCTCGTGCCCGAGAGATCTACCAGGAGATTGACAAAAGAAAGGCTCCCTTATGCGCGTGTCAGTGTGTTGTGCCGTGTCATGGCGTTCTGGGGCCAAAATACGCCAAAGCGCGGCCGCACTCGTAAGATACGAAATGTTGCGCGTGTCTACGCCGACGTCAACGAGCGACGCCCTCGCGATTATTGGGACTACGACAATTTCGCGATTCAATGGGGGTATGAAATCCTTCGCTTCGTGACGTGGGGTTGGTGAAGGCAGAAGTTCTTCCCCCTCACTTTCCGCTGGCCCTCATTCCCTCGCCTCGTGGCCTCATTCGTGAAGCTCTCCAAATCATCTTAATTCCTTTTATTTGTTTAGTGCGTCTATTGACGACTACGAAATTGTGAAGAAAATCGGCCGTGGTAAATACAGCGAGGTGTTCGAGGGCTTTTCCGTCGCCAAGGAGCCGTCCGAGCGCTGTGTCATCAAGATCTTGAAGCCCGTCAAGAAGAAAAAGATCAAACGCGAGGTCAAAATCCTTCAGAACCTCTGCGGAGGAACAAATATTATTCAGCTTCTCGACGTTGTGCGCGATCCTGAGACCAAGACGCCGTCCTTGATCTTCGAATTGTACGCGAACCTCCGCCTGCGTCGCCGGTGAATTCTCTCCTCAATTCTCCCCCTTAGCGTCAAGAACGTGGACTTCAAGGTTTTATATCCGACTCTAAGCGATTATGATGTGCGCTACTACATGATGGAGCTGCTTAAGGCGCTCGATTTTGCTCACAGCAACGGTATCATGCATCGCGACGTGAAGCCCCATAACGTGATGATCGACCACCAGAAGCGACAACTGCGCCTCATCGATTGGGGTCTCGCTGAGTTCTACCACAAGGAGCAGGATTACAACGTCCGCGTCGCCTCGAGGTACTTTAAGGGTCCAGAGCTCTTGGTCGACATGCAGGACTACGACTACTCTCTCGACCTGTGGTCCTTGGGCTGCATGTTTGCCGGCCTCATCTTCAAGCGGGAGCCCTTCTTCCGTGGCAACGACAATAAGGATCAGCTGGTGCGGATTGCTAAGGTCCTCGGCACCGACTTGCTCGACGCCTGGATGGATAAATACGGCCTCTCGATCAGTACGTCTCCTTGATTGGATGTCTGCTGCTGCCATTCTCACCCCGGCTTGTTATTTCAGGCTGGCGCTCCATGATCGGAAAGCATCCTGCGAAGCCCTGGGCGACGTTTGTGCTCCCCGACAACCAACATCTGTGCAATAATCCCGAGGCTCTTGACCTGGTCGATCGCCTCCTGCGTTATGACCCGGCGGAGCGGCTGACCGCACGCGAGGCCATGGAGCACCGTTACTTCAACCTGCTGAAGCAGTGAGGGGCCTTTGAGGAGACCATCCCCCACCTTGAGACGCTTTGTGCCACATACAGAATGATAGTGACTTTGTGAGAATTTTTCCGATTCCGAGAAAAACAGGGAAGCCAATCTCTGTCCGTGCTCTTTGTCGAAGGCTGCGAGGGGTATTCGGATCAACACAAGAAGGAAGACAAGTTTCAAGTAATGAGTCAAAAGAATGGCAGTCTCTTTCAACACAACTTAAGCATAATATTGCAGGGTCTGCTTTTTCTTGGCCTGGACGGCGGCGATGCCCTCCATGAAGTCCTCGTGCTTGAGCTCAGTGGCGGTCCTGCGCAAGGCAATCATGCCGGCCTCGACGCAAACAGCCTTAAGCTGGGCGCCGTTAAAGTCGACCGTGCAGCGAGCGAGCTCCTCAAAGTTCACGTCTAAAAAAATAAGTGAGGAAAATTGACAAATGTTCAACATAAAAAGCGATTTGCGTACTCTCCTCGTCAATGTTCATCTTGCGGGCGTGGATCTCAAGAATGCTCTTGCGCGACTGCTCGTTGGGCAATGGGAACTCAATCTTGCGATCAAGGCGTCCAGACCGCAGCAGTGCAGGATCCAGAATATCAATACGGTTAGTGGCGGCGATAACCTAAAGCGCAGGGTCTTAGAATGACTCGAGGACCATGCAACGGGGGTCGCGGACCTTAATGTCCTGGTAGCTGCTGAAGCCGTCGAGCTGGTTGAGTAGCTCAAGCATGGTGCGCTGCACCTCGCGATCACCGCTCACGTCGGAATCGAAGCGCTTCGTGCCAACAGCGTCGAGCTCGTCAATGAAGATAATGGTGGGCGCCTTCTCCTTGGCAAGCGCAAACGCGTCACGTACGAGTTTGGCACCATCACCAATGAACATTTGCACGAGCTGAGGGGCGGCCAACTTGAGGAAGGTGGCATTGGTCTCACGAGCGCAAGCGCGGGCCATCAAAGTCTTGCCCTAAAATGATAATTTCCTATTGTTCGAATCTCGTTACCCTCACAGAGTCAGCGACAACGTACCGTGCCAGGAGCGCCGTAAAGGAGCACACCCTTTGGTGGCTGAATGCCAATCGCCTCAAAGACCTGTTTGTGGGTGATAGGCAAAACAACAGCCTCTTGCATCTCACGAAGCTGCTCGGAGAGTCCACCGATATCCGTGTAAGTCTCCTGCGGCTTCTCGTCGACCTCCATGGCCTTGACACGGGCGTCATACTCGGGCGGCAGCTTGTCGAGGATGAGGTAGCTATCTTTGTTGACACCGACGAGGTCACCAGGCTTCAGGTCCTTCGAGTCGACGAGGCCAACAACGGGAAGAAAAACGGTCTAAATAAACGGAGGTGTCAAAAAGCTTCAGGAGGAAAAGAAAAGAGGAGGACGAAACGAAATGATGAGAAGCGAACCTGTCGGGTTGAGGTTTTGACGACGACGCACTGTTTGCGCTTCATGTCGAGGTCGACATTGGCGCCATCCTCCTCCGCAGCTTCCGCATCGAGTTCCAAAATCTAAATCAAAAATGAAAGACAGAAGAACGAACGGGACAGCGAAGAAAAAGGAGGGAAAGGGACGGGACGAGGAGGAAAGAACGAGGAGAGGCAAGGCCAAGGTCAGCGTTGGCACCCTCCGCACGGCATGGCAGCAAGCAATAATAATGAATTAGATAGGCACGGTGAATTACCTCGACAATGTGGGCAACGAGGTAGGGCAGCTGCTTGTTCATCTTCACCTTCTCCTGGTTCTCTTTGATTTTCTCCTTCATGCCCTTGATCTCCTGGTTCAACAACATGGATTCGTTCTTCAAAATGCGCATTTCACCTTCAATACTCCTCGCACGGCCCAGGATGTCTTGGACGGTGCCAGCAAGGATGTCGGGGTCAATTTCGACGACAATGTCGTCTTTGCCCAAGGCAGCCTCGAGCTTCTTGCCCTTATCCTCTGGCTTGGGTCCTGCGGTCGCCATTGGTCAAAAATGAATGTATTGCCCCAGATCTGGAGGGCGCAGCAGGCCTGGAAGGGAAGACAAGACCGAAGGAGGTGATGACAATTGCGAGGTCAACAAACCGTTGTGGCCTTGCTTACAAGTCGGCTGAAGTCGCACCTTCATTCGCTTTTCGTGTTCATAATATTGTGTCTCTCGTTCACACACTACTCTTTGGTGATATTTGCATGGACGAAGGCGTGGATGTGATGGCGGACATTGACGGCGACCCCGTGATCGGCGAAGTCGACGTTCACTGGCACCCCACCGTCCCTGCCGGCGCCCAGCTCAATCTTTTCCAATATCCCTTGAGGCTCGTGCTTCATATTACTTGTTAGGTATTATATGTATTTAATGTCGCTTTCCAGGCCTCCTTGGCGGACGTACGACTCGGCTCTTTTGCAAGAAGCTCGAGTGAAGCCGAATAGCAGGGTGTTCGAGATGGACTACTCGCTGCCCAAGCTCGACTCCCTCGAGGCCAATCGAACCACTATTAAAGTTGAACGTGCCGGATTAGTACGCTAGTTCTTTTTCATATCGAGAGCATTACATTTCCCTTGCGGGTACCGAGTCTCTCGAGGTAACGTGCTGCCGAGCTCGAGCTCGGTCTAATTGTTCTGTCTTTCCTAATCTTTTCTCATCATTGGTTTCCTCCGTGCAAAGTTAACGGACCTGTCTGTTAGGAAGCGAATGAAGAGGATCCCAATCAACGAGAATATGAGACGATTCGAGGCACGCACTTGCCCCTCCACGCTGACTACTGTATCGGCGTCTTCCGCGACCACACGCTGCACATTCATCCGCTCGAGCGCGTGTACCAGATGCGCCCTGACTTCTCCCATATTGATCGCGAGGATGAGCGCAGGAGAGCTATTCAGAAGAAGGCGGACGGTGCCATGGATGGTGCGCGACACGGATGTAATCTCTTTTCGCTGTCTCTTATGACTTGTCGCTAGAGGATGAGCCCGCCCCCTTCCCTCAAGTGGAGCTCAATGCGGCCGCGCAGCTTCCTCTCCAAGTCAAGAAGCAAGAAAGCGCGAAGGCCAAAGAGCTGCGAGAGAAGTCGTGGGCTCACATCAAGACCATGGAGGACAGCGAGCCCTGGTCACATCTCAATTACATTTATAAAGATGTGCGCTCTGGCTTTCTTGTTGATCATCGGTCTCTTCTAAGCCTTTGGTTACATTAGTCGACTGAAAGTGCTCGCTCTCTCTTCAATCAGCTCTTCTCCGAAGAGATGGCTCGAGAATTAGAGGAAGATGAGTTCTTGAGCTCTGCGGACTTTATGGAGGAGATCACCAAGAAGCTCGGTCGCATGACCACTGGCAGAAAGGTTCTCTCAGCGTACGCCGCGACATAATTATATCGCTTTGATTGCTTTCGATCTTATTTTACTGCTCTAGGACTCATGTTGCTCTGACCCGTGACGTGATCCGCAAGCTACCCCTCAGTGAACAAGTGCTCGCTTTGATGCAAAATAGTAAGAATGCTCTTGCCTCGGCTGCTCTGTGGCTTCATCTTTGTTGATGCCCTTCTTCATTAGCACAAATCCTAAGCTTTTCTCAAATCAGTTCGCTGGTCGAGCCTTCGAACCCCCCTGACGATCAACTCCTCTCTGCCCTCGGTACCTGCGCCGTTCTCGTGCGTGGCGCGTGGGTCATCAAGTCCTCTCAAATCTCGCCGCCGATGCCAATGAATTTGCAAAATATCCGAAATTTTCTCCTTTTACGATACGCAATTGGAGAGAACGAGTATATCGTGCACCGCAAGGAGTTGGCCGACCAGATCCCGACGACTGCGGCCATCATCAAGACTCTTTTGCAGCCCATCTCCATTAACATCAAGGGCAAAGGCTGGAAGCTCAAAGTCGACGCCGATGCTGACTTTGAAAAGAAGCATGCAGTGACCGTGGACAAGTACAACAAGTCGTGGCACTCGGGTAAGAAGCGCATCCTCGACGCGCTCGCGACTCCGACGGCTGCTTCGGCCTCAACTGTGCAGTCCGCCTCGTCTGGTGCTGCGCATGGCGCTGCGCTGCCCCACCTTGGAGGCGCGCCGACGACCGAGCAAGCTCTGCGCGATGTGACCGAGTTTGTTACCTCGATGCTGTCAACCTATGGCCTTCTCACGATCATGCAGCTCAAGCAAAAGCTCGACAGGACCGCCAAAGGCGAGGAGAAGAGCTTCCCTCTGCTCGTGGTCACGCCGGAGGTGTTGAAGCAACACCCGCGCCTCCTCCAAGATGCGCTTACCCATGTGGCCAACAAGCTTAATAGCTCATACTACCTCAAGTCCACCGGCGAGCCTGTTCGCGATACCGTATGGCTCATTCTTCGTCTGAGTGGACCTTCGATGCTGAGTCCTTCCCTATTCCAGGTTCGCAATGCCGTCATCAGCTTGTTCCAAAAGCAAAACGTCTACGCCCAGGCGGAGTTGACATCACAACTCAATGCTGCGTTGGGCAATCGTCAGCTCGATCAGGGCTTGGTGGACCGCTGCGTGCGCGAGTTCGCCAATCTCAAGAGCGGAAAGTTCGTCTTCAAGGCCAACGCGGGCTCTGGGGACGCCTGATACCTCTGCCACCATGCTGAACAGCTGCTATTCGTTGTCATATCAGTTTAAAAATACACGATTATGCCGATTATTATGGTCTTAATTAGATGATCGATTGTCGCCATTGATCGTCTCCTACCCTTTTTTCGAAGTGGGCGCGGCCAAGTGTCCTAGTCGGCCGTTTCCCGCTGTCGGTCGTCGGCTTCGGTCGCTTGCCATTTGACACGCTTCGTCGTGTGTACTCCACAACTAGAAGGTCTGAGGTCTTGCCGTCTTGGTCATTATTGCTCTCTGAGGCCGCGGTCGTCCTTTGAGCCACGCCAACGTGGGCAATCTCGGACGAACTCACCGCTCGGCTGTTCCCCAAAAGATCCTCCCCAAGGCTCCATACGGCCATGGGTTGTTTTTATTCATCACATATTATGAGGTGCATATTTTGCCATTGTCGGGAGCTACCCCAAGCTGCGTGGGCCCGTGTGAATCGGCGCTTCTCGCCCTCTCTTTGTCATCGCGCCTGTGTCCCGTCCTCACCAGCCCTCCTAGCCCCATCGACGCCGACGCACTGGCAGCGCACCAACAAGCCCACCGATGAAATCCCATTGAAGCGATCGGATTCAGCCTGATCCATCCGAAGATGCGCCAAGAGACAACGGGCAACACGAGTCATCACGGGCGCAGCCCTTGGTGGCCCTGACTGTGGGTCTGGCAGGTCTGCCATGTTGCCCAAGGCGCGTCTGTACGAATCTTTCATTATTATATTGCTTTCCCATTGCCGTTCCCTTTATGTGTTGCCCTTCGGCTGACTCAAGCGCGAACTGGCGCCGCGCCGCCGACTATTGGCCTCCTGCCATGGCCTTTTTTGATCCATGTTTCGGTGCGCCACGACCTGTTCGATCTGTCGCCGTGAAACATTCTTTTTACATTTGCTTAATGTCCTTCGATGATTTGTTATCGATTTCGGACCGACCTGCCCTACATTTGGTGGCCTTTTTTCCCCTCTTTTTCGCCCTCCTTTCCCTGGTGCCCTCTCCTCCACCTAGCTACGTTGTTCTTATTTTACGAGTTCTAGTGTCCAATATGCTTCATATTATTCATTTCTATGATTATCCCGACGGTTGCGCAGTAGTCCCGGGATCTGTGGTTCCGTTGGGTATCGTTCGCCATGTCAAGTGAGCTCAGAAAACTGTCATTCCTCATGTGATTGGGTTGGTCTAATAGACTTGCATATTTCGTTGACTATCGGTCTGGTTTCGATTCTAATAATCGAACTAGATGGCGTGGTGTCATATTTTGATTTGATGACATTTTTACGACCTGTATTAAGGCTGTGGCGGTGTGATGATTCCTTCTTGTTCTGGTCGTGTCCTCAATGTTGTCTTTGCTGTCTTGTCCTGCTCTGTAGAACTCGATCCTGTTGCTAATTTTTGAATTCTGCGGCCCCTCAGCTATCGTTTGATATTTTTTTCGGCGGTTTTGTCTGGGAGGTGTCGGTTGGAGTGGAGTTTGAAAGTGCCTGAGCCGTTTGTGCCTGCGAAAGGCCAAATTTGTGAGATCTCTGGCCCCCGTTGCCTCTCGCCTTCACTTGGCGTCCTAAAAATGCATATACCTATATCCATAGGTTGAGTAGGTAGTAATTTGATTTTTCATGGGTGTCTGACTACAAAATTACGACACACCTCATAAGGAGCCCGATTGAGACTTGAGCTCTCCAGAGCTGGTAATCACCGCCCAGACCGTTCCTCTCTGGTTTTTTTCTCGGTTCGGTTTTTTTCGTATTCTCCGGTATCGATTACCCCTTGTTCCGTCAAATTTGACATTTTGGTATTTTTTGGGGTCGGTTGGTGAAATGAAGACTGGAATGTGGGGACTTCTCAGTTCTGCCTTCTCTCTTTCCTCGTCGTTTTGACCCCTTTTTCCAATCCGTGTTTAATTTGTTTTTTCCCCGGTTTTATTCACCACGAATCGTAATAATTCATTGAAGTGGTAATCAAAGGATTGAATATGACCAATTTAAGACCTGACTACCTAGGCGTTGGCCTTTCTGTGCTTTCTGGGGACGTTGATGTGCTCACCTGTTATCATCTTATACAGCACCCGTCTTGTTTTAGTTTGATTGAGCACCTATCAAAACCCTCTTTTGTTTTGTCTTACGACATATTTACGACTGATGGTCATGTATCAATTCCTCGCTAGGCTTGTGTGCCCTCTCCCTCTTGTGGAGACTTACTGAAATGGACACGATGGCTAAATAATTTCCACCTGACACAAGGACAGCGCTATGATGTCGGGGGTCCTTTCTCTGCGTGCTTAGTTGCGGTGGTTTTGGAGGAGGAGGTGGACAGCACACGCGCCCTGGTAGCCACCGCCGACCGAACCAACCGCACTCATCGCATCGGAAGGTCCGCGAGTAATTAAGACACCTGCATGGTCAATGGTGATAAGATGACACCATTATATTTGTAGGAGAGGCTCAACTTGCTCCTCGAGCTCATGGTTTGGTGACTGGAATGTTAGAGGGAGCTTTGCTGCTTCTTCATCCGAGAACTATCAATGCGATTGTCATTGAATATCACGATTGCGAGTGAGAGGAGCTTCACCTTCAACTTCACCTTCAACTTCACCTTGTTTTACCTTCCCTTTCTTTTACCTTGACTCTTTGTCCTTGCCCTTCTCCTTGTCCTTGTCCTTGTCCTTGTCTTTCTCCTTCTCCTCCTTCTCCTTCTCCTTCTCCTTCTCCTTCTCCTTCTCATTCTCATTCTCCTTATTGTCCTTGTCCTTGTTATCGACCCTCTCCTCTCCCATCCTTACAAGGATAAATATTAATCGAACAACGCAATCCAATCTATTTGAATCGGGAAATCGAGAGGAGGGTGATGTGCATGGAGGGAAGAGCAAGTTTTTTCTGTAACGGTTAGATTGATGGTGAGCCTTCGCGGCGAAATCTCACGCTATCGAATCTTCGTCGACCAGACTACCACCGAGGGTCCACTGAGTCCACTCCGCTCATCATTCGCCGACCACTCGTCAACAGATGCAGATGCTTCTATCGTAACCTTCGGAGGCCTCTCCCACGCGCCGTTGCGCTTGTCAGGTTCGACGAAGCACCCTGAGCTTTCTCGTGGGTGCAGCCCCTGAATGTGTCTCATATAATATTAATATTATTTTCTCCTTCTACTTTTGGTGCATCTTGCCCGGGCGGGCACGAATCTCACTGCGCGCCTGAGGGGCTCCTTCTCGAACTGAGCGCACCCGCTCGACGCCATCCCCGTTCACTTGCTGCTGTCTCACTGCCTCTGCTTGCAATTTTGATTATTTGTTGACGCGGTGTTTTCCATAGGTGGTTCTTTGCTGACGACTGACTGAATTGGTTCGTCGATCGTCAATAGTGCCGTTGCACATCGTGCACGTGCAATCTCACTCGGCATGCGATTGTCCATTGTATTCATCACA
>Ga0154020_10005170_pt1 | contig 15482 bp, 3 predicted proteins | sample Klosneuvirus_201_FD_109709 | JGI IMG/M metagenome (GOLD analysis project Ga0154020, IMG submission 109709) | Active sludge microbial communities from wastewater, Klosterneuburg, Austria - Klosneuvirus_20160825_MG | ecosystem: Engineered > WWTP > Aerobic digester > Activated sludge | place...
CAATTACACGGTGACGTTGACCGTGACTGACAGCGGCGGACTGTCGGCGAATGCGGCGCTGAACATTGCGGTGAACGACACCCCCCCCAACGTCACCATCACCAGCCCGACGAATGGGACCCTCTACTCAATCATTAGTAACACGCCTTTCAACCTGACGGCGAATGTGACAGATGCGGAGTCGGTGGACAGCCAACTCAAGTATTCCTGGGCGACCTTGCTGCGTCACAACGAACACAGCCACTTGATTGCCACGAGCACCAACCATGTCGCCTCGACCCTGGTGGAACCCATAGGCTGCGACGGGATCAACATTTACTACGTCTCCGTGCAACTCACCGTCACCGACCCACGCGGGCTCTCGACCACCCACACCGTGGATCTCTTCCCGAATTGCGGCTCGACGGACACGCCGCCCACGATCTCGGACATCGCCAACCAGAACACTACCTTGAACGCTCCTACGGCAGCGCTCCCGTTCACCGTTGGCGATGCGCAGGTGGCGGCTGCCAATCTGCAATTGCACGGAGGTTCTTCAAATCCGGCGTTGGTGCCGACGAACAACATCGTCTTCGGCGGCTTCGGGGCAAACCGCACGGTCACGGTGACGCCGGCGGCCAATATCAACGGCACCTCGACGATTTCGGTAATCGTGAACGACGGGCCGAACAACACGGTTGATACTTTCCTGCTGACGGTGACCGGAAGCAACACGCCCCCGACGATTTCCAGCATCACCAATCAAACTGTCGGCGAGGGAACTCCCGCTGTGGCCGCCTTCACAGTCGGCGATGCGCATACGGCACCGGGAAGTTTGCTGCTTAGCGCCGGGGCCGCGGATCCAACGCTGGTGCCGACCAACAACATTTCGTTTGGCGGAAGCGGCTCGAACCGCACGGTAATAGCGGCGCCGGCGGCCGGGCAGACGGGCACGACTGCGATCACAGTCGTGGTGAGCGATGGGGCGCTGAGCGCCAGTAACAGCTTCACCCTCACCGTGACAAGTTTACCTGCCGGGACGAAGTCATTCACCAACACGACTCCGATTGCGCTGGCGGATGCAACAACGGGTTCACCCTATCCCTCGGTGATCAACGTCACCGGTTTGGGGGGCACGGTGACGAACGTCACGGTAACGTTGCGGTCACTCAGCCACCAATGGGGTCGCGACATCGATGCGCTGCTCGTAGGTCCTGCGGGGCAGAAATTGATGTTCATGTCTGACGCGGGCACGGAAGCGACGGTGACGAATGGGAATCTGACTTTCAGCGCGAGCGCGGCAAATTTTCTACCGCAAACGGGCCATGTGGCTGCTGGCACCTACAAGCCGACCGACTATGAATCGGGCGAAACAATGCCAGCCCCGGCACCCATTGGCCCCTATTCGACAAACCTGTCGGTCTTCAACGGGCAGATCGCAAACGGCGCTTGGTCCTTGTATATGGCGGACGACGGTGCAGGCGACACGGGCAGCATCGCGGGCGGGTGGAGCCTGACGGTGGCGACGGCTTCAGCCGGACCGCAACCGCCAACGATCACCGACATCGCCAACCAGATGACGCTGACCAACACATCCACGCCCGCACTGGCCTTCACGATCGCTGACGCGGACACGCCGGTGGGCAGCCTGACGTTGAGCAATGCCTCTTCCAATCCGACGCTGGTGCCGACGAACAACATCGTGTTCGGTGGCAGCGGTGCGAACCGCACCGTGACAGTGACGCCCTCGGGCGGACTGACCGGCACGGCAACCATCGGGATTTTTGTCAGCGACGGAACTAACATTGCCAGCGATACGTTCCTACTCAACGTGGTCACTTCCCAGCCTCAGACGCTTTCGTTTACCAATGCCAATGGTATCGGCATACGCGACACGAACAGTTCGGTGCCGTATCCCTCAACCATCAACGTCGCCGGCATGGCGGGCATCGTAAGCAACGTCACCGTAACGCTGCGGGGTTACAATCAGACTTGGGGCAGCGATGTGGACGTGCTGTTGGTGGGCCCAGCTGGACAGAAAGTCATACTCATGTCCGATGTCGGCAGCGGTTCCGTTAACAATGTGAACGTGACCTTGTCCGACGCCGCTGGATCAGCACTTCCAGCTTCGACCTTGACCTCGGGGACGTATCGCCCGACGAATCTGTCGGACGGTTCACCTTTGGGTGACAACTTCCCGAGCCCTGCGCCCGCCCCGCCTTACGGCACCAATCTTGCCACGTTTGCCGGGCAGGTTCCGAACGGGACATGGTCGTTGTTTGTGTTTGATGATGGTCCCGGCGACACAGGAACTATTACCAACGGCTGGATCATAAACATTTCGACGCAGCCTGGCACGAGTTCCAACAATCCGCCGACGCTCAGTGCTATCAGCAATCAGGTGACCGTGGTGAACACGCCGACAGCGGCAATTCCCTTCACCATCGGAGACGCGGAAACAGCCGCCTCAAACCTGGTGCTGACGGCCTTCTCCTCGAACACGAACTTGGTGCCGACGAACCGGATTATGCTGGGTGGCAGCGGCACTAGCCGGACGGTGACCGTCACGCCGACCTCAAACCAGCTGGGCAGCGCCACCATCTCGCTGAACGTGAGCGATGGCTCACTGATTGCGAGCAACAGCTTCCTTCTGACCGTGAATCCGGCGCAATTGACGGTGACGGAGAACAGCGCGAGCCGGGGGTATGGTCTGACCAACCCGGTGCTGACTGGTTCCATCACCGGTTTGCAGGCGGGGGACAACATCACGGCGAGCTTCAGCGCTGCGGCGAACACGAACAGCCCGGTTGGCGCATACCCGATTACCGTGACCTTGTCTGATCCCGGCGGGAAACTGGGCAATTACATCGTCACCACGAACAACGGGACATTGACGGTGACAAATGCGCCTTTGACGGTGACGGAGAACAGTTTCAGCCGCGGCTACGGCGCTACCAATCCGGTGTTGACCGGCTCGGTGACGGGTCTGCTGGCGGGCGACAACATCACGGCGGGTTTCAGCACAGCTGCGAATACGAACAGTCCGGTGGGCGTGTATGCCATCTCCGTTGCGTTGTCGGATCCGGGTGGCAGGCTGGGCAACTACTCAGTGACGACGAACAATGGCACGTTGACGGTGACGAACGCGCTGCTGACCGTTACCGCGAACAGTTCGAACAAGGTGTATGGGGCGGCGCGCACGTTTGCCGGGACGGAATTTGCAATCACGAGCGGGACGCTATTCAATGGCAACACTCTGACAAACGTGACGCTGGCCAGCGCGGGCGCGGCCAGCACAGCAACCGTGGCCGTTTACCCAATCACGGCGACGAACGCGCTGGGCCTGGGCCTGACCAACTATTCAATCACCTACAGCAACGGCACGTTGACGCTGATGCCGGCGGCATTGACGGTGACGGCAAACAACACTAACAAGTTGTATGGCAGCGTCCGGACTTTTGCTGGAACGGAGTTCGCCATCACAAGCGGAACGTTGTTCAATGGCAACACCCTGACCGATGTCACGTTGGCCAGCGCGGGTGCAAACGCCGCCGCCGACGTTGGGAATTATCCCATCACTGCCACGAACGCTTCGGGTGCGGGCTTGGCAAACTATGTGATCGCTTACAGCAACGGGACGTTAACGGTGGGTGTGGCGAACTTGCTCATCACAGCGGGCAGCACAAACAAGGTGTATGGCACGACACTGAATCCGACCGGCTACACCGCGGCGGGCCTGTTGAACGGCGACAGCGTAACGAACCTGGCCCTTGTTAGCGCCGGGAGTGTCAGCAACGCCCCGACTGGCAGCTATGCGATCAGTGCGAGCGGCGCGTTGGGTGTGGGTCTGACCAATTACGCGATCGGCTATAACAGCGGAACGCTGACGATAGGCGCGGCCAACTTGTTGATCACGGCGCACGACACAAACAAGAGCTATGGTGTGACGCTTAGTCCGACTCTCTATTCGGCGGTGGGTCTGCTCAACAGCGATACCGTGACGAATGTGTCCCTCGCCAGTGCGGGGAGCGTAAGCAATGCGTCGGTCGGCAGCTACGCGATCAACGCTTCCGGCGCGTTGGGCGCGGGCCTGACGAACTACACGATTGGCTACGGCAGCGGAACGCTGACGGTTGATGCGGCAAGCTTGCTCATCACGGCGGCCAGCACGAACAAGGTTTACGGGACAACGCTTGATCCGACCAGCTACACTGCAGCGGGCCTGCTCAACGGCGACAGTGTGACCAACGTGGCGCTCGCGAGTGCCGGCAGCGTGAGCAACGCGGCGGTGGGGAGCTATGACATTGTGGCGGGCGATGCTTCCGGCGCGGGCCTGTCAAACTACACGATCGGCTACAGCAACGGAACACTGACGGTGGGTGTGGCGAACCTGCTCATCACGGCACAGGACACCAACAAGGTTTATGGCGCAACGCTTGCCCCCGTGAATTACTCGGCGGCGGGCCTGCTCAACAGCGACAGCGTAACGAACGTGTCGCTCACCAGTGCGGGGAGCGTGAGCAATGCGCCAACTGGCAGCTACGCGATCAACGCCGCCGGCGCGTCGGGCGTGGGCCTGACGAACTACACGATCGGCTACAGCAATGGGACGTTGACGGTGAACGCGCAAAACCTGCTGATCGTGGCAGGCAGCACGAACAAGCCCTACGGCACCGTGTTCACGCCGGTCGGCTTTACTGCGGTCGGGTTGTTGAATGAAGACAGCGTCACGAATGTGAGTTTGAGCAGTTCCGGCGGCGTGAGCAACGCGCCGGTTAGCAATTACAATATCACTGCGGCGGCGGCCGTGGGTATTGGCCTGACCAATTACAGCGTCAGCTACAGCAATGGCACGCTGGCCGTGACGCCTGCGGTGCTGGTGGCCACCGCCGCCGACCAGAGCCGCGCCTACGGTCAACCCAACCCGGTATTCACCATCAGCTATGCCGGATTCGTCAACGGGGACGATGCCAACGTGCTGGATGTGTTGCCGGTTGCCAGCTCGTCCGCAACGAACACGAGTGCGCCCGGGAATTACGTCATCACCGTGGCTGGCGGTGCGGATGACAACTACCAGATCAGTCCGGTGAACGGCACACTCACCATCGGCGCGCCGGGCCCGGTGACCATCACGACGGTCGAGATGCTGGATGCCAGCAATCTGCGCATTGCGGGCACGGGTGATGCGAACGTCAGTTACAAGATTGAAGCTTCCTCAGACTTGATTGGCTGGGTGGAGATCGGGGCGGTGCTGGCGGATGGTGCAGGCGCATTCGAGTTTGTGGATGACGAGGCGGGCGGTTTCACCGCGCGCTACTACCGGATCGCGATGCCTTAGATTTTGCGGCGCCAGGAGTTGCAGGTTATGACGGGTTCCGTTCAGCAATTTCAGAACCGACTCAGCTCGCGCTGCAAAGGAGAATTCAGGGCTCAGTGTTACTGGTGTTTTTTCCAGCATTCATGCGTGGTTTGCTCAGATCATGTCCGGTCGCCCTCCTGCTAATCGCGGCATTTTTGCTGGCGGAGGCTGGCCTGCATGTTGCCCGAGCGGCGAACGTGTCCCCTGGATTCACGGACATGGTGATTCCGCCTCCGAATGGTGGCAATTGGAACGAGGCGGTCGGCGTCACCTCTTCCGCGGCGGGACGGATGTTTTTCTGGGAGCGGCCCGGTTGTGTCTGGTTCAAGGATCCGGGCGAGGCCCGGGTGAATGAGACTCTTACGATCACCGCACCGGGCGCGGTCATGATCACGACAGTCGAGTTTGGTGAAGCCCTAAAGCTGCGGGTCGCGGGAACAGTAGGGTCCGATGTGGGTTGCAAGGTTCAAGCGTCGTCAGACTTGTCGAGTTGGACGGAGATCGGGACGGCGACGGCTGATGAGGGTGGCGCCTTTGCGCATGTAGATGACGAGGCGGGCGGTTTCAGCGCGCGCTATTACCGGATCGCAATGCCATGATGATGCGCGTCTTCGCCATTTCTCTGCTGCCGTTTTGCAGTCTCGCGCTCTCATTGTGCGTGACGTGCAGTGCGGCGACGTATCCGTTGAAAGTCAGCAGCACGAACAAGCGCCTGCTGGTGGATCAGAACAACGCGCCGTTTCTGCTGGTGGGCGATTCCCCGCACGCGTTGATCGTTAATTTGAACGTGGCCGATGCGACCCGGTTTTTTGAGGACCGGCGGACGAATGGTTTCAACAGCATGTGGATCGAGATTATCTGCGAGGATTCCGAGGCGGGGCGCATCGACGGCAGCCTGCTGGATGGCACGACACCATTCACGAGCACGCTCGGGGGCGGACTGTGGGATATGAGCACGCCGAACGACGCGTATTTCGCGCATGTGGATGCCATTATCCGCATCGCTGCGACGAACGGGATTCAGATATTGATGAATCCCGCCGATACCGGCGGCTGGAACGGAGGCTGGACGGAAACGATGTTGACGAACGGTTCCGCCCGCTGCCGCCAATACGGCCAGTATCTCGGCAGCCGCTACAAGGATTTCCCCAATCTCATTTGGTTTAGCGGAAACGATTTTCAAGCCTGGCAGACGCCAACCAATGACGCCGTGGTGTCGGCGATTGCGCGGGGTATCAAGGACTTTGACACCAACCATCTTCAAACGGTCCAGTTCGATTACCCGGTCAGTGCTTCGCTGGATAACACGAACTGGGCGTCGATTGTAAACTTGAACTTCGTTTACTCCTATTACGCGCAGTATGAGCGGGTGCAGCGTGAGTATAAGCGGACGAACGTCATGCCGATCGTCATGATCGAGGGCCACTACGAATACCAGACGAATTATTATGGCGACTTCGGCACCATCCCCGTCCTGCGGCGTCAGATGTATTGGTCCATGCTGAGCGGAGCGATTGGTCACTGCTACGGCAACGATGCGGTCTGGCCCTTCCAACCCGGCTGGGATGCGCCAGCCATCTTCAATTCTCAAGCCATCTCCGAACTCAAGCATGTCACGGCCTTGTTTCAGTCGCGCCGGTGGCATGCGTTTGCGCCGGATATCAATCGCACCGTCCTGACCGCTGGTTTTGGAACATATGCGACGAATGCGGTGGTCAGCGCCAACAACTTTGCGACCTGCTCCCGCGAAACCAACGGCCACACGGTGATGGTTTACGCGCCGACCCAGCGGGCGATGACGATCGACATGACGAAAATATCCGGCACCAATGCGCTCGCATGGTGGTTCGATCCGCGGACTGGAGTGGCGACTAACTTTGGTCCTTTTGCGACCACGGGAACCCGGGTCTTTACGCCGCCTACTACGAATGATTGGGTGCTGGTGCTGGATGATGCGGCGCAAAATTTTCCAGCTCCCGGCGCGGCTCCGTTAATTGCGCCGTTGGAAATGACGACCGGTTCGTTGCCTGGCGTGTCTGTTGGCGGAAATTATTCAATGCAGTTGACGGCCACCGGTGGAGTCGCGCCGCATAGCTGGAGTCTGGCTCCCGCGAGCGCTGCGCTACCCGCTGGGCTGAGTTTGAGCCAGAGTGGGATGTTGAGCGGAATTCCGACCTCAAGCGGGACGTTCATCCTCTCTGTTCACGTGACGGATGCGGAGGCGGTGATGGCGAGCCGGAGTCTCGCACTGGTGGTGAGCCCCGTGCCGCTTACAATTTCCGCTGACAATTCCGTGCGCAGCTACGGCGCGACGAATCCGGCGCTGACGGGTTCGGTGGTGGGGTTGTTGCCGTTTGACAACATAACGGCGGGCTTCACTGCGGGCGCAACAACGAACAGCCCGGTGGGCATTTATCCGATCAGCGTCACGTTGGGCGGGCCGCTCGGCAATTACCTCCTGACCATCAACGGCGGCAATCTGACGGTGACGCCCGCGAGCCTGCTGGTCACGGCGGGCAGCATCAACAAGCCTTTTGGAACGGCCGTGGCCCTGACGGATTACAGCGTGGCGGGCTTGCTCAATAATGACAGTGTGACGAATTTGACGCTCTTCAGCGCGGGCAGTGGGAGCAACGCCCCGGTCGGCAGCTACGCGATCAATGCGAGCGGTGCGCTGGGTGTTGGGCTGACGAATTATGTGATTGGTTATAGCAACGGAACTTTGACGGTTGGGGTTCCAGATTTGTTGATCGTGGCGGGCAGCACGAACAAGGTGTATGGAGCGACGCTGAATCCGGTCGCTTATGTGGTGGTCGGTCTGCTCGATGGCGACAGCGTGACGAATGTGATTCTGGGCAGCGCGGGCAGCCTCAGCAACGCACCGGCGGGCAATTATTCGATCAATGCGAGCGCTGTTGAAGGCGTGGGTCTGGAGAAATACAGCATCACCTACAGCAATGGCACGCTTGCTGTCGGCATGGCGGGTCTGTTGGTCGCGGCGCAGGATACGAACAAGGTTTACGGGGCGATGCTTGATCCGGCCGCTTACACGGCCGCGGGGCTGTCGAGTTGGGACAGTGTGACGAATGTTGCCCTGGCCAGTGCGGGCAGCGTGAGCAATGCGTCCGTTGGCAGTTACGCGATCAACGTGAGTGACGCGCTGGGTGTGGGTTTGTCGAATTATGTCATTGGCTACACCAACGGAACGCTGACGGTTGGTGCGGCAGAACTTCTGATTACGGCGGCAAGCACGAACAAGATTTATGGCACGACGTTAACCCCGGTGGATTACATCGCGGTGGGTCTGGTCAACGGTGACAGCGTGACGAATGTGAGCTTGAGCAGTGCGGGCACCGTGAGCCTCGCGCCGGTTGGGAGCCATCCGATTCAGGTGAGTGCCGCCGAAGGTTTGGGGCTCACGAATTACAGCATCGTTTATAGCAACGGCACGCTGACGGTGATGACGCCGCAGTTGCTCATCGCGCCGGTCGGGACAAACGAAGTTGTCTTGAGCTGGCCGGCGCCGACCTCGCCCTTCACCCTCCAGGAGAATGCCGACCCCACTACCACCAATTGGATGGATGTAACCAGCCCTTCCATCGCGACCGGTGATGGCGTCCAAGTTGCCCTCCCCGCAACGAACGGCAGTTGTTTCTACCGGTTGTTTACAACCGTGAGCGGCGAAATGGGCGGCCTGTCTGCGCCGCAGCTTTTTATTGCGCCGACCGACGCCAGTGGGGTCGTCATTAGCTGGCCTGCGAGCGCGCCACTCTTTGCGGTTGAGATGAGCACCGACCTTGCCGCCGGCTACTGGGTGACCGTCACCAACTGGCCGAGCGTTTTGATGCCGGGCACTAACCAAATTATTCTGCCCGCGACCAACCAGGCCTGCTTCTTCAGGCTCACTGTGCCATGACCGGAGATGCATGTTGACCAAATGACGTATGACTAAGATGTATAAATTGCTTCGAGATGGGTTGCTTGTCCTGACCGTCATGCTGCTTGGCGTGTGCGCGGTGCGGGCTGCCAGCGTGCCGCCTGGTTTCACGGAATCCATCATCCCTGGACCATTTGCCGGACTCTGGGGCAAGCCGGTGGGCACCACTTTCGATGCGGCTGGCCGCCAGCTTGTCTGGGAGCGTCTCGGTCGTATTTGGATCAAGGGGCCGACAGAAACAAACTTCTCCTTGTTGCTGAGCATTGAAGAGGAGGAGGGCGATGAAGGATTGCTCGGGTTCGCGATTGATCCGGACTTTCAGGCGAACGGTTACATCTATCTGCTCTACGTGGTGGACCGTCATCACCTCCTGTATTTCGGGACGACGAATTACAATCCAAACGTCAGCCAGGAGGACGAGGCGACGATTGCGCGGCTGACACGCTACACCTGCGTGGCTTCGAATGATTTCAAAACGGTGGATCCAGCCAGCCGGTTGATCCTCATCGGCGACTCGAAGACCAACGGTTTCCCAGTCTGCGGCTCCACGCACACCGTGGGCAGTCTCGTGTTTGGCGTGGACGGAACGTTGCTCGTTTCCTGTGGTGACACCGCGAGTTTCTCGGCGACAGATACGGGTGGTGCCGCCAACGGAAGCTACGCGCCGCAAGCCCTGGCGGATGGCATCATCCGGCCGAAGGAAAACGTGGGCGCGTATCGGGCGCAACTGGTGGATTGCCTGAACGGGAAGGTGCTGCGGATCGATCCCGCAACCGGCGATGGTCTGCCGAGCAATCCGTTCTACGATGCGACCAGGCCGCGGGCGGCCAAGTCGCGCGTGTGGGGGCTTGGCTTCCGCAATCCGTTTCGCATGACGCTCCGCCCGAATTCCGGCAGTCACAATCCCGCGGATGGAAATCCCGGCGTGCTTTATGTCGGGGAGGTTTCCTGGGACACGAAGGAATCGTTGAAGGTGGTGACGGGGCCGGGTCAGAATTTTGGCTGGCCGTTGTATGAGGGATTGGAACTCACGCCGCCTTATGCGGGCGGTGGCGGCAGCTACAACGTGGACGTGAACAATCTCGATGCGACGAACGCGCTGTGCGGTGGCTATTTTTCCTTCCGTCAGTTGCTCAAACAGGAAACCACCAATGCCGCGAATTTCCCGCCGTTCAACAATCCCTGCAACGCGTCGTTCAAGATTCCGACCAACATCCCGCAGTTTCTGTTCAAGCGCCCGGCGCTGGATTGGGATCACTTCAGCGTCAGCACCCGGACGCCGACATTTGACGCATCGGGCAACGCGACCATTGCCAACGTGGGTGCGGGCGGTTCGCCGGTGGCGGGTGTTCAATTTCAGGGCAACTGCTCCATTGGCGGCGCGTGGTATGATGGCACGGCCTATCCCGCCCAGTATCAGAACAAATATTTTCACGCCGACTGGGGCCAGGAGGTCATCAAGATGATGTCGTTTGATGCCAGCAACCGGCCCACGACCGTCAGCAACTTCGCCAGCAATGTCGGACCGGTGGTGTGCCTCGTGCAGCATCCGTTCGACGGCAGCCTCTATTATGTCCTTTACAACGGTGACACCGGCACGGTGCGCAAATTGTCCTACACCGGCAACCGGACGCCGGAGGCCTTGGCATCGGCGGATCAAAACTACGGCCCCGGTCCTTTGACGGTGCAATTCAGCAGCGCGGGTTCGAGCGATCCCGATGGGCAGGCGCTCACCTACTCGTGGAATTTCGGCGATGGCACGGCGGTGAGCACATTGGCCAACCCTTCGCATGTCTTCACCTCACCCGGCTCCACGCGGACCAACTACAAGGTGACGCTGACGGTAACCGACACGGGTGGATTGCTGGCGAGTGCCACGTTGAACATCGCGTTGAATGACACGCCGCCGAACGTCACCATCACGAGCCCCACCAATGGCGCCTTATATTCCGTGGTGACCAACACGCCCTTCGCCCTGACGGCCAGCGTGACGGATGCGGAATCGGGCGACAGCCAGTTGGCCTACCTCTGGCAGACGGTGCTGCATCACAACGACCACGACCACGTCGAGGGCACGAGCACCAATCATGTCAGTTCAACGGCGGTGGAACCGATCGGCTGCGACGGGGCGAACATCTACTACTATCGCGTGATCCTCACCGTCACCGACCCGCGTGGACTGGCAACCACGCGTGAAGTGGGTCTCTTCCCGAACTGTGGCACGACAGATACTCCGGCGACGATCACGGCCATCGCCGACCAGAGCACGCAGCTCGGCGTGGCGACCGGGCCGGTCCCATTCACCATCGGCGACGCGCAGGTGGCGGCGGCGAATTTGCAATTGAGCGCGGGTTCGTCCGATCCGGTCCTGGTTCCGACCAACAACGTTGTATTCGGCGGCTTCGGCGCGAACCGCACGGTCACGGTGACGCCGGCGCCGGGCTTGAATGGAACTTCGACCATCACGGTGAAAGTGAATGACGGGCCGAACAACACGGTGGAGACTTTCTTGCTGACCGTGGGTGGTAGCAACACGCCGCCGACCATTTCCAGCATCGCGAACCAGACCGTTGGCGAGGGCACGCCCGCCACGGCGGCCTGCACGGTGGGAGATGCGAACACACCATTGGGGAGTTTGACGCTGAGCGCATCGTCCTCGAATCCCGCGCTGGTGCCGGCCAACAATTTCGCCTTTGGCGGCAGCGGCTCCAATCGCACGGTGACCGCGATACCGGCACCGGGGCAGACAGGTGTCGTGACAATAATGGTGACGGTGAGCGATGGAGCGTTGAGTGCGAGCAACAGTTTCACCCTGACGGTGACCAATCTGCCGCCGGGCGCACGGTCGGCAACAAACACGACGGCGATCGCGATTGTGGACGCGTCTGCGGGCTCGCCGTATCCATCGGTGATCAACGTCACCGGATTGGGCGGAACCGTGACGAACGTCACGCTGACGTTGCGGTCCCTGAGTCATGAGTGGGGCCGGGACATTGACGCGCTGCTCGTGGGGCCGGGCGGGCAGAAGCTGATGTTCATGTCCGATGCGGGCACGGAGGCGACAGTGACGAATGGGAACCTGACTTTCAGTGCCAGCGCCGCGAGTTTCCTGGTGCAGACGGGGCATGTGGCTGCCGGAACTTACAAGCCGACCGATTATGAACCCGGCGACGTGATGCCGGCACCGGCGCCAGCTGGTCCGTATGCGACGAACCTGTCCGTGTTCAACGGGCAGATCGCAAACGGAGCGTGGTCGCTGTATGTGGTGGACGACGGTTCGGGCGACGTGGGGAACATCGCGGGCGGCTGGAGTTTGACGGTGGCGACGGCTTCAGCCGGGCCGCAGCCACCGACCATCACCGACATTGCGAACCAGACGACACTAACCAACACACCGGTCGGGCCGCTGGCTTTCACCATCGGTGACATGGACACGCCCATCGGCAGCCTGACGTTGAGCAACGCCTCCTCGAATCCGACGTTGGTGCCGACGAACAACATCGTGTTTGGTGGCAGCGGTGCGAGCCGGACGGTGACGGTGACGCCCGTTGGGGGACTGGCTGGCACGGCGACGATCAGTGTATTTGTCAGTGATGGAACGAACGTCGCCAGTGACACGTTCCTGCTCACGGTGCAAACTGCACAGCCACAGACCCTGTCTTTCACCAACGCAGCGGGCATCGCGATTTTGGATATTACGAGCGCGACACCCTATCCCTCGACAATCAATGTGGCCGGGATGAACGGAACCGTCAGCAACGTGACGGTGACGTTGCGGTCGCTGAGCCATGAGTGGGGCCGTGACATCGACGCGTTGCTGGTGGGGCCCGGTGGGCAAAAGGTAATGTTTATGTCAGATGCGGGCACGACACCGACGGCGACGAATGCAAACTTCACGTTCTCGGACAGCGCGGCAAGCTATCTGCCGGCATTGGGCTCACTGGTGGCGGGGACTTACAAGCCGACCGACCACACGAACTTGACCCCCGTGGCTGATGTGATGCCGGCTCCAGCTCCGGCCGGTCCGTATGCGACCAATCTGTCTGCATTCGCCGGACAAATCGCGAACGGCACGTGGTCGTTGTATGTCTTCGATGATGGCTCGGGCGAAACGGGCAGCATTGCGGGCGGCTGGAGCCTGACGATTTCCACGCAGCCGGTTGCGACATCCAACAATCCGCCAACGATCAGTGCGGTTAGCAATCAAGTGACGCTGGTGAACACGCCGACGACAGCGATTCCGTTCACGATTGGTGACGGCGAAACTGCGGCGTCGAACCTGGTTTTGACGGCGTTCACCTCGAACGCCGGCTTGGTGCCCACGAACCGGATCGTGTTTGGCGGCAGCGGAGCCAGCCGCACGGTGACCGTCACGCCGACCTCAAACCAGCTCGGCAGCGCCGCCATCTCCTTGAACGTGAGCGATGGCTCATTGATTGCGAGCAACAGCTTTTCGCTGACGGTGAATCCAGCGCTGTTGACGGTGACAGAGAACAGTGCAAGCCGTGGGTATGGTTTGACCAATCCGGTGTTGACGGGTTCCGTCATCGGTTTGCAGGCGGGCGACAACATCACGGCGAGTTTCACTTCCACCGCGAACACGAACAGTCCGGTGGGGGCATATCCGATTACTTTTGCGTTCTCCGATCCCGGCAGCAAGCTGGGCAACTACGTCATCACGACGAACAATGGAACGTTGACGGTGACGAACGCGTCTCTGGCAGTGACGGCGAGCAGCGCGGGCAAAGTTTACGGCGCAACGCTCAACCCGACAGCGTTTGGTGTTACCGGGCTGCGCAACAGTGACAGCGTGACGAGCGTGACGCTGACGAGCGCGGGCAGCGTGAGCAATGCGCCAGTGGGAAGCTACAGCATCGTGGCGAGCGGTGCTACAGGCACGGGGCTGGCCAATTACAGCATCGGCTACAGCAACGGAACATTGGTGGTGACGCAGGCGGTGCTGGTGGCGACGGCTGACGACCAGAGTCGCGCATACGGTCAGCCCAACCCGGTTTTCACCATCAACTACAGCGGATTTGTGAATGGCGATGGCACCAATGTCTTGGACGAGTTGCCCGTCGCGGGATCGTCGGCGACGAACACAAGTGCGCCCGGGAATTATGTCATAGCGATTACCGGTGGCGGCGATAACAACTACCTGCTCAGCACGGCGCCCGGCACGCTCACGATCACGGCGCCCGGCCCGGTGACGATCACCACGGTGGAGTTTGTTGAGGGCGTGAACCTGAGGATTGCGGGCACAGGCGACGCCAACGTGAGTTACAGGATTCAGGCTTCATCCGACTTGACGGAGTGGACGGAGATCGGGACGGCTACGGCTGATGAAGTTGGGGCGTTCGAATATGTGGATGACGCGGCGGGCGGCTTCACCGCGCGCTTCTATCGCGTCTCAACACCATAAGCCTCAAGGGCTGCCAGATCTCCGGTATTGGGGTTTCACCCGGGTTATCCACCTTATTGGGCCTGCTACTTTCATGCAATGTTGCGACGGCCTCGCATCAGCTATTGTCAACGGCGGCAGGGAGGGAGCGAAGTCATTCGCCGGCTGCCAAGGAGCGAAATCAAAAAGCGGATATACGACCAATGAAGTTCATGAATATTTTCCGATTGCTGGCGCTGGTTGCTTTTCAGTTTGTGGCTGTGTGCGCCCACGCCGCCTCGCCGACCATTGCTCCACTTGCTGATGAAACTACCTATGTGGATCATCCGATCCTCGTCGAGCTTCCGGTCCATGACGCCGAGACGCCAACGAACCTGCTGACCTTCAGGCTTTCAACCACGAACCCCACCCTGGTCAATACCAACAAGAATGTTCTCTTCCGCTGGTTCACCGATGGCGGCGTGGGCTACATCCCGCGCTGGTATATGACGCTCGCCCCGACGTTTGGGCTGACGGGCACGGCGACGAACACGATAACCGTCAGTGACGGCACGAACACCGCGAGTTCGACGTTCGTCCTGACGGTGACCCCGCCGCCGGCCAACGCGACGCGGTTCGCCAACACAAATGCGATCACTCTTCCGAACAGCGGAGTCGCCAGCCAATATCCCTCAACGATAAATGTCTCGGGGATGCTCGGAACAATCACCAACATCGTGGTGACCTTCAGCCATCTCACCCACACGAATCCGAACGACCTGCACATGCTGCTGGTGAGCCCGACCGGTCAGAAGATGGTTTTCTGG
>Ga0154020_10005172_pt1 | contig 15472 bp, 30 predicted proteins | sample Klosneuvirus_201_FD_109709 | JGI IMG/M metagenome (GOLD analysis project Ga0154020, IMG submission 109709) | Active sludge microbial communities from wastewater, Klosterneuburg, Austria - Klosneuvirus_20160825_MG | ecosystem: Engineered > WWTP > Aerobic digester > Activated sludge | place...
CGATCCCATTCTTCGCGAGCGCATCTGGCGTGCCAACATCCCCAAGGGCCTTGAGCTTGGCACGGACGTTGACCTCAAGGGCCTTGCGCTCCAGTTTGAGCTCACCGGTGGTTTCATCAAGAACGCGCTGCTGAGCGCGCTCTCGATGGCCGTTGCTCGTGACGGTGAGGAGAAGTGCATCGTGCGCCACGAGGATCTCGTCCGTGGCGCCAAGCTGCAGCTCCGTGGCCGCCTCCGTATGGTTGACTTCCACCGCCGCCAGGTCCCGACTCACGGCATCGACGACCTGATCTTAGCCAAGGATAAGGTCAAGATTCTCGAAGACATTATCATGTTCGAGAAGGCCCGTCAGGTCTTGTTCAGCCAGTGGGGCTTCGACAAGACGATGGGTCACGATCGCGGCACGACTGTCCTTCTCCACGGACCTGTACGGTTACTCTCGATCTCTCTTGTCCCATTCTCTCGCTGATCTTTGCGTCTAGCCCGGCACTGGAAAGACGATGGCCTGCGAGGCCATCGCCTTCAGCATGGGCAAGCCCCTCAAGGTGATCAACAGCGCTGAGCTCCTCAGCAAGTGGGTCGGCGACACCCCGAAGAATATCGATGCTGTCTTCGAGGAAGCGAAGAATCACGATGCCGTCCTCATGTTTGACGAAGCTGACTCCATCTTTGGTCAGCGCTCGTCGAGCACCGAGAGCAGCACCGACCGCTATGCGAACGTTGATGTCTCTCTGCTTCTCTGTACCTCGTTTCTTGTCTTGATTTTGTTGAGGTTGCTCATATAACCTCATCACTTTCCCCACTCCAGATCACATGGAGCGCTTCCCTGGCGTCGTAGTGCTCGCGACTAACCAGGTTGCCTCCATGGATACGGTGCGTTTTGCTCTCGTACCCTGTGGATGACGCTATCCGAGACTCACGACCCTTGTTAGGCCTTCTTCCGCCGCATCAAGTTCGTCATTGAGTTTCCCAATCCGGAGGCTCCGGAGCGTGCTCGCTTGTGGCGCTCGCTCATCCCCAAGGAGGCCCCCATCGCTGATGACCTTGACTTCAAGAAGTACTCCTCCCCCACTTGTCCATGCTGTGTTCATCACGTCTGATATTGGAATCATCTTAGGTTGGGTTCCATGTACGAGTTCTCTGGTGGTCACATCCAGAGCTGCATCATCCGTGCGGCAGCTCGTGCGGCGCTGAACCAGACGGAGGCGAACCGCAAGATTACCATGCAGCTGCTGTCTGAGGCCGCCCACGAGGAGAAGGAGAAGCAGAAGCATAACATCTCCATGTCAGGCAAGTCCATGTACATGTGAGGCGAGGGACGACAGTCTCTGCAATACTTTATGTTCTCAATAAAATCAATGATCGAAGAAAGCAATTGCGTAGATGTCACACAATTATTGACTCGAGCAGCACTCTGAGTCACTGTCGTCTTCGAGGGCCAAGACAATGGCCGAGGCCGAGAAGCCCAAGTGCGCCTCATATTGTTATTTTTCAGTTTATATTTATCACATACCAAATTGGTGCTCGCTCACTGAGCACGATGGCAGCGAGTGGAGGCGTCGAGGGTCGGCGATGACTTCACGCGCCGCTTCTCCCTCCACCTCCGCCCTCCCTTCGCCCGGTGAGAAAAGGGGCCGCATTTGAGGAAACATCTGCAAATTAATTATAATTTACTTTCAAGGGTCGTGGACACGGCGACGTCGCTACAGACGGAGGAGCACGAGTGGAAGGAGATCACCGGCTTCTGCGACGAGGTTGCTCAAGGTCCCTCCTCCTCGCCCGCTTTGCACCGCCTTCACTGGAGCGAGATCGTCTAACGAAATATAAATGTTTTACTATTTCTACTATTGGAATGATTGAATGCTTTTCAGAGCTGGCTGTGGGTCAGATCATCAAAGCGGACGAATACTCCTTGTTCGAGGCCATGAGCGCCGTCGAGGTTCGGATCTTGTGCCGGTTTGCTGTTTCAAATTGCGCTGATTTCGTATTTAGCTTATGGACGAGAAAATGGATCCGAGCTTTGGTGCGAACAAGGTGCTGTCGTTCGAGGAGGCGCGCTCGAGTGGCAAGCTCCCAGCTGCCTCGACCATCACGCCTTCTCAGATCGTCGGCCTCGCCAAGCAGCTGTTGAAGCTTCAGGTTGCCCATCGTCTTCTATGCTCGTCGACTCTACTTATTCGATTGCTTCTCATACTGGAGTTTTAGATGATGTGGTTTGAGGGCTATCCGATGGCGCAGTCGCTGCTGACCTGCTTGTATTTCCACCACTCGCAGGCGCTCCTGGACGACGCACTGCTCGCTCCGCTCATGAAGGCCGTGCGCTTCCAATGTGGTCTTGCCCTCGACATTATCCGCGAGGGTGACGTTCAAGAGGTTCTTTTTATCTTCTATTGATTTCATCCACCAGAGCTTATCAATCCCCGAAATAGGAGGAAGACTTCGTGCACAATCAATCTGGCGCTTACCTCCCGCTCCCCACGGCGAGCGATTACTCAGAGACAGTCGACGCCCTTAAGGCTGCCGATGCTTCCATTCAAGATGGCGTCACCAAGGCCACGACCGACGCAGCGAAGCAGACGTGGTCCACGCTACTCGCCTTCACTCGATTCTCACGGGTGCGTTGAGCTCCTGGTCATTCTCTACTCTTCACTCTTCACCGAGTTGATTGATCTAGACCTTCTTGTCATTGCTATGGAAGATTCAGTCAGAGAAGCTGAGTGGATTGACGGCATCTGCCGCGATGTTCGCGCCTCTCCTCTCTCAGCTCGAGACTCTCTCCAAGGAACATCCAGAGCACGTTCCTCCTGAGCATGCCATCCAGCCCCGTATGCTTCGATTACCTTCTCTCTATCCTGTTGAGGAATATATATCTTATGATCGAAATTCGATGTAGTGATTGGAAAGCGTCTTTATTTCAGCACCCATCCGCGCCAAATCCCCGAGATCCCCTATGCCGACACCATCTCCATGTGGTCCACAATGGTATCACTAGCGTCATTTCTCCGACTGACTCTCCTTCACTGATGCTTCTCTGACAGATTAAACAAATCCAAATTGTTTCACAGCAATTACCGAATGAGTTTGCCCTCGACCGCCTCGAGCACAGCATCCTCGAGCTCGTGCATGCCAAGGCCAATATTCTCGTTCGCTCGACCTGGACTGTCCGCCATTGCTTGTTGATGCCATATCCGCCGATGCCATGCGCTTATCGATACCATGTAGCTGCTAGCAGTCAGCCAGAACGACTTCAAGGTACTCGGCACCAAGCCAATGACGGATTGCATCATCCAGCTTGCCAAGGAGCACTACGACCTGCCCGAGGTCGTCTTTCAGCAGGCCGCTATGAAGGAGTTCCTCACCGAGGCCGCCAAGGTAAACTCCAAAGCGAATTCTTTGTGGCATCTTCAACTTCATGACATCAGATATCTCTAGTCATATACACTCCACCTTCGTGTTTGCGCCACCAATAAGGCGCGACGGTTGCATCGCCTCACGCAGATGATGCGCGAATGGGAGACACTTATCCAAATCGGCAGCCAGATGGACGCTGCGCTCCGTGATGTATGCTCTAATCGGTGACACTGACGAGCGTGGCCGTTGATTTCAATCTCTTAGGACAATGAAGCGTTCGAGTCGGTGCACTACGGCTACTGCATGTCATTTGATTGGCAGCTCCGGTCAATGCTCGCCTACTTGCAGCTCGGATTCGACCTCGAGCTTTATTCGCCGCATGAAATCCTCCAGATTTACTGGTGCGTGTTCTCATGCATCGTATGTGGAATGGTCTTGAAAGAAGCGTCAGAATAATGTTCCTTGCTAGGTATCAAGAGAATCTCATGTTCATGCGCAATCGCAACATGACAATGCTCCTCACCTTCAACCTCGACATGAAGAACTTTGTGAAGACGGTCGAGCGCGGTGGTGGCAAGGCTAATAAGAAGAATGGTCCCAGAGCCCTCCACGATGCCCTCCATTGTCGTGCGCGTCTCATTGTTTGCGATGATAGCCAAGAAGACCAAGATTGGTGCCCAGCCAACGAAGAAGTCGGAGATGCCCAAGATGACCGCTTACGCTCATGAGGTTGCCGCCGAGTTGTCCCTCGTGCGCGGCGTTGTGCGCATCCTCGTCGGCCTCTACCTCGAGAAGAAGGTCTCACCCTTTTTGACATGTTCATGGATGATCTATGTGGTATAATATTCTCCTTACAGGTCGTCATTGAGCCCGAGTTTGAACTCGGCTCAGCGCAGAAGCGCTATCTGACTCGCTTCCGCGCCTTCTACAAGGTGCACACGCCCTCGCCCATCTTCTACCAAACCTGGCTCGAGCACAAGGCGCAGTTCAATGTCGCCAAGGTCGCCACAACGCGTCTTCGATGCTATTATATATTTGTATGTCTCACTGGGTGTCATATTAGTTCTCGGATTGCACCAACATGGCGACGAACGAGTTTGCCGAGTGTCGCAAGGAGCTCGAGAAGATCCTCAACCCCGCGCATGGCCAGCCCGCCCTCAGCGAGTGGAAGAAGGCCGAGACGCAAGCCAAATTCAAGGTAGATCATCCTTTTATCGGACCTAGTAGGACATAACTGACGGTAGCGCGCCGACTAGGTGGCCGTGGCGAATGGCGTGCAAGTGGGTATGATCGTCAAGATGAACCTCCATAAGGACGCAACCAGGAAGGTGTCCTACAATTACGACGCCTCGCGCCAGTTCCCCGTCATCGCCCTGAAGTAAATGACACGGCAGACTCATTGAATCAATTGAAGACCAATGCGAAAATACCGCCATTGAGTTTGCGATTTCGGGATTCTTGCTTGATCGTCGAAGGAGGCCGGAGGGTCAACTGTTGCGGCCACTCCAGTCGAAGTCAATTGCCAAATGAGCTCTGCTTCTTTCCATCGGTCTGATTGTCGACACACTATCCTGAGTATCAGAGTATTCTCAGACATCCTTTTGTTGAGTGTGAGAAAGCTCAAGGGCGGAATGAGCGGCTTAAGTGTGATCGCCCTCGTCGGCGCGCTCATGCTCGACGGCTTCTTCTTATTTGCCGCCATCTTTCGCGTGCGCCATTTTGAATTATATAAACAATGACAAATTTTTTTCTTTTATATTGTATGGCGCGGACGGAAGCGTTGTGTATGGCGGTGCACACGTCGACGTGACGTCAGAGCATTCTCTCGTCCCCCATGCGCCTCTCGCCTCGACCTCCCTCGCCCTCGTTGACGATGGTCCTGGAGCGTCGCATCCATCGAATCTATTGAATTATATATCAGTGTTTTTATTATCTTATTTGTTTGACGCCAGCTGGTGATGATCGCGGACGTCCGCAACGATTACGTGAACCCGATCGAGTTTGCCCAGCGAATGAATATGCTGTGGCCGTTTGAGTTGGCCGCTTACACGATCGTGACCCTCATCATGCTCTTCTTTGGCACCTGGTGGGTCTTATTCTTGCACATCCCCATGATTGGCTACGCCGTCTTCTTGTACGAACCCACCTCTCGAGCTTGAAGTTTTGCTTTTGTTGGTCTCGCGCGGCAGCTCACGGGATTGTTCATCTCATCTCATCTTCTTGTAGGACGGTGAAGCGCATGCACTATGTCGATCCTACTAAAGTCCTCCAAGGAGATACGATGAATAAGCAGCAATCTTCTGCCATCATTCGGTTGGTATTTGCCATTGTTTGGTTCTTCCTCTATCTCTACCTGTACGTTTTGAACTGATGCTTCCGTGATGCTTTTCCAATTTGAAGATGTTTTTTTTGTGTAGTGTCATTTCCGAGGCGATCTCGACCTTGGGAACCCCGAAGCAGTTCAACTAGAATGCTCAAAAAATGATTCTCTCGCGTTTCTGCCCCAGATGGGCGACCACCAAATTCGCCAACGAACGACGCTCCATTTTGTGAGTGCTTAGGAGCATAAGAAACACCACTAAAAGACCTGCTGTATTGCTTATTTGTGTTGCCAGTGGGCGCGTGAGACCGCCTCGTCAGGGTGGAGTCGTCGTCGCCTAGGTCGCTCAGTCACTCCGACGGTCACTCAGTTTGCTCTCTATAATGGCGGCGTCTGCTCCATCACCCAATCCCGCTCTAGCGGAGGCCGAACGCGAAAAAGCGTCTGGAAATAAGTTCTTTGAGCAACAGCTCTACATCCCCGCGGTCGAGCACTACTCGCTCGCCATCAGAGCGACCCCCGATGGTGCGCGCGCGTGACGTCTCCCCGCCTTCTCCTTGCTTTGCCTCCTGCTCTCTCGTTCATTTATAATTTGTTCCTAGGCAATAATTCCTTTTTGGCCGTCCTCTACAGCAATCGTGCGTTTGCGAACTTCAGGATGGAGAACTTCGGTCTCGTCGAGGCCGACACGGCAAAGGCGATCGAGCTCGATCCCACCTACCCTAAAGGCACCTCGACCTCCTCATATTCTTTTCGCTCCGCATTGATTGAGCCGTGTTACGTTACTTCTTCAATAGCCTATTATCGCCGTGCTGCGGGCAACATGGTCTTGGAACATTGGGACAAGGCGATCAAAGATCTGAAGGAGGTTCGCTTTCCCTCGAACCCTCTTCGGGCTCCCTGCCTGATCCCGACTGTATTCGTAGGTCATTCGCCTCAACCCAAAGGACAAGAATGCCCGTGACAAGCTTGACCAAGCTCAGAAGGCAAAGCGCGCGCAGGCTTTTGCGGATGCTATTTCAATGGAGCACGAAAAGCATTCTGTTCTTGACACACTCGACCTGGCTTCTTTCAGTTCGCTCCTTCCTCTGTTCCCATTGCCCCGAAGCTTGTCTAAACTCCTTGTCGTAGAAATTGAGGATGACTATGGCGGTCCTCGCATGACCGATGAGAATGGCGTGTATAAGGTGACGGATACTTTCGTGCGTGACCTCGCCGAGCATTTCCGCGCCCAGAAACTATTGCCCCGCCGCTACGTGATCGAGATGCTCAAGCAGATTCTTGGTATCTTCAAAGCGGTCCCTAACCTGGTATCTGTACGTATTTATCCCACGTGACCACCTTGGTGATGTGTTGAATAACATTGCAACTCCGCAGGTTCCCATGGACGGCGATGACGCGAAGATCACTGTTTGCGGTGACGTCCACGGCCAGTTTTACGACCTCCTGAATATCTTCAATCTCAATGGGTTCCCCTCGGCCAAGAATCGTTATCTTTTTAACGGTGACTTTGTTGACCGTGGTAGCTTTTCTTGTGAGGTGCGCGAGGAGTCCTCTGTCGTCTCCGCTGAGCCTCGCCCCTTATCGCTGTTGATAGGTCGTCATCCTCCTGTTTGCGTACAAGCTTCTCTATCCCAACGATTTCTTCCTCGTCCGCGGAAACCACGAGACGAAGAACATGAACAAAGTCTACGGCTTTGAAGGCGAGGTTAACCACAAGTATGGCAACGTTGCCATGGACTTGTTTACTGAGGTTCCCTCCCACCGTCTCTGACTCTGAATTCCTTTGCATTCACTCGTCGACTCACAGGTCTTCAATGCCCTTCCATTGGCTCACGTCATTGGAGGTAAAGTCTTCGTTGTCCATGGTGGTCTGTTCAGCACGGATGGCGTCAAGCTTCCCGCGCTCCAAGGATTCAGTCGTTTCCACGAGCCTGCTGAGACTGGTCAGTCTTCCTATGCTTCGTCGATTCCCTTCGTATCTGAACTATCGCCTAGGTTTGATGGCCGAGATGCTGTGGTCAGACCCTCAGATGGTCCCTGGTCGCGGACCCTCGAAGCGCGGAGTGGGCAGCTCCTTTGGACCGGACGTGACCGCGCGCTTTCTAGCCGACAATAATCTCGAGCTTGTGATTCGCTCGCACGAGGTCAAAGACAAAGGCTATTTGTACGAGCATGACGGCAAGCTTATCACGGTCTTCTCGGCTCCCAACTATTGCGACCAAGTTGGCAATATGGGTGCATACGTCGTCCTGAAGAAGGACCTCAAGCCTCAGTGTGTCAGCTTCACGCACGTGCCGCACCCGACCGTGCCGCCCATGGCCTATGCCTCGTCCATGTGGGGATTCTAAATGGTTTATTCAGGACTCACTAAATCCAATCGTGCCCCTGAATCAAGAATGTCTCTATGCAACATGTATAATACGCTTGCGAGCTTTACTTCTTCTCCTTCTTCTCCTTCTTAGGGGCCTCCTCCTTCGGCTTAGCCTTCGCCTCAGCCTCCTCAGCGGCCTCGCCCTCCTTCGCCTCGCCCTCCTTCGCTTCGCCCTTGTTCTTCTCAGCAGCCTCCTCAATTACACTGAGTGAAAAAACTGCGTGAGATAAGGAATAGTCAAGACATTGTGAAAAAAGGCATACGCCTCCTCGGCGAGCTCGCTCTCGATCGTCTGGAACTTGTACTTCTTCATCGTGTCGGATGTCGACTTTTTGTCCACAAAGTTCATCTCTAAGAATTGGTGCACGTGAGATAAGGAGTATTAGAAAGGTGAAAAGGGAAGTGAGGTACGCTCGTCAGTGATACCAGCCTCGGTCATCATCTGGTGAGAGTACTGCTGTTCGCTGACGAAGAGCTTCCAGGCGGCAAGGTGGCGCTGACGGGCCTGGTCCTTGGCCTTGATTTCTGTGGGAACGAGAGTCATCATCTGCGAAAGGAGGCGATACGAGTGAGTCAAAACGCACCGGTAACGACAGGAACGTCGTCAGCCTTGGCTTGAACGAGCTCCTCGCGGCGAAGACGCATGCGCTCGGACAAGTTTTTTCGCTGAGCCTTGGCGTTCTTGAGGGCTTCAAAGGGATGGAGATGAAATCAAATGATCGAATCCACTGAACGAATTGACGTACCCTCCGTCTCCTGTTCAATGATGGGAATGAGGGCGGGGTCGGCAAGGTCAAGACCCCGCTTCTCCCAGGTGCCAAAGAACTCGTTGAGCTCGCGCTTGTAGAGCTTCTCGCCCTTGACGGGGCCTTGCGGCATGGCCTTGGGCTCGCTCTGCTTGATAGAGTGACCAAACTCTTCAGTCATATCAGCAACCTCCTGGCTCGTCAAGCCCTTGCCACGCTCAACCTCGGCCTTATCGAGCGTTTGGTAGTCGGCCTCAAGGTCGCCAATCTCGTCGTTGGCATTGAGCTCCTTGAGGATCTGGTACATGTTCGCAAAGGAGGCGCGAGTGTACTCATTCTGGCGGCCGAGATCGCGCTGGAAGATACGCAGAGCTTCAGCGCAGGGAGCGCGAGCCTCCTCGAATCGTTTTTGCGAGGAAAGGTCTACACGACAGGGTGAGCGCCGAGGCAGCAACGAAGAGAGAGACCGTCCGCACGAGCAGCGTAATTGCTGAGGGCAGCAGCAAGAATTGAGTCGTTCGGGTGGTATTTGCGAATGATAGTAACGGAGTCCTTGGAGTATTTGAGAGCATTCTAAAAAACAAAAAAGGTGGGAGCCTTTCAAGCAAGAGGGATGATAGCAAGAGGATAGAGGGTGTGTACCTCGACATCGTTCAGCTTGATGAGGAGTTCAGCATAATTGAGGTAGTTAACACCAAGCTCGCGCGAGTCAGGAGACAATCGCTGGAGCTCAGCAAGACCGGCCTCATACAATTCTACACAGGGCGCGATGAGAGACAACAAATCAGATCGACGAAGAGCAACGACGGACGCTTAGCAGGCTCGTTCTTTTGGAGCTGCTGATACGAATACGCCAGCCGTAGCTTGGTGAGCGCAAAGGTAGTTTGATCAACTTTCTGCGAATTCTGGATATACAAAGGCGGATCAGGGATTCGACATTCAAGAACGAAAGCGCGTCGGCAGGGCGCCGGGGGCTCGACGAGTGCACGGTCGAACCTTCTCGAAGATCTCAAGAGTGCTCTCGAGGAGCGGGTAGGCATCGACGAACTTGTCCTGCGCCAAGAGCGTGGATGCACGATCGAACATCTCGCGCGCCTTGTCGGCAAGAGCGGCTTCGGTGGCAGCGGCGAAGCCCCTGTACAGACGCGCGGTCAGGCGCAAGAACTCAAACACCACAAAAGAGAACTGCCACGACGCGCCACGGACCGCAAACATCCACCATGATAAATAAAAATTTAGGGCCAATAAAAATTCGACAATATATATCTAAACGGGAAGCATCAAAAAAAAAAGGAGAGGACAAAGCGCGCAGGAGGCGAGACGAGGCCTCAGTCAGCGAACGCGCGGTACCTCGACTGCACAGCTCCTTGAACGACGCTGCGCCGACCAAAACGATCGGCATTCGATTTGTTTCCCAAAACCAGGCGCGAGCGTGCGGCAGGGGCTGCCGAGGAGAGCGAGCGAGCGACGAGGGCAGCGAAGCGGTTCATGACGAAATTTGAAAGGCGATGAATTCACACACTCGATGATTCCAAGCAACACGGAATGGACAGGCCCGGGCTTGCTCGCTGCTGCACAAAAAGACGCGAGATATCAAAGCTTGGACATCCTTTCATAGATTCTCGCTGAAAATTCAAGCGGCTGTCTCCCCGGACTCGGCGGAGACGGCGACCGACAAAAAACTGGACCGTCGGAGACCGACGGCTCCCCTCCACTAGCTAGCGAGGAGTCTCCTGAACCCTCAAACCGCCCTCGACATGCAGAACTATGAAAACATGCCATTATGAAAGAAAAGAAGTGGGAGGCATTCAGGCGGAAGAAGGGCGGACTTGGCATATCATAGACTTCTTTGACCTGGTGGGTAAGCTCAAAGTCGAAGTGATGCAGACCCATGGCAATGATGAAGCGCATCTCGTCCAGAGCAAAGAACTTCCCCAGGCAGAATCGGCGCCCACCTGCCAACAATATCTGAACGAGATAAGGGGGAGGGTGAGCGGGAAAATGACCTCCAAATGGAATGAAGCTCATTGGGTGGATCGAGTCCACCTTCTCCGACGAAAATCTACTCGGGTCGAACTTTTCGGGATTCTCCCACACTGCCGGGTTACGCATCAAAGCTGCAAAAATAGACACATAACGTCGATATTTAGAATGAGACAGCAACCAGAAACAGCAAAAGCGCACAAAGCAGAGAAATGTCGAAGACGGTGCCCTTGGGGAAGATCGCCCCTAAGAGTTCTTGATTATCCTCCACGGACAGCCTCGAAGGGACACCTCCTGAACATCATAAGAGAAGGGTAGCGTAATGCAAGTACCTGAGAAAGCCAAAAGTTCGCACCCAACGGCGCACGGAGTCGCATCGACTCGTTGCAGACCTGCTGAAGGTATGGCATTGCGCCCAAAAGCTCATTCAAAGAGCCTCGATGTTTCGCCATCGCAGAATCAATCTCCTGCTGAACCTAGAATATTACCGAGCATATTAAAGGAAAGAAAATCCAAGGAACGAATTTTATGAAACCTTTTTATAGATTTCTGGGTGCTGGCACAACAGCGCAATGATCCACGTGCACGCCACTGCCGTGGTCTCGAAGCCCGCAAATAGCAGCAGCCGGATATTATCGATGACCTTGAGAAGAGAAACTCGTGTCAAGAGATTCTCATCGCAGATTACAAATGTGGATCACACACTTGTTCCTTGGTCAAAAACACGCCAGACTCATCACTCGTCTTGAGGAAGGTGGACAGCCAAGTGTTTGGATCGAGGTTCGGGTCATCTACATAATGACAAATAAGCCAATTCACAAGACCTCCAGGAGAGGCGTAGTACTCATAATCTCTTCTATGGTAGAGTTTATCATGGCTAACTGCGTCTCTATGTTGAGATTCGTAGGGAGTGGGAGCTTGCTGTAGAACGGGATGAGGTACCAAATTTTTGTCGACTCGACAGCCAAAAGCTTAGTGGCGTAGCACAGCTTCTCAATCACTTCAACAACATTCAAAAGGAAATGGGAACCGGAGTTGGCAGAAAAAGGGACCTTCGTTGGCAAGGCGCATGCCAAAGATCGTGCGCAATAGGACTCGGATGGTCGTTCGTTCTAACAGATCGTTCATTACCACCACTTTGCCATCGTTGCGCGTGAGGAACGCCAAAAAGTACTGGACACGACATGTCAGAGCCCTCGGGAATTAAACGTCAGAGGCGAGAGCGGACCTCCTCGATCTCGGTGGACATCTTCTCGTGCAATGTTTGGACTGACTTCGGAGTGAAGGCGCGATAAAGGATGCGATGCTGACTTTGCCACTCGGCGCCATTAGCTGCCATGATCGAGGTGCCAATAATGCGCTGCATGAGAGGAACCTCTCGAAAGGAGCGGGAGATCTTGGTGGCGCTCAGTTCCAGCACTTCGCCAGCGAACTTGGGTTCCGTAATCGCCAGACGCGGCAAGTACATGATCCACCAGTAAAATATAGGCCCGTTCTGGCTCATCCATTCTAAAGAGGAGTCAGCTCGAGCCCAGTCGTCGAGGTCGTTCAGGTGTGTCGACCTTCAACACTCACGACGGACGTCATTGGCGGACGGTCATTGAAATAGATAGAAAAATATTAAACATTATATAAAATGATGGAAGGACCTTGCGTGGCAACAGGCGGGAGCTTGGCGATCCACTCACGAAAGTTAGTGAACAGGTTGGGCGGGTTGTGGGGAAGAAGGCGGCCGTTACTTTTCCATTTTCCGAGCTGTGAACGCACCAAATACTAGAATAACAACATACGTTAGAAAAATTCATGGAGAAATAGTCAAACGAGCCACCTGAAGGAGCAGGAAGCGTCCGAAGAAGACTGTGAGCGCGAGCACGGTGACCCAAATCAGCACTGACATCTCGACTTCAATAAAATAGATAAATAACACAAATTAAATGATTATTTTGGCGCCAAATTGGCTTGGCATCATCGTCTCGGGCACGTTTCAGTTTTTCTCCGAAAGGAGACTGAGAGAACGTCTTTGCAGGCTGAGCGGGTAACAGCACTAATAATTCTCGCGAGCCGTCTCACGCCTCGAGGGCTCGCGAGGTTATTTTCTTTCTCATCGCTTATGGGGCACATGATCATTTGATGAAGAGAACGCGCGACGACGTCGAGGGCGGCCGCAAGGACGGCTCCAACGGTCAATCGAATTTGCCCTCGCACTTGCTAAATCGCCCTCGCGTTGGCCTCAGCAAGAACTTCCTCGCTCCCAAGAAGAAAGAAAACGATTCAAACACAAATAACATGGTGGGTGATGAGCCCAAGGTGGAGGTCTTGGAGCGCAACTACTTTCAAGCCTCCCCTAAAGCGGAAGAGATCTGTCTCTGCGTCGAGTTCCTGGTAAAGGGTGCCTCGTCGATCCCGCCCGCGTCTAGCCCTTCTTTCGGTACGATTCTTTTTAATATAATAAATAATTCTTCGAATGCGGCAACGATTGCGCTGAGCAGCCGACGTCGTCGAAGCTCGACCAATCCCTTCCGTTCTGCTCGTCCTTCCCCTCGACGGGTTCTCACTCTTGAGATAGGGCTTCTGGTGTTAAAATTCGACGAAGTGAGTGTATTTAGTATGGAGGGAAAAATAGTCGCCAAAGCGACGGACCTCGTTCGCGAAGAGCATCGCTCTGGTTCCTCGAAGAAAGGTGCTTTCAGCCTTCGAAGACGCCTCCTTGTCTCTAATCTTGTTGTCTAGTTTATGCGAACGGTGAGGAGTGCCCGCTGGCGTTTTTGATTAAGAAGAAGCGAGTTTTCTTTTTTCCTGGAAACATACTGGCTGTAGGTTCAAAGACGATGTTGGTATGCGACATCTGTTCGCTGAAGCACGAGTCTTGCTCATTTTTATCGTATGGATTTCGTCTAGATCAAGTTTCGGATCTCTGCGGATGAATATAAAAGCGGATCTTTCTTCCTCAAAACGACGGATGATATTGAGAAGAAGCAAAAGGTCGTCGAGCAACAGCAAGCGGCTGGACCGAGGTGCTTCCCACTCTTCTCCACTTTTTATAGATATTATGCCGACTCATCGTTGTTCCGTAGAAAGCTCCATATGCCCGCGTCAGTTACAAAAAGTTCAAGTGTTAAGTTTGTACCCCCCAAGAAAGCTGGTGCCGCCACCACTACGAATTGGAATATTGCGCGCACAGCCCCGCTTCACTCCCCGACCGCTCCTGGAGCCGTGGTCCTTTTCCAACCCAAAGACATTCTCTCTGCGGAGTGCGGAAAACTGCCGTCAAGCTGCACTCGATTCAAATCTGACACATTTATCGTGTAGAAAAGTAGCAGTCGTTGTGGATCCCCGTCTACCGGGTAATCTACGGCCTCATCAAGTCGACGGCGTGCGCTTCATGTTTGAGTGCATTATGGGCCTGCGGGCTTTTAAAGGAAGTGGATGCATTCTTGCCGATGATATGTACGATAGTGCCTCTTGTTAGTTTCATCCTATTTTGAAGGATTCTTTTCAGGGGCTTGGGCAAATCTCTGCAAGCAATCACCCTTATCTGGACGCTGCTCACGCAAAGCCCGAGAGGTCTCCCCGCCATTCGGCGTTGCGTGGTCGTGACACCTTCCAGCCTCGTGGGAGTACTGTGTTTTGCTAATATATGCCCTCTTTGTTTTGAATGGTAAATGTTTTTTACATTGAGTTTTGTAGAACTGGTGCCAAGAGTTCAAGAAATGGCTCGGCGACGAGATCGATCCGATTCCGATGGGTGACGCTGACGCCAGGAAGGTTCTCCACGCCTTGGCGCGCTTTTCTTCACACACTGGTTCTTTCCCCCTACGTTGAGCTTATGGAAAATAAGTAATGATATCTCTTTTCAGGAAGCCTTCACGACGCGATTCTTGTGGTTTCCTACGATCAACTGCGCCTTCACGTTGACGAAATCAAGAAAATCCCTCATATCGGCCGGCTCTATCTCCCCCTCTGGATCTTATTTTCAAATCTAATAATATGAATATTATAGATTTGGTCGTTTGCGATGAAGGGCATCGATTAAAGAATGCCGCCATCAAGACGTCCGTAGCCGTGAACGACCTGCCGACGATGCGTCGCCTAATTCTTTCCGGAACGCCGATCCAGAACGACCTAGACGAGTTCTATGCCATGGTAATTTCCAAATACGTTTCCTTCAGATGCCCAATCCTCTGAGATTTTTGATAGGTTAACTTTGTCAACCCAGCCGTCCTCGGCACCCTCCGAACATTTCGGCGTGTTTTTGCTGAACAAATTGAAGCCATGCGCCAGCCCGAGTGCCCTCCTGATCTCAAGGTTGATCATGCTTATGACAATTCCCGACGATTCAATTTTATGACGATTCCCGACGATTCATTACTCTTATTTCATAGGCGGTGGGACGTGAGCGTGCGATAAAACTGTCTCAGCTGACCGCGGAGTTTATTTTGAGGAGAACCTCAAAGGTTAACCAGCAATACCTTCCTCCCAAAGGTGCGTCAGCTTAGTCGCGACGCTTTTAGTTCGCGGAGTGCTGACATATTCGTTTGTAGCCGACAATTTGGTTTTTTGCCAGCTGACGCCCCTCCAACAGCGCTTATACGTCAAGATTTGTGACGAGGTTAAGGGCTCCGCGCTTGGTGAAGACGACGAAAACGCCCGTGATTACTCTGCCTTGGCTGCCATCACATCCCTCAAGAAGCTGTGCAC